>VFQR01000122.1_pt1 | contig 186212 bp, 168 predicted proteins | sample 3512321 | NCBI WGS metagenome assembly VFQR01 (sample SAMN10412374, study PRJNA504923) | tailings metagenome | isolation source: Relicate 3 Philex TSF1 revegetated site | place: Philippines: Tuba, Benguet | collected 2017-08-29
TGGTTTCCACCCGCGCCAGCGGCACCAATGCCGTGCGCTACGGCACCATGCGCGAAAACGTGCTGGCGCTCACCGTGGTGATGGCCGATGGCCGCATCATCCGCACCTCCAAGCGCGCCAAGAAGTCGGCGGCCGGCTATGACCTGACCAAGCTGTTCACCGGCTCGGAAGGCACGCTGGGCATCATCACCGAGATCACGCTGAAGCTCTATGGCATCCCCGAAGCCATGTCGTCCGCGATCTGCAGCTTCGACAGCCTGGAAGGCGCGGTGAATACCGTGATCCAGACCATCCAGGCCGGCATCCCGGTGGCGCGCATTGAGCTGCTGGACGATGTGCAGGTTGCCGCCATCAATGCCTATTCCAAGCTCGACATGCCGGTACAGAACCTGCTGATGCTGGAATTCCACGGCACGGAAAGCGGCGTCGCCGAGCAGGCCGAGATGGTGCAGTCGATTGCCTCGGATCACGGCGGCAACAATTTCCAGTGGACCGTGAAGCCGGAAGAACGCGCCAAGCTGTGGCAGGCGCGGCACGATGCGGCCTATGCCTCCAAGGCCCTGCGTAAGGGCTGCGAGATCATGGCGACCGATGTCTGCGTGCCGATCTCGCGTCTGGCCGAATGCATCCTGGAGACCAAGGAAGATGTGCTCAAGACCGGGCTGATCGCGCCGCTCGTGGGCCATGTCGGCGACGGCAACTTCCACCTCGCCGTGGTGGTCGACCGCAACAGCCCGATGGAAGTCGAGCGGCTGGAGGCCTTCAACGAACGCCTGGTGCATCGCGCGCTGCGCATGGAAGGCACCTGCACCGGCGAACACGGCATCGGCAAGGGCAAGATGAAATACCTCACCGCCGAGCATGGCGAGGCGGTGGCGGTGATGCGCGCCATCAAGAAGGCGCTCGACCCCGACAACCTGATGAATCCGGGCAAGATCTTCAGCATCTGAAGCCGGGGTTGCCCGCCTGGCCGGCCAAAGCACTGGCCGGATTGGGCTTTTCCCCCCTCCTTAAGTCGCGGCTGGAAATGCTGCGGCGCACGACCTATTATCTGGAAATCCTCAAAACCTGTAAGTCTACAAGCAGTTAGGACAAGACGATGAGTGCGCGCAAATGGTCGCCCGATAGCTGGCGCAGCAAGCCGATCAAGCAGGTTCCGGACTATCCGGATGCTGCCGTGCTGGCTGCCACTGAAGAGAAGCTTTCGAAATACCCGCCGCTGGTCTTTGCCGGCGAGGCGCGCAACCTGACCGCCGCGCTGGCCAAGGTGGCTGAGGGCCGCGCCTTCCTGCTGCAGGGCGGCGACTGCGCCGAGAGCTTCGCCGAGTTCAGCGCCAACAACATCCGCGACACCTTCCGCGTACTGCTGCAGATGGCCGTCGTGCTGACCTTCGGCGCCTCGCTCCCCGTCGTGAAGGTCGGGCGCCTTGCGGGCCAGTTCGCCAAGCCGCGTTCATCGGATACCGAGAAGCGCGGCGATGTCGAGCTGCCGAGCTATCGCGGCGACATCATCAACGGCATGGATTTCGATCCGGCCAACCGCGTGCCGGATCCGACGCGCCAGCTGCAGGCCTACAGCCAGGCGGCAGCGACGCTGAACCTGCTGCGCGCCTTCGCCTCGGGCGGCTATGCCGACCTGCATCGCGTCCATGGCTGGAATCTCGGCTTTGTCGCCAAGAGCCCGGAAGCCGAGCGCTGGCAGGATGTGGCGGCCCGCATCACCGAAACGCTGGATTTCATGGAAGCCTGCGGCATCACGCCGGAGCGCACGCCGGAAATGCGCACGGTCGATTTCTACACCAGCCACGAGGCGCTGCTGCTCGGCTACGAGCAGGCGATGACCCGCGTCGACTCCACCTCGGGCGAATGGGTCGATACCTCGGCGCATATGCTGTGGATCGGCGACCGCACTCGCCAGCTCGATGGCGCGCATGTCGAATTCCTGCGCGGCGTGCTGAATCCCATCGGCCTGAAATGCGGCCCGACCTCGGATCCTGATGAGCTGATCAAGCTGATCGACGTCCTCAATCCGCAGAACAAGCCCGGCCGTCTCACCCTCATTGCCCGCATGGGTCACGAGAAGGTGCAGAAGCATCTGCCGGCGCTGGTGCGCAAGGTGGCGCAGGAAGGCCGCAGCGTGATCTGGTCCTGCGACCCGATGCATGGCAACACGCTGACCTCGGCCTCGGGCTACAAGACGCGCCCGTTCGACCGCATCCTCTCGGAAGTGCGGCAGTTCTTCGAAGTGCATCTGGCCGAAGGCACCCATGCCGGCGGCATCCATCTGGAACTGACCGGCCAGGATGTCACCGAATGCATGGGCGGCGCGCAGGCCATCGGCGACGACGACCTGTCCAGCCGCTACCACACCCATTGCGATCCACGCCTCAATGCTTCGCAGGCGCTGGAGCTGTCGTTCCTGATTGCCGAGATGCTCAAGCTCGAACGCATGAACCGGGGAACGCAGCGCCATGCAGCGCAAGCCTGACGCCAAGACACCTGACGTAACCCAGCTCGTGCCGCCGGCCCAGGCGGCCGAGCTGGAACGCCAGATCGCGGCGCATACCGACGCCTATTTCAAGCGTACGAAAGCCATCGTCCAGCGCACCGGCGACAAGACGGTCACCTACGCGGTGTTCATGCGCCGTCCGGTGATCTTCTGCCCGCGCATCATGGTGGACTGGATCGAGAAGGTCGGGGCCGCGCGCGGCGTCCAGTTCCAGATCGAACTGCTGCATGAAGAGGGCACCTGGGTCGGCGCGGGCGAGCCGCTGCTCTATCTTACCGGCCCGATGTCGCAGATCGTCGATCTCGAAACGCTCTACCTGCAGAAACTCGGCGCTGCCTGCGTCGCCGCCTACAACGCCTATTCGATGTGCTGCGACCTGCCCAATGTGCGCTTCCTCGCCATGGATGCACGCCATTGCGCCGGTGCCGAGATGGCCGAGCTGATGGCCTATGCCGCCTCGGTCGGCGGCAAGGCGGCGCGCCGCGATGTCGGCGCGGCCGGCTTCATCGGCAACGCGACGGACGCCACCGCGCATTACTTCGGCAACGAGAAGGGCTTCGGCACCATGCCGCATGCCCTGATCGGCTATGCCGGCTCGACGCTGAAGGCAGCCGAACTCTACGACGAAACCTTCCCCGGCGAGCAGATGACCGTGCTGGTCGACTATTACGGCCAGGAAGTCACCGACGCGCTGGCCGTGTGCAACCGCTTCCCCGAGGCCGCCAACGAGGGGCGTCTGGCCGTGCGGCTGGATACGCATGGCGGTCGCTATATCGAAGGTCTCGACCCGCAGGCGTCTTACGCGGTGCTGGAACGCCATGTGCCCAACGCGATCCGCCAGTATCGCACCGAGCATGAATTGCGCTGGCTGGTCGGCACCGGCGTCTCGGCTGCTGCGATCTATCATATGCGCGCCACGCTCGACCGCGCCGGCTTCTTCAATGTGAAGATCGTCGCGTCATCCGGCTTCAATGCCGCGAAGTGCAAGGTGATGGCCAGCGTCTCGGCGCCGATCGATATTGTCGGCACCGGTTCGTATCTGCCCGACAGCTGGGTCGAGACTTATGCCACGGCCGATATCGTCGCCTATGACGGCAAGCCGAGCGTGAAGGTCGGTCGCGAGTTTTTGCTGCGGCGCTAGCGCCGCAGCTTTTCCAGCGCCTCGTCCGCCAGCTTGCGGGTCAGTTCGCCGGCCGGCATCTCCTTGGCCAGCCGTATGGCTTGGCCCGACCACATATTGCTGAACTCGCCGCTGCCGGTCGCCTCGGTCTTGGCGCGCAGCGGTGCGAGCGTCGCGCCGGCGGTGGGAAATGCCGGTGCCTCGGGCGACAGCGGGCCTTGCTCGCGCATCAGGCGGTTCATGATGCCGCGCGCCGGCCGACCGGTGAACAGGTTGGTCAGCGCGGTGGCGTCGCTCGGCGAATTTTTCAGCGCGGCGCGATGCCAGGGCGCGACAGTGGCTTCCGGGCTGAGCAGATAAGCCGTGCCGATCTGCACAGCCGAAGCGCCCAGCGCGAGCGCGGCGACAATGCCGCGCGCATCGCTGATGCCGCCGGCCGCGATCACCGGCAGCTTCACGGCATCCACCACCTGCGGCAGCAGCGCGAACAGGCCGATCTGCTGCGACATGTCCATGGAGAGGAAGTTGCCGCGATGTCCGCCAGCTTCGAGTCCCATGGCGATGATGGCGTCGCAGCCATGTTTCTCCAGCCAGACGGCCTCTTCGACCGTTGTGGCCGAGGCGATCACCCTGGCGCCGAAGGCTTTCATGCGGTCGAGCAATGCCTGTTCCGGCAGGCCGAAATGGAAGCTCACCACTTCGGGCCGGTACTGTTCCATCAACTGGCAGAAGGCCTCGTCAAACGGTGCGCGGCCGGCCACCGGAGCCGGCGGTTCGGTATTGAGGCCGAATTCCGCATAATAGGGCGCCAGCCGGTCGCGCCAGACGCGGCCCTCGGTGGCATCCGTCGGCGGCGTCTTGTGGACAAAGAAATTCACATTGAGCGGCTTCGACGTGGCTTGCCGGATCGTGTCCAGTGCCGCGCGGGCCTGATCGAGGCTCAGCATGGCGCAGGGCAGGGCGCCGAGCCCGCCGGCTTCGCTGACGGCAATCGCCATCTGCGGCGTGGAGGCGCCGGCCATCGGCGCCTGCAGGATCGGCAGGTCGATGCCGAAAAGATCGAGAATGCGACGGTCGGGCCAGGCGGTCATGGTGTCCTCTCACATCGCGACATTACCAAAACACCCTCACCCAACCCTCTCCCGCAAGCGGGAAGAGGGAGTATTGCGATGATCTTACCCTCTCCCATGCAATGGGAGAGGGAGGGGCCCGCGAAGCGGGAGGTGAGGGACTTGTATTACTCCGCCTTCACGTCGGCGGTCTTGATCACTTCGGCCCAGCGCTTGATGTCTTCCTGCAGGAAGGCGGCGAACTCGGTGTGGTTCTTCACGTTCGGCGCCATGCCCTGCTTGAAGAAGGTCTCGCGCACGGCGTCCTTCTTCATCACATCCAGCACCAGCGAACGGTAGCGCGCGAGCGCCGCTTCCGGCACGGCGGCCGGGGCGAAGATGCCGAGCCAGGCATCGGCTTCCACGCCCTTCACGCCGGCCTCAGAGATGGTCGGCAGTTCGGGCAGATGCGGCGAGCGCTTCGGGGAGGCCACGGCAATCGCGCGCAGCTTGCCGGCCTGGATCTGGCCCAGAACGGTCGGCGTGGTCGCGAAGCTGCAATCGACATGGCCGCCCAGCAGGTCCTGCAGCAGCGGCGCCGAGCCCTTGTAGGCCACATGTGTCATGTTCACGCCGGCCTTCGACTTGAACAGTTCCAGCGTCAGATGCGAGGCCGAACCCTGGCCGGTCGAGCCGCAGTTGATCTTGCCGGGATCTTTCTTGGCCAGTGCGATCAGCTCGGCCAGGTTCTTCACCGGCAGGTCGTTTTTCACCACCAGGATATGCTGCAGGTCGGCCAGCAGCGCGATCGGCGCGAAATCCTTCACCGGATGATAGCCGCCGCCATCGGGCAGCAGCGAGATATTGGTGGCATGCGTCTGGTTGGTGGTGGCGATCAGCACGGTGCCGTCTGCCGGGCCCTGCGCCACACGGCGAGAGCCGATGGCGCCAGAGCCGCCGGGCACATTCTCGACGGTCACGCTCTGGCCCAGCGGCGCGGCGATGTCCTGCGCCACCAGCCGGGCGAGGCTATCCGTAGGTCCGCCGGCCGGATAGGGCACCACAACGGTGACGCCCTTCGGCGGCGTCCAGGCCTGCGCGAAGGAAAATTCCGGCAGCAACGCGGCGGCGGCGGTGCCGCCCGCGAGGGCGGCAAACTGGCGACGGTTCAACATACTGGTCCCCTCCCAAGGGTTCTTGAAACTCTTGGGACGGAGGTTACAGCGTTTCCGGGCTCACGCGCACCAGTTGCTTGCCGAAATTTTTGCCGGTGAGAAGTCCGAGGAAGGCCTTAGGCGCATTGGTCAGGCCCTCGGCAATGTCTTCCTTGTATTTCAGCTTGCCTTCCTTGATCCAGCCGGCCATCTCGCCGATGGCGCCGGGCCAGTAGCCCATATGCTCGGAGATGATGAAGCCCTGCACCTTTGCACGGTTAACGAGAATATGGCGCATGCCGGTGAAGGCGTGCGGCTTGCCGTCATAGCCCGAAATGAGCCCGCAGATGGCGATGCGCGAAAACGCATTCAGGCGGCCGAAGACCATTTCCATGATGTCGCCACCGACATTCTCGAAATACACATCCACGCGGTTGGGCGTCGCCGCCTTGAAAGCGGCGTGCATGTCGCCGGCCTTGTAGTCGATGCAGGCATCGAAGCCGAGCTCGTTCACCACGTAGTCGCATTTCTCCTTGCCGCCGGCGATGCCGACGACGCGGCAGCCCTTGATCTTGGCGATCTGGCCCACCACCGAGCCGACTGCGCCGCTGGCGGCCGAGACCACCACTGTCTCGCCGGTCTTCGGCTCACCGATCTGCATCAGGCCGTAATGTGCCGTGCAGCCCGGCATGCCCAGCACGCCCAGCGCGGTGGAAATCGGCGCGGCCTTGGGGTCCAGCACGCGCAGTTCATTGGCCTTGGCGACGGCATATTCCTGCCAGCCCAGCATGCCGTTCACATAGGTGCCGACCGGCAGCTTCTCGACATTGCTTTCGATCACCTGGCCGACCGTACCGCCGCCCATCATGTCGCCGGGATTGAGATGCGCCGCATAGCTGCGCACAGGGTCCATGCGGCCGCGCATATAGGGATCGAGCGAGAGATAGATATTGCGCACCAGCACCTGGTCGGGGCCGGGTTTCGGGATGTCGCGCTGGACGATTTCGAAATCCTGCTCGGTCACCGCGCCCTTGGGGTGCTGTTTCATCAGAACTTGAGTATTTTTCCCGGCCATCTGCGTCTCCCTTTGCCCGCTCTGGGCTATCTAAATCCTTGCTGTCCACTGTAGACTGCCGGCTCGCTTGAGATAAGCCTGCCGTAAGGGTAAGTATCGACCGCGAAAGCAAATTACCGGCCAACCACTCCGACGCAGCCTGCAAATGTCCGCCGTTCCTCTCGACCGTCTCCGCATCGCCATGGCCCAGGTCAATCCGGCCGTGGGCGACATTGCCGGCAATCGCCGGCTGGTCGAGACGTATCGCGCCCGGGCGGCGGCCGAGGGCGCCGACCTGGTGGTTTTCCCGGAACTGATGCTCATCGGCTATCCGCCGGAAGACCTGGTGCTGCGTCCCTCGGTGCAGGAGGCCTGCGAGGCCGCCGTGCAGGAGCTGGCGGCGCAGACCGCCGATGGTGGTCCGGCTTTGCTGGTCACGTCGCCCTGGCGCGAGAAGGGGCTGCTGTACAATTCTGCCCTGCTGCTGGATGGCGGCGAGATCGTTGCCGTGCGGCACAAGCATGAACTGCCGAATTACGGCGTGTTCGACGAGAAGCGCCATTTCGCCATCGGGCCGCTGCCGGGGCCGATGGTGTTCCGCGGCGTCCGGCTCGGCGTGATGATCTGCGAAGACATGTGGATGCCCGACGTGGCCGAATGCCTGTCGGAAACCGGTGCCGAACTGCTGATCGTGCCGAACGGCTCGCCCTATGAAGCCAACAAGTGGGATCAGCGGCTGCCGCTCGGCATCGCTCGCGTGGTCGAGACCGGTCTGCCGCTGCTCTATGTCAACCGCACCGGCGGCCAGGATGAACTGGTCTTCGATGGCGGCGGCTTCGTGCTGAATGCCGATCACAGCCTGCCGGTGCGCCAGCCCGATTTTCTCGACGACCTGACCGTCACCGACTGGACGCGCCGCGAAAACGGCTGGGTCTGCGCGAGAGGCCGGATCGAGCAGCCGCTCGATAATCTCTCCAGCCTCTACCAGGCCATGGTGGTGGGCCTGCGCGATTATGTGAACCGCAACAGATTTCCCGGCGTGGTGCTCGGCCTGTCGGGCGGCATCGACTCTGCGCTGTCGGCCGCCGTTGCGGTGGATGCGCTGGGGCCGGAGCGCGTGCGCTGCGTGATGCTGCCATCCAAATATACCTCGCAGCGCAGCCTCGATGATGCTGCCGCCTGCGCCAAGGCGCTGGGCGTGCCCTACGAGACCATCCCGATCGAGCCGGCTTATCAGGCTTTCGAAGCCATGCTCGCGCCTGCTTTTAAAGACAAGAAGCCGGATATCACGGAAGAGAACCTGCAGTCGCGTATCCGCGGCGTCACGCTGATGGCGCTCAGCAACAAGTTCGGTCATATGGTGCTGACCACCGGCAACAAGTCGGAAATGTCGGTCGGCTATGCCACGCTCTATGGCGATATGTGCGGCGGCTACAGTGTGCTGAAAGACGTCTACAAGATGACGGTCTATGCGCTGTCGCACTGGCGCAATGCCAATCGTCCGCTGGAAAGCCTGGGGCCGACCGGCGCGGTGATCCCCGCCGCCATCATCGACCGTGCGCCGACCGCCGAGCTGCGCGAGAATCAGACCGACCAGGACAGCCTGCCGCCCTACGAGCAGCTCGACGCCATCCTGGAAATGCTGGTGGAAAAGGAAATGCCGGTGCGCGAGATCGTTGCCGCCGGTCAGCCCGAGGATGTCGTGCGCCGCATTCAGCATCTTCTGTATATCGCCGAATACAAGCGCCGCCAGGCGCCGCCGGGCGTCAAGCTGACGCCGCGCAATTTCGGCCGCGACCGCCGCTACCCCATTACCAACGCCTTCCGGGACATCAGTAAATGAGTCCCGTTGCTGTAAGGTTTGCGCCGAGCCCGACGGGCCGGCTGCATGTCGGCAATGCGCGCGGCGCGCTGCTGAACTGGTTGTTCGCGCGCAAGCATGGCGGCAGCTTCCTGCTGCGGCTAGACGACACCGACACCGCGCGCTCCACGGAAGACTTCGCCAAGGGCATCGAGGCTGACCTGCGCTGGCTCGGACTGGACTGGGACCGGTTTGCGAAACAGTCGGATCGCTTCCCGCTCTATACCGAGGCGACCGAAAAGCTGAAAGCCGTCGGGCGTCTGTATCCCTGCTACGAGACCGCGGAAGAGCTGCAGCTGCGCCGCAAGATCCAGCTCAGCCAGAAGAAGCCGCCGGTCTACGACCGCGCCGCGCTGAAGCTGACAGCCGACGATCGCGCCGCACTCGAGGCCGAGGGCCGCCAGCCGCACTGGCGGTTCAAACTGAATCCCGGCACTGTCGTCTGGGACGATATCATCCATGGCCGCGTCGAGATCGACATGGCCTCGCTCAGCGATCCGGTGCTGGTGCGGTCGGACGGTTATCCGCTCTACACGCTGTCCTCGGTGGTCGATGACGGCGACCTGAAGATCAGCCATGTGATCCGCGGCGAGGATCATGTCACCAATACCGCGGCGCAGATCCAGCTGTTCGAGGCGCTGGGCTATGCCGTGCCGACCTTCGGGCATTTCTCGCTGCTGCTCGATGCCGAGGGCGGCGGCCTGTCGAAGCGGCTGGGCTCGCTGTCGCTGGCCGATCTGCGCGACCAGGGCGTCGAGCCGATGGCGCTGAATTCGCTGCTGGCACGGCTGGGCTCGGCCGATCCGGTCGAGGCGCAGAGCGATCTCAAGGCGCTCATCAATGGCTTCGATCTCTCGCGCTTCAGCCGCGCGCCGGCCCGGCTCGATCCGCAGGATCTCGAGCGGCTCAATGCCACACTGCTGCATGCCGCCGCGTTCGATGCCGTGCGCGACCGCCTGCCGGCGGGCGCCACCGAAGCCTTCTGGCTCGCCATTCGCGGCAATCTCGGGCGGCTTTCGGACGCCGCCGACTGGTGGGCTGTCGTCTCCGGTGACATGACCACGGTGCAGGAAGATCCCGCCGTGCTGGCCGCTGCCGTCGAGGCTTTGCCGCCGGAACCCTGGGACGCTACGACCTGGAAGGCGCTGACCCAGGCGGTGACGGCGAAAACCGGCGCCAAGGGCAAGGCCCTGTTCCATCCGCTGCGCCTGGCCTTGACCGGGCGCGACAAGGGGCCTGAAATGGCGGCGCTGCTGCCGCTGATCGGGCGGGAGCGTGCCGTGAAGCGGCTGACTGGAAAGTAACTGTGATGGCCAAGGACCGCGTGTATCTCTTCGACACGACCTTGCGGGACGGTGCCCAGACACAGGGCGTCGATTTCTCGGTCGAGGACAAGCGCGTCATTGCCAAGTCGCTCGACAAACTCGGTGTCGCCTATATCGAGGGCGGCTGGCCCGGCGCCAATCCGACCGACAGCGAGTTCTTCACGACCAAACCGAATCTGAAGCGCGCCAAATTCGTCGCCTTCGGCATGACCAAGCGGCCGGGCCGTTCGGCCGAGAACGATCCGGGCCTCGCCCAGATCCTGAATGCCAGCGCCGACGCCGCCTGCCTGGTCGGCAAGAGTTCGGCCTACCAGGTCGATACCGCATTGGGCATCAGCCTCGCTGAAAATATCGAACTGATCGCCGACAGCATCGCCGCCGCGCATAAGAAATTCGGCGAGGCGATGTACGATGCCGAACATTTCTTCGACGGCTACAAGGAAAATCCGCAATTCGCCTTCGACTGCCTGAAGGCGGCGCTGGACTCCGGCGCGCGCTGGGCGGTGCTGTGCGACACCAATGGCGGCACCATGCCCTGGGAGGTCGAGCGTATCGTCGGCGAGGTGGTGCAGAAGCTCGGCGACGGGTCGAAACTCGGCGTGCATACCCATAACGACACGGAGAACGCCGTCGCCAATACGCTGGCCGCCGTGAAGGCCGGCGTGCGGCAGGTGCAGGGCACGCTGAACGGGCTGGGCGAGCGCTGCGGCAATGCCAATCTCATCGCGCTGATCCCCTCGCTGATGCTGAAACCCTGGTTCGCCGAGCATGTCGATATCGGCCTGAGCGAGCAGGACCTGACGCATCTGACCGTCACCTCGCGCACGCTGGACGAACTGCTCAACCGCGCGCCGAACCGCCATGCGGCTTACGTGGGCGCCTCGGCCTTCGCGCATAAAGGCGGCCTGCATGTCTCGGCGGTGATGAAAGACCCGCGCACCTACGAGCATGTGCCGCCGGAAAGCGTCGGCAATACGCGCAAGATCCTGATCTCGGACCAGGCCGGGCGCTCGAATCTGCTGGTGCGCCTGACCGAGGCCGGCATCAAGTATGATGCCAATGACAGCCGGCTCAATGCCCTGCTCGACGACGTCAAGCAGCGCGAAGCGGAAGGCTATTCCTACGACGGCGCCGAGGCGAGTTTCGAAGTGCTAGCGCGCCGCGCGCTCGGCCTGATGCCGGAATATTTCAGGATCCGCAGCTTCCGCGTCATGGTCGAGCGCCGCTTCAATGCGCGCGGCGAGCTGGTGACGATCTCGGAAGCCACCGTGAAGCTGGATGTCGACGGCCAGACGCTGTTCTCGGTTGCCGAGGGCAACGGCCCGGTCAACGCGCTGGATCACGCGATCCGCAAGGATCTCGGCCGCTACCAGTCCTATATCGACGACCTGCGCCTGGTCGATTTCAAGGTCCGCATCCTCAATGGCGGTACCGAGGCGACCACGCGCGTCATGATCGAGTCTGCCGACGGCCAGGGCAATCGCTGGTTCACCGTCGGCGTCTCGCCCAACATCATCGACGCCGCCTTCATGGCGCTGATGGATTCGATCCAGTGGAAGCTGCTGCGCGACGGGGCGCAGCCCTCGAAATAATGACCGGCACCAATCGTCCGAAGCTGGGCAAATACGCGCCGCCGGGCCCGCTGCGGCGCGGGCCGGTGATCGTGCTGGTGCAGCCGCAGCTCGGCGAGAATATCGGCGCGGCCGCCCGCGCCATGCTGAATTGCGGCATCACCGAACTGCGTCTGGTCAATCCGCGCGACGGCTGGCCCAATCCGGCGGCTTACGTCCTGGCCAGCAAGGCCGATCCGGTGCTGGATGCGGTCAGCGTGTTCAGTTCGACAGCCGAGGCGGTCGCCGACCTGCACCGCGTCTATGCCACCACGGCGCGGCTGCGCGACATGATGAAGGAAGTCGTTACGCCGCGCGAGGCCGCCGCCCGCATGCGGCAGGAACAGGCGTCGGGCCATCGCGTCGGGATTCTGTTCGGGCCGGAACGCACCGGGCTCGACAACGAGGATGTCGCGCTGGCGCATGTCGGCATCACCGTGCCGCTCAATCCCGGCTTCTCGTCGTTGAATCTCGCCCAGGCGGTGCTGCTGCTCGGCTATGAATGGTTCACGGCCGGCGACGACACCGCGCCGAGCCGGCTGGACACGGTGCGCGGCGGCTTTGCCAGCCAGGACGAGTTGCAGGGCCTGTTCGACCATATCGCCGACGAGCTGGACCGGTCGGCCTTTTTCCACAATGTCGAGCCCAAGCGCGGCGCCATCCTGCGCAACCTGCGCTCGGCGCTGCAGCGCGTGCCGCTGGCCAGCCAGGAGGTGCATACCTTCCGCGGCATGCTGAAGGCGATCGCGCAGGGCCGGCCGGTGCGCGCCAGCCTGCGGAAGAAGAAGCCCGCTGAGGAATAAGACAGTTCGTCATGGCCGGGCTTGTCCCGGCCATCCACGCCTTTTCTTCAGCATCGCAAGACGTGGATGCCCGGCACAAGGCCGGGCATGACGGTGAGACGGCCGATTGCCGCCCGACAATTCCCTGCTTGTCCCGCCGCGCCGCGCCGCTAGGATCGGGGCGAGCAGGGAGAGACATCATGTGCCAAGGTCACGCCGCCGCCACCCCGACACTGCAGGCCGAGGACGAGCGCGTCCGCGTCACGCGCTGGGATTTCGCACCCGGCGCCGCCACCGGCTTCCATGTGCATGAATATCCCTATGTGGTGACCTACCTGACCGATGCGAAGCTGAAGATCGTCGATCCGCAGGGCGCCGAAAGCTTCGTCGAGATGCCGGCCGGCGGCAGCTATTCGCGACCCAAGGGCATCGCGCATGACGTGATCAATGCCGGCGCCGCGCCGATGGCGTTTGTCGAGGTGGAGATCAAGCCGACAGCTACAAAGTAGCTGTCGTCCCCGGGCCTGACCCGGCCATGACAAATAGGTGAGGGGCTTACTTCTTCGCCATCCCGATCGACTTGCCGGCCTGCGGCGGCTTCGGCAGTTTGGCATGCCCGGCCAGCATGCGTTCGAACAGCTGCTGGTGCTCGGGCAGGAAGGGCGCGGAGCGCCGCGTCGCCAGATCGACATGCACCAGGATTTGCTCGGAGGTCGCCGCCAGATAGGCTTTCTCGGCGTGATACATCTGCATGAAATAGTGGATGCGCTTGGCATCGGCCCCGAGCAGCTGGAAGGTGAAGCGTAAGCGGTCGCCCTCCAGCACCTCCTGCAGATAGCAGACATGGGTTTCCAGCACGAAGGTGCTGAGGTTGGTGCGCTGGACATACGACCAGTCGAGATCGAACGGCACGAAGAATTTGTCGAGCGCCTGGTCGAAAATCACATTGTAGAAGCCGACATTCATATGGCCGTTGGCATCGATATGTTCGGGCTTCACCACCATGCCGGTCAGCTCCAGCGGCGCGTCGAAACTCTGTTGAGCGTAATCGAGCAGGTCTTGAGAAGAATTCATAACAATGGCCTTGTCGGTTTCGTTTCCTCGGATACCCTAGTCTCCATGTCCTGGGACCCGACGCAATACCTGAAATTCGCCGGCGAGCGCCTGCGCCCCGCCGTGGACCTGCTCGCCCGCGTGCCGCTGGTGGCTCCTGCATCGGTGGTCGATCTCGGCTGCGGCGCCGGCAATCTCACGCCGCTGATCCAGCAGCGCTGGCCGCAGGCGAAACATATCGGCGTCGATTCTTCGCCCAGCATGCTGGCCAAGGCGCGGCAGGATTATCCTGTCGCCGAATTCATCGAGGCCGATATCGCGACCTGGAAACCGGCCCAGCCGGTCGACCTGATCTACAGCAACGCGGCGCTGCACTGGCTGAACGATCACGAGACGCTGATTCCCGGCCTGCTCGATGGTCTGAAGCCCGGCGGCTGGCTGGCGCTCCAGATGCCGCGCAATTTCGGCGCGCCGTCGCATATGTGCATCGTCGATGCGATCGAACTCGGCCCCTGGCGCGCGAAGCTGGAGCCGCATCTGCGCCGCCGCCCGGTGGCGGAGCCCGCGACCTACTGGCAGATGCTGCACGAGCGCACCGCCGCGCTGGAGATCTGGGAAACCGAATATCTGCAGGTGCTGTCGGGTGCCAATCCGGTGGCGGAATACACCAAGGGCACCTGGCTCAAGCAGTTCCTCGACCGGCTGGAGGAACCCGAGCGCAGCGCGTTTGAGGCCGACTATCGCCAGCGCGTCGCGGCGCAATATCCCAAACAGGCCGACGGCCGCACACTGTTTCCCTTCCGCCGCCTGTTCATCCTGGCCCAAAGACCACTCTAGAAGCCGCTGTAGAAGCCTCCATCGTCATGCCCGCGCAGGCGGGCATCCAGGCTGTGGCACGACTGGGTTCCCGCCTGCGCGGGAACGACGGGGTGGCGGGGCTGGCACGCCCAACATCAAACCGCTAAAACTGCTCCAGCACCCCGGGAGCGAAAATGTCCAAGCCCAACGATCAAAAACCCACCGGCATGAAGCGCAACCTCGCCAATTACGGCGACGCCGGCTTCTCGGTCTTTCTGCGCAAGGCCTTCATCAAGGCGCTGGGCTATACCGACGAGGCGCTGGAGCGGCCGATCATTGGCATCGTCGATACCGACAGCGGCTACAATGCCTGTCACCGCAATGTGCCCGACCTGATCGAGGCCGCCTCGCGCGGCGTGATGCTGGCCGGCGGCATCCCGGTGCCCTTTCCGGTGATCTCGATCCAGGAAAGCTTCGCCAATCCCACCAGCATGTATCTGCGCAACCTGATGGCGATGGACTCGGAAGAGATGATCCGCGCCCAGCCGATGGATGCCGTCATCCTGCTCGGCGGCTGCGACAAGACCGTGCCGGCTTTGCTGATGGGCGCCGCCAGCGCCAATGTGCCGGCCATCATGCTGGTCACGGGTCCGATGCTGGCCGGCTCCTGGCGCGGCGAAAAGCTCGGCGCCTGCACGGATTGTCGCCGCTTCTGGGCGCGCTATCGCGCCGGCGAGGTGAATGACCAGGAGATCAACGAGGTCAATTCCGAACTGGCGCCCACCATCGGCACCTGCGGCGTGATGGGGACTGCCTCTACCATGGCGCTCACCGTCGAGGCGCTCGGCATGATGCTGCCGGGCGGCGCCGCCGTGCCGGCCGTGCATGCCGAACGCCGGCGGCTGGCCGAACAGACTGGTTCTCGAGCCGTGGCGATGGCGGCCGAGGGCCTGACACCCGACAAGATCCTGACGCCCGCCGCCTATCGCAACGCGCTGCGCGTGCTGCTCGCGGTCGGCGGCAGCACCAATGCGCTGATCCATCTCACCGCCATGGCGGGCCGCTCGGGCATCGAGATCGATCTCGAAGGCTACGACAAAATGGGCCGCGAGACGCCGGTGCTGGTCGACCTCAAGCCGACCGGCCAGCATTACATGGAAGACCTGCACAAGGCCGGCGGGCTGACGCCGATCCTGCGCGAACTCGGCCCGCTGATCGAGCGCGACTGCCTGACCGTGACCGGCAAAACGCTGGGCGAGAATCTCGACGCCATGCCGCCCAATTGGAAACAGGATGTGATCCGGACCATGGCCGCGCCGGTCTACAAGAACGGCGCGATGGCAGTGCTGCGCGGCAACCTCGCGCCCGATGGCGCCATCATCAAGCAGGCGGCAGCGACGCAAAGCCTGCTGCAGCATGAAGGCCGCGCCGTGGTGTTCGACAGCCTGCCCGATATGGCGGCGCGTCTGGATGCGCCCGACCTCGATGTGAAGGCCGACGACATTCTGGTGCTGCGCAATGCCGGACCGAAGGGCGCGCCGGGCATGCCGGAAGCGGGCTATATCCCGATCCCGAAAAAGCTGGCGCAAGCCGGCGTGAAGGACATGGTGCGCATTTCCGATGCGCGCATGAGCGGCACCGCCTACGGCACCATCGTGCTGCATATCGCACCGGAAGCCGCCGCCGGAGGCCCGCTGGCGCTGGTGCAGACCGGCGACCGGATCAGGCTCGACACCGAAGGCCGCCGCATCGACCTGCTGGTGGAGGAGGCCGAACTGGCGAAGCGTCGCGCCGCATTGCCGCCGCTGCCGAGCGGCGAGGGGCGGCGTGGCTACGACAAGCTCTATTTCGACACGGTGACGCAGGCGGAAAAAGGCTGCGACTTCGATTTCGCGATCCCGGAGATCACGAAGAAGGTGCCTTGACGAGGCGGCATGTCGAAACGAGCACTCGGTATAGACGGCTATCGGAACGGCTGGCTGTGCGTCTGGTTGGATGAAAACGGCGAGCGCGGTTATGAAGCAATTCGCCATATCTCCGAGATCGAGAAATTCAACGCATTGATCGTAATGATCGATATCCCGATTGGCCTGCCGGCTTCGGGATACAGGGTATGTGATATTCAGGCTCGTGAGATCCTTAGTTCTGGACGGTCGCGAGTGTTTCTTGGGGCAAGAAGGTTTCTGCTGGGGCACCTGTCTGACTATGCCGAAGCGAATGCGACGGCAAAACAGGATGGGAGGGGTATATCCCGCCAGCTCTTTTGCATCCTTCCAAAGATTGCAGAAGTAGATTCTGCCGTCGCGAGATCAAATTGGAATCAGAATTTCTTTCGGGAGTGCCATCCGGAGCTGGCTTTTCATAGGCTGAATGGCAATCACCTGATGGATAATAAGAAGAGTAAATCCGGTGAAATGGCGCGTATCAGATTGCTAGAGACTAATGGCATTCCCGAAATCAGGGAGTGGGCCTCACGCTTGCCAACAAAGGCTCGCCTTGATGATTTGCTCGACGCTTCGGTTTGCGCATTGGTGGCGCGAAGTGTTCTAGATAACCAAGGTATGAAAGTAGGAGGCGAGGAAAGGGATGAGGTCGGATTAAGAATGGAAATATGGTATTAAGGGATTCGCGCCAGTTAATCCGACTTTAAATTTGCGATCCCGGAGATCACGAAGAAGGTGCCGTGATAATGATTATTCATCCGGTTGGTTCTCGATCGCTGTTTCAATAGCCGAAATTCCACTCAGGAAGTCTATCATTATCGGAATGCACTTTGGCGCTGATCTAATAATTTGCTTGAAATGCGAAGGGCCCGGTTGGTGCATGAACCGGTTTCGGATCGAACGCACAGAGTAATCGTCACTTGTACTAAAAAGAATTTCGAGGTCGTCCCGATTGAACGAGTATCGTAGGTAGTCGCAAGCTTTCCGAATTTTGTCGAGCTCTACTCGATATCTATTGGAATATATGAAAGCAGTTGGCTTGCGACGAGTGAAGCCATCCATAGCTGCAGCTAACTTTTCGCAAGCGGCATAATACATAAGATACTGCACGTAGGTTTCTGCACGATTGAGTTTCATATCATCAATAACAAGTCGAATGTCTTGGACGACCCGTAAATAGCTACCTTTGGTCTTCGGATTCTTGCTAAATGAATGAGGCATTTTTTAACTCCTCAAAATAGTAGTATGTGACGCTCTTGAATTGTGCTTGGTCAAAAACATATTGCTCGATGCTGCTCTTGCCCATCGTGAATCCCTCAACCCACTGCCAGTCTCTGGCAGCGCAATCATTATAGGTTGGCAGGATCTGACGTGATGAAGGCCCTCACCCCGACCCTCTCCCGCAAGCGGGAGAGGAAGGGACCCGCCGCGTAGCGGTGGGAGGGTGAGGGTGGAATGCCGAAACAGACGCGAAATAAGCCGGAATAAGACTCACATAAGCAAAAATAAGACTCAGATAAGCGCGTTATAAGCTCGAATAAGCCCGCGATAAGGTCATATCAGCCCGCAATAAGCCCCGGCTAAACCCTTGATGAGTGCCGTTAAGCGCCTGGTTTCTTTAAGCCCAGCAGCTTGAACACCGGCGGCACGGCGATCACCACCACGGCGATGCGGAAAATATGCATGCTGGCGACGATGGCGACCTCGACGCCCAGGCCGAGCGCCACCAGGCTCATCTCGGCCATGCCGCCGGGCGACAGCACCAGCATCATCGCTTCCGTGGGCAGTCCGGCCCAGTCCGCAAACGACACCGTCATGCCGAGCGCCACCGCCAGCATCGTGAAGGTGGCGAGCACTGCCCAGGTGGCGATGCGGCCGACCTCTTTCAGCGGCGTGCCGACGAAGCGGCAGCCCAGTGCCGCGCCCATCACCACCTGCGCGGCCGCCACCAGTTCCGGCGGCGGCGCAGCATGCGACCAGCCCATCAGATGCACGATGGCCGAGACGATCATGGGGCCGACCAGCTGCGCCGCCGGGATGCGCAGGAAGCGCGCGGCATACCAGCCGACGGCGCCGCACAGGATCAGCAGAGCGCCTTCATGCCATTGCAGTTCCCACAGATGCGCGCCCTGCGCCATCGGCGGCACATCCAGATTTTCCACGAAGCGGAAATAGACCGGCACGGTCATCACGGTGAGGAAGACGCGCAGGGCATGCGTCAGGATGATGCTGCGGCCGTCGCCGCCGAAAGCCTCGCCCACCAGGGTCATTTCCTGCAGCCCGCCGGGCGCGGCCGAGAAATAGGCGGTGACCGGATCGAGGCCGGCCATACGGCGGAACATCCAGTAGCAGATCGTCGTCACGATCGGGATATAGGCCAGCATCAGGATGATGAGCCCGAGCCATTCGCGGGCGCGGTCGATCATCTCGGGGCGGAAGGCGCTGCCCAGCATCACGCCGATGATCACGATCATCACGGCGCGCAGCCGCGGCTCGACCCGCATGGTGATCCGGCGGTCCACACCGGCCAGCACCGCCACGCCGCTGAAGAACATGGCGCCCAGCATCCAGGCCAGCGGCATGCGCAAATACAGAAACACCGCGCCGCCCGCCGCGCCGATCAGCAACGCGGGCAGGCTGGAGGCGAGGTTGCGCAGCATCGCCATCGGCCCCGCGTCAGGCTGCGCCAAACTTAGGCGACAAGGTAGCGGCCCAGCCGCACGGCCGTCTGTCCGGGTTTCAGCCGCTTGGTCGGCATGATCAGCACGCAATGGTCGTAGGGCGTCCGGATCGGCGTCGATCCGTCATGCGCGATCACCGTGCCGGCCTGCGGAATCGATTCCAGCCCGGTGTAATTCTGCGCGAAGCTGAAGGACTCGGTGGCGATGGTGACGGCATCGGTCACCTCGACGAATTTCTGCGCTTCAGTCGGTCGCGGCGCCAGGCCGTGGCGCGCCAGATCCGCGTCGCTGGCCTGGCCGATGGCGAGCAGGAAGCGGAACATGGTTTCGATGGCGACGTCGCGGCTGGCCTGTTCCCAATGCTGGCCGCATTCCACCAGCAGCGCGTTCTTGGCGCTGTCCGGATCGCCGAAGCCGCCGTAGTCGCGCATGCGCAACCCGGCCTTGTGGCCCTGGTCGGCGACCACCGTGGCCGGCACGCCGACTTTCGCGGCGAAGCTGCGGCCCTTGGCCAGCGGGCCCGACAGCATCAGCGGCGGCGAGGGCTGCTGCATCGAATGGATATCGAGCAGCAGGTCGATCTCGGCCAGCAGCGGCTCGATCTCGCGCGCGCGGTCCAGTTCGATCGAGCGGCGCTCGGAGTCGAGCGCGTTGTCGCCCCAGACGCGGTTCATATCCTCGTCGACGAAACGCGAGGCGGTCGGGTCCTGCGGGTCGAAGCGCGTGTAAGCCGCGACGTTGCAGAAGATCAGGGTCAGCTTGCCTTTGGCGGGCCGGAATTTCTCGCGCAGCAGCAGGTCCAGCGCATGGGCGCCGCAGACCTCGTTGCCATGCACCAGCGCGGTGATCGCCGCCTGCGGACCCGGCTTGCCGGAGTCCAGAATATGGGCATAGGGAATGCCGGTATTGCCTTCGCGGTATTGGGAAATCGGCAGGGGCAGCAGCGGGTTGGCAGGCAGCGCAGACATTACGGCTCTTATGATTCCGGTGAGGTGCTGCTGTTATACGCGTTAACCATGGGGCGGCCCAGTCACAGAGACATGACTTCGGAACGGTTGAGGAAAATTCCACCCCTGTTAAACTGGCGGCATGTCGTCGATCGCTTCGATTTCCTCCGCGCTCAGCGGCCTGCAGAAGGCCGACCAGATGCTGCTCGGTGCCGCGCAGGCGGTGAATGGCGGGCTGGACAACGTGGCCGAAGCCGCCGTGCAGCTGCAGACCGCCAAGCTGCAGGCCAGCGCCAGTCTCGAACTGCTGCGCACCAGCCTGGAGCTGGAAGGCCAGATCGTCGACCTGCTGGCCTAGGCCGGCAAATACCGTCTCATCGCCACACGATTGGCCACGTCGAGTCCGGCGGCCTTCTGCCGTGCGATCACGAAGCGCAGGCTCGGTCCGATCTGGGTGTCTGACAGGATGTGGAAGCCGAGGCGTTCGTAATAGGGCGCATTCCACGGCACGGTGCGGAAGGTGGTGAGGCTCAGGGCCGGCAGTCCCAGCCTGCGTGCCAGGTCTTCAGCGGCCTGTAACAGCGGCACGGCGAGCCGATGGCCGGCATGGTCGGGATGCACCGCCAGTTCCTGCACATAGAGGTCGCCGTCGATCTCGGTGCAGATGACGAAGCCGACCGGAGCATCCGCCGGTGTCGCCGCCACGAACAGCGCCCCGTCGGTGACGGCATCGCGCAGGGCTGCGGCCGGCGTCGGTTCATGCCGCGCCACATCCGGATAGCCCACGCTGGCGAAACTCTGCCCGGCGGCGCGTTCGATCGCGCGGATCGCTTCGACTTCAGCGGCGCGGGCCGGGCGGATGCGGTAGGTCATACCGGCAGCCTAACAAAAAAGGCCGGAGCATGCTCCGGCCTTTGTCGTTGTCTCTGCGGCGCGCCTTAGGCGAAAGCGTCTTCCCAGTTGCCCTGGGTCGAGGCCTTGGAATATTCGGTGGCGCGGTTCTCGAAGAAGTTGGTGTGTTCCACGCCGTTCAGGATCGCATCCAGCCAGGGCAGCGGATTCTTCTCGATCCGGTACATCGGCTGCAGCTTGAGCTGCAGCAGGCGGCGGTCGGCGGTCCAGCGGATATAGTCCTTCACTTCCTGTGCGGTCAGGCCCTGCACGCCCTCGATCTCGAAGGCCAGGTCGATGAAGGCGTCTTCGTGTTCCACGATGGTCGAGCAGGCGACATACAGGTCGCGCTGGAACTGCTCGGTCCAGACTTCCGGGTTCTCTTCCAGGAAGGTGTGGAACAGCTTGATGATCGAGTTGGTATGCAGGCTTTCGTCGCGTACCGACCAGCTGACGATCTGGCCCATGCCCTTCATCTTGTTCCAGCGCGGGAAGTTCATCAGGATCGCGAAGCTGGCGAACAGCTGCAGGCCTTCGGTGAAGGCGCCGAACACCGCCAGCGTCTTGGCGATGTCGGTCTTGGTGCTGACGCCGAACTGCTGCATGTAGTCGTATTTGTCCTTCATCTCCTTGTAGCGGAGGAAGGCAGAATACTCTTCTTCGGGCATGCCGATGGTGTCGAGCAGATGGCTGTAGGCGGCGATATGCACGGTCTCGATATTCGAGAAGGCCGACAGCATCATCTGCACTTCGGTCGGTTTGAACACCTGCGCGTAATGCTTCATGTAGCAGTTGTTCACTTCGACGTCGGCCTGGGTGAAGAAGCGGAAGATCTGCGTCAGCAGGTTCTTCTCGCCCGGCGTCAGCTTCTTCTGCCAGTCCTTCACATCGTCGGCGAGCGGAACTTCCTCGGGCAGCCAGTGCAGGCGCTGCTGGGTCATCCAGGCTTCGTAAGCCCACGGGTATTTGAAGGGCTTGTAGACCGGCTTGGAGTCGAGCAGCGACATGGTTCCCTCACTCTGATTCTGAGGGCGCAATATCGCAATATCTGGTGTACCCATCAAGCCCAAACCCCCTAGGGGTGGGTCCGGACCTTTAGATTCCTGGGCCTGTGGATTACTCCGCCGGATTAGTCTTTCTGGGCCGCGATCAGCCCGTCGGCCAGGCCATGCAGTTCGGTGCGCAGGCGGGCGAGATCGGCCGCCGGCAGCGGCAGCAGGCAGCCCAGCTCGGCGCGCACGCCGCGGATGGCGGTTTTCAGCGCCTCGCCGGCAGGGGTCAGGAAGATATCGACCTGGCGTTCGTCGGCTGTGCTGCGGCGGCGCTCGACCAGCCCGGCCTGGGCCATGCGCTTGAGCATCGGGGTCAGGGTGCCGGAATCGAGATGCAGCCGCCGGCCGATCTCCTTCACGGCGAGGCCGTCCTGCTCCCACAGCACCAGCAGGACCAGATACTGCGGATAGGTCAGGCCGAGCGGTTCCAGCTTGTCGCGATAAAGCCGCGTCATCGCATTGGAGGCGGCGTAGAGCGCGAAGCAGAGCTGGGCGTCGAGTTTCAGCGTGGGGTCGGCGGTCATGACGGTTCGCAAAGCGTTTGGCGAGGCCGGAACAGGCTGTCCCGGCCTCGCGAGTCGCAGTTTACACGCTGGTTTCGAGCGTGGCTTCGATATTGCCCTTGGTCGCCTTGGAATACGGGCAGACCTGGTGCGCAGCGGCGACCAGCGCCTCGGCCTGGGCCCTGTCCATGCCCGGCAGGCTGACCGCGATCTTGGCGTTCAGGCCGAAGCTGGTCTCGTCCTTGCCGATGCCGATGGTGACCGTGACGGTGTTGCCGGCCGGCAGCGCGACCTTCTGGTTGCGGGCGACGAGGCCCAGCGCGCCCTGGAAGCAGGCGGCATAGCCCGAGGCGAAGAAGGTTTCCGGATTGGCGGCATTGCCCGGGCCGCCGAGTTCCTTCGGCATCGCCAGGGTCATGTCGATGATGCCGTCGGCCGAGGTGACCTTGCCGGAACGGCCGCCGGTGGCGGTCGCGGTGGTGGTGTAGAGCGGGGTGATGGACATGGTTTCTTTCCTCTGTGTGACTGTCAGCGGCGGGCTGAAGCATTCGCCGCGCAGAAAGTTATTGCAAAATTAAATTGTATACAAGTTAATTTGGTGTGACAGGGATCACCCAGCGGCGCCCGCCCGGCGGCGGCTGTTAATGCCGCTTCCGATGACCAGCCGGCGGGGGCTGATCGTGGGCCGGGCGGTATCCGCGGCCGATGTCGTATTTGGTCACCTGTTCCGCTGTCAGCAGCGCCCGGGTTTCCATATGGGCCAGGATATGAACGGCGCGCAGCTCGCCATTCAGGTGTCCGATGACCGCGAGTTGCCGGAGAACCTCAGCCCGATCGGCGGTGCCCGACGCGAAAGCACGGTCGAGCTCGGCCTCGCCGGCGATGATCCGGTGTCCCAGTGCGATGGCCCTGACGCGCATATCCTCCTGGATGGACAGCAGCCTCGCATGCTGATCGGGCGTCAGGTTCAGCGAGGCGGCCATGTCCAGCGCATGCATCGGCCCCGGATAGCTGTTCAGCTCGGCGGGCAGGGAGAGACCCATGCCGCGGCCGTCCCGGAGTTGTGACACCTGCTCGTCGGAGAGAGCCTTGATGGCGCGGGCCGTCATCGCGGCATAGCCGTCGTGATGCTGGTGCTGCGCCGCTGCGGGCCCCGTCCACCAGACGAAGGCAAGACAACTGGCGATCATCGTTTTCATGATTTTCATGACTGTCCCTCACTTCTTTTCCGCCGACTGGATGTAGAAGACACCATCCTCCTTGGAGATGGTTGCGGCGACCTTGTCGCCGGCTTTCAGCACGTCCAGCAGAGACGGGTCCTTCACCTGAAACACCATGTTCATGGCCGGCATCTCCAGTTCGCCTGCGATGGGGCCATGGCGCAGCGTGATTTTGCCGGTGTCCTTGTCGACCTTGCGGATCTCGCCTTCCGTCTGGCCGGTCTGGGCAAGGCTGGCAGCGGAGATCAGCAGCGCTGCGGCGAATGCGACTGCGCCGAGTTTCATAGCGGTGCTCCTCATCTGGAAACCTGGATATCGCCCTTCATACCCTTCTCGAAATGCCCGGGGATCAGACAGGCGAAATCGACACGGCCGGACTTGGTGAATTTCCAGATCAGCTCGCCGGTCTGGCTCGGATTGACGGTGATGGCATTGGGGTCGTCATGGACCATGGTCGGATGCTTGCGCATCACTTCGGCATGTTCCTGCAATTCCTTGATCTCGCCGAGCATGAATTCGTGCGGTTCAATGCCATCGTTATGAACGACAAACCTGATGGTCTCGCCGCGCTTGACCGAGATTTTCTCCGGATGGAACCGCATGCTGTCGCTCATCTTGACTTGAATGGTGCGGGTGACGGCATCGGCCCGCCCCGGTTCGCCAACTGCCGAGTGGGCTTCCGGACCATGTGCCATGGCGAAAGACGGAATGGACGCGGCCGTCACAAGGGCGAAGGCGGCTTTCAGATAGATCGAAGGCATGATGTGATCCTCAGTGGCTGTGGGTGGTCCTGGGCGGCTGGGGCGCCGCAGGTGTTGAAGACGTATTAAGCTTGTAGGCGACCGTGCCGGGTGGGTTTTTGTACCAGCCCGGATCGCGGTAATCGCCGCGGGCGAGCCCCTCCCGCACCTTCACCACGGTGAACATGCCGCCCATCTCGAGAGGCCCGAACGGACCGCGACCGCTCATCATGGGCAGGGTGTTGTCCGGCAGCGGCATTTCCATATCGCCCATATCGGCCATGCCGCGTTCGCCCATCGTCATGTAGTCGGGAATCAGCGACACGATACGCTTGGTCATACCGCGATGATCGACGCCGATCATGGTCGGTACGTTATGCCCCATGGCATTCATGGTGTGATGCGACTTGTGGCAGTGGAAGGCCCAGTCGCCCGGTGCATCGGCATCGAATTCGAAGGCCCGCATGGAGCCCACCGGAGCGTCGATAGTGACTTCCGGCCAGCGTGCCGAAGGCGGCACCCAGCCGCCATCCGTGCCGGTCACCGAGAAATGGTAACCATGCAGGTGGATCGGATGGTTGGTCATGGTCAGGTTGCCGAAGCGGATGCGCACGCGGTCGCCGAGCCGCACCGGCAGACTGTCGATCCCGGGGAACACCCGGCTGTTCCAGGTCCACAGATTGAAGTTCAGCATCTCGGCGACCTTGGGCGTGGCGGCGCCCGGGTCGATGTCATACGCGCTCATGAGGAAGACGAAATCGCGGTCCACCCGATACTGGTTCGGATCGCGCGGATGCACGATGAACATGCCCATCATGCCCATCGCCATCTGCACCATTTCATCGGCATGCGGGTGATACATGAAGGTGCCGGATTTCCGCAGCTGGAATTCGTAGACGTAAGTCTCGCCCGGCTTGATATGCGGCTGGCTCAGGCCGCCGACGCCGTCCATGCCGGAGGGCAGGAGCTGGCCATGCCAGTGGATGGTGGTGTGCTCGGGCAGCTTGTTCGTCACGAACAGGCGGACCTTGTCGCCTTCGACCGCCTCGATGGTCGGGCCCGGCGAGGAGCCGTTATAGCCCCAGAGATTGGCCTTCATGCCCGGCGCCAATTCGCGCACCACTGGCTCGGCAACCAGATGGAACTCCTTCCAGTCGCCATTCATGCGCCAGGGTGCCGACCAGCCGTTCAATGTCACGACGGGATTGAAGGGCCGGCCGCTGGAGGGCTGCGGCGGGGGTGCAGTCCTGGGGCCCGGCGAATAGACCGGATCGGGCAGGTTTGCCAGTGCGCTGCGGCTGACGGCTGCGGCGGCCACACCGGAGGCAGCGGCGGCGAACAGGTTTCGACGTGAGAGCATGATAGCCTCCTTAATGGCCGGCCGCGCCGGATCGCGCAGCAACCATCCCTGACGGGATGGGGCTGCCCGATGCGTCGACGGGTGCAATGGTGACGAAGGTCAGATCGGTATCGGCAATCCAGAAGTCGCGTTGCGCTTCCAGCGCGGCGCTGACTTCGACGATCTGTTCGCGGGCGTCGGCCAGCAGTTCGAATGTCGAGATCAGCATGCCGTTGTAGCGCAGCACCATTTCGTCCGAGATCTTCTGCCTCAGCGGGATGATGTGGAATGCATAATGCTGGGCGAGATCGTAGGCCGTGCGATACCCGGTATAGGCTTCGCGTGCTGCCGACCGGGCATTGATGGCGGTATCGGCCAGCAGATTGACCGACTGCATGTAGAGATTTTCCGCCTTGGTCGCCTTCGCATCGCCGAAATCGAAGATCGGGACTTCAATCGAGATTTCGTATCCGGTCTTGTCCTTCTTGCCGGTATCGCTTTTGCGCATGAAGCCGGTCTCGAGCACATTGACGAACCGTGTGGCCTGCGTCAGCCCGTTGGCCGTACGGGTCGCCTCGACATTGGCTCTGGCCATCTGCACGTCGAGGCGCTCGGCAATGGCCTTGGACTCGATATTCTCAACTTCGCGCGGCTGCTTCGGAACATCCGGCAGACGCTCGGGCAGCTGGAAGGTCATATCCTTGCCCCACAGGCCCATCAGGCGGCCCAGCCGCTCGCGAGCCGCCATGGCGGCCAAGCGGGCTTTGGCAACGCGGGCCGTCGTATCCGCATAGAACAGCTGCTCGCGCGCATAGGTCAGCATGGAAAAATTTCCGACCTGCTTCATCCGGCGCGCCAGTTCGGCCTGGGTCTCCGCTGCCTCACGGACGTCGAGCGCATATTTGGCAATCTGCTCGGCGGCGACAGCTTCATACCAGGCACGTTTGGTCCTGGCGGCGAGCGACAGGATGTCCGTCGCCGTGTTGAGCTTGGTGCGTTCATAGCGGCGGCGCTCGATCCCGGCCGAAATCGGCAGCACCAGCAGGCTCAGGGCGTCCACGGTGACACTGCGTTCGATTTCGGTCTCGCCACCGCCGCGCAACCGGCCATAGGTGAAGCCGGGATTTGCCGGGCGCCATGAACTGGTCAGGTCGGCAGCGCCGATGCCCAGCTCCGCGAAACCGGCCTGCAGGCGACGATTGTTCAGCAGCGCGACCTGCACGGCATCATCCGCCGTCAGAGGCCTGGCCAGCAGCCTGTCCAGTGTATCGCGGACCGTCTGTTCCTCCTGCTCGCTCTTGATCCAGAGCGGCCGCTGGCCGATGCGCTGCTCGGCGGTCGTCGCCACCTCGTCGAATGCAGCTGTGGCGACAGGGCCGGCGCAGGCTCCCAGAACGGCCGTGATGGCCACGGATGCCGTGAGGCGTCGTAACATTATCTTCGCGCTCATTGCCGGTGCCCTCCGTGGCCGCCATGTCCGCTATGACCGGCATGTCCGCCATGGTGCATTCCGGGTTTGCCCGGGGCGGGGGCGGTCGGCGCGGCAGCGGACGGTTCTTCGGCATCCTTCAATGCGCCGGCATGGCCGCCGACATCGCGCACGATCTCGTTGGCCCGGCGCCAATCAAGCGGCTGCTCGAATTGCGGTTTCCGATAGGATGAGAAATCCGAGACATAGCGCTGCGGCGACACGGCAGCATTCGGATCGGCCGGATCCGGGCGTTTTTCACCGGCTCTGGCGGTTTCGGCCAGGCTGGCGGTCAGCATCAGCAGCATCGAAGCGGCCGACAGCATACGAAAAGACATAGGAAAACCTCGCGACGTTGAGCAGTAGGCACGTATCGCGACTGACGGTTGTGGCGTCAGACGCAAATGTCGTGTTGCTCAGACTCTCGGAGGCTCGTTGGGCGAGGGGGGCGCGATGCCTGCCAGCGCGGCGGCGGTGGCGGATCCATAGTCGCGGTAGCGTTCGACCGCGTCGATTCCGGCGGGAGACATCAACGTAAAGCTCGTCATCGCGCAGTCTTTGCACTGCACGCAGCCATATTCGCAGGGCGCTGACGGGCTCTGCCGCCAGTCGGCGGCGGCGGCGTCGTTTTCGCAGTCATGGGTTTCCTTGCCCATGTCATGGCCGGTCGGTGCGGCATCGTGTCTGGCACTCGCGGCAGCCCCATGATGCAACGCAGCCGGCGTTTGCTCGGAAGCCATGGGAACAAAGCCAGCCATCGGCATGGCGAAACTGTGCGAAACAGATGCGACGGTGCTGGCAAAGAGAAGGCCGAGCAACGCCACGGCCGCGCCGAAACGCAGGGCGCGGCGTGGCTGGGGCATATCCGTGCGGCGACTCATAAAATGAGTTTACGCCCTTACCCTGTGGGAAGGTCAAGGCCAGCGAAACGGCTCCCGCCGCCGTGAACGGTACTTGACTACGGCCAACTTGTGCCGGGATGGCACCCGGCCGCCGGCAGCGATTGGCGGCGAAGCCGCCCGGCGTACAGCGCTTCGTTCGCTAGATGCTGTCGATCCGTCCGGCCGAAAGACTGTCGTCGCGCCAGCATTTCGATCCGCTCGCCATTCCCGGTCTCCCGTCCGGTGTGGCACTGGTGGCGGTGGAGCGTGACGGCCCGCATCCGGCAGCAACTTAAGGCATCAGCCGTCCGGCCGACGGAATCAGCATTGGGCTGAACAGACGGATCGGGTCCTTCAGGCCGCGCAGGGTATGCAGGCCGAGATCGTCGAGGCCGGCTTCGATATGTCGGGCTACCGGTTCGCTGAGGAGGATATCGCGGCCCAGTTCCTTGCTCAGGCTTTCGATACGGGCGGCGGTATTCACCGCGCGGCCGATCACGGTGAAGTCGAGCCGCTGCGGCGCGCCAACATTGCCGAAAAAAACGTCGCCTTCATGCAGGCCGATGCCGCTGCGCAGCGGGCGCCAGTGCGGCAGCGCTGCCAGCGCTGGCGGCGGACCGTCGTTCAGGCTGCGCAGATTGGCCAGCGCCGTCTGCGCGGCTGCCAGCGCGGCGCGCGAGGCAGCAGCTTCGTCGGAGAAGCCGGCATAGGGGAACACCGCCAGCAGGCCGTCGCCGATGAATTTCAGCACCTCTCCGCCCTGCGCCAGAATGGCGGCCACCATGCACTCGAAATAGGCGTTCAGCACGGCGATCATGTCGTCGCCGGCCAGCCGGTCGGACAGATCGGTGAAGCCGCGCAGGTCGGACGACCAGATGATGGCTCGGATTGCGGTGCCGGCGCCGCGCTGGATATTCCCGCGCAGCACGCGCATGCCGGCAGCGGGGCCCAAATAGGTATCCAGCACATTCGCGGTGATCTGCTGGGCGACATATCTCTGCACATGCCCCGAAATCAGCCGCAGGATGCGCTCGATCTGTGTGTATTCGGACTCCGAGAAGCCGGCCGCCACCGCCGTCGCCACCGTGACGGCGTTGTGATAGGGCGCGCCGGCGAATAGCGGCAACACGCTGTAGTCCACGATGCCCTGCGCGGCGAGATCGGCCATCAGCGGATATTGCTGGCGCATCGCCGGATCGTCGGTGCGGCCGCGGAATCGCTTGCCGTATTCGATCACCTGGAAGATCGGATTGCGGCGATAGGAATCGCTCTTCAGCGCCGCCTCGGCCACCACCGTTTCGTCGCACAGGCCGTCGGCGCGGTTCCAGTTCCAGGCATAGCCGTAGAGCTGCGGATGTAGCGTGCCGGCATGCAGGCTGGCGCGATCGAGCGGAATACCGGTGGCCACGATGCCCCAGACCAGCCGCTCGAAGAAGCCGAGCATGTCGTCTTCCGCCAGCGCCTCGCCCAGCAGCCAGTCTTCCAGCTGTGCGATGTCGGCAATCGCCGGTGCGGCGGCCGGTCCGCGCGCAGCGCGGCGCAGCAGTGTGACGGCGGACGGATAGCGGCGCGGCGCCGGATCGATCATGTGGAGTCTCCTTTCCGGCAGATTATCGGGTTTTCCGGCCACAAGGTAGCAGACGGGACGTCCGGCCCGGACGGCCGATCCGGTGTGAATGGGCCCGGCGGAGCTATCGCCGGCGCGGCCATGTGCTCGTTGAGCGAGGGGGTATTGTTGTATCCAGGTCGCTGTGGCAAGCGGATTCAGAGGCGAGATCATTGCGCAACCTTATCAAGACGTAACTCCCCCGCGCTGCGGTGAGGGTCTAAAAGCAGGGCCATGAAAGCCGCCCCCAAATCCCTGGTCCTGTCGCAACGGAATATTGCGGCCCTGCACGACTTCCTGTCGAAGGTGCAGCAGTCCGGCGTGGAGCGCTTCATTCGCTACATGCTGTCGATCCATCCAGCCGAAAGACTGCCGTCGCGCCGGCATTTCGATCCGCTCGCCATTCCTGGTATGCTGTCCGGCGTCGCTCTGGTGGCGGTGGAGCGTGACGGGCCGCAGCCGCGCCTGCGCATGAAGGTGGTGGGCCAGGACCTGGTCGAGGCCTCGCCAGTGCGCCTGGCGCATCGATATCTCGACGACGTACTGGCCGATCTGCCGGGCGCGGAGGTAATTCTGAAAAGCCGGCTGCAGGTTGTCGAAACCGGCTGCGCCTATCTGCGGCGTGGCGCGCCATGCATGCCGTTCACCTACCGGATGGCCGCGCTTGAATACGTACATTGTCCGCTGTCGGAAAATGGCGAAACGGTCGATCAGATCGTCTCCTATTTCAGTTACAGAAAAGGCTGACCGCCGCACCGCGCTGCCGGTAGGCAGGAACTCGTTTCATCGCTAGGCTGGCGCCATCCCTCGCAGATGGCAGTTCAGACGACCATGACCGATCATCGCCTTGAACCGACTCCCGAAAATGTCCACTGGGGCTTCTTCGACGCGGCACTTCAGCCGGCGCTGACTGTGGCCTCGGGCAGCAGCGTCACGATCCGCACCGTTTCTGGCGGTGCCGATATCCTGCCGTCCCAGGCCAGCGGACTCGCCGTGCTGCCGGAGCATCGCCGCATTCTCGACACGCTGAAACCGGTTCTGCCCGGCCACATCCTGACCGGACCGGTGGCGATCGAAGGGGCTGAACCGGGCGATGTGCTGGAAGTACAGATCGACGATGTACGGCTGATCCAGGACTGGGGCTGGAACGCCAACCGGCCGCTGCGCGGCTCGCTGCCGCACCGGTTTCCGGAAGGCCGCATCCTGCAGATTCCGATCAACCGCAACGCCATGACAGCAACCTGTCCCTGGGGATCGACCGTGCCGCTGCGGCCCTTCTTCGGTGTGATGGGGGTGGCGCCGCCGCCGAATTATGGCCGCGTCTCCACCATCGAGCCGCGCGAATACGGCGGCAATATCGACAATCGGGAACTGATTCCGGGGACCAGACTGTATCTGCCGGTTTTCGTACCGGGCGCGCTGTTCTCCACCGGCGACGGGCATGCCTGCCAGGGCGATGGTGAAGTGAACCTGACCGCCCTGGAAACCGCGCTGGAGGGCGACTTCACCTTCGTGCTGCACAAGCGGCGCAGACTGCCGCGTCCGCGCGCGGTGACGCCGACGCATCTGATCACCATGGCTTTCGATCCCGATCTCGACGATGCCGCCACGCGCGCGCTGGAAGACATGATCGATGCACTGGGCAGCATCGCCGGGCTTGCGGACAATGACGCCTATGCGCTCTGCAGCCTGGGTTGCGATCTGCGCATCACGCAGCTGGTGGATGGCAATAAGGGCGTGCATGCCATGCTGCCCTTCGATCTGCTGCCCCGGGTGAAGGCTGACGCAATCGCCGGCTTTTGACGGTTTTCCGGCACTGTTCAGGCCGCAGTCGGCGCGGCCAAAAATTGACACAGTTCCACGCCACTCTATTTCGAAGCTGAGCCGTGCCGCGTAGCACGGGGGGAGCGCCGCCGCATGGCCTTTGATCGCGAGGCATCGATCCGTCGATGTCGCGCAACGGAGGATCGCCATGGCGCATGTCTCACACGATCACTCACCGGAGTCTCGCCAGTCGGCTGGCGCGACGGGCGGCTGGGCCGCACGACGCTGGCAAGACTGGGCCAACTGTGTTTTCGGCTTGTTGCTGACGGCATCGCCGTGGCTGCTGCAATTCACCGGTCTGGAAGCCGCGACACTGAATGCCGTGATCATCGGCGGGCTGATCTGCGCCTTGTCGGCGCTGGCGCTGACACTGCTGGATCGCTGGGAAGCTTACATCAGCGGCCTGCTCGGCATCTGGGCGATGCTGTCGCCCTGGCTGATCGGGTTCACTCTCTATGACAGCGCGACATTCGCCCATCTCGGCCTTGGCGCCCTGGTGGTTGCGGTCGCGGCGGTCGAAATCTGGCAGAGCAGCGGTCCGGGTGCAGGCTGACAGGAGTTCAAAGCAGAACGGCCCGGGATGTCTCCCGGGCCGTCTTTACTTCACCCCAACTCGCTGCGCGTTCTTACTGGCAGGAGAGGCATTCCTCGTAGTCGACCGCTTCGCGCGGGCCGTTGCCGGTCGCGGCAGCCATCGCGGCCAACGGCAACTCCGGCTCGAGCTGCGGCACGCCCATCGGGCGCTCGTTCTCGTTGATCTTGCCGGCCAGCGGAATGCTCACCACATTGGTCGTCGCCTTTTCGGCCACGCCCTTGCCCGACACCGTCTCCGCGCGCTGGATCGACAGCGAGCGGCAGTAGTAGAGGCTCTTCACGCCCTTCTTCCAGGCCTGGAAGTGGATCTGGTGCAGGTCGCGCTTATGCACGTTGGCCGGCAGGAAGATGTTCAGGCTCTGCGCCTGGCAGATATAGGGCGTGCGATCGGCTGCCAGGTCGATCAGCCAGCGCTGGTCGATCTCGAAGGCGGTCTTGAACACGGCCTTCTCGTCATCCGACAGGAATTCGAGATGCTGCACCGAGCCACCGCTGGTGGTGATCGACGACCAGGTTTCGTCGTCGTTCTTGCCATACTGCTCCAGCGCCTTCTCGAGATAGCTGTTGCGCACCGAGAAGGAGCCCGACAGCGTCTTGTGCGTGAAGGCATTGGCCACGTTCGGCTCGATGCCGGGCGAGGCGCCGCCGGCGATGATCGAGATCGACGCGGTCGGCGCAATCGCGATCTTGTGCGAGAAGCGTTCCATGATGCCGTATTCGGCGGCATCGAGGCAGGCGCCGCGCTCTTCAGCCAGCTTGCGCGAAGCAGCGTCGGAATGCTCCTTCACATGCTTGAAGATGGTGCGGTTCCACACCTTGGCCATCACGCTTTCCCACGGCACGCCGTTGGCCTGCAGGAAGGAGTGGAAGCCCATCACACCCAGGCCGACCGAACGCTCGCGCTCGGCGGCATAGCGCGCCTTGCTCATGCTGTCGGGGGCATTGGCGATGAAGTCGCTCAGCACGTTGTCGAGGAAGCGCAGGCAATCCTCGATGAACAGCGGATGCTCCTTCCACTCATGGAAGTATTCCAGGTTCAGCGATGACAGGCAGCAGACCGCGGTGCGGTTCTGGCCATGATGATCGACGCCGGTCGGCAGCGTGATCTCGCTGCACAGGTTCGAGGTCTTGACCCGCAGGCCGGCCAGCTTGTGCTGCTCGGGCAGGGCGCGGTTCACATGGTCGATATAGACGATGTAGGGCTCGCCGGTCTCGATGCGGGCGGTGAGGATGCGAATCCACAGCGCGCGGGCCGAGACGGTGCGCTGCACGGTCTGGTCATGCGGGCTCAGCAGGGCCCACTGTTCGTCGGCTTCCACGGCGCGCATGAAGGCGTCCGAGATCAGGATGCCGTTATGCAGGTTGAGCGCCTTGCGGTTCGGATCGCCGCCGGTCGGGCGACGGATTTCGATGAATTCCTCGATTTCCGGATGGTCGATCGGCAGGTAGCAGGCGGCCGAACCGCGGCGCAGCGAGCCCTGGGAGATCGCCAGGGTGAGGCTGTCCATCACGCGGATGAAGGGGATGATGCCCGAGGTCTTGCCGTTCTGACCGACCTTTTCGCCGATCGAACGCAGGTTGCCCCAGTAGCTGCCGATGCCGCCGCCGCGGGCTGCCAGCCAGACATTCTCGTTCCACAGGCCGACGATGCCGTCGAGGCTGTCGTTGGCTTCGTTCAGGAAGCAGCTGATCGGCAGGCCGCGATTGGTGCCGCCATTCGACAGAACCGGGGTGGCCGGCATGAACCACAGCTTGCTGATATAGCCGTACATGCGCTGGGCATGGGCGGTGTCGTCGGCATAGTGGCTGGCGACGCGGGCGAACAGGTCCTGGTAGGACTCGCCGGGCAGCAGGTAGCGGTCGTCGAGCGTGGCCTTGCCGAAATCGGTGAGGAGGCGGTCGCGGCTGCGGTCAACGTCGATCCGGATGCCGCGTTCGGTCTGCAGAGTGTTGAGCACGGATTGTGTCCCCTCATTTATCGCGGTCCGGGTTTCGCCATAGCGGGGCCCGACCGGCCGTAAAATCATCAAATCTCAAGGTTCCGTCCGTTGCTCTGTCCCGGCGGCCGCGCACCCCGCCCTTTCACCTCCGAAATCCCACAAAAAAGGCCCCAAATCGGGCTTCCGGAAGCGGCGCAGCGTCGTCACGAAACAGGTCCAACGAACACAACATATGGTACTCAGGGTTAAGAGAGGGTCAATACAGTGTATGTGACACGACTGTAAAAAAACCTGTTGACGGACTCCCGGCAGCGTGAACCCCCTGATTTTATGCCGTGTCGCGCACGGTGGGTGTTTTTCGGCCGTAGCGAAAATCTTATCCCCGCTATCCACAGGCTCCGATTCAAGGGCGACAAAGAGCGGTTATCCACAGCCTCACGCAAGGCGGCGTTAACCATTGGGTCTCTAAATATTGTGTGCTACCGGGGCGCGTTTTCCGCCGCGCGCCGGGCTTTGTGTGTTTCAATGCGGAAATATGACGCGATCCGACCGGGCCGGACACCGATTCCGCGCCCCGACGGGGGAGGTTGCGATGCTGATCAAACATCCGCGGGCCGATATGGCCGCCAATGCCGCGAAGTCGGCGAGCGAACAGGCCATTGGCGAGGCCGATAGCCGCGCCGCAGCCCTGGTCGGCACGCCCATGCTGGAACGCCGCCGCCTGCTCATGGTGGGGATTGGCGCCGGTGTCAGCCTGCTCTGGGTGCTGTTCTGCGTCAGCTACATCAACAGTTCGGTCGGCTGGAGCAACCTGTGGCATGCGCTGCCGCACGAGATCGGCGCCTTCATCGCCGGCGTGGCCGCGCCGCTCGCGTTCCTTTGGCTGATGCTCCTCAACATGTGGCGTGGCATGGCGATCAAGCGCCAGTCTGCTGCCCTGCACGAATTGCTGCTCGACCTGAGCTATCCGACGCCGGAAGCCGAGCGCCGCGTCTCGGCGCTGGCCGGCGCACTCCGCCGCCAGGCGCGCGAGATGGAAGAGGCCGCCCAGTCGGCCACCCAGCAGATCGCCTCACTCGGCGAGACCATGGCCGGCCAGCAGCAGGAATTGCTGTCTGCCGCCACCGGCGCCCGCGAGCAGGTCGCCCAGCAGGCGCGCCAGATCACCGGCACGCTGCACCAGTCCTCGCAGTCGCTGCTGTCGGCCGCCGAGCAGGTCAACCGCGATCTCGACAATACCGTGAAGGGTCTGGCCGGCCGCTTTGAGGAGCAGAGCCGCGCGCTGGTCGATGCCGCCGAGAAGGTCGGCAACGAAATGAATTCCAAGGTCACCGGGCTGGGGCAGACCGTGTCGACGCAGGCGCAGGTGCTGCTGCAGGCTGCCGATGTGATCGTGCGAGAGGTGGAAACCGCGCGCGGCATCTTCCAGGGCAAGGCCACCGAGATCGCCCGTATCACCTCTGCCATCCAGTTCCAGAACGAGCGTGTCGACGAACTGTCGCGCCGCCATGGCGAGTTGATGGACCAGGCGGTGAACCGCGCCGCCGAAGTGGCGCAGCAGATCGCCGAACAGCTGGAGCAGAAGATCGTTGCGCTGGAGCACGCCGTTACCCGTGCCGGCGGCGAAGCCGGCCGCATCGGCCTCAGCTTTGCTGAAAGCGCTCAGGTTATCACCACGGCGGCAGAAGTTACGGTGGCGCGTGCCACCGCGGCCAGCGAGAGTTTCGGCCGCGAGAGCCAGACCTTCAGCAGCGCCAGCCAGAAGGTGATCGACAGCGCTGAAGCTGCCGGCACGGTGCTGCGCGAGCGCGTGCGCGAGATCGAACATGCCACCGGCACCACGATCAGCCGTATTCGCGATATCGGCGAGACGATCCGCTCCGAAGTCGGCGCGCTCGACGACCAGGGTGCCCGTGTGGCCGAACGCCTGCGCGTGTCCAGCGACGATATGCGCACCCGGACCCATGCGCTGGAACAGGCCGGTGCTTCCGCCACCCGACAGGCCGATGCCTTTGCCGAGGCGGCGACGCAGGCCGAGCAGCGCCTCAAACTCACTGGCGATCTCGTGCGCCACCAGGCCGACCAGCTCGGCTCGGCGGCCGAACTCGCCGACCAGCGTCTGGCGCAGGCCGGTGACGCGCTGCGCCGCGAAGGCGCCAGCATGACGCAGACCCTGCAGCAGATCGCCGACCGCGCCATGCGCACCGGCGACGAGCTGAAACAGCGCGCCGATACGCTGGATGAAACCGCCGGCCGCGCGCTCGCCAAGATCGGCGAGGCCGACGAGAGCATCCGCAGCCGTATCGAATCCCTGGCCCAGTCCGGCCGTGACGCGACGGCCATGGCAGCGCAGGTGCAGGACACCATGCAGCAGGCCAATGCGCTACTGGCGCAGGCTGCCCAGCGCACCGACGACCAGATCGGCGCCGCCGGTGCGCTGCTGCGCGGCCATGCCGAGCAGTTCGGCATCACCATCGACGGTGTTGCCAAGCGGATCACCGAAACCGGGACAGCCGTCCGCGATCAGGTCGACGGTCTCGACCAGGCCGCCGCGCGCACCGCCCAGCGCCTGCGCTCTGCCGGCGAGAGCGCCGGTCAGGATGCCGTGCAACTGCAGGCCGCCGCCGAACGCGCCTCGCAGCGCCTGCATCAGGTCAGCGAAACCGCGCAGGTTCAGGCCCATGCGCTCAGCGCCGCCGCCGAGCGCGCGGCGATGGAGTCCCAGCTGGCCGGCAGCGCCGCACAGGCGCGCGCCAAGGATCTGCAGGATCTGGCCTTGAAGGTGGCCGAGGCGATGGCGACGCTGGCCGAGAAGGCCACGGCGCAGACCTCGGCGCTGCTCGCCATGAGCGACAAGGCGCAGATCGAGACGCAGGCGCTCAATGCCGCCGCCGAGAAGGCGACCGGCAGTATCAACACCGCCGGCGATACCGCGCGCATCCGCTCGATCGAGCTGGGCGACGCCGCACAAAGCGTGGTGGATCGCACGCTGGAACTGCGCAGCACCATCCACGAACAGGCCGGCGCGCTCACCTCGCTGTCGTCCGAACTCACCCGCCAGGCCGAGAGCATTCGCGAGAATTTCCGCGGTCGCGTGCAGGAACTGGCCGAAGCCTCGGATGCGGCGATCCTCAAGACCGCCAATATCGGCGACAGTTTCCGCCGTCAGGCGGCGGAAGTCGCCCGCGTGTCGGACGAAGCCGTCAACCGCGTCGAGCAGGTCGGTGCCACCTTCGATGCCCGCGCCCGCGAGATCAACCTGGCGGTCGGCAATGCCTCGGGCCGCATCGACGATGCCAGCGAAGTGCTGCGCAACCGCACCCGCGAACTGGCCAATATCGTGGAAGACGCGATGAAGCAGACCGACCGGATGAGCGACGGCTTCCGTCGCCAGGCCGACGAGGTCGATACCCGCGCGGCACGCCTGTCGGAAAAGGTCACCGAGATCGGCGAGCGCATGGCGCGCACCGGCACGGAGTTCGGCGCCGTCACCGACCGCGCCACGGCCCGTGCTGCCGAGACGGCCGAAACGCTGGGTCAGCGCGCGCAGGAATTGGCCTCGGCCGCCGCCCGCGCCGCCAGCGAAGCGGCGTCAGCCGAAGCCAGCCTGCGTGCCGATGCCAAGGCGCTGTCCGAAGCGGCGCGCACGGCGAGTATCGAAGCCGAGGCGCTCCGTAAGGCAACGCAGGCCCTGCGCGGCGAACAGTTCCTCAAGACGGCCGCGTTCATCACAGGCCATCTCAACTCGATGGCAATCGATATTTCGCGCTTGCTCAATCGCGATCTGTCGGAAGAGCTGTGGCGCCGCTACTACAAGGGCGAGCGCGGCCTGTTCACCCGCAAGCTGATCGACCAGCGCGATCTCGACAAGATCCGCGCCAAGTATCAGGAGAACGGCGAGTTCCGCGACTTCACTGACCGCTATGTCGCCGAATTCGAGCGCGTGCTGGCCGGCGCCAAGGGTGTGGAACACGAGGAACTGCTGACCTCGGCTTTTGTTACCGCCGATATCGGCAAGGTCTATCTGCTGCTGCGCGAGGCGGTGGGCAAATCGCGGCAGTAGGCTTATGCTTCGCCCATGAGCGAAAAGACCGCACTGAAGGATTGGATCGGCGGCCAGGAACAGGCCGCCGATCTTTTTTTGCCCGAGCGCAGCCTGGCGCTGGCACGGGCGCTGGATCAGCCCGATGACGCAGTGGTGGACGGTGCGCCCTTGCCGCCGCTGCGCCACTGGCTGCATTTCTGGCAGCCGATGCCGCGCGCGAAACTCGGTCGCGACGGGCATCCCGCGCTCGGTGGCTTCCTGCCGGATGTGAGCAAATTCTGGGGTGGTAGCCAGACACGGCGCATGTGGGCCGGTAGCCGGATCGAATTCCTGCGGCCGTTGCAGCTCGGCATGCCGACGCGGCGGCTGTCGACGATTGAATCGGTGGAGGAGAAAAGCGGCCGTAGCGGACGGCTGGTCTTCGTCACCGTGCGGCACGACATCTTCGATGCCGATACCGTCGCCGTCACCGACCGCCACGATATCGTCTATCGCGAGGAATTGCCTGGCGCGACCTTGCCGGAGCCCGATACGGCGTCGGGCGATTACCAGTGGGTGTCGCGCTTCACCGCCGATCCGGTGCTGCTGTTCCGCTATTCGGCACTCACTTACAATGGCCACCGGATCCATTACGACCGCGACTATGCCCGGCAGGTCGAAGGCTATCGCGGGTTGGTGGTGCATGGCCCGCTGCTGGCGACCTTGTTGGTCGATTTCGCCACCAGCCTGCGGCCGGGAGAGATGCTGAAAGCGTTCCAATTCCGTGGCCGCCGCCCGGTCATCGACAGTCAGCCGTTCGAACTGCGTGCCAGCAACGCCCATGACGGCAGCCTGAAGCTCTGGATTGCCGATGCCGAGGATGCACTGGCGATGACGGCCGAGGCGGAGTTCGCGTAACAAACCCGATCATGCGCCTGTCGTCGCTTACATCGCCGTCGCCACCCCCGGTGCGACCCCATCTGGTGATCTGGGGTCTGGCCATCGGACAGCTGGTCGGCTGGGGCTCGCTGTATTACTCGCTGGCCGTGGTGGCGCTGCCGATGGAGCAGGAGCTCGGCTGGTCGAAAGTCGATATCAATGCCGGCCTGATGATCAGCCTGATGGTCGCCAGCGTCGCGGCCATTCCGGTCGGTGCGCTGATCGACCGCTACGGCGGCTACTGGTTCATGGTGCTGGGCGCGGCAGCGGCGGCATTGCTGCTGATCGTATGGTCGACCACCTCGTCGATGACGGTGTTTTATCTGGTCTGGGCCGGGCTCGGTCTGGCGCATGCCTGCACGCTGAGCGAGAGCGCCTACAATATCGTGGTGTCGAACCTGGCCGACCACCGGCGCGGCATCACCATGATCTCGCTGCTCAGCGGGCTTTCATCCTCCTTTGCCATTCCCTTCATCACGCTGCTGAGCGAAACGCTCGGCTGGCGGCCCGCCATCATGACAATGGCGGCGATCCATTTCATGATCCCGGGACTGGTCAGCGCCTATGTACTGCGCGGCATTCGTAGTGCCCGGAGCAAGACTGAAGGCGAGGCCGGCAACCTGCTGCCGCAACGCCTGCCGCTGCGCCGGATTTTGCGCGACCGTATCTTCTGGGCGCTGGTCGCGGCCTTCAGCATCAACATGTTTGTCGGCAACGGCATCACCTTTCATACCATTCCGCTGCTGCTGGAAGAGGGCTACGCCATGAGTCTGATCGTCGGCATCATGACGCTGCACGGGCCGAGCCAGGTGGCAGCGCGGTTTATGCTGCTGATGGTGGGGACGCGCATTTCCACTGCCGGCTTCGGTCGCATCGCTTTCGTGCTGCTGGTGCTGACCGTGGTGATGCTCATGCTGGGAGCGTCATTCGGGCTTCCGGTACTGGTCGTGTTCGGACTGCTCTTCGGTGTCTCGACCGGGATGCTGACGCTCGTGCGCGCCAACAGCGTCATCGAGTATCTCGGTTCCTACGGGTATGGCGCGGCAACGGGCGCACTGACCATGGCTGTGGCGCTGCCGCGCACGACGGCGGCTGTCGTCTTCGCCCTGATGTGGGAGTTCAGCGGCGGCTATACGGCCGTGCTGTGGATGGCGCTGCTGGCCAGTCTGTTCGGGCTGGCCGCCTTCTGGCTGGCCACCCTCTGGAACAGCCGCCGCAGCACACCCATCCAGGGGCTATAGGCCAGCGGCTCTGATATCTACTGCGACGGCGCGACGATCTTGCGGCCCCGCCGGCGCGGCGCAGTCAGCTTGGCGACATCGAGGATGTCGTCGAGCTGATGTTCGGTCAGCCACTCCTTCTCGATGCAGAGTTCGCGCACCGTGCGGCCGGTCTTGAGCGCTTCCTTGGCGAGCCAGGCGGATTTCTCGTAGCCGATATAGGGATTGAGCGCGGTGACGATGCCGACACTGGCTTCGACATGGCGCTTGGCCTGTTCGACATTGGCCTGGATGCCCGAGACGCATTTCTCGGCCAGCGTGCGGGCCGCGCGGGCCAGCAGCTGCATGCTGGAGAGGGTGTTATAGACGATCAGCGGCTCCATCACGTTAAGCTGCAGCTGGCCGGCCTCGGCTGCCATGGTCACCGCCATGTCCTTGCCGATCACCTGGAAGCAGACCTGGTTGACCACTTCGGGGATCACCGGATTGACCTTGCCCGGCATGATCGACGAACCCGGCTGCATGGGAGGGAGCGAGATTTCGCCGAAGCCGCCACGCGGGCCGGATGAGAGCAGGCGCAGATCGTTGGCGATCTTGCTGAGCTTCACGGCGATGCGCTTCAGCATGCCGGAATAGAGCACGAAGGCACCCATATCCCAGCTTGCTTCGATCAGGTTGGCGGCGCGTACCATCTCGATGCCTGAAATACGCGCCAGTTCCTCGATGGCGAGGTTGGAATATTCCGGCTCGGTATTGATACCCGTCCCGACCGCCGTACCGCCCAGATTGATCTCGCGGAACAGTTTTACGATCTCGTCGCCGCGCGCGACATCTTCCTTGATGTTGATGGCGAAAGCCTCGAATTCCTGGCCCAGCGTCATCGGCACCGCATCCTGCAACTGGGTACGGCCCAGCTTGATGATATCGGCGAATTCGACGCCGCGTTGCCGGAATTCGTAGGCCAGCCCGTCCAGTGCCTTCATCAGCTCGGTATGGCTGAGGATCACGCTGAGGCGGACTGCGGTGGGGTAGACGTCATTGGTCGATTGCGACAGGTTGACGTCGTCGTTCGGATGCAGGTGCTGGTATTCGCCCTTGTGGAAGCCCATCAGCTCGAGACCGCGATTGGCCACCACCTCGTTGACATTCATGTTGGTCGAGGTGCCGGCGCCGCCCTGAAACACGTCGATGGTGAACCATTCATGCAGCTTGCCCTCGATCAGCTCGTCGCAGGCCTTCGAGATACCCTTGTATTTCTCGGGCTCAAGATAGCCGAGCTTCTTGTTGGCCGCCGCGCAGGCCTTCTTCACCATGCCGAAGGCGCGGATCAGGTTCGGATAGTGGTTGATGCCGATCCCGGAGATATGGAAGTTGTCGATCGCGCGCTGCGTCTGGATGCCGTAATAGGCGCCTGCCGGAATGGACATCTCGCCGAGCGAATCATGCTCGGTACGGGTTGCCGGATCGGTGCTCATCGTTGCCTCTGCATTGCGTGAATGGGCGATCATCGAACGGCGCCATTCTGCCCTGCCGTTACGTCACTGCGAAGGCTTCGGCCAAGTATATTTCATTGAAATACTTATGGTTTCCCATGCAACTAATGCATGAGGACATATCATTTCGACTTGTCGCGCAGCCTGGTTCGGATGCTGCGCGCTAAACCGTCCGCTGGGCTTTATCCTTCGCATTGGTCGCCGCGATGTTGGCGCGGATTTCCTGCCATTCATCATCGGACAGATCGGTCAACGCCCCGAAGCCGCCGGCAGTGTTGAGCCACTGGCCGCCATCGATGGCGATCACTTCACCGGTGACATAGCCGACCTCATCCGCCAGCAGGAAGGCGGCGAGATTGGCCAGCTCGGGCAGGTCGCCGACGCGGCGCATCGGGATCGCACCGATCATACGCTTCTCCAGCGCTTCGGTGGGCGCCAGCCGCTTGGTCATGCCTTCGGTGGGGAAGGGGCCGGGCGCGATGGCGTTCAGCCGGATACCCTTCGGTCCCCATTCGACGGCAAGCGACTGCGTCATCGCGGCAATGCCGGCTTTCGACATGGCGGACGGCACCACAAAGGCCGAGCCGGTCCAGACCCAGGTGGTGACGATCGAGACGATGCTGCCGCCGCGTTTGGCCGCGATCCAGCGTTTGCCGACCGCCTGCGTCACATAGAAGCTGCCATGCAGCACAATATTGGCGATGGCGTCGAAACCGCGCGGGCTCAGGTCCTCGCTGCGCGAGATGAAATTGCCGGCGGCGTTATTCACCAGTCCGTCCAGCGCGCCATGCTGCTGCCAGATGGCCTCCACCATCTCGTCCACTGCCTGAGCGACGCGGATGTCGCAGGCATGGGCGTGGATCGCGCCGCCGGTTGCGGCGGCCAGTTCCTTCGCTGTCTCCTGCAGCACGCCCTCGCGCCGGCCGCAGATATGCAGTTCGGCCCCCAGTTCCATCAGACGACGCGCCATGGCCTTGCCCAGGCCGGTGCCGCCGCCGGTGATGAGAATGCGTTTGCCCTTGAACAGGTCGTTGCGAAACATGCTGCCTCCCGTATCTTGTTGGGCGAAGTGTAGCAGGCGCCATCTGGAGGAACACATGGATTTGCAGCTCAAGGGCAAGGTCGCCATCGTCACCGGCGCCAGCAAGGGGATCGGCCGGGCCATTGCCGAGACTCTCGCTGCGGAAGGCATGAAGCTGGTCTTGACCGCCCGCTCGGCCGATCTGCTGCAGGACCTGGCGAAATCCCTAGCCGTCGAGAGCCTGGTTCAGGCGGTCGACCTGCGCGATCCCGCCGTGCCGGCGCAGGTGGTGGCGGCCACCGTGGCGAAATTCGGCGGCGTCGATCTGATCGTCAATAATGCCGGCGCAACGAAGCGCGGCGATTTTCTGCAGCTCAGCGATGAGGATTGGGCCGATGGCTATGCGCTGAAATTCTTCGGCGCCATGCGGCTGAGCCGCGCGGCCTGGCCGCATCTGATCAGTCGGCAGGGCAGCATTGTCAGCATCATCGGGATTGGCGGTCGTACCGGCCAGGCTGAATTCGCCATCGGGGGATCGGTCAATGCGGCATCGATGAATCTGACCAAGGTGCTGGCGGATCGCGGCGTCACCGATGGCGTGCGCGTCAATGCGATCAATCCCGGCGCCATCGCCACCGAACGCCTGCAGCTGCGCATCCGCAATTTTGCCAAGGAGCAGGGAATCTCCGAGGCGGAGGCTGCCGTGAAACTCCCGCGCAGCATGGGGATCGCCCGGTTCGGCGAACCCGCAGAGATTGCCCGGGCGGTGGCTTTCCTCGCTTCGCCGCAGGCGGCCTACCTTCAGGGCGCTGTGATCGATATCGATGGCGGGCAGACCCGCACATTATAGAGGCAAGCTATGCAGGCGCTGACCGACACAGCGGAATGCCCATTGATTTTTGCGGGCGGGAATGCCACTCCGGATAGGCGTAATGCCGGTGTCAACATCGCGCAGGGTCGGACAGAGGTGTGGTGTTGCAAGACTGTGTAAACGCGGGGCGGGCGCGGCGGTGGCTGGCGCTGTTGATCGTCGGAATTCTGGTATTCTCCGTACAGCGCGGCTATGCGGCCGAGCCGCTGCCTGCGCCGCATGGCGAGGTTCTGCTGACCGTGAGCGGGGCGATCGGCCGCGGGAATGCGCAGGACTCCGCCGGCCGGCTGGAGGCGCGGCTCGACCGTGCCATGCTGGAACAGCTTGGCCTCACCGAAGTGAATACCACCACGCCGTGGCACAGCGGCACCATGCAGTTCGAAGGCGTGCTGCTGCGTGCGGTGCTCGGCCTGGTGGAGGCGCGCGGCGCCAACCTGCTGGCGACGGCACATAATGAGTATTCCGCAACGCTGCCGGCCTCGGATGCTGCGCGTTACAATGTGATTCTGGCCATGAAGCTGAATGGCGAAACCATGACGCTCCGTGACAAGGGACCGCTGTTCATTATCTATCCGTTCGACAGTGAAAAGGCCCTGCAGAGCGATATGGCCTATATCCGCTCGGTCTGGCAACTCCGGCACATAGACGTCCGCTGATGCCGCGTCGCTTCAAACCACGGGAACTCTCCGCACAACCCGACGCACTGGCCGGCGCAGGCCGGCGTTTCGTGTTGGTGCTGGTCGGGACTGTGGTGGCGCTGTCCGTGGTGCTGACCAGCTATTTCTATATCCAGCAGCGCGAAAGCAGCAGCTTCTCCTTCCAGAACGTGGTCTGGGATGGTGTGCAGTTCCGCAATGAGCATCAGGTTTTTCGCATTACGCTGCTGGAACACCTGGCCAGTGCGCCGGGCATTGCCAGCCATGAGGTTCAGCGCCGGTACGACATCCTGTTCAGCCGCTTGCATCCGATGCGGGATGGTTATACCGCCAGCATCTATCGCAGCGATCCGGATCTGCACGAGACTCTTCAGCGGATCGAGCCGGTCATTCGTGGCTGGGACGATCTGCTGAAGGCATATCTGGGCGGGGATCGGGCGGTCGGTTTCGCGATTGTCGAGCAGTCACGCGGACTGGATGCCGATTTCAGCGCTTTCACCTCTGGCGTTAACATGGTTGGCATCAAGCGGCTGGAACAGTCGCGCGAGAGGCTGAGCGGCCTGAATTCCGTACTGATCGGCGCTGCCATTGTGACATGGCTGCTGGTGATCGGTTTTGCCGTGGCGCTGATGCGGCAGTTGCGCGCCACCGAAAATGCCCATGCCGAGATGCAGGCAATGACGGTCGATCTGGAGCAGGCGCGGCGCGAAGCGGAAGAGGCGAGTCGCGCGAAATCGAATTTCCTTGCCTCCATGAGCCACGAACTTCGCACGCCGCTCAATGCCGTTCTTGGTTTTGCCGATATCATGCGACAGGGCCTGTTCGGGCCGGTCGGCCATCCGCGTTACGCCGACTATGTGGACGGTATCGTCAAGAGCGGCCAGCATCTGCTGTCGCTGATCAACGACGTGCTTGATATGTCACGCGTTGAAGCCGGCAAGCTGGAACTGAACGAGGATGACCTCGATCTGCGCAAGTCTATCGAAGAGGCGCTGGATCTTGTCGGTGTAACGGCCGAGGGAAAGGGCGTGAGCCTGACGCGCGCCCTGCCGGCCATTCTGCCGCGACTGCAGGCCGATCCAAGGTTGCTGCGACAGATGATGCTCAACCTGCTCAGCAATGCCATCAAGTTTACCTCCGAAGGCGGCAACGTCGAGGTTGCCGCGGCCGTGCTGACCGATGGCGGTCTGGCAATCCGCGTGCGCGATACGGGTGTCGGCATGTCCGACCATCAGCTCAAGCGCGTCTTCGAGCCGTTTTCGCAGGGCGACTCCCTGCGCGCCCGCGAGGCCGGCGGCAGCGGTCTTGGCCTGCCGATCACGCGCCGGCTGATCGAGTTGCATGACGGTCAGATTCATCTGTCCAGCCGTAAAAGCGCCGGCACCACCGCGACCCTGATCTTTCCGGCCAGCCGGGTACAGACCCTGGTCGGCGCGGCGTGACGGTGCGGCGCTGATGCGGCGGATGCAGCTCATTGCGCTGCTGATGCTGGGCGCGCTGGCCTCCTGTGCGCCGCGCCTGCAGCCGTCGGGCGGAGAAAGCGTTACTCCCACGGCCGTTGCCGGTCCGACATCGCAGTGGCAGGCCGGCGATGGTCGCGTGTTGCCGTTGCGCCAGTGGCAGGCGCAAGGCACGCCCAAGGCAGTCGTTCTGGCTCTGCACGGCTTCAACGACTACAGCAATGCCTTCACCGAGGCAGCCGAATGGTGGGCTGGGCAGGGTATTACGACCTACGCGCCGGACCAGCGCGGTTTTGGCCGCGCGCCATTCACCGGCTATTGGCCAGGCGAGGATCGGCTGGCTGACGATCTTGCAGAACTGCACGGCCTGCTGCAGCGCCAGCATCCCGAAGTCCCGGTTTACTGGCTCGGGGAAAGCATGGGGGGCGCCGTGGTACTGCACGGTCTGATGCGGCACCCGGCATTACGACCAGCTGGCACGGTGCTGGTGGCGCCGGCGGTCTGGGGACGCAGCAGCATGCCGCTGCTTTATCGCACGGCGTTATTCCTCACCAGCTACACCATCCCCTGGAAAACCTTCACCGGAAGCGGGCTTAAGGTGCAGGCCTCCGACAATATAGAGATGCTCCGTCGGTTATCGCGCGACCCGTTGTTCATCAAGGCCACGCGTGTCGATGCGATCCATGGTCTGGTCAATCTGATGGATGAGGCGGCATTGGCACGCCCCATGCATGTACCTATGCTGCTGCTCTATGGCGTGAAGGATGAAGTGATTCCCAAGAAGCCGGTCGAGAAATTTGTCCAAACCCTTCGGGCATCGCCTGACGTGAATATGCGCGTCGCGGTTTATCCGCAGGGATGGCATATGCTGCTGCGCGATCTACAGGCCGAGGTGGTCTGGCGCGATATTGCTGCCTGGCTTTCAGATCATCGTGCCGCACTGCCGTCCGGCGCGCAGCGCGAGTCATTGCCGCTGTTCAGCGCATCCGAGCGACAGGAGGGCCGATGATCGGCCTCAGTCGTGCCGGCCTGCTCGAACTGGTCTGGGTCTTTGCCGGTATCGTGCCGTGCCTTGCGCTGGTGCTGTGGCTGATCGATGCCGAACATGGCTTGGCGCTGACATCGCTGGGCAGCACCGCAATTCTGCTGTTCTGTTTTCCCACCCACGAAGGTGTGCGGCCGGTGGCTGTGCTGGTATCGCATCTGCTCGGGGCGGCAATCGGCATCGCCTTGCTGAAGCTGTTCGGCGGCAATATCTGGACCATGGGGGCAGGCGTGGCGCTGATCGCCGTCACCATGAAGCTATTCAACATCATGCATCCGCCGGCCGGTGCCAATCCGCTGATCGTGCTGAATCTCAAGAGCGACTGGCTGTTTATCGTTTACCCACTGCTGCCTGCGCTGCTGATTATGCTGTTGGCGGTGCTGGTCTGGAGCCGGCTGCGGCCCGGTCCGCGCTGGCCACTCAGATGGATTTGACCGGCGGAAGCGCGGCAACGGCCTCTTCTACACTGAGCTCCTGCAGGCTGGGGCGCTGCAGCAGCCGGACCCAGTCGCCGCGCGGCGAGACTTTCCGCGGATCGGACTCAGCCGAATAGAGCACGAGAGACGGGCAGCGTGCTGCCGCAATGATATGCATCGGGCCGGTATCGTTTCCGACGCAGAGGGCCGCACTGCGGCCCAGGGTGGCCAGATCGGCGATGGATGTCTTGTCGCACAGGCTGATCGTCTCCGGGCAGGCCGACTGGATTTCAGCGATCTCGGCCTGTTCGGCGGCACGGCCGATCAGCACCGGTGCGATGCCTTGTGACAGCAGATGGCGCGCCAGAGCGGCAAAGCGTTCAGCGGGCCAGCGTTTCGCCGGCCGGTGCGGCGCGCCGCCCGGCACCAGCAGCGCAAACCTTGTCGGCAAATGGAAACGGGCGATGTCACTCTGCAGGAAATCGAGGTCGGGCGGGCCCGGGTCTGGAATTCCGACCAACGCGAGCTGTCGCCGCCGCAGCTCCGAGATGTGCATCGGTTCGGTCGGGTCGGGAATGAAATATCGGCAGCCCGGCGCGTTGCCGACCCAGAGATCGGCCGGTGCGCCGAGCAGGCGGTAGTAGCTCTTTGTGCGCTGACTGCCCTGCAGGTCGTAAATACGGTTGAAGCCGCCCCCTCGGATCCGCTGCAGTAGCGCCAGCAGTTTGAGCGGTTGCCAGAATTTTGGCCGCGAGTCGATCCAGATTTCGTCAGCCAGGCCGGAGCGCTGCAGTAAATCGGCGTAAGGTGCGGCGGTCAGAAACACGATGCGCTCGCCAGCATGGTGCTGCCGGATGGCGCGCAGCAAGGGCAGGGCGAGAATCATGTCGCCCAGCGCGGAATGTTTGATCACAAGAATCGCCATCGCGGGTCAGCCGCGTTCCTTGAGCGCGAGCCGTACGATTGCGACGGTCAGCGACAGGCTGGCCCAGAATACCAGTGCCGGCCAGTTGCTGAATGCGCTCTGAGTGGCGATGAGAGGAAATAACAACACGACGAAACAACCGGCAACCAGCAAACCGGTCAGCCGCGCTACACCACCGCCACGCAACAACGGCCAGGCCGCGACCAGCAGCAAGATCAGGAACACGAGATAGCCAGCCAGTCCGACAGTCCCGGTTTCAGCCAGCCATTCGATATAGGGATTGTGCGGATGCGAGGGACAACCGTCCGAGACTTTAAAGGCGGAAATCGCCCAGCAACTGGCTTCGAAATTCTTCATTCCGGCGCCAAAGATAGGATAGGTGCGCCAGATGTCGATTCCGATGCCAAAGAGTTCGGCGTAATGCGACTCTGAGAAATCCTTCAGCACTCTGCCCAGGTCTTTGATCCGCCCCCAGATGCGCTCGCTGGACATGGCCACGACAGTACCGACAGCGCCGGCCAGCACGATCAAGGCCAAACCGTGCAACCGGTAGCGGGGAAAGATCAGGATACTGCCAAGGGCCGCTGTGAGCAGTCCCGCCGCAGCCAGCAGCGCGGCGGAACGCTCGCCGGTGAGCAGGATGAAGGCGAGACCAATGGCAGTCGCCGGGGCAAGGACATATACAGTCCGCAGCCGTAAGCCGAGCAGCAAGGGCGCGGCAGCAAGCAGCGGAAAGCCGATGCGCGCGACGAACATGCCGATATTGGGACGATCGAGCGGCCCGGTGATGCGCACCATCCCATACATGGGGTTGCCCGTCAGCGAGATGCCGCGCAGCAATTGCACCAACCCGTCGAGGATCGAGAAGGCGATGGCGGCGCCCCAGAAAAGTACAACCAGCTTCAGGTCGCTGCGCGACTGGATCAGCCAGGTGACGACGGCTGCAAATAGCAGGGCAAAGCGGAGCCATGCGACGCTGCGGGAAAACGACGCGGCGGAATCGACCGCGAGCGGCGAGACCAGCAGGTTAAGCAGCAGCCAGATTGCCAGCAGGGCGGCGAGCATGGGGTGAGACGCGAGGCCCCATTGGCGGCGGGCCACGACCACGGCGAGGAAACTGATCCCGATAATGCTGGCAACCGCGTCTGCGCCGCCGCGCCAGAACAGCAGCAGAGCGGGCAACAATGCCAGCAAGATCAGGTTGATCTGCCGCAGCTTCTGGGTCCAGTCGGCGGTGACGGGCAGTTCAAGTGTCGTGATATCGGTTCGACTCATGGTTCGACTGGAACGGATGCGGGGACAGGTGCGTGCCGGATGCCCGGCAGGCTGCGGAATGCCGCTGCGGCGCGATCCAGAAAATCGGCTGGAACGGAGAGCCCGGCCTTGCTCCTGAGATATGCGTTAAGTGCTGCCAGTCGTGCAAGAGGCAGGCCGCTGCGCCGGACGGCCTTCCAGGCGATCGATGCGCAGATCGCTGCGATCCTGCGCCGATCCTCTTTTGCAAGTGCGGGCATATCGCTGAGGAAGTTGAAATAGGCAAAGAAACGGTCGTGATGCTGCTGTCGTTTGTCGGCAGACAGATGTGACTCTGCCCGCGGCGCATAGCTGACGCCACCGCGAAAGTCGATCATGCGACGTGCCTGCGCAGCGAGACGCAGCGGCAGCGATTCATCCTGGATGAACAGCCGCTCGTCGCAGCCGCCGGCAGCGCGAAATAGTGCGGTTTCAACCAGCCATGCCATGCGGACAAAGCCCCGGCCATGCAAGACCATCTGCAAGGGACGGTCGCTGACGACACATTCCGGCATAACGCCGAGCGCGGGACGCATCAACCTATCAGCCGCGAGCTCGCTGCGGACCACTTTGCCATGCACCATATCGGCATCGTGCTGCTGCATCGCGCGATGCATCAGGGCGACGGCATCGGGTGCGATCAGCTCGTCGGCATCGATCAGGCAGAGTAGGCGGCCGCGTGCCTGGGCTGCACCCTGGTTCAATCGGATGGCCGGTCCGGCATTTGTCGGGTTGCGCAGGATGGTCAGCGCCGGCAGGACCGTGGCAGCCTGCTCAAGCGCGGCCACAGAGAGATCGGATGATGCATCGTCGACGAAAATATATTCGGCATCCGGGGCCGGGTTCTGATCCGCCAGGGCGCGAATCAGATACGGCAGGATGTCGGCCTTGTTATAGACCGGGATGACGAAGCTGATTTCAGGCAATGCACGCACCGGCTATGCCGCAGGATGGGCAAAAGAAAACCACCCGCCGAATACCGGCTTTCCCGCGGGGGTACAAGAGTGACCTGCGATCAGGTGGTCAGGCGATGATGTAGACCGACATCGCCGGCGCCGTCCGCGCAACGCCGTAGCCGTCGTAAGTGATCGGTGCGCCATGGAATTCGCGCACGGGGGCCTCACGTTCCGCCTTGGCCTTCTCCGGGCCGCCCAACTCGGCCCGGATGCGCAGCAACTGCTGCAGCATGACCTCAACGCCGGCAACGCCATTGATCTGCCCAACCAGCTCCGACCGTGACTGCGCGGCGAGCGGTTTCAGCGAGATTGTAGCGGCCTGGGCCGCCAGCTGTGGGGCAAGACTTGGCATACGAATAAGGTTACCAAATGGTTTATCCACAGAAAAGCTACTGATTTCTCCATAAATATCATGGCTTTATAAGCAGTCTAGGGAAGCCGGCGGTTCTTCTGGACGGGATGCGGGCAAATTTTGCTATCGTTGCCGAATGCCGAGGGGCGATTTCGACAGCGCTGCCAGCCGCAGACCCAACCGCCGATCCCTGCTAATCGGCGCGGGCGCCTCGTTCATGGCTTTGCCCCTGTTGTCGCCAGCCTGGGGGCAGCGTCGCCCCGTCGATCTGGCCCTGGCCCTGGCGGCCGACTGTTCGGGCAGCGTGCATGCCCAGCATTACATCCTGCAGCAACGGGGCTACGCCGAAGCCTTCCGCAGCAAGGAAGTGAAGCAGGCGATCAACTCCGGCATCCATGGCGCCATCGCGGTCGCCTACTATCAGTGGTCGGGCTACAGGCTGCAGAACCTGATCCTGCCGTGGACGGTACTGGCCAGCGAAGCCGATATCCTGCGTTTCGCCGCGCAGATGGAGCAGGCCGAGCGCACGATCTTCGGTGGTGGCACTTCGCCCAGCGGCGCCCTCGAATTCGGCCACCGGCTGCTGACGGATCTGCCCGTGCAGACCACGCGGCGCGTGATCGATATCTCCGGCGATGGCCGCAACAATACCGGCCCGCCGCCGGCCGAAGCGCGCAAGGCGGCGATCGACGCCGGCATAGTGATCAACGGCCTACCGATCCTGCATATGGAACTGGATATCGACGAGTATTACGAGAAGTTCATCATTGGCGGGCCGGGCGCTTTCATGGTGCCGGCCCGTGACTATGAAAGCTTCGCCGCCGCCGTGCGGCGCAAGCTGGTACTGGAAATCGCCGACCTCAAAGGGCCGGCGATTCTCAACGGCTGATCGGACGCCCCGATCAAGTCACGCGGAAATTCTTGAACTGCCACGGATCGTCGCGGTCGATCTGTTCCGGGAACAGCTTTTCGCGATCCTGCAGCGGCGTCCAGTCGCTGTATTCGCCGGCCATCTCGCCCAGATAGGGCAGGCTGACTTCCATGATGCGGGCGTGATCCAGTTCGTCGGCCTCGACCAGGCCGCGGTTCGGATTTTCCATCGCCCAGACCAGGCCGGCCAGCACCGCCACAGTCACCTGCAGCGACGTGGCGTTGTTATGCGGGCAGAGCTCGCGGGCCTGTTCGATGGTCAGGCGCGAACCGTACCAGTAGGCGCCCTTCTTGTGGCCCATCAGCAGGACGCCGAGCTCGTCCATGCCGCTGGTGATCTCGTCCATCATCAGGCGCTTGCGCGACTGCATTTCCCAGTTCTTGCCGGCGATCTCGTGGACCGACAGCACAGCGTCGTCGCTTGGGTGATAGGCGTAGTGCACGGTCGGGCGGTACACCACCTTGTCGCCCTGCTTGACGCTGTAATAGTCGGCAATCGAGATCGCCTCGTTATGCGTGACCAGGAAGCCGTGGAAGGGGCCTTCCAGAGGAGTCCAGGTTCGCACGCGCGTACCGGCGCCCGGACGCAGCAGATAGATTGCGGCGTCACAGCCGAAATCATGGCGGCGGCCGTCTTCCGGCATCTGTTTCTCGTGGCTGCCCCAGCCGAGTTCGGCCGGCTGGCAGCCTTCGCCGACAAAGCCGTCGATCGACCAGGTGTTGACGAATTCGTCGCGCTGCTTCGGCTGGTGTTCGGCCACCTGGGTGTCGCGTTCGGCGATATGGATCACCTTGACGCCAAGCTGCTGCGCCAGTGCGCTCCAGCCGGCGCGGTCTTTCGGAGCGGCTACGCTCACGCCGGTGTCCCTGGCGATGTGCAGCAGCGCTTCCTTGACGAAATGCGATACCAGGCCCGGATTGGCGCCATGGGTCAGCACGGCGGTCGGGCCGCCCTTGTATTTCTCGATCAGCGCGCGCGCCGACTCACGCAGCGCATAGTTCGAGCGCTGCGAAGGCGTCTTGCTCGGATCGGTGTAACCGCCGGCCCAGGGCTCGATGCAGGTGTCGAGATACATGGCGCCCAGCTCCTGCGCCAGTTCGATCAGGGCAACGGACGAAACGTCGACCGACAGGTTCAGCAGGTAGTCGCCCTTGCCCAGCAGCGGCGTCAGAACGTCACGATAGTTCTCGCGCGTCAGCGCGATCTGCTCGAAACGGATACCGTATTCCTTGGCCACGTCATGCCCGCGCTGTTCGGCCGTCACGATCGTGATCTTGTCCGACGGCATGTCGATATGGCGCAGGATCAGCGGCAGGACGCCCTGCCCGATGCTGCCAAAGCCGACCATCACCAGGCGGCCGGAAAACGACACATGCTTCATCACGTCACTCCTTAAGGTCCTTGCGGTGGGGGCGGTCGGCCCCCGCCGGCCGGGCAGGCGAAATTGGGGCTAGGCGATAGCGTAACCCGGGGTTTCGAGCAATGGGGCGTCGGCCACTTCCACCAGTTGTCCACGGTCGAATCCGTTAAAAGCCGTGCGCAGGGTGGCCCCATAGGCGCCCAGCTGCCCGATTTCGATCCAGTCGCCCTCGGCGATATCCTCCGGCAGCCAGAAACCGCCATCCATGCGGTCCAGGCTGTCGCAGGTCGGGCCGAACAGGGTGAAGCGCCGCAGGCCCGCAACGGTCTGGCGCACCGGCCGCAGCGGGAACTGCCAGTTCAACGTGCCGGCATCGGCCAGGCTGCCGTAAACGCCATCGTTGATGTAGAGCGCATCGCCCTTGCGGGCCTGCACCTGCACCACGACGGACGCGCCCTGCGCCACCAGCGCGCGGCCCGGCTCGGCCCAGATTTCGCCCGGCGCCAGCTCGCCCAGACGCTCCACCAGCGCAGCCGTGCCGGCATCGATCTCGGCCATGAAGGCGCCGAGTTGCGGCAGATCGGCATCCGCCGTGTAGGCGACTGGGAAACCGCCGCCGACATCCAGCACATCCAGCTTCACGCCGGCCGCGACCGCGACATCGCTGGCCAGCGCAATGGCCGCCGACCAGCGTGCCGGATCGGCGCATTGCGACCCGACATGGAAGGAGATGCCCAGCCGTGCGGCCACTTCGCGTGCGCGACGCAGCAGCAGCGGTGCCTCCTCGGGTGCGATGCCGAATTTGCCCGACAGGTCGAGCGCCGCACCGCCCTTGGGCAGCGCGAGACGAACGATCAGGCCCAGCTGATCGGTCTCGCCGACCTCGGCCAGGATCTTGTCGAGCTCGGCTGCGCTGTCGATGGCGAAATCGCGCACGCCATGCTGGTGCCAGGCCGTGCGGATGGCCGAGCGCGCCTTGACCGGATGCATGTAGTGGATAGTGGCTTCGGGCAGCACCTGGCGCACCAGCGCGATCTCGGCCGGCGAGGCGCAGTCGAAGGCGCGCACGCCGCCGCGCCACAGCGCTGCCAGCACACGGGGCTCCGGGTTGCACTTGACGGCATAGAGCGTGCGACCCTCGAAGCTGTCCACGAAGGAGCGGGCTGCCGCCGTGATCGCGGCCGGGCGCAGGCAGTGCAGCGGCTCTTCCGGGCGCAGGTCTGCGACCACGGTGTCGACCATGGGCAGCGCAACTGGAGCGCGTCGTCGCGAGGTCTCGCGACGCAGCGGGGAAACGGCAACACGCAGACGGGACGCGGTCATCCGCAGATCCTCCAAGACGTCAAATCATCGCCTGCAGGCAGGCGACAAACAGCGAATTTGGGTGGGAATGCCGCCGATCCGGCTCACCGCAACTGCAGAAACTACAGCAGCGGATCATCGCCCGGGACCGGCGCGCGAAGAGCTAACCTAAGCTCCGAATGTGCCTGAACAACATCGTCAGCTCCTTCAAGGCACCAGCCCACAAGGCTGGCTCTCCGAAAAGGACGCGTGCGTCGTTGCTTGACCATGACGGCCGAGGGCACGTGCGACCTGCGTCTTGAGAGGTGCATTTAAAGCAAATGCGCCGCTGCGCAAGTGATAATTTGGCCGCAGCCGAAAATTTCACATTTCAGACGGCAGCAGCGCCAGATATTCATAGACCAGCGTGGCGGCGGCGAGCGCGGTGATTTCCGACTGGTCGTAGCCCGGCGCCACTTCCACCATGTCCATACCGACGAAATTCAGGCCGCCGAAGCTGCGCAGCAGCGCCTGTGCCTGCCAGGTGGCGAGGCCGCCGATCTCCGGCGTGCCGGTGCCGGGCGCGAAAGCCGGATCCAGCGCGTCGATGTCGAAGGTGAGATAGGCCGGCTGTGTGCCGACCACGGCGCGGATCTGCCCGGCGATGGCCGCCACGCCCTGCTGATGCACGTCCTGCGCACTCAGCACGGTGACGCCACGGCCCAGCGTCCAATCCATCACCTCGCGCTGTACCGGCGAACGGATGCCGATCTGGATCATGCGTTTCGGATCGACGATGCCTTCGTTGATCGCGTGGTAGAAGCAGGAGCCGTGACCGTAGGGTTGCCCGAAGCTGTCGGGCCAGGTGTCGACATGGGCATCGAAATGCACCAGCCCGACCGGGCCGTGGCGTCTGGCCAGAGCGCGCAGCAGCGGCAGGGCAATGGAATGATCGCCGCCCAGTGTGATCAGGTGACGGAACTGCGCCGCCTGCTGCTCGATCAGCGCCATGCTGGCGGGAATGTCGCCCAGCACGATCTCGAAATCGCCGACATCCGACGCGGCCGCGCTGACGGCGCGGCGGGTCAGCGGGTGATCGCCATCGACCAGCATCTTGCTGGCGCGCCGGATCGCCTCCGGGCCGAAACGGGCGCCGGGCCGGTTGGTCGTGGCGATGTCGAGCGGGATGCCTGCGATGGCGACGGCCGGATCGGCGTCGCGGCGCGTGATGCCGAGGAAGCCGCCGGGCAGGGCGAAGGTGGGGGTGCCGGTCATAAGTCCTTACTTGAGGAACCATTCGATGAAGGTCAAGACGATCTCGAATACGATCAGCAGAACAATGACCGCTTCCAGACGGAGGCTGCGTTGGGCATCGATCAGGTCGGTGATCGCCCGGGTCGTGGTCTGAATCACGCCCAGCTTGTCGGCCAGCGTGCTCGCGCGGTCGGTCAGTTCGTATTCATCCCGCAAGCGGGTGAACAGGCGTTCCAGTTCCGGCCGGTCCCACAGCACGTCAGGCTTGTCTTCGACAGCGACGCGGCCCGACATGCGATGCCCCACCAGCAGCGCTTCGCCGACCAGCTTGAGCAGCTGCTTTCGATTTCCGGGCACCGTTCCTTCCGCGGCCATGGTGCTGGCCAGCGGGTCGATGACGTCAAAGACCGCGCCGACCTGGCGTTCGTTGTGGGCCAGCGCGACGCTCTTGCCCAGCGCATCGGCGATGATCAGGAAGCGTTCGGGCGTGAGCTCCTTGAGCTGCAGCGGGCCGCCAGGCGGGATCTGGTCATCGCCGCTGGCGTCCAGCATCACAGTCACCACCTCGTCCTCCAGGTGCATATACGGGCCGCTGACGCGCGCGCTCAGCTTGCGCAGCAGGTCATCCTCCTCGACCGGCGACAGGCCGGCCATCACCGCCGCGCCATAGCGGAACAGTGCGACCAGACCATGCTCGCCGACACGAAAGGCGAAGGGCGTGGTGGAGATAGCGTCGGAACGCTCCAGGCCGCCGACATCAAGGCGCTCGCCCAGCAGCAAGGCGCGAATGGTCAGGCGGCGGGTTGGTTGGGCCACTGGCGGAGCATCGGACACGGGAATCGCAATCGAAAAGGTGGCTGGCAGTCGGGCGGTCCGCGAGGGATCGGGTGCGGGCCCGCGGCTCAGTATACAGGAATTATGACATTGATGCTGCGGTCGTCGGATTATCGGATCGGCATTTCCGGGATTTCTGCAGTCAGGGCGGGGGTGCATGCTTGTCTCCCTGCCGCTTCCCGGCGCAGATTTATATGTATGACAGCCCGCAATGCGGCGGGACAGCAGGGGGCAGCGGCATGGACAAGACGAAGCTCGACGCGCTGCGGCAGAAATATGCGACCGCGAAAGGCGGCGATATCTTCGACCCGCATTTCGCCAGGGTGGCGGCGCAGGTTTTCGTCGATCCCGAACAGCGCAAATGGCCGTTTGCTGATGTCGCGACCTTTGTCGGTGCGCCTTATCGGCAGGTGAAGACCGATGCCGATTTTGCCGGGCTGGATTGTGCATTGGTCGGGGTGCCGATGGATCTGGGCGTTACCAACCGGGCCGGTGCCCGGCTTGGCCCTCGTGCGATGCGTGGCGTGGAGCGCATCGGGCCCTATGAGCATGTGCTCAAGCGTGCGCCGCTGGGTGAGATCAGCGTGGCCGATATCGGCGACGTGCCGATGCGCAGCCGCTTCGACCTTGCCGCCTGCCATGCCGATATCGAAGCCTATTACAAACGTATCCATGCGGCCGGCGTGATTCCGCTGTCGGTCGGCGGCGATCATTCCGTCACGCTGCCGATCATGCGCGCCCTGGGCGCCGGACGGCCGCTCGGCATGGTGCATATCGATGCCCATTGCGATACCAGCGGCGAATACGAGGGTACCAAATTCCATCATGGCGGGCCGTTTCGCCAGGCGGTGCTGGACGGTGTGCTAGACCCGGAGCGCTGCATACAGATCGGCATCCGAGGCGCAGCGGAATATCTTTGGGAATTCTCGGTCGACAGCGGCATGACGGTGATCCATGCCGAAGAGATCGATGGGATGGGCATTCCCGCCGTGATCGAACGGGCCCGGCAAGTGGTCGGCGCTGGCCCGGTCTATGTCACCTTCGATGTCGACGGTCTCGATCCGGCCTTTGCACCGGGCACCGGCACGCCGGAAGTCGGCGGCCTGACGCCGCGCGAGGCGCAGGCGATTCTTCGCGGGCTGGCGGGACTCGATATCGTCGGCGGCGACGTGGTGGAGGTGGCACCGCAATACGACGCCAGCACGGTGACGGCGCAGGCGGCGGCGCAGATGCTGTTCACGCTGCTCTGCCTGGTGGCCATCAGGAAAACCGGCTGAAATCTCGCCGACTGCAAGGCACCTGCCGGATACTATTGCCAAATCACAAATATGTGCGTCGGCAGCCGGCTGAATCTGCGCTGTAATGTCCGCGCCCTGACCAATTAAAATAACCAAAAACTTGCCCGCAGCAGACGCCTCCCGACACGGGGGCGGACCAGGAGGACGACAATGCCCAAGCTGAACGTCAATGGACGCGTGCGTGACTTCCAGGCCGAGGAGGATACGCCACTGCTGTGGGTGCTGCGCGAGCAGCTGAAACTGACCGGCACGAAATATGGTTGCGGCGTCGCGCAATGCGGCGCCTGCACGGTGCATGTCGACGGCGAGGCGGTGCGCTCCTGCGCCATGCCGGTGTCGGCCTTCGACGAAAAGCAGAAGATCGTCACCATCGAGGGCCTGTCGCCGAACGGTACGCATCCGGTGCAGAAAGCCTGGCTCGACCAGGATGTGCCGCAATGCGGATACTGCCAGGTCGGCATGATCATGGCGGTGGCGGCATTACTGAAAAAGACGCCGAAGCCGACCGATGCCGATATTGATGCCGAGATCACCAATATCTGCCGCTGCGGCACCTATAACCGCGTGCGCAGCGCCATCCACCAGGCTGCCGGCGCCACGCCGGCGCCGCGTACGCGCACTTAAGGGGAGGGACAGTCATGACCATCATGCAGAAACTCTCCCGCCGCAATTTCATGATCACGTCTGCCGCTGCCGCGGGTGGCTTGACCGTGGGATTCCATATTCCCGCACTGGCGCAGCAGAAAGCCGCTGCAGCGGCGAATCCGGAGATCAATGCCTGGGTGCTGATCAAGCCCGACGATACCGTAGTGATCCGCATCGCTCGCTCCGAGATGGGGCAGGGCTCGCTCACCGGCCTCGCACAGCTGGTCGCCGAGGAGCTGGACTGCAACTGGTCGAAGGTGACCACCGAATACCCCACGCCGGGCCAGAATCTCGCGCGCAACCGCGCCTGGGGCAATATGTCGACCGGCGGCAGCCGTGGTATCCGTGAGTCGCACGATTACGTGCGCAAGGGCGGCGCGGCGGCGCGCATCCTGCTGGTGCAGGCCGCGGCCGAGCAATGGAAAGTCCCGGCCGCCGAATGCACGGCGGCCAACAGCGTGATCACGCACAAGCCGACCGGCCGCACGATCGGCTACGGCAAGGTTGCTGCTGCGGCGGCGAAGCTGACGCCGCCGGCAGATATTCCGCTGAAGGACCCAAAGGACTGGAAGGTCGCCGGCAAGTCGGTCAAACGGCTCGATACCGCCGAGAAGCTGACCGGCAAGCAGATTTACGGCGTCGACCTGCAGCTGCCCGGCATGCTGAATGCCGCGATCAAGGACTGCCCGGTCTTCGGCGGCAAGGTGAAGAGCTTCGATGCGGCCGGCGCGATGAAAATGCCGGGCGTGAAGAAGGTCGTCCAGGTCGGCGATACGGCGGTGGCCGTGGTGGCCGATACCTGGTGGCGGGCGAACAGCGCGCTGAATGCGATGGCGATCGAATGGGACGAGGGGCCGAATGCCAATGTCTCCAGCGCCAGCATCGCGGCGATGCTGAAGGAGGGGCTGGACGCGAAGGAAGCCGCCGTCGGCAACAAGGCGGGGGATATCGAGGCGGCGCTGGCCAGCGCGACCAAGAAACTGACCGCGACCTACAGCTACCCGTTCCAGAATCACGCGACGATGGAACCGATGAACGCCACGGCGAAATATACGCCGGAGCTTTGCGAGGTGTGGACGCCGACGCAGAATGGCGAAGCGGCGCTGGCCGCGGCTTCGGAAGCCTCGGGTCTGCCGCCGGCCAAATGCGAAGTCTACAAGCTGCATCTCGGCGGCGGTTTCGGCCGGCGCGGCGCGGTGCATGACTGGGTGCGTCAGGCCGTGGCGATTGCGAAAGAGATGCCCGGCACTCCGGTCAAGCTGATCTGGTCGCGCGAAGAGGACATGCTGCATGGCCGCTATCATCCGGTCACGCAATGCAAGCTCACTGCAGCGCTGAACGACAAGAACGAGCTGACCGGCCTGCATATGCGCATCTCGGGCCAGTCGATCCTGGCCGGCATCTTCCCGCAGAATATCCGCAACGGGCTCGACCCGGTTGTCTTCCAGGGGCTCAACCCCGGCGGACCGGAGGCGGCCATTGGCTATACCTTCCCGAACCTGCTGATCGACCATGCCATGCGCAATCCGCATGTACCGCCGGGCTTCTGGCGCGGGGTGAACCTGAACCAGAACACGATCTATCTCGAATGCTTCCTCGATGAGGTGGCGCACGAGACCAAGACGGACCCGCTGGAGCTGCGCCGCAGGCTGATGGCCAATCATCCCAAGCATCTGGCCGTGCTGAATGCGGCCGCCGAAAAAGCCGGCTGGGGCAAGCCGGCGCCGGCCGGCGTGTTCCGCGGCCTGGCGCAATGTATGGGCTTCGGCTCATACGTGGCGGCGGTCGCCGAGGTCTCGGTGGGTAAGGATGGCAAGATCAAGGTGCACCGCATCGTTGCTGCCACCGATCCTGGCCATGCCGTGAATCCGCAGCAGATCGAGGCGCAGGTCGAAGGCTCCTTCGTCTACGGCCTGACGGCGGCGCTGTATGGCGAATGCACAGTGGCGAAAGGCCGCATCGAGCAGGAGAATTTCGACACCTACCAGATGATGCGGATCGACGAGATGCCGAAGGTGGAAACCGTGCTCGTACCCTCGGGCGGCTTCTGGGGCGGCGTGGGCGAGCCCACCATCGCCGTGGCGGCACCCGCGGTGCTGAACGCGATCTTCGCCGCCACCGGCAAGCGCATCCGCGACCTGCCGATGAAGAACACCGATCTCAAGTCGGCGTAAATTGGCGTTACGCGCGTTTGTGATTGCAGGTCTGCTCTGTGCGGCGGCGGTTGACCCTGCCGGCGCACAGAGTCTCGTCTCCTACACCCCGGTCGGCGATGCGATCCCGCAGTCGCTGACCGGGCAGCCGGGTGATCCTGCGCGAGGTCGGGCGATTGTCACCAACCGGCAGAAGGGCCTCTGCCTGCTCTGCCACAGCGGACCGTTTGCCGAGGAACGCTTCCAGGGCGATCTGGCGCCGTCGCTCGCAGGCGCCGGCAGTCGGTCGACCGAAGGACAGTTGCGTCTGCGGCTGGTGGATTCCCGGCGCATAAATGCCGAGACGATCATGCCGTCCTATTATCAAATTGATGGCCTCAACCGGGTCGGCGCGGCCTGGCAGGGTAAGCCGGTGCTGACGGCTGATGAGATCGAAGACGTGGTGGCGTTTCTACGGACCCTGAAGGAGTAGCGTTTATGACAGGGCTGATCACACGCAGGGCTGCGCTCGCAGGCAGTTTGGGGGCCGCCAGCCTGCTCGTATTGCGTTCCCCGACTTTCGCGACGCCGACGGAGTTGGCCGGCGCGATTTCCGAATTCACCGGCAACGCCGTCGTGCAGCGCGGCGACCGTGTCAAGCTCGACCTGCCGCCGCTGGTCGAGAACGGCAATTCGGTCTCGGTCAGCGTACGCGTGGACAGCCCGATGACCGAGCAGGACCATGTCCGCGCCATCGCGATTTTCACTGAACAGAATCCGCAGCCCAATGTGATCACCGCGCGGCTCGGGCCACGCGCCGGCCGCGCCTTCCTCAATACCCGCATGCGGCTAGCCACCTCGCAGAAGGTGATCGCCGTTGCGGGCTTCAGCGATGGCAGCTTCTGGTCCGACCAGGTCGAGGTGATCGTGACTCTGGCGGCTTGTGTGGAGTAGGTGCCATGGCGCGCGCATTGATCAGTGTCCCCAAGACCGCGAAAAAGGGCGAGGTGATCGAGATCAAAACCCTGATCTCGCATGTGATGGAGACCGGTTACCGGCCGGATGCGACCGGCCGGGTGGCGCCGCGCGATATCCTGCGTCGCTTCACCTGCCGTTATAACGGCGAGGAGGTATTCAGCGCCGACCTCTGGCAGGCCATTGCCGCCAATCCCTTCATCAGCTTCACAACGGTCGCCACCGCCAGCGGCACGCTGAGCTTCACCTGGACCGGCGACAACGGCTTCTCGCAGACCGAAACTGTGGCGATTGCGGTGACATGATCCGCAGTCTCGTTCTTTTTCTTCTGCTACCACTCTCCGCCGCTGCCGCCGATATCCCGGCCGGCGAGCGGCGCTCCGGTTTCGACTTCATGTCTCCGGCGACGCAGGAGATGCAGCGTGACGACGCTCTCAATCCTGCCATGCTCTGGGTGGCGGAGGGCGAGGCGCAGTGGGGCGAGGCGCCGTCCTCGACGGCAAAATCCTGCGCCGGCTGTCACGGCGACGCAAGCGCCACCATGCGCGGTGTCGCCGCACGCTATCCGGCCTTCGATGAACGTGCGAACAAACCGGTCGATTTGCAGCAGCGCATCAATACCTGCCGCGTGGAACACCAGCGGCAGCCAGCCTTCGCCGCCGAAAGCCGGCCGTTGCTCGGCCTGGCCGCGTATCTTGGCCTGCAGTCGCGCGGCCTGCCCGTCGCGCCGCCGGACGATCCGCGACTGAAGCTAGCGCTCGAAAGGGGTGAAAAGCTCTTTCACACCGCAATCGGCCAGCTCAATTTCTCCTGCACGCAATGTCATGACGCGAACTGGGGCAAGCGGCTGGCCGGCAGTCCGATTCCGCAGGCGCATGCCACCGCCTATCCGATCTATCGTTTGGAATGGCAGGACATGGGCTCGCTGCAGCGCCGGCTGCGCAACTGCATGACCGGCGTACGCGCCGAGCCTTTCCCTTATGGGGCCGACGAACTGGTGGAACTGGAATTGTATCTGAACAGTCGCGCCGCCGGCATGCCGGTCGAGACGCCGGGCGTGCGGCCTTAGAGCGCAAGCGAAGCAGAGAAGCGGAAGATCTGGAAAGGGGAGAAAATGGTGGGCGGTGCAGGGATTGAACCTGCGACCCCAGCAATGTGAATGCTGTGCTCTACCGCTGAGCTAACCGCCCACGAGGCAACCCGGGACCGGATCGCGAAGCAGCGTATAAAGAGGCCGCTTGAGTGTGTCAAGCGGCCTGTTGTTCCAAGGGTTTAGTACAGCCCGCCAGTCTTCAGTAAAGACCGCCGGTGCCCGAGATGGGCGCCGAACCGGCGCTGGCGCCGACGCCCGAGATGCTGTCGCGTTCATCCGACATCGAACCGTCCAGCACATTGGCCCGCTCGCCTGGCTGCGGCTCGGTACCCGGGCGGAAGGCTTCCAGGATCACATTGCGGTCGCCTGGCCGCGCCAGCTCGCCGGTCTCGGCCTGTACGCGCACCAGCCGCACCCCCGGCGGTACGCGGAACTGGATATTCGGCTTGCCCTGCAGTGCCTCGGCCATGAAGGACTTGAAGACCGGCACCGCCACCGATGACCCGGTCTCGCGCTTACCCATGTCTTTCGGCGTGTCGTAGCCGATGAAGACGCCCACCGCGAGGTCGGGGCTGAAGCCGACAAACCAGGTATCCATGCTGTCGTTGGTGGTGCCGGTCTTGCCGGCCAGCGGCTTGCCCAGCTCGCGGATGCGGATGCCGGTGCCGCGCTGTATCACGCCTTCAAGCATTGAGGTGATCTGGTAGGCGGTGACGGCATCGATCACCTGTGCGCGCGGATCGGGCAGGGCTGGCTCGCTCTGGCCATGCCAGTCGACGGCAAGGCATTCGGCGCAAGGGCGGGTGTCGTGACGATAGATCGTGGTACCGCTGCGATTCTGGATGCGGTCGATCAGAGTCGGCGTGATTTTCTTGCCGCCATTGACGAATTCCGAATAGGCCATCGTCATTTTCATCAGCGTAGTTTCACCCGCGCCGAGCGACATCGAGAGCACCGGTTGCAGGTTGTCGATCACGCCGAAGCGTTTTGAGTAGTCTACAACCTTGTCCATGCCGATGGCCTGGGCCAGACGCACCGTCATCAGGTTGCGCGACTTCTCGATGCCAACGCGCAGGGTGGACGGTCCGTAGAACTGGTCGGAATAGTTGCCCGGCTTCCACAGCGGCAGGCCCGGGCCCTGATCCATCACGAACGGCGCATCCAGCACCAGCGACGATGGCGTGAAGCCGTTGTCGAGGGCTGCAGCATAGACGAAAGGCTTGAAGGACGAGCCGGGCTGACGATTGGCCTGCGTGGCGCGATTGAACTGGCTCAGCTTGAAATCGTAGCCGCCGACCAGCGCCAGTACGCGGCCGGTATGCGGATCCATGGCAACCAGGCCGCCGCCGATTTCGGGGATCTGGCGCAGCGCATAACCGCTCTGCGGCTTGGCCGGATCCAGCGGGCTGGCGATGATCACATCCCCGACCGCGACGATCTCGGACGGTGTGCGTGGCACCGGGCCGAACTGGTCGGGACCGTTCTTCTTGCGGGCCCAGCGATAGCCAGCCTGAGGAATCTCTGCCTTGCTGCCATCGGCGAAACCGATGCCGATACTGTCATTGTCCAAGCTCAGCACGGCGGCGACACGCCAGGGCGGCAGTACGCCGGCAAAGGGCGGCATCGCGCTGAGCTGCGTGCGCCAGTCAGACCCAGCCGGCAGTTTCGCCAGCGGTCCGCGCCATCCGCCGGCGCGGCGGTCATAAGCCTCCAGTCCCTCGCGCAGCACGCGTTCGCCGATGGCCTGCAGCTTCGGGTCCATCGTGGTGCGTACGCTCAGGCCGCCTTCATACAGGCTCTTCTCACCGAATTTCTGCGCCAGGTCGCGGCGCACTTCCTCGGCGAACCAGTCGGCGCGCGCCAGCTCGGAGTCCGGCCGCGCCAGCGCCTGTAGCGGTGCGGCAATGGCGGCGCGCGCCTGTTCCACGCTGATCACGCCGTCGTCCTGCAGTCGCTCGATCACCCAGTCGCGTCGCGCCTTGGCGCGATCATGATGGCGCACGGGATGATAGTTGCTTGGCGCTTTCGGCAGCGCGGCCAGATAGGCGGCTTCAGGCAGGGTGAGGTCGTAGAGCGACTTGTCGAAATACACCAGCGCCGCGGCCGCCACGCCATAGGCGCCGGCACCGAGGTAGATCTCGTTCAGATAGAGTTCGAGGATCTTGTCCTTGCTGAAGGCTTTCTCGATGCGGAAGGCGAGGATCGCTTCCTTGGCCTTGCGGCCGAGCGAGACCTCGTTGCCGAGCAGGAAGTTTTTTGCCACCTGCTGCGTGATGGTGGAGGCGCCGACCGGACGGCGGCTTTGTGCCAGGTTGGCCACGTTCTGCACCACGGCGCGCGCGATGCCCACCGGATCGATGCCGCTATGCTCATAGAAGTTTTTGTCTTCAGCGGAGAGGAAGGCCTGGATCACCGGCTTGGGGATCGCCTCGATCGGCACGAACAGGCGGCGCTCGCGGGCGAATTCGGCGATCAGCCTGCCGTCGCCCGCGTGAATGCGCGTTGTCACGGGCGGTTCGTAATTGGCGAGTTGCTGATAGTCGGGTAGGTCGCGGCCGTAATACCACAGGCCTGCCAGCCCGGCGACGCCGGCGCCGATCAGCGCTAGGACGGCGAGAAACAGCAGAAAGAAAAACCGCGACAACAGACGCATGGAAGGTCAGCTTCCCCAGAATGGGCGATCATTTTGGCCGTAGAGGTACTCTCGAACGGCCAGCCTGTATAGCCACAAGATTGTGGCGCCGATACGGCAGCAAATTCGGTAGTTTAGCGCCCTGGACTTACTTCGGCTCCACGCCGAAGAAGCGGTCGATGGCGTCGACCACGGCCGCGGCGAGCCGGTCGCGGCCTGTTTCGGAAAACAGCAGCGCCTCGTCGGCCGGGTTGGAGAGGTAGCCCAGTTCCAGCAGGGCCGATGGCACATCCGGCGCCGAGAGGACGCGGAAGTTGGCCGCCCGGAGGGCATTCCGGCGCAGCGGCGTGGTTTCGCCCATCGAGGCGGTGAGCAATCCGGCGAAGCGGCTGGACAATCTAGCCGTATCGCGCGACGCCAGATCGAGCAGGATCGATACCACGTCATCCATTTCGGCCACCGGCAGTCCCTCGGCGAGCTGGTCGGCACGGTTTTCGCGCAGGGCCAAAGCCTCGGCCTCCGTGTCGCTGGCGGCCTCGGCGCGGGTGTAGACGCTGGCGCCGCGCGTGGCGCGGTCGCCGCTCAGGCTGTCGGCGTGGATGGACAGGAACAGGTCGGCCTCGCGCTGGCGCGCCAGAGAGACGCGTTCGTTGAGGCGGATGAACTTGTCGGTCTCGCGCGTCAGCAGCACGCGATAGCGCCCGGTGGCGCGCAGCTTCTGCGCCACGGCGCGTGCCACATTCAGGGTGATCTCCTTCTCGTAGCGCCCGGACGCGCTGATCGCGCCGGGATCCTGTCCGCCATGGCCGGGATCGAGAACGATCAGGCGGCGTCGTTCGCCGGCGGCTACGACGGGTGGCGGCGCGATATCCACCACGGTGCGGAGCGGCAGATGCACCGGCGCGGCGAAGGCGGCGGCGAAGGCGTTCGGATCGGCCGGCCGCAGGTCGATCACCAGTCGGTGGCCGCGTCCGCCCTGCGGTCCAAGATGAAATGCCCGCTCCACGACGGCCGGCTCGATCAGTTCGATGGCGATGTTCAGGCTGCCATCGGGGGCGCCGACCGGAAGGCCGAGGGCCGCGACCAGTCCGCCGGCAGTGACATCGGGGGCCGGGGCGGCCCAGCGCATCTGCGGCAGGGTGAGGTGCAGGCCCAGCCCGTCGGCGCTGGCGGCCAGTTCAGCCTGTGGCGGCACGGAGGCCTCGACCACCAGCCGGGTCAGGCCGGCATTGAGGCCGAGCTGGAGCCGCGTGAGCCGTAAAGGTTCGGCCCCGGCCGGGACGGCGAGTCCCAACCCGGTGCTGAGGATAAAAATAATTAAAAGCAATAACTTAATGGAATTTCCCCGCGCCGTTGCCGCGTCGCGGCAAGAAAGACCTTGTGGGTATGGCCCGGCAAAGCGTAGCATGCAATTGCGAATATCCGAGTCAGACTCGACCGTCCAGCCAATTGCTTGTTCCTGAAGGACTTACAGTTCTTTATGCAGGCCGGCCCGGAGGCGGTGGGTCGGCGTAGCGACGGCGAGTTCGACCGCATCTTACAGTGTCAGCCCCAAGGAGGCGACCTGGCGCGGATCGGTCCCCAAGCGGCGCTCAAGACATACCGGATGATTTTGAACCTTCGGGGCATCCCGACAGTCTTTAGGGACTGAAGGGAGGCTCGGCAGACCGGCGCCGCGGCGCGCTCAGCATTGGGGTTTTCCCCTGCTGACGACGTGCTCACCCTCCGGTCGTCAGGATCACTACCGCCGCAGGCCAATGGTTTTGCGTCGGGCCGATCCGGCCGCAGTCCGCTCCGACAGCAGAGGCGCGCCGCCGTTTGTTATTCGCGCGGGCGGCGCCGCGCCGCAGGATTGTGCCTCATGGGCATGCGTATGTTGATCGATGCGACCCATCCGGAGGAAACCCGGGTTGTGGTCGTGAAGGGTACTCGGCTCGAAGAGTTCGATTACGAGACCTCCACCAAGCAGGTAAACAAGGGCAATATCTATCTCGCGCGTGTCACGCGCGTGGAGCCCTCGCTGCAGGCGGCTTTCGTTGAATATGGCGGCAACCGCCATGGCTTCCTGGCCTTCAGCGAAATCCATCCCGACTACTATCAGATCCCGATTGCGGATCGTCAGGCGCTGCTGGCCCAGCAGGCCGAGGAAGAGGCTGCTGCCGCGGCCGAGGAAGAGGCCGAACTCGCCGCCGAGGAAGCTCGCGCCGCGGCTCGTGCCGCTGCCGAGTTGGCTGCAGGCGCCGCCGCCTCCGAACACGATGGCCAGGACGAGGCCGGGGTCGAGATCGTCGATGGCGATTACGACACGGTCGAGGACATCACCGTCAGTTCGGATGCCGAGCCTGCCGCTGCTGCAGCTCCCGCTGCCGAAGCGCAGGCCGCTGAGGCCCCCTCTGCCGAATCGTCGCCCGCTGAAGCGTCGGTTGAGACGGCCGAAACTGCGCCGGCTGCCGAGCAGCCCGCTGTGACCGCCGAACAGGAAGAAGCCTCTTCCGTTCCGGCCTACTGGAACGTGCCGCATGTGGCCACGCCGGCTCCGAGCATCAGCGCGCCGGTCGATGAGACCGAAGCTCATGCCGAGGATGCGCATGCGCATGCCGATGAAGTCCATGCCGACGACGTTCAGGGCGAAGAGAACGGCAAGGGCGACAAGCATGACGATGGCGACGAATCCCGCGCGCGCCGTCGTCGCACCAACGTCTTCCGCCGCTACAAGATCCAGGAAGTCATCAAGCGCCGCCAGATCATGCTGGTGCAGGTGGTGAAGGAAGAGCGTGGCAACAAGGGCGCTGCGCTGACCACCTATCTCTCGCTTGCCGGCCGCTATTGCGTGCTGATGCCGAACACCGCCCGTGGCGGCGGCATCTCGCGCAAGATCCAGTCGCAGGCCGACCGCAAGCGTCTCAAGGCGATCACGGCGGAGCTGGATATCCAGGACGGCATGGGCGTGATCGTGCGCACCGCCGGCATGGAACGCTCCAAGCCGGAGATCAAGCGCGACTTCGAATACCTGCTGCGCAGCTGGGACAGCATCCGCGAGCGCACGCTGGAATCCTCCGCGCCGGCCCTGATCTACGAAGAGGCCGGGCTGATCAAGCGTTCGATCCGCGACCTGTATTCGGACCAGATCGACGAAGTGATCGTGGAAGGCGAGGAGGGCTATCGCTTCGCGCATGACTTCATGCAGATGCTGATGCCCAATCACGCCGACAACGTGAAGCAGTATTCCGACAAGATCCCGCTGTTCACCCGCTATCAGGTCGAACAGCAGCTCGATGCGATGTTCTCGCCGACCGTGCAGCTCAAGTCGGGCGGCTACATCGTCATCAACCCGACCGAGGCGCTGGTTTCCATCGACGTGAACTCGGGCAAGTCGACCCGCGAGCACAATATCGAGGAAACCGCCTACAAGACCAATCTGGAAGCAGCCGAGGAAGTGGCCCGCCAGCTGCGCCTGCGCGACCTTGCCGGTCTCGTCGTGATCGATTTCATCGACATGGAAGAGAACCGCAACATCCGCAAGGTGGAGCAGAAGCTGAAGGAATGCCTGCGCAACGACCGCGCGCGCATCCAGGTCGGCCGCATCTCCGGCTTCGGCCTGCTCGAGATGTCGCGCCAGCGCCTGCGTCCCAGCCTGCTGGAAAGCTCGACCATGCCCTGCCCGCATTGCCAGGGCCGCGGCTACGTCCGTTCGATCGAATCGACTGCGCTCACTGTGCTGCGCGCCATCGAGGAAGAGGGTATTCGCGACCGTTCGGCCGAGATCACCGTGGCGATGTCGGCGGAAGTGGCGCTCTATCTGCTCAACCACAAGCGCGACCGTATCGGCGACATGGAACGCCGTTACGTGATGCGTGTGATTCTGGCCGCCGATCCCAGCCTGGTACCGCCGGACTTCCGCATCGAGCGCAGCAAGACGCGCCAGCCTGGCGAGATCAGCCGTCCCGAGGTGGTGTCGCGGCTGGATCGCCCGATCACCCAGGAAAGCGCCTATGCCAGTGACGCCGAAGACGGCGATGCTGAGGAAACCGAAACCGAAAGCACTGCCGAAGCCGGCAGTGCTGCCAGCGAAGACGGTGGCGAAAATGGCGACAGCCGTCGCCGGCGCCGTCGTCGTCGTCGTCGTGGCGGTCGCGGCCGCGAAGACGGCGGCCGTGAGGATGGTCGCGAAGACAATATGAGCGCCGAGGGCGCCGAAGATGAAACTGCCGACCCTGTCGAGGGCGACGCTGGCGATGTCGCCGACGACGCCGAAGAGTCCGGCGAGCAGGGTGCTGAAACCGGTGCCGAAGGTGCCGCTGACGGTGAGGGCCAGGATGGTGACGGCCGTCGTCGTCGTCGCGGTCGTCGCGGCGGCCGCCGTCGTCGCGGTCGCGAGGATGGCGGTGAGGGCGGCGAGCGTCAGCCACGCGCTGAGCGTGCGCCGCGCGAAGACCGCCCGCGTCGCGATGTGCCCGACTATGGCGTGACCGACAGTCCAATGACGCCGGCCTCGATCGGGGCGATGCTGGATGGTGTGCCGGAATTCGATTTCGGCGACGACCTGCCGCCATTGCCCACCAAGTCGACGACGTCTGCGCAGTCCGCGCCTGCGCCGCAGGCTGTCGAACATGCGCCGGAAGCCCTGAAGCCGGCGGAAGAGCCGCCGGTCAGCGTCCCCGAAGCTGTAGCAGCGAAGCCGGTTGAACCGGCCGCGCCGCCGGCTGTGCCCGTACAAACCGGCCCGGTCTTCGAGACCACCGTAATTGCGCCGGATGGCAGCACCGACAAGCCGGCCGAGCCCGCACCGGCCAAAAAAGGCTGGTGGCGCCGGTGATCGATCCGATGATCGCGCCGATCCGTCGCGCCTCGTCGACGGATGAGACGCGCCTCGGTGCGTTGCAGAGGCGTGCCTATGTCAAATATGTGCCGCTGATCGGCGCCGAGCCGCAGCCGATGGCGGAAACGCCGTCGGTGCTGCTCGATGGCTACGAAGTCTGGGTCGTCGATGGCGTCGAAGACGGTCTTGCCGGCGCGCTGGTGCTGCGGACGGCGCCGGATCACCTGCTAATCTGGAGCGTGGCGGTCGATCCGACGCAGCAGGGGACCGGTCTCGGTCGCCGCCTGCTCGATTTCGCCGAGGCGCAGGCGCTGGAACGCGGCCTGAAGCAGGTGCGGCTCTATACCAATGCCCTGTTCACCGAGAACCGCAAGCTCTATGCCCATCTCGGCTATGCCGAGACCGGCACGGATGTCTATGAGGGCCGCGAGCTGGTACACATGGCTAAGTCGCTTTCGGCAACGGCGTAAGGCGTTTCGTCATGCCCGCGAAGGCGGGCATCCAGTATGGCGGAAAGACTGGGCTCCCGCTTTTGCGGGAGCGACGCCTAAGAGCGGGTCAAAGCCATGCGTGATTCGACCGCTGATCTCGAAACCTACCTTCACACGCATATCCCGCTCTCGGCGGCGATGCAGGTTGGTGTTGTTGCGTCCTCGCCGGAAAGCGTGACGCTCCGTGCGCCGCTGGCGCCCAATATCAATCACCGTAGCACGGCCTTTGGCGGCAGCGTCTCCACCCTGGCGATTCTCTCGGCTTGGTCGCTGGTCAATCTGCGCCTGAAGGCCGAGGGGCTGACGACACGGCTGGTGATCCAGTCCAACCGAATGGATTACGACGCGCCGATCGAAAGCGATTTCACGGCCACCGCCACACTGGCAGACACCGCCGCATGGCCGCTGTTCACGAGAATGCTGTTGCGCAAGGGCCGTGCACGCGTCGTCGTGCAGTCGGTGGTGCGCTGCGGCGATGCGGTCGGCGGCCGTTTCGAAGGCGAGTTCGTTGCCTTCAGGCTCGGCGACTAAACCGTCACTTCACCCAGTTCTTCAGGCGCTTCGCTGCTTCGATCATGCGCTCGGTACTGCCGGCAAACGAATAGCGCATGAAGTAATGGCCGCGGCCCCGGTCGAAATCGAAGCCGGGCGTCGCCGCAATGCCGGTCTCGGCCAGCATGCGCTTGCAGAAGTCGTTTGCATCGTTGGTGAAGCGGCTGATATCGGCATAGATGTAAAATGCGCCATCGGCTGGCGCCAGCCGGTCGAACCCCGCCGCGGGCAGTTCGTTCAGCAGAATCTCGCGGTTCTTCGCATAGCGCGCCACATTGGCTTCGAGTTCGTCGTAAGCGTCGAGCGCCGCCACGCCGGCCACCTGACTTACGCCGGGCGCCGAGATGTAGAAATTCTGCGTCAGGCATTCGATGGGCCGCAGCAGGGCTTCGGGCACCACCATCCAGCCGAGCCGCCAGCCGGTCATTGAGAAGTATTTGCTGAAGCTGTTGATCACGATGGCCTGGTCGGTCAGCGCCAGCACCGATTGGGCGCGGCCGTGATAGGTGATGCCGTGATAGATCTCGTCGACGATCAGCCAGCGGCCCTTGGCGGCGCAGTCATCCACCAGCGCCTTCATCTCGGCATTGCCCAGCATGGTGCCGGTCGGATTGGCCGGACTGGCCACCAACACGCCCTTGGCATCCGCCGCCTGTGCGTTGATCAGTTCCGGCGTCGGCTGGAAGCGCGTCGCCATTTCGGTGACGATCATCGCGGGATCGAGGTCGAGCGCCTTGAGGATATTGCGATAGGCCGGATAGGCCGGCTCGCCCAGCGCCACCTTGTCGCCGGCATCGAAGGCGGAGAGAAACGCCAGCTGGAAACCTGTCGAGGAACCGGTAGTCACGACGATACGCTCAGGCGCGACGTCGAGGCCGTAATAGCTGCGGTAATGCCGCGAGATCGCCGCGCGCAGTTCCGGAATGCCCAGCGCCAGCGTATAGCCGAGCGGATCGCGTTGCATCGCGGCAGTCGCGGCTTCGATGGCCTTGCGCGGCGCCGGCGTCGAAGGTTGCCCGACTTCCATATGGATCACGTCGCCGCCGGCGGCTTCGCGTGCGGCGGCGGCCTTCATCACTTCCATGACGAAGAAGGGATCGATCCGTCCCCGTTTCGAGGCTTGCGGCAGCATGGCGGGCGTCAGTAATTCCGGCCGAAGGCGAGGCCGAAGCCGCGCCGGTCGGCGGCAAAGCTGCAGGTGGTCAGATCGCGCGGGGCGCCCTCGGCGCAGTAGGCGAGGTTGACGCGGCCGAGGCGGCCGATCTCGTTCACCGTCACGCCGCGCTGCTGCAAGGCCTGGTAATGCGCGCGATCCGTCCCGGGTTCGACCAGCAGAGTCGATTGCGGATTGGCCTGGAACATGCGCGGCTGGGCCAGCGCGGGTACGGTGGGATCCTTCTTGTCCTTACCCAGCGCGGTATGCAGCACGCTGTAGGCCGCCGCCGCCGCTGCCGGAGCGCCGCCGCTGGCGCCGACCGCGAAGACAGCCTGGTTGATCTTGGGCATGGTGCCGATGATCGCGGTCAGATACGGCCGCTCGTCGCCGCCTACGCCGGGCGGTGCAGCAAACAGGATGCCGGTCTCGCGGCCGACCTGGCGCGAGCCGTAGGCCAGCCCCATGGTGAAGGCGCAGGCGACCGCACCGCCGCGGCTGTCGATGGCCGCCACGCTGGCCGAGCCGAAGCCGTTCATCTGCAGCGTGGCGGGATCGCTGCGATAGGCCTGGCCGAGATTGGCGGCAAACACATCGTCCCGCACCGCGTCGCTGCTGGTGAACAGGTTGGAGCGGCGCAGGAAGCTGCCGCCGTCATAGCTCTGTTCGATCAGCCAGGCGGCAACCGCACCGCCGGCTGGCGTACCGGGTGTGTAAAGAGTGGTGGAGTTTTCAAAGGGCACTTCGATCGGCTTGTTCACCGACACGGCATAGGACGCCAGTTCGTCCAGCGTAACCTTGCCACCCGCAGCCACCATATCGGCGTGAACCTGCCGTGCCAGCGGGCCGTTGTAGAATTCGCTCGGCCCGGTCAGGCGCAGGCGCGCGAGCACGGTGGCCAGCGCCGGCTGTATCCGGCGTTCGCCTTCCTGCGCGATCATTCCGCCGGCCGGATTGGTGAACAGCGGGCGCAGGCTGTCGGTGCTGGTCACCGGCGGCTGAACTTCGACGGCGGCCTGGATGAAGGCGCGGCTGGTATTCTCGCCGAAACGGGCCAGCTGTTCGGCAGGCGCCACCACGGCTTCCCAGCGCAGACGACCGTATTTGCCCTGCAGCAGGCCGATGCCGCGGATCAGCCCCGGAATCGGGACCGGTCCGCCATCCTTGCCTGCGACGGCGGGAAATTCGATTGTTTCGGCTTTCTTGAGAACCGTGTCGGCAGCGACGCAGACGCCGCCACCGCCCAGGCCTGCGCCATTCGGATAAGTGACCGCATAGGTCAGCGCTGCCGCCGCCACAGCGTCGGCTGCGCTGCCGCCGTTCTGCAGAATGTCGCGGGCAACCATGGCAGCCCGTGGTTCGTCAGCCGCCACGCCGCCGCGGAAACCCGCCATATAGTTGACTTGGCCGGCGCTTTTGGAGGCTCCGAACCAGCCTTCGCTGTTGCCGCCGCCACAGGACGTGGCGATCAATGCTACCATGGCGAGCAGGGCACATTGACGGATGCTCCGACCATGCTTACCTAAACCCTGCTGCAGGAGATCACCCGCCTTGCTGGGACAATACTTCGCCATGCGCCGTTCTCTCATTCGCCGTGCTCTGGTCTCGCGCGCCGCGATCCGTCGCGTCGTCGCTGCCGGATGTATGTTGCTGACGGCCGCGAGCGCGATCCTGCCGACCGCGGCCGAGGCCCAGCGTCGCGGCAGTATTTCTCTTGTGCGCGACGCCGAGATCGAAAATACCATCCGGGCCTATGCGGCGCCACTCTTCGGCGCGGCCGGACTGTCCAATGAGGCTATCTCGGTCCATCTGGTCAACGACCGCGCCCTCAATGCCTTCGTGGCCGGCGGACAGCGAATTTTCATGAATACCGGCCTGCTGATCCGCGCCGACCGGCCGGCCCAGGTGATCGGGGTCCTGGCGCATGAAATCGGCCATATTTCCGGCGGCCATCTGGCCCGCCTGTCGGATGCCATCGACACCGCGTCCACCGCGATGATCCTGTCGCTGTTGTTCGGCGCTGCCGCGGCGGTGGCCGGTTCGGGCGAAGGCGCCATGGCGGCGGTGCTGGGCGGCCAGCAGGTTGCCCAACGCAATCTGCTGGCTTTCAGCCGGGCCCAGGAATCGGCGGCCGACCAGGCCGGCGCCACTTTCCTGGAACAGACTAACCAGTCGGCCGCGGGCCTGATCGAATTCCTGCGCATCATCGGCAGCCAGGACGCCCTGATGTACGACCGCCAGGACCCCTATGCCCGAAGCCATCCGATGACGCCGGAGCGCGTGGCCGCGCTGGAATCGCGGCTGTCGCGCTCACCGTCGCGCGATGCGAAGGACACGCCGGACAATATCGAACGCTTCAGGCGTATGCAGGCCAAGCTGGTCGGCTATCTCGACGGCCTGCCGGCCACGTTGCGCAAATACCCCGAGAGCGACACATCGCTCTACGGCCGCTACGCCCGCGCCTTTGCCTATTTCCGCGCACTGGATTTCTCGCGCGCCATCGCCGAGACCGATGCGCTGCTCCAGCTCTTTCCCAACGATCCGTATTTCCACGAGCTGAAGGCCGACATTCTGCTCAACCAGGGCAAGGTGGCGGACTCTCTGCCGCCGATGCGCGAGGCGTATCGTCTGGCGCCGACCGAGCCGCTGCTGGCATTCGGCGTCGGCCAGCGGCTGGTGGCGCTCGAGGGCACCAGCCAGATGGCCGAGGCCATCGATATCCTGAGGCATGTGACGGTGGTCGAGCCCGATAACAGCGCGGCCTGGCAGCAGCTCGCAGTGGCGTACGGGCGCATCAACGATATCGGTATGGCGTCGCTTGCTTCGGCGGAACGCTATCTGATCGCCGGTATCTATCGCGATGCCATCGGCCAGGCCGAACGCGCCAGCCGCCTGATGAAGGAAGGCACGCCCGGCTGGCTGCGCGCACAGGACATCATCACGGTGGCCAAGGATCGCCAGCGCGACGAGCGCCGCAGCCGGGGCTTTAATGCGGGGTTCCAGGTCACGCCCGGGCCCGGCCATAACAACGCCAACTAACGGTTTTTCCCACCTTTCTCACGGGCTTGTGGCTTGGCCACAGGTCTTGTGCCGGGCATAGTCCGGCAGGTTTTTTTTCGAAGGATTTTCGCATGCTCCGCCTCTTTGCACTGCTTGCCGCCCTGCTGTTCACCGCCCCTGCCATCGCTCAAGACTCGCAGCCGTTCACCGCAGAGCAGAAAGCTGCCCTGACACAGCTGGTGCGCGAAGTGCTGGTCAAGAATCCCGAAATCCTGATCGAAGCGATGAACGCCCTGGAGACCAAGCAGCAGGCCGAAGCCGGCAAGGCTGCGAAGGCCGCAATCGCCGCCAATCGCAAGGCGATCTTCGATGACGGCGTGTCCTATGTCGCGGGCAACCCGCAAGGCGATGTCACCATCGTCGAGTTCTTCGATTACCGCTGCGGATATTGCAAGCAGGTGCAGCCCAGCCTGATGACCCTGCTGAAGGAAGACAGCAAGGTGCGGCTCGTGCTCAAGGAACTGCCGGTGCTGGGCCCGGAAAGCGTGGTTGCCGCGCGCGCAGCAGTGGCGGCGATGGAGCAGAATCAAGGCGCGAAATATCTCGACTTCCACAATGCCATGATGGAATTCCGCGGCCAGATCACCGAGGCCGAGGTGTTGCGGCTGGCCGCTGCGGCGAAGCTGGATATCGCGAAATTAAAGACCGATATGTCCGCACCGAAGACCGAACAGATTCTACGCGCCAATCTGGCCTTGGCCGATACGCTGGGGATCCAGGGCACGCCCGGTTTCGTGATCGGCGACCAGCTGGTGCCCGGCGCCGTTCCGCTGGAGACGCTGCGCCAGCTGGTGAAAGAGGCGCGGAGTTAACCCCCCATATTGTGCAAACCGATTTGACGAATACGGCCGGTTTCCCTATGGTCCGGCCGCAACACGACGTTTCACCAAGGATTTGCTATGCGCGCCGAAATCAAGGCGATGGCCGATGAGATCCAGCAGTCGCTCGGACTGCTGAGGAGGTCTCTTTGACTGGGATAACGCAGTCAAGAAGCTCGAAGAGCTGAACGCCCGGTCGGAAGATCCGACCCTCTGGAACAATCCTGCCGAAGCCCAGGCCCTGATGCGCGAGCGCACCCGGCTGGAGCGCTCCGTCTCGACGCAGCGCCGCCTCGAAGCCGCGCTGAAGGACAATTGTGACCTGATCGAACTGGGCGAGGCTGAGGGCGACCAGGGCGTGGTCGATGAGGCAGAAGCCGTCATCATGGGCCTGTCGAAGGAAGTGGCGCAGGCGCGACTGGAAAGCCTGCTGGCCGGCGAAGCCGATATGAACGATGCCTTCCTCGAAGTGCATGCCGGCGCCGGCGGCACCGAAAGCCAGGACTGGGCCTCGATGCTGCTGCGCATGTATGTGCGCTGGGCCGAGAAGCACGGCTACAAGGTCGAGTTCCAGGAAGAGAGCGAAGGCGAAGAGGCTGGCATCAAGTCGGCTACCATCAAGGTGATCGGCCCCAATGCCTATGGCTGGCTCAAGAACGAGAGCGGCGTGCATCGCCTGGTGCGCATCTCGCCCTATGACTCGAATGCGCGCCGCCACACCAGTTTCTCGTCGGTCGGCGCCTATCCGGTGGTGGACGACACCATCGAGATCGAGGTGCTGGACAAGGACCTGCGCGTCGACACCTATCGCGCCTCGGGCGCCGGCGGCCAGCACGTCAACAAGACGGACTCGGCGGTGCGCATCACGCATATCCCGACCGGCATCGCGGTGGCCTGCCAGATCAACAAGAGCCAGCATCGCAACCGCGATGAGGCGATGAAGATGCTGAAGGCGCGCCTGTACGAACGCGAGCTGCAGAAGCGCGAAGCCGCCGCGCAGGCGCTGAACGACGCCAAGACCGATATCGGCTGGGGCCACCAGATCCGCTCGTATGTGCTGCACCCGTACCAGATGGTGAAGGACCTGCGCACCGAGCTGGAAACCAGCGATACGCAGGGCGTGCTGGACGGCGACCTCGACGCCTTCATGGCGGCGCAGCTGGCGTCGAAGGTCGGGGCGGGGGATACGGCGTAAGCCCGTCGCGCGTCCTCATCGGTCATCCCGGCCGGAGCGATAGCGGAGAGCCGGGCGCCCATTGGGTGGCAGCAAACAAAAACGGCGGCTCAAAAAGCCGCCGTTCTGCATTCCAGATAAAGCTGAACTCAGCTCGTCGCGCGGGCCAGGCCGGGCAGGGCGCCGATGTCGGCGTTGCTGGCGGCCTTTGCGGCCTTGGCCGGCTTTTCCACCACGGTTGCCGCCTCGGGGCTCTCGCTGTTCGCCACCACGCTCAGCTTGGCGGCATTGTCGCGCGGGTTCTCGGCGAATTTGCACAGGCCTTCGATCTTGGCGCCAGCGGCAATCGACAGCAGTTCGTGCCAGATATCGCCGCGCACCTTGGCGGTCTTGTCGAGTTCGACCGACTTAGCGCGGATGCGGCCGACCACTTCGCCGCGGATCAGCACATGCTCGGCCACCACTTCGCCGACCACCTTGGCATTCTCGCCGATGGCAAGACGCGCGGCGGTGACGTCGCCGTTCACCAGGCAGTCGATCTGCACCTCGCCATCCGAATTCAGATCGCCGTTGACCGTGAGGCCGGCGCTGAGGATGGAGGGCGGCGCCAGCTTAGCGGCGGCCGGCGGATTGGTTTTCTTGCTGTTTGAAAACATGGTAGCCAGCCTCGATGAATTTGCCGGGATCGATCTGCTCATCGTCGAGCAGGATTTCGTAATGCAAATGCTGACCGGTGCTGCGACCGGTCGAGCCCATGGTGCCAAGCTGGCGACCGAACGGAACGGTTTCGCCCGCCTGAACGCTGATCGCGCTCAGGTGAGCATATCGCGTTTTGACGCCCAGGCCATGGTCGATTTCCACGGTACGACCGTAGGGTCCTTTGCGACCGGCAAAGACAACCACACCGGGCGCGGTGGAGACGACCGGCGCACGGTTCGGGCCGATGAAATCGATGCCGGCATGGAAAGCCGGCTGCTTGGTGAAGGGATCGGTACGGCGGCCATAGGTCGAGGAGACTTCCGCCTCGCCCGCCATCGGCAGGTCGAGCGGCAGGCGTTGCGCCAGCGCGATCAGATCGCCCCAGCGGCCGAACTTGCCCTCGAGATTGTTCATATCGCGATCGGCCTGCGGATCGGCGGAGGCCACCGCAACGCCGGTCGCGCCGGGCGTGGCGGCGTTCAGCACGCGCAACGGGCCGCCGACGCCGACATCGGCACGGGCTTCGGCAGCGCGCGACAGCATCGCGGCAACATCGAGGCCGGTTCGGCCGAGCGCCTTCTCCAGCAGGGCGACGCTCTTGTCGGTCCGCGCGCCCAGTTCGTCGATCAGTTCACGCTGCTGGCCGCGCACGGCCAGAATGCGGGTTTCGATATCGCGCGGCTTCACCGCCGGCAGCGGCGGCTTGGCCTTGCTCTCGCGCAGCATGCCTTCGAGATCTTCGATCGACGACGGATCGTCGGAAGGCGGCGCAGCAGTGGCGGCCGCAACCTTGATCTCGCCTCTGGCTTCGGGGGCTTTGGGCGGCTCGGCACCGGCCGGGCTCTGGGCCTGGGCTGGACGGGTCGTCCTGTTCGGTTCTGCGGTCTTGGCAGGCGCCTGCGCCTGACCGGCCGGTGCGGAGCCGGCGGCGGTGTCGGAGGGCAGGGCCGGGCTACGCTGCTTCATCGCCATGTCGTACAACCGGCGATAGCGTTCCTCGAGATCGCGCGAGGCGACGACGAAATTCTCCTGGCTCTTTTCGTAATCGGCGGCGAGTCGCTCGTAAGCGTAGCTCAGCTCGGTGATGCGGCGGTCGCGCGCATCCAGCATGGCATCGCGATAGAAGACGTTGACGGAGGCGTATCCGATCCAGCCGGCGAAGGCGACGATGCTGGTCGCCATGGCGATCTGGGCACGGCTGGAGAGAGCGATGTAACGCACATCGCCACGGCTACGGAAAATGATCTGCCGTTCCGGAAACAGGCGGTCGCGCAATTCCCGCCATTGCCGTTTCGCGCGTCGCGTCACTCAACCCCCCGATTTTGGTTCGGACTTTTACGGAATGCGCCTGCGCTGATCGACCCCTGCAACAGGCGACCCGATTAGGGCCTATCTGGTTTGGTTAATGCAAGAAAGAATCCGTTACACTTTCCAAAAACCCACGGCCGAACACGGACTTAACCCGTGTCTCGCGACTTATCCACAGAATGTGGATAACGGACGCAAACGCTTGATTCTAAACCCCCTGAGCGGCTTTCAGCACCGCTTCGGCATGGCCCTCGACTTTGACCTTGCGCCAGACGGCGGCAATTTTGCCCACACGGTCGATCAGGAAGGTCGCCCGCTCGATGCCCATATAGGTCCGGCCGTAGAGGCTTTTCTCGACCCAAACCCCGTACGACTCGGTCGCCTTGCCCGACTCGTCGGCCCCCAGCGCCAGCTTCAGCTTGTGCTTGGTTTTGAACTTGTCGTGACTCGCCACGCTGTCGCGCGACACGCCGATCACCACAGCGCCCAGCTTGTCGAATTTCGCCTTGGCGGCCGAGAAGGCGATGGCCTCCTTGGTGCAACCGGGCGTGTCGTCTTTCGGATAGAAATACAGCACCACCGGTTTGCCCTTCAGTTCGGCGAGCGAAATCTTGCCGCCGCCATCGGTGGGCAGGGTGAAGGCCGGTGCCTTGTCTCCCACCTGCGGGCCCGAGGCACTCTCGGGGGCCTTCTTCACGGGTGCTTTCTTCGGAGCGGCCTTCTTCGCCTTAGTCTGCGTCGCCATCGGTTCGTCCTGCCTGTTTGTCGGGGTTGAGGGAGTCGGCCAGCGAGAGATGGGGTTGCGCCGGCCGGTCGACCAGGGTGTCGAACAACGCATGCACCGCGGCCTGCATTTTGGTGAGCCGCCGGGTCAGCGCCGCCATGTCCGTTTCGCCCAGCAGTTCGGGCAGGCGCTGCGCCAGCGCCGGCGGCCATTGCCCCGGGTCGCCGGCCTCGTCGCGTCCGGCCAGCCGCGCCGCGGCCAGCAATGTCGCATAGAGCCGGCCGGCCTCGTCCAGCGTCCGGGCCTGACCGGCCTCCAGCAGTTTCGCCTCGCGCAGCGCCTCCAGCGCCGCCAGCGGCTGCTGCCGCAGGATCGCCGGTTTGGCGGCGCCATGACGCAGCAGCAGGTACTGCACGATAAATTCCAGGTCGACCAGGCCGCCGCGCACCTGCTTCAGGTCCCAGGGATTGGTGACCTTCCTGTGCTCCGCCATGCGGCGGCGCATCGTGGCCACATCGGCGAGCAGCTTTCTCGGATCGCGCTTCGTGGTCAGGATGTCCTGCCGCAGCTTTTCGATCTGGCGGATCAGCGCGGTATCTTCCCTGGACGGGTCGGGGCCGCTGACGACGCGCGCCCGCGTCAGCGCCATATGCTCCCAGGTCCAGGCTTCCTTACGCAGATAATCGGCATAGGCATCCAACTGGATCGCAATCGGTCCGGCACCGCCCGACGGGCGCAGCCGCATGTCGATCTCATAGAGTTTGCCTTCGCCGGTCATCGCCGTGATCGCCGCGATCAGCCGCTGGCAGAGTCGGGCGAAATACAAACCCGGCGTCAGCGGCCGCGCGCCGTCGGATTGTCCGGCATTGGCGGGGCAGTCGAAGACCAGCACGAGATCGAGATCGGATTCCAGCGTCAGTTCCTGGCTGCCGAGCCGCCCCAGACCGACCAGAGCCACCGCCGATTTCGCGATGCGGCCATGCTGGGCGACGAATTCCGTCGTCACATGCTTCAGCAGGTCGGTTAGCACGGCATCGGCCACCGCGCTGAGCGCGAGGCCCGAGGCCCGGCCGTCCATGAGCCCGCGCAGCAATCCGATGCCGACCTGCAGTTTCAGTTCAGTGGTCCAGCGCCGCGCCCAGTCCAGCACATCCTGGAAATCGCGCGCTGCCTGCATCTGGCGCTGCAGGCTGGCGGTCAGGCTGTCGCGGTCGAACGCCGCCGGATGTTCGGCATATTCGATCAGGCTGTCGAACAGCGCGGCATTCTGCGCCAGCGCCTCGGCCAGCTGCGGCGCGGCGGCCAGCACTTCGGCCAGCGTATCCAGGACATCCGGATTGGCCTGCAGCAGGGCGAACAATTGCACGCCGGCCGGCAGGCTGGAGAGGAAATAGTCGAAGCGGCGGAAGGCGACATCGGCGCTGCCGGTGCGGGAAAACGCCTCCAGCAGCTGCGGCATGATCGCGGTGAGTTTCTCGCGTGCGCGTTCCGAGCGCATGGCGCGATAGCGGCCGAAATGCCAGCCGCGGATCATCGCCGCGATTTCCGGCGGATCGCTGAATCCCAGGTTGCGCAACGTCTCGAGAGTGGCCGGATCGTCGTCGGTGCCGGTGAAGACCAGCGCACCGGCCTCCGAGCCCAGCGGCGCCGCCTCGGCGAACAAATCGTCGTAATGTCCCTTCACGCGCGTCAGCACGGCGCGCATTTCTCCGGCGAAGGATTTTGCATCTGTCTCGCCGAGGAAGCAGGCAAGCCGCGCCAGCCCGTCGCGGTCATCGGGCAGCGTATGGGTTTGTTCGTCGTGGATCATCTGCAGTCGGTGTTCGACGGTCCGCAGATAGCGATAGTGTTCGATCAGCTCGTCGCAGATCGCCGGCGCCAGCCGGTCGGTCGCGACGAGGGCGCGCAGCGCCTCGCAGGTGGCGGGTGAGCGCAGCCGTGTATCGCGGCCGCCGGCGATCAGCTGCTGCGTCTGGGCGAAGAATTCGATCTCGCGGATGCCGCCGCGGCCGACCTTGATATTGTGCCCTTCCACCGCGATCTCGCCATGGCCGCGATGCGCATGAATCTGCCGCTTGATCGAATGGATGTCCTCGATGGCCGCGTAATCGAGATTCTTGCGCCAGACATACGGTGTCAGGTGTTTCAGGAAGCGCGCGCCGGCCTCCAGGTCGCCGGCGATCGGCCGCGCCTTGATCATGGCGGCGCGTTCCCAGTTCTGCCCGAAGCTTTCGTAATAGGTCTCGGCTTCCACGGTGGAGACGGCGACGGGGAAGGACCCCGGATCGGGCCGCAGCCGCAGGTCGGTGCGGAAGACATAGCCGTCTTCGGTGCGGTCGTGCAGCAGGCGTACCATCTGCTGGGTCAGCCGGATGAAACATTCCAGCATCGAGCGGCGGCCGGTGTAGCGTGCCACGTCGGGATCGAACAGCAAGATCAGGTCGATGTCGGAGGAATAGTTGAGTTCGCGCGCGCCCAGCTTGCCCATGCCGAGCGCGAAGAAGCCGGAGCCTTTACAGGGATTTTTCTTGTCCGGCAGCACCAGGTCGCCGGCTTCGGCGGCATCGCGCAGCAGTGCGGCGAAGGCGAGATCGACGGCCAGCGCGGCAAAGTCGCTCAAGGCTCCGGTGATCTTTTCCAGCGGCCACTGGCTGGCGATATCCGCCGCGGCGATGCTGAGCGCGACCCGTCGTTTGGCTACCCGCAGCGGCACCGCCAGCTCCTCGGCCGCCTTGGCCTTGCGTGCAGCGCTTTTCAGCTCGGCGAGCGCAGCGGCCAGCGCCTTGTCGGGCCCGCCATCCAGCAGGATCTGCACGGTGCCGGGCTCATGCAGGCAGAGATCGCTCAGGAACGGGCTGTTGCCGAAGATGGTTGCCAGGAGGTCCTTGCCGGCCCCCTTGGCGGTGAGTGCGGCGAGGCGCTTGTTCCTCTGCGCCGCCAGCAGGTCGCTCCAGGCGGCAAAGCCGCGCGCCGCCGCATCCCTGTCATGAGGCTTCGGCAGGGAAACTGCCGGCGGCGCCGCGCGTTTGGCTGCTGCGACCGGCGATTTCTTGGCCGCTTTGGCTTTGGGGGCGGTCTTGCCGGTCACTTTTCGCGGAGCCGGGGCAGCCGCCTTTCTTTTGGCGGATTTTGCCTTCAATCCATTGGTGGGCATGGCGTTTCTCTCGTAGCGACGTCGAAGTTCGGTTAAACTCGCTGCAGGGTCAAGCAGTAGGATAAGACGAGGGCACGCGACGTGGTATTGCGGTGGAGTCGTTTGGTGGTGCGCACGGTTTTGGCCGTGGCCGCCACCGCTGCAATCCTGTTCGGCGCGCTGGCCTGGCGCGTCACGCAGGGGCCGATCTCGCTGGCCTTCCTGGCGCCCTATGTCAGCGAGGCGCTGGCGCTGCCGCAGCTCGGATTCCGCGTCGATGTCGACGATGTGGTGCTGGCCTGGTCGGACCGCGACCAGACCCTGCGGCTCCGTCTGATCGACGCGCGGTATCGCGCTGCCGACGAACGCGCCGTGCTACGCATTCCGGCGGTCGATATGGATCTGAGCGGGCCGGCGCTGCTGCGCGGCGTGATCGCGCCGCGTTACGTGCGGGCGACCGGCGTCGAAGCGCGGCTGGTGCGCGATGCGCAGGGCAATTTCCAGCTCGGCCTGCCGGAAACCTCCGCTGGGGAGACGCCAGCCGAGGCGTCGCCGACCCCGATGCATCCCGACGACCAGGCCGCGCAGGCGATGTTCGCCGCCATCTTCGAATTGCTGTCGCGTTCGCCGTCGCTCGACGACCCGCTGGGCCAGTTGCAGACGGTGTCGATCCTGGCCGAACGGCTGGTGATCGAGGACTGGAAGCTGAATCAGCGCTGGGTGGTGCCGCAGGCGCAGATCGGCTTCCAGCGTGGCGAGGGCCATGTCTATGGCACGCTGGAAGGCGCGCTGGACTGGCGCGGCCGCCGCGTCGATCTCAAGGTCGATGCGGATTATACTGTGGCGGAGCGTAGCGCGCGTGTGACGGTGCATTTCGCCAATGTCGAACCGTCCGATTTTGCCGATGTGGTGCCTGAACTGGCGCCGCTCGACTATATTGCCGCGCCGCTGTCGGGCAGCCTAACGCTCACGGTGAACGATACCGGCGAACAGCTCGGTCTCAATTTCGACCTGGGTGTCGGCGAAGGTCAGATCAATGTGCCGGACATCCTGGTGCAGCCGCTCGCACTGAAGGATGCAAAATTCCGGGGTTATGCCGATGGCGACAAGGGAATCCTGTTCCTGGACGAGGCAAGCCTGACTTTTGCCGACGGCTTCCGCGCCTCCTTCGGCGGCACGATGACGCGCCAGGACGGCGAGCGGTACAGCGTCGATATTCAGGGACAGTTCTTCGATCTCGCAACCGACCGGCTCGCGCAATACTGGCCGCCGGCCATGGCAAAGAATGCGCGCGATTGGGTGACCGGACATCTGGCCGGCGGCAAGGTCAATGCCGGACGGATCGCCGCGAAGCTGACGCCCGATATGGTGGCGGGCACGGCGCGACTGGGGCGCGACGCGATCAAACTGGATTTCACCTTCGAAGGCATGACGGTCGATTATCTGCCGCCCATGAGCAAGATGACCGATGGCAAGGGGATCGCGAACCTCGACGCCGATGTCTTCACCCTCAATCTGGAAAGCGCCCGCGTCGGCAGGATCGAGAGCGGTCCGGGCAGCGTGAGGATCACCGGCCTACAGGACCGCGACCAGTTCGCCGATATCAGCAATATCGCCCGCGGCACCAGCGCCGATGTGCTGGCGCTGATCGACCAGAAGCCGCTCGGCTTCCCGTCCAAGCTCGGCATCAAGCCGTCTGGCGTCGGCGGCAGCGGCGAGGTGCGTTTCCGCCTGCGCTTCCCGCTGCTGGTCAATCTCAAGACCGACGATATCGTGGTAAGCGCCGATGCCGACCTGAAGGATCTCAGCATGGGCGGACTGCTCGGCCGCTACGAGCTGAGCCAGGGCCAGATGAAGCTGAAGGTCGATACCAAAGGCCTGGAGGCGAGCGGCACTGCGGCGCTGAACGGCGTGCCATTGCAGATCGGCTGGCGCGAGGAATTCAGTGCCAGGGCGCCGATCACGGCGCGCTATTCACTCAAAGGCCGCATCGACGAGGCGCAGCGCAAGGCACTCGGCTATCCGCTCGCGCCCTATATCGACGGCCCAGCCGAAGCCAATCTGGAGATCGAGGAGCGTCGCGGCGGTGAGACGGCCATCGGCGGCGAGTTCGATCTCAAGGATACCACCATTGCCGTGGCCGATGCCTATCTGCGCAAGCCGCCCGGCATGCCCGCGACCGGCCGTACCCAGATCCGCACCCGCGCCGGCCAGCCGGTGCAGTTCGATGTGATCGAGATCGCCAGCGCGGCACTGACCGGCAAGGCGAAAGCAGTGCTGAATGCCGATAACAGCTGGAGCGCGGATATCGACCAGCTCAAAGTGGGTGAAGGCCCGCAGCAGGGCGACGCGCATGGGCGCATCGCTTTTGCCGCCAATGGCGATGCGCAGATCGCGCTCACGGGCCGGCGCTACGATCTGCGGCCCTTCGTGCAGGCGATGTTCGACGATGACACACCGCCGGGCACGGTGAAGCCGCGCATGACTTTGGCGTTGCGCTTCGACGAGGCGCGGATCGACGATACGATCGAACTCCGCAACATGTCGCTGAACGCCCAGCGGGCGCCGACCCGCATGGAGCGCGTCAGCCTTGCCGCCGGCTTCCATACCCGGGGCGGCCTGACGCTGGATGTTGCGCCCGCCCTGAATGGCCGCAACCTGAAACTGGTCTCCGACAATGCCGGCACGGTGCTGCAATTTCTCGGCATCAGCGACATGCAGGGCGGTACGATGGATGTGACCGGCCGCTACGACGATACGCTGCCGACCCAGCCGCTCACCGGCAGGATGACCCTGCGCAATGTGAAGGCCGTGCGGGCGCCTTTTCTGGCGCGGCTGTTCGGCGCGGCCTCCTTCGCCGGCCTCGGCGCGCTGCTGTCGGGCGAGGGCATCACCTTCGAGACCGGCGATATCCCCTTCCAGGAGCGAGACGGAATCCTGACGATCCAGCCCTCGCGGCTCAGCGGGCCCCAGCTCGGCATCAGCCTGGAAGGCCATATCAACCAGCACAGCGATACGGTCAATATCAGCGGCACGGCGGTTCCCGCTTTCGTGCTCAATACCATGCTGGGGAAGATTCCGCTGATCGGCGACCTTCTGGTTGGCGATGGCATCATCGGTGTGAATTTCGCCGTGTCCGGGCCCAAGAGCGATCCGCAGTTCACTGTGAATCCGCTGTCAGCGATTGCACCGGGTTTCCTGCGTCGCCTCTTCCAGGCGCCGGAGATCAGTGCGCCGCGCGCGCCCGGTGAGGAAAGCCCGCCCATGCCGGTGACGCCGCAAACGCATGGCGGCACCATCTCAGGACAGCAGTAGTTTCGTCAGTCCCGGCTATCGAGCAGGTCGAAGGCCCAGCCCAGATCGGCTTCCAGCGCACGCCGTACGGCCGCCACATCGCCCTTGCGCAGGGCCGTCACGATCCGGGTGTGAAAACCGCCGCGCGCACCGCGCTGGCTCGGCTTGTGGCGGTCGGAATGCCGTTCGACGGCGGTGCGGATATAAGGTCCTGATTGCAGCCAGAGCGACCGGATGATCGCCAGCAGGCTGGGCGAGCCGGAGGCCTCGTAGAGCGTGAAATGGAAACGCTGGTTGCACAGCAGCTCGGCATCGGCATCGCCGGCTTCGGCGGCCGCGATATAGGCGGCATCGGCCGCCGTCAGCGCCGCCAGCAGCGCAGGAGTGACATGCGCCGCCGCCAGTTCTGCGGCGTGGCCTTCCACCAGCAGGCGCGTGCGGCGCAGATCGACCAAGCGTTCCGGTGTCATCGCCGGCACGCGCACCGAGCGCTGTGCCTGGCCTTCCAGCGCTTTCTCGGCGATCAGGCGGCGCAACGCTTCGCGCACCGGCATCACGCTGGTATCGAAGGCGGCGGCCAGATCGCGGATGGTCAGCGGCTGGCCGGGCTGCAGCCGGCCGCAGATCAGCGCATCGCCCAGTTCGGCATAGACGCGGTCCTGCACGGTATCGCGCGCCACCGGCGCCACGGCGCGGCGTACAGCGGAGGCACGGTCGCTTAAAACATGCTCCGGCTGCCCGCGTTTTGGGCGGGCGGCAGCGGGCTGCGCGCGGCCGGTGGAGCGTGTGCTCGGCATGGAGTCAGCTTGACAGAATTTCCTCCGCCTCTCTACTGTGATCACATATCAAATCCGGAGATGGCGCAGCCGCCAGATGTCAGATCGCCAGAGTGCCAGTCCGTCTTCGGCCAGATCCCTGGCCGGCCGCCTCGATATGGTTTTCGCCGTCGCGGCCGGTCTGGCCTTGCTGGCGATGGCGGCCGTGGCCTTCCTCGATGTCGTCTTCCGCAGTCTCAACCGCCCGGTCACCGGCGCCTATGAACTCACCGCGATCCTCGTCGCACTCACTGTGTTCGCCGCGCTGCCGGGCGTCACCCGGCGTGACGAACATGTGCGCGCCGGCATGCTGAGCGCTCTGGCGCGGCGCAAGCCGTGGCTCGGTCATGCCATGCGCTGGTTGCGCCGGCTGCTGCTGGTCGCGCTGTTCGCCTATCTGGCGATCACGCTGTTCCGCATGGGCCAGACTTTCCACAAGGCCGGCGACCTCGCGCCTTTCATCGATCTGCCGCTCAGCTGGGTCGCCTGGTTCGGCGCCGCCAGCAGCGTGGCGAGTGCTATCTGTGCCCTGTTCAGCCGGCACGGCGCCGGAGCCGAACTCGGATGACCGCCGCGGTTGTCGCTCTCGTCGCCATGCTGGCGCTGATCGTGGTGGAAGTGCCGATCGCGGTGGCGATGGCATTGCCCGGCATCGCCGGTTTCCTGTGGATGCTGGGCTGGGATCCGACCGCCTATATGGTGGCGGAAACCACTTTCAGCACGGTGAATTCCTATGCGCTCTCGGTGATTCCGCTCTTCATCCTGATGGGCAACCTGATCAACGAGGCCGATGTCTCGCGCGAGCTGTATGATGCCGCCTATCGCTTCGTCGGCCATCTCAAGGGCGGGCTGGCGATTGCCACCGTGATCGCCTGCGCGGCTTTCGCGGCCGTCTGCGGCTCCAGCCTGGCCACCTCGGCGGCGATGTCGAAAGTCGCCTATCCCTCGATGAAGCGTTACGGCTATGCCGACGGTCTCGCCGCCGGCAGCATCGCCTCGGCCGGCACGCTGGGCATCATGATTCCGCCCAGCGTGGCCCTGATGGTCTATGGCATCATGACGCAGACCGATATCGGCAAGCTGTTCATGGCCGGTGTGCTGCCCGGCCTGCTCGGCGCGGTGCTGTATATCTGCGCCGTGCTGGTCGCCGTCACGCTGCGGCCGCAGGACGGTCCGGCCGGTGAGCGCAGCAGCTGGCGCGAACGGTTCCTGGCCCTGCGCGGCACCGCGACCGTCCTCGGCCTGTTTCTGGTGGTGATCGGCGGCATGTATGGCGGCGTGTTCACGCCCACCGAAGCCGCCGGCATCGGCGCGGTCGGCGCTTTCTTCATCGCCATGGCGCGGCGCAAACTCACATGGCGCCGCCTGTTCGCCATCCTGGCCGACACCGCCGCCACCACCACGATGCTGTTCTTCGTGCTGGTGGGCGCGCTGATCTTCTCGAAATTCATCACCATTGCCGGCTTCACCCAGGCGCTGACCGGCTGGTTCACCGGCCTCGATCTCGGCCCGCTCGGCCTGATCCTGATCATCTGCGCGCTGTATCTGGTGCTCGGCTGCTTCCTCGAAAGCATGTCGATGATTCTGCTGACCCTGCCGATCGTCTTCCCGATCGTGATGGCGGCCGGCTTCGACCCGATCTGGTTCGGCATCGTCATGATCACGCTGATCGAGGTGGCCCTGATCACGCCACCCGTGGGCATGAACGTCTACATGATGCACACGCTACTGCCGCATATCCCGATGAAAACCATTTTCGCCGGCGTCGGCACCTTCGTCGCCGCCGACATTATCCGTATCGTTCTGTTGATTGCCTTCCCCGCGATTGCCACCTTCCTGCCTTCACTCATGTAAGAGGTTCATCATGACTGCCTACCGCACCCTCATCCTCGCCGCCGTCACGGCGACCGCCGTTTCCGCCACAGCGCAGGCCCAGACCGTTCTGCGCTTCTCCAACTGGCTGCCGCCGACGCATCATGTCGTCACCGAAATGGTCACGCCCTGGGCCGCCGATGTGGAAAAGGCCACCGAAGGCCGCGTCAAGCTGCAGATCCTGCCCGCGCTCGGCGCGCCGCCAGCGCATTTCGACCTGGTCAAGAATGGCGTGGCCGATGTGGCGTTTGGCGTGCACGCCTATACGCCGAACCGCTTCAAGCTGACCGAGATGGGCGAGCTGCCGTTCACCGCCGATCATTCGGTGGTGAATTCGCTGGCCTACTGGCGCAGCTATTCGAAGCATTTCGCCAAGTATAACGAGCATGAAGGCACGCATCTGCTCGGCCTGTGGACCAACGGCCCGTATCAGCTGTTCACCAAGGCCAATGCGCTGACCAGCCTTGATGCCGTCAACGGCATCAAGATCCGCATCCCGGGCGCCACCGTCGAGCGCATCACCAAGGCGCTCGGCATGACGCCGATCTCCTCGCCGCTGACCGAGGCCTATGAGCAGATTTCGCGCGGCGTGATCCAGGGCATGTTCCAGCAGAAGGAAACCGTGATCGCCTTCAACATGACCCAGCATATGCCGGTCGCCAGCTTCGTGCCGGGCGGCTTCGCGCATTCCAGCCAGTTCATGGTGATCAACGAGGCGAAGTGGAAGGGCCTTGAAGCCCGCGACCGCGACGCGATCTCGAAGCTCTCGGGTGAGGCGATGGCGAAGCGGTTTGCCACCATCTGGGAAGCCAAGGAAGCCGCCGCGCTGGCGAAATTCGCCGAGACCGGCGTGAAGGTGACCAATGTGGAGGGCAAGCTGCTCGAGGAACTGCGCGGCAAGCTGCAGTTCGTCACCGACGAATGGCTCGCCGAGGCCGGCAAGAAGGCGCCGGAGGCTGCCGCCGCGCTGGCCGACTACCGCGCTGCCATCCCGGCGGTGGCCAAAGAGCTGAACGTCAAGCCGTAACATGAGCGGCGACGACAGGTTCAGCCTCTACGACCTGCGCGTCGAGTGGGTGCCGGGCGACCGCTGCTTCTGTGCAGCCAAGCCCGGCGACCATTTCGAGCTGCATGGCGAGCAGCTGCAGTTCCCGCCCGGCCAGTCCTGGTCGATCTACACGCTGGCGGCGGTGCTGCCGCTGCTGCCGGCCAAGCAGCGCGAGACCCATCCGAACGACTGGATGAGCACCGACGCGCTGGTCGCCTGTCCGGACCCGAACTGCAACGCGAAATTCCGCATCCGCCGCATGGCCAAGCGCGAGTTCCGCCATTCCGAAACCACCGCTGTGCCCTTAAGCGGCAACGACGACAGCAAGGCATAGATTATGGTTGAGCGTTACGAACTGGTGCCGGGATACACGATGTCGCGGCTGTTGAAAGGCGGCTGGCATCTCGCCGGCGGCCATGGCGAGGTGGATCGCAAACAGGCGATCGACGACATGGCGGCTTTCGTCGAGGCCGGCATCACCAGTTTCGACTGCGCCGATCATTACACCGGCGTCGAGGAGCTGATCGGCGATTTCCGTATCGCTTACCCCGAACTCGGCAAGCGGATCGAGATCCACACCAAATTCGTGCCGGATTACGACCGGCTGACCAGCTGCGACCGCGCCTATGTCGAGAGCATCATCGACCGCTCGCTGCAGCGCCTGCGCGTCGACCGGCTCGACCTCGTGCAGTTCCACTGGTGGAATTACGCCGTGCCCGGCTATGTCGAGGCGATGCAGGTGCTGGACGACCTGCGCAAGGCGGGCAAGATCCGGCTGCTCGGCCTGACCAATTTCAACACCGCCACGACGGCCGAGATCGTCCATGCCGGCGTGCCGGTGGCGGCGACGCAGGTGCAGTATTCGGTGCTGGATTCAAGGCCCGAACGCGGCCTGGTCGACTTCTGCCGCCAGCATAGAATCGGCCTGCTGTGCTATGGGACGCTCGCGGGCGGATTCTTGAGCGAAGCCTGGCTTGGCAAGCCCGAGCCGCAGGAACCGCTCGAGAATCGCTCGCTGACCAAATACAAGCTGATCATCGAGGATTTCGGCGGCTGGGCGCTGTTCCAGGAACTGCTGGGCGTGCTGCAAGAGATCGGCGCGGCGCAGGGCTGCAATCTCGGCCAGGTGGCGACGCGTTATGTGCTGGACCGCCCGGGTGTGGCCGGCGCCATCGTCGGCGCGACCTCGACGAAGCATCTGGCCGGCAACCTGCGCATTGACAGCCTGCGGCTGAGCGACTCAGACCGCGCGCGGCTCGATGCCGTGCTGGCGAAACGTTCCGGCCCGCCGGGCGACTGCTACGATATCGAGCGCGACAAGACCGGCCGCCATGGCCGCATCATGCGCTACAACCAGAATGACGGGCGGCATTAGGCGGCTTACGCCGCCTCAATCAGCACATGCTGCTTCTTGCCGAAGCTGAGACGCAGGCGGTTGTCGGCCCCGAGATCGGCAGTTGAAATCCGCTGCGTCTCCTCGGTCACCGGCGTGTCGTTCAGCTTGATCGCATTGCCGCGAATATGGCGCCGCGCCTCGCCGCCGGATTTCGCCAGGCCGGCTTCCAGCACCAGCGCAAAGGCCTCGATGCCGGCCTCAAGCCGCGCGCGCTCGACTTTCACGACCGGCAGCGCACCGCCGAAGCTGCCCTGTTCGAAGGCCTTCTTCGCGGTATCGGCCGCCGCTTCCGCCGCCGTGCGACCGCGACACAAAGCCGTCGCCTCAGTGGCGAGCACCTTCTTGGCCTCGTTCAGTTCGGCGCCCTGCAGCTGTTCCAGCTTCGAGATCTCGTCCAGCGGCAGGTCGGTGAACAGGCGCAGGAAGCGGCCGACATCGGCATCCTCGCAATTGCGCCAGTACTGCCAGTAGTCATAGGTCGGCAGCATGTCCTCGTTGAGCCAGACCGCGCCGCTCGCGGTCTTGCCCATCTTGTGGCCGGCCGCGGTGGTCAGCAGCGGGCAGGTCAGGCCGTAGAGGCTCATATCCTGCGCGCGGCGGCCGAGTTCGACGCCGTTGACGATATTGCCCCACTGGTCCGAGCCGCCCATCTGCAGATTGCAGTTGTAGCGGCGGCCCAGTTCGACGAAGTCGTAGGCCTGCAGGATCATGTAGTTGAATTCGAGGAAGCTGAGCGGCTGCTCGCGCTCCAGCCGCAGCTTCACGGAATCAAACGACAGCATGCGGTTGACCGAGAAGTGCCGGCCGTAGTCGCGCAGGAAGTCGATATACTGCAGCCGGTCGAGCCATTCGGCATTGTTCGCCATGATGGCGTCCGACGGCCCGTCGCCGAAGCTGACGAAGCGCGAAAACGCCGTCTTGATGCTCGCCATGTTGGCGGCGATGTCGTCGACGGTCAGCAGCTTGCGCGCTTCGTCCTTGCCGGAAGGGTCGCCCACCTTGGTGGTGCCGCCGCCCATCAGCACGATGGGCTTGTGGCCGGCCTGCTGCAGGCGGCGCAGCATCATGATCGAGAGCAGATGGCCCACATGCAGGCTCGGACCCGTGCAGTCGTAACCGACATAGCAGGTGATACCGGCCGGCTGCAGGGCCAGGGCATCCAGCGCCTCCGGGTCGGTGCACTGGTGCAGGTAGCCGCGCTGCGAGATGGTGCGCAGGAACTCGGATTTGAACTCGGTCATCGTCTGGCTCGGCTGGAATAGGCAGGAATGGCCCGATGGTCTAACATACGGGCCCAGACTCGCCTAGTTCCGGAAAGCCCCGGTTTGCCACAGATTCCCTGGTTTCTCGGCCTGATGAGCGGCACATCGATGGACGGCATCGATGCCGCCCTGCTGCGCACGGATGGCGTTGGCGTCGCCGGCTTCGGCCCGGCGCTGACCTTGCCCTACGAGGCAGCCTTGCGCGCGCGCATCCGGGCCTGCCTCAACGACGGTCCCGGCGATCCCCGCCGTCTGAGCCGCGAGCTGGCGGTGGCGCATGCCGGCGCAGTGCGGGCGCTGCTCGACAAAGCCGGCCTGACGGCGACAGACATCGCCTGGCTCGGCTTTCACGGCCATACGCTGCTGCATCGCCCGGCAGAGCGACGCACCTGGCAGGCGGGTGACGGCGCTTTGCTGGCGCAACTCACCGGGATCAGCACGGTGAGCGATTTCCGCAGCCAGGATGTAGCAATGGGCGGGCAGGGCGCGCCGCTGGTGCCGCTGTATCATCTGGCGCTGGCGAAACATGCCGGGCTCGCACCGCCTTTGCTGGTGCTCAATCTCGGCGGCGTGGGGAATGTCACCTATATCGGTTCGGAAAACGAGAACGACCTGATCGCCTTCGATACCGGTCCGGGCAATGCGCTGATCGACGACTGGATGCTGCGGCACGCCAATGCAGCGCACGATGAAAGCGGAAGGACGGCGGCGCAGGGCGCAGTGAATGCCGACCGCCTCGCGCGCCTGCTCGATCATGCGTATTTCGCGCAGCGCCCGCCGAAATCGCTCGACCGCAACGATTTCTCGGCTGCGGCTGTCGAAGGTCTGTCGGTCGAAGACGGCGCGGCGACGCTCGCGGCTTTCACGGCGGCCAGCGTGGCGCGCGGCTTAAGTCATCTGCCGCAGCGACCGTTGCGATGCTTCGTGTGCGGCGGCGGACGCCACAACGCGACGCTGATGCGGCTGCTCACGCAGCATCTCAATATGCCGGTCGAAGCCGTCGAGGCCGTGGGCTGGAACGGCGACCATCTCGAAGCCGAGGCTTTCGCCTTCCTCGCTGCCCGCGCCGTGCGCGGCCTGCCGCTCAGCCTGCCGGGGACGACCGGTGTGCGTGAGCCGGTGAGCGGGGGGCGGATACTGAGGCTAAGCTAACGGAAAGAATATTTCTGGAGACCCCTTGAACGCCGGGAAAGTCAAACTCAGTTCTGAACGAGAAGGGGAAGAATGAATTGGCAATCATAAACATTAATAGTCGTAATGCTTTTATACTGATGCCTGCGCTCTTGTACGTTGGGCATTCAGCGGTATCGGCATACATCGGCGATGTGAATCCAACTCAGATGAAGCCGAATAAGAATATATTTACGTCAGCGGTAGGTTCATCTACGGCCAGTCTTAATTTTTCTATTGGTAGCCAAAGTGTGCCAGACCCAATTCTGGTGCATAGCGATGCTGCCAAAACAGCGATCCCCCCTGATGGAGTTCGGGTTATGCAGGCTCCTAAGGAAAATAAGTAGCTAGTTCTAGTTCCGGCAATGTAGTGGCGAGCACCACCCGCCGCCCTACAACCCCTTCACCATGTCATAGGTCGCGCCGCTGGCATGCAGGCGCTGCGCGAGCCGGCGATAGCCGAGGCGTTCGTAGAACTCCACGCCGGTGAGCGACGCGGAGAGCCCAAGCTGGCGGTCGCCGCATTTGCGCGCGTGGCGTTCGATATGCTCGACCAGCATGGTGCCCAAGCCGAGCCGCTGCGATTCCGGCGCGACGAACAGCGCCCAGAGCTCGCCTTTCTCATAGCCCACGGTGGCGACGATCAGCCCGTCGATCTCGGCGACGAACACATCCTGCCGCCGGATGCGCTCGCACACGCCGGCCTCCGAGAAATAGGCGTAGACGCGGTCGATCTCGGCCACGGAATAGTCGGCCGCGTTGCTGACCCGCAAGGTGCGGCGGATCAGGGCGCTGATCGCTTCGGCATCGGCTTCGGTGGCGGGACGGATCGGGATGGCGAACATGGAAGTGAGATAAGGTGAGGAGGTGCGAAATCCCAGAGCGGCAGACTCGTCGGTTACAACCATCGTCGTTCCCGCGCCCGGCGGCATAGCCGCCTTACATATACTGTCGCGCAAAGCGCGACGGGCGGGAACCCAGTCGGGCCGTTGCCTGGATCCCCGCTTTCGCGGGGATGACGGTGGAAAAAGTGTGCGATCGACTTCAGTAACCCGCCTTCTTCTGGTGTCGGAAGGCCAGCAGTACGATCAGGTCACGGTCGGGCATATGGCGATACAGGGCGACATAGCCCGTCTCGCCGAACGGGATCAGCAACTCGCGCAGCTCCGGTGCGTCGTCGACTGGCCGGCCGGCTTCAGGGTGACGGGTGAGAATCTGGAGGTGGCGGCGGATCGACTCCGCTGCGCGCTGCGCCGCGAGCGGGTTCCTGTCACGCAGGACATGGCGGCAGCGTTCGATGCCATCCCTGGCCTGCGAGGTGAAGGCCAACCTGGGCACAGTTATTTATGCGGTTCAGGCGGCGCGGTTTCGCTGTCGGTGCCCCAGGTCGCCAGCCAGCGGTCCATCTCTTCGCCCGTCACATGCAAGCCCGTTTCCTGATACTCGGCCCAGCTCGCCAATGCCTCCTGCTTGAAGCTTTCGCGCGCCTCTTCGCGATCGAGATACTGCTGGATCGCCTCGCGCATCAGGTAATGCGCCGTACGATCACGCTGGCCGGCCAGACGCTGCAGCCGGTCCTGCAGGGCTGGGTCGAGTTTGACTGAGACAGCCATAGGGCCCTCCTGGGTATTACCTTTCAATACTACTCGATAACTTTCAATCTGTATTCTGATATTAATCCTAATGTTCTTTTTTTGTTTACATTAGAGCAACGTGACGCTATCCTGATCCGCCTCTGGGATTCATCCGATGGAGGCCGTCATGGCTTTGGACGAGATCGATCCGGCGCGCGCTGCTGCGACTGCCGGCAAGAAAACGCGTGTGCGTATCGACTGGAAACGCGGTGCCGCCCTGCTGGTGGCGGGCGAGACGCCCGATGCGGTGGCCGCCGCGCTCGGCATCACGCAGGACAGGCTCTGGCGCCATCTGCGCAACAGTGCGCGGTTCCAGTTCCTGCTGCGCCAGGCCCGCGAGGCCCAGCTGCTGCTCGGGCGGCTGCAGCTCGAGGCCGCCAGCAACGCGGCGGCGATCCGCTGCGCACAAAAGGCCGAGAAGCCGCCGGCCGCCCTGTTCGAGGAATTCAAATCCACCAGCCATCCGGCCTGGGCCGAGCCGTCCCATACTGACGGCCGCGACCTGGTGCTGCGACTGGCCGACAGCCAGCGCCGCGCGCCGAAACGCGCGCCGCGCGCGGCGAAGGCGTTGGAGAAGGGCGAGATAAACGAAAACAAGACTCAGATAAGCGCGAATAAGACTCAGATAAGCGAAAATAAGCCCGGCATAAGCACGGATAAGAGTCGGACAAGCCCGGCTAAGCCTGTCGACGAGGCGGACAGCACTGCCGATAAAATATTGAAAGATCAGCCTGTGAGGCCGCAACGAGCGCCTGCAGCGCCCGCATTGCCATCCCGCAGACCGCCATTCGGCGCGCAGCTCGGCCCGCACGGCGAGACCATTCAGTGCACCGATGTCTTCGATCGTCCCTTGGCGGATGTGGAGGCACCAATCCTGGATCGTCGTTCCCGCGCCGAAAAATCTTCCTGGGAGAACCCAGTCGTGCCGTTGTCTGGATCCCCGCCTGCGCGGGGATGACGACAGGAATGGTGCGGGCGTTACGACTGCGGCGTGCTGTTGCTCGCCGCCTGGGCGCCCTTGCCGGCGCGGGCCGAGGTCGGCGTGAAGCTGGTCTTCACATATTTGTCGGCGGCGGCGGTCAGTTCGTCGAGCTTGCCCTCGAAGAAATGGTCGGCGCCCTGGATTTTCTTGTAGTCGATCTTGATGCCCTTCTGCAGCGACAGGCGCTGCGCGAGCTTGGCGACTTCGCCTTCGGCCACGATCTTGTCGTCGGTGCCCTGGATGATCAGGCCCGAGGAGGGGCAGGGCGCGAGGAAGCCGAAATCGAACATGCCGGCCGGCGGCGCCACCGAGATGAAGCCGTCGATCTCCGGGCGGCGCATCAGCAGCTGCATCGAAATCCAGGCACCGAAGCTGAAGCCGGCGATCCAGACGGCCGAGGCATTGGCATTCACGCTCTGCAGCCAGTCGAGCGCCGAGGCGGCATCGGAAAGTTCGCCCTGGCCGTTGTCGAAGCTGCCCTGGCTGCGGCCGACGCCACGGAAGTTGAAGCGCAGCACCGAGAAACCGCGCTTGGCGAAAACGTGGAACAGGTTATAGGTGACCTTGTTGTTCATCGTTCCGCCATACAGCGGATGCGGATGCAGGATCAGCGCGATGGGCGCATTGGCCTCCGGCCCGTGGGTATAACGGCCTTCGAGCCGTCCGTCAGGGCCGGGGAATATGATGTCTGGCATCTTGGTTCGTCACTCTGGCGCCTCTGGGGAGAGGGCGGTGCTGGAAAAGCATTGTAAGAGACTCAGTTTTACCATACTCGGCAGAGCGAAATTCAAGCCTAAAAGCAGGAAATGAACTCCAGTTACCTTGACTATAACGCAACCGCGCCGCTGCGGCCGGAGGCCCGGGCCGCCCTGCTGGCGGCGCTGGAGGCCCCTGCCAACCCGTCGTCGGTGCACCGTTTCGGCCGTAACGCGCGCGGAATCGCGGATATCGCACGCGGCCAGGTCGCCGATCTGGTGCAGGCCGAGGCCCGCCGGGTGGTGTTCACCTCGGGCGGCACCGAGGCCAACAATCTGGCGCTGCGGCTCGCCATGGAAGGGGCTGCCGGGGTCAAAAGCCTGGTCGTCAGCGGTATCGAACACGACTCGGTGCTGCGACCCGCCCGTCATTCCGGCCTGCCGGTTTACGAGGTCGCGGCGGGTCCCGATGGCGTGGTTTCCGTTGCGGCACTCGAAGCGACGTTGCGGACGGCGCAGGTCGCCCATCCCGGCCCGGCGCTGCTGGCGCTGATGCTGGCCAACAACGAGACCGGGGCGATCCAGCCGGTGGCCGACGCCGCCCGGCTCGCCCATGCGCACCGGTCGCTGCTGCTCTGCGACGCGGTGCAGGCGGCCGGCAAGATCCCGGTCGATCTCAGCCAGCTCGACGCCGATTTCCTGACGCTGTCGGCCCACAAGCTCGGCGGCCCGACCGGGGTGGGGGCGCTCATCACCCGCGACGACTGGACCCCGGCGCCGCTGCTCAGGGGCGGCGGGCAGGAAAAGGGCATGCGGGCCGGCACCGAGAATCTGGGCGGCATCGCTGCCTTCGGCGCGGCCGCGGCGGCGGCCCGGTCCGGCCTTGAGGAGATGTCGGCGGTGGCGAGCCTGCGCGACCGGCTGCAGGCCGGGTTGCTGGCGGCCAGCCCCGACGCCCCGGTCTATGGCACCGGTCCCCGGCTGCCCAACACGCTCTGCATCGGCATGCCCGGCGTGCCAGCCGAGACCCAGGTGATGGCGCTCGATCTGGCCGGCGTCGCCGTGTCGGCCGGCTCGGCCTGCTCCTCGGGCAAGGTGACGCCCAGCCATGTCCTGACCGCCATGGGCCTGCCCGAACGGGCGGCGCGCGAGGCGATCCGCTTCAGCCTCGGCTGGGCCAGTACGGAAGAGGATGTCGCGCGCGCCATCGACGCCTGGACCAGGCTCTGGCAGCGCAAGCGGAAGTGAAGTTTTCGATATTATAGTGTCGATACTATATTGATCTGACAAGTAAATATGCCTTTGGCTTGATCCTGCTCAAGGTACGGTCCACGCGCCTTCGCTAACCTTTTGGTTCAACACCGCAAGGGGAGGGCGACATGGCCGAAACCGTCATCGAGGCGCCGGCGGCGCAGGACGAGGTCAGCGAGGCGGCGGTCCGCGCGCTGGTCGATCTGTTCTACAGCCGGGCCCATGCCGACCCGCTGCTGGGCCCGTTTTTCGCCGCCACCATCCCCGACTGGCCCGAGCATCTGGCGGTGGTCGGCGCCTTCTGGTCGCGGGTGCTGCGCGGCACCGACGGGTATCGTGGCTGCGTGATGGGGGCGCATGGGCGCCTGCGGATGACCCCGGCGCATTTCGACCGCTGGCTCGCCCTGTTCGAGGACAGCGCCCGCCAGACCCTGCCGCCGGCCGGGGTCGAACGGGCGATGTCGGTGGCCAACACCATCGACGAGCGGCTGCGGCAGTTCGCCGCCCGGCGTTAGACCGGTCGGGTTGCGCCCGACCGGTTGCAGCTTGGGGAGGGGGGCGATATATCGACGGCGCCCCCGTCGCCGGGGCCTGCCTGTGGAGTCTGCCGCCGATGCCGAAAATGACCTTCATCCAGCCGGACGGGAAGCGCGTCGAGGTCGATGCGCCCAACGGCCTGTCGGTCCTGGAGATCGCCCACAAGCACGGTATCGATATCGAGGGTGCCTGCGAGGGCTCGCTGGCCTGCTCGACCTGCCATGTCATCGTCGATGCCGACTGGTACGGCAAACTACCCGGCGCCAAGCCGGACGAGGAAGACATGCTCGACCTCGCCTTCGGCCTGACCAAGACGTCCCGGCTGGGCTGCCAGCTGATCATGTCGGACGCGCTCGACGGTCTGGTGGTCAGCCTGCCGGCCGCAACCCGGAACATGATGTAACCGGGCCGACCCTCGCCCATGGATCCGCTTTATCTGGTCGTCGCGCTCGGCGCGGCGCTGGCCGGTTTCGTTCAGGGCCTGTCGGGTTTTGCCTTCGCCATGGTGGCGATGGCGGTCTGGGCCTGGTGGGTCGATCCGCAGCTGGCGGCGGCCATGGCGGTGTTCGGCGGCTTCAGCGGCCAGCTGCTGGCGGCGCTCACCGTGCGGCGCGGCTTCGACGTGAAGCTGCTGGCACCCTTCGTGATCGGCGGGCTGGCCGGGATTCCGGTCGGCATCGGTATCCTGCCGCTGCTCGATCTCAGCCTGTTCAAGCTGGCGCTCGGCGGCCTGCTGGCGGTGATCTGTCCGGTCATGCTGGTGGCGCATAAACTGCCGAAAGTGAATGCCGGCGGCCGGCCTGCGGATGCCGTGGCGGGTTTTGTCGGCGGCGTGCTGGGCGGCATCGGCGGCGTCTCGGGCGCGATCCCGACGCTGTGGTGCACCCTGCGCGGCATGCCGAAGGACCAGCAGCGCGCGGTGATCCAGAATTTCAATCTCGGCATGCTGGGTGTCACGCTGGCGCTCTATGTGGGCACCGGCGTCATCACCGCGGCCACGCTGCCGATGCTCGCCATCGTGCTGCCGGCCATGCTGATCCCGACCCTGCTGGGCGCGAAACTCTATATCGGCATCAGCGAGGCAGCCTTCCGCCGCATCGTGCTCGGCCTGCTCACCGCATCGGGAGTGGCGATGCTGGCCTCGGCGCTGCCGCAGGTCGTCTAGTCAGTCGCGGAAATACTCGGCCGGGTACTGCGCGCGGATGCCTGCGATGAAGGCCAGCGAGCGCGAGAGATGGTCGCGCACCTCCTGGCCGGCGCGTGCCGGATCGCCGGCCGCGATGGCATCGACGATGGCATGGTGGTCGCGCATGGTCTGCTCCAGCTTGCCGGCCAGCGGCAGATGCAGGCGGCGCAGCCGCTCGATATGTCCGCTGCGGCGGCGCATCAGGGTCCAGAGGTCCGGCACTCCGGCGGCATCGTACATCTGGCGGTGAAACAGCCGGTCCTGCGCATTGAACTGCAGCAGATCGCCGTTGTCGCCGAAAGCCTGCTGCAGCCGCAGGATCTGCCGCAGCCGCTCGATCAGTTTCGGATCCGGCTGGCCGGCCAGGTTATGCACGATCTCCACTTCAATTGAGCGCCGCAGGAAGGCGGCCTGCCGCGCATGATCCAGGTCGATCGGGCTGACCTTGGTGGCGTGCTGCGGGAAAATCTCGACCAGCGCCTCCTCGGCCAGCTTGATCAGCGCATCGCGGATCGGCGTCGAACTGAGGCCGAACTGTAGCTGCAGCTCCTGGCGCGACAGCACCGTGCCGGGCACCAGCTCCAGATTGATGATCGCGTCGCGCAGATGGTCAAACACCTGCGGCGCCGCCAGCCGCGACCGGTCGCGGTCGCGCGGCGGGGTGAAGGCGAGGGGGGTGACGGTCACGGTCATGGCGGAAACTCTAGCACAAGATTCCGGTTTGACGCACTAATGCATTAGTGCTTTAATCCCTGAGGCAAAAATCAAGGAGGAAACCCATGTCCGCAAAATTCAGTCTGCGGCGCCTGGCAGGCGCTGCCGTCATCGGTCTGCTGGCCGGTACTGTCGCCGCCCTGCCGGTGCAGGCGCAGACCTATCCCGAACGCAATGTCACCATGATCGTGCCGTTCCCGGCAGGCGGCGCGTCGGATATCACGGCGCGGAATGTCGCCGCCAAGCTGACCGAGAGCCTGGGCAAAACGGTGGTGGTCGACAATCGCGCCGGCGCCAACGGCTCGCTCGGCGCCACGCTGCTGAAGCAGGCGGCGCCCGACGGCTACACCATCCTGGTCGGTTCGATCGGCGTGTTTGCCATCAATCCGGCACTGTTCCCGGACCTGAAATACGATCCGATGAAGGATTTCGACCTGCTCAGCGTCGCGGTGCGTACGCCGAACGTGCTGGTGGCGCATCCGGGCTTCCCGGCCAACAGCGTGAAAGAGTTGATCGAGTATCTGAAGAAGAACCCCGACAAGGTATCCTTCGCCTCGTCGGGCACCGGGTCGTCGGATCACCTGACCGCCGAACTCTTCTGGCAGAAGACCGGCACCAAGGGCGTGCATGTGCCCTATAAGGGCGGCGGGCCGGCCATCGGCGACCTGATCGGCGGCCATGCCAATGTCTCGTTCCAGAATCTGGGCGCCATCGCCAACCATGTACGCGGCGGCAAGCTGAAGGCGCTGGCGGTCACCGCCGACAAGCGCAATGCGGCGTTGCCTGATGTGCCTACCCTGGCCGAAGCCGGTGTGAAGGAGGTCGAGGTTTATTCCTGGCAGGCGGCTGCGGCGCCCAAGGGCCTGCCGCCGGCGATCCGCGCCCGGCTGGAAAAGGACATCGTCGCCGGCCTGAAATCGGCTGATGCGACGGCGAAGTTCAACGATATCGGCTTCGATGTGGTGGCGAATACCGGCAAGGAATTCGAAACCTTCCTGGCGGCCGAGATTGCCCGCTGGAAAACCGTGATCGAGGTCGGCAAGATCAAGCCGGAATAACTGTTCGCTTAAAGCGGGGCGGGCAGCGATGATGCCCGCCCCTTTCATTTTTAAGAGTCCGTCTCATGGCCAGCAAAAAGAAAACCCCCGATCAGCTCCGCAGCGCCCGCTGGTTCGCGCCCGACGACCTGCGCAGCTTCGGCCATCGCTCGCGCATCATGCAGATGGGCTACGCGGCCACCGAATGGACCGGCAAGCCGCTGATCGCGATTATCAACACCTGGTCCGACATCAATCCCTGCCACGCGCATTTCAAGCATCGCGTCGAAGACGTGAAGCGCGGCGTGCTGCAGGCCGGCGGCCTGCCGATCGAACTGCCGGCGATCTCGGTCTCGGAAAGTTTCGTCAAGCCCACCACCATGCTCTATCGCAACATGCTGGCGATGGAGACCGAAGAACTGATCCGCAGCCATCCGGTCGATGGCGTGGTGCTGATGGGCGGCTGCGACAAATCCACGCCCGGCCTGATGATGGGTGCCACCAGCGCCGGCCTGCCGATGATCTATCTGCCCGCCGGCCCGATGCTGCGCGGCAACTGGAAGGGCAAGATTCTCGGCTCGGGTTCGGATGCCTGGAAATTCTGGGACGAGCGCCGCGCCGGCAATATCTCGAACCAGGAATGGAACGATATCGAAGCCGGCATCGCGCGCAGCTACGGCACCTGCATGACGATGGGCACGGCCGCCACGATGATGGCGATCACCGAGTCCATCGGCATGACCCTGCCGGGCGCGTCGTCCATTCCGGCCGCGGATGCCGGCCATATCCGGATGAGCAGCGAATGCGGGCGCCGTATCGTGGAGATGGTGTGGGAAGACCTGACACCGCAGAAGATCCAGACCCGCAAGGCCTATGAGAATGCCATCGCCGTCGCCATGGCGATGGGCTGCTCGACCAATGCCATCATCCACCTGATCGCCATGGCGCGCCGCGCCGGGCAGGACATCTCGCTGGAGGATTTCGAAGTCGCCTCGCGTAAAGTCCCGGTGATCGCCAATATCCGGCCGTCGGGCGAAGCCTATCTGATGGAGGACTTCTTCTATGCCGGCGGCCTGCCGGCGCTGATGACGCGTATCAGGGATCACCTGCATCTCGACGTGGTGACGGTGACCGGCCAGACGCTGGCCGAGAACATCCAGCATGCCCAGGTGCATCATGAGGACGTGATCCGCACGGTGGAGAATCCGATCTATGCCGAGGGCGCGCTGGCGGTGCTGAAGGGCAACCTTGCGCCGGATGGCTGCGTGATCAAGCCGAGTGCCTGCGATCCGCGCTTCCTGAAACATTCCGGTCCGGCACTGGTCTTCGACGATTATCCGTCGATGAAGAAGGCAACGGATGACGAAAATCTGGATGTCACCGCCGACCATGTGCTGATCCTGCGTAATGCGGGGCCGCTGGGTGGGCCCGGCATGCCGGAATGGGGCATGCTGCCGATCCCGAAAAAGCTGGTGAAGCAGGGCGTGCGCGACATGGTGCGCTTATCAGACGCGCGCATGAGCGGCACCAGCTACGGCGCCTGTATCCTGCATGTGGCGCCGGAATCCTATATCGGCGGGCCGCTCGCGCTGGTCCAGAACGGCGATATCATCTCGCTCGATGTCGACAAGCGCACCATCACGCTAGAGGTCTCCGACGCGGAACTGGCGAAACGCAGGGCGGCGTGGAAACAGCCAGAGGTGCGGTACGAACGCGGTTATGGCTGGATGTTCAGCAAGCATATCAAGCAGGCCGATCAGGGCTGCGATTTCGACTTCCTCGAAACCGGGTTCGGCGCGCCGGTGCGCGAGCCGGACATCTTCTGAGGCGACATCATGTGGACGCCCGCAACGCGCTATCCCGATCCGGCCGTGCAGGTGCTGGACGACAGTTTCGCCAAACTGCGTTTGCGGCTGGCGGCCGTCGAACGGCTGGCTACCGGCTTCCGCTGGGCCGAGGGGCCGGTCTGGTTCGGCGACCAGCGCTGCCTGATCTGGAGCGACATTCCGAACAACCGCATGCTGCGCTGGGACGAGCAGACCGGGGCGGTGACCACTTTCCGCCAACCGTCGAGCCATGCCAACGGCAATACGCGCGACCGGCAGGGCCGGCTGGTCACCTGCGAGCATGAAACGCGGCGCGTCACCCGCACCGAATACGATGGAAGCATCACCGTGCTGGCCGACCGCTTCGGGGGCAAGCGCCTGAACTCGCCGAACGATGTCGTGGTGAAATCCGACGGCACGATCTGGTTCACCGATCCGGTTTTTGGGGTGAGCAGCAATTACGAGGGCCGCAAGAGCGTTTCCGAACTGCCGCAGCATGTCTATCGCCTCGATCCGGCCACGGGCGAGTTGAGCGTTGCGGCCGAAGGCCTGAACGGACCGAACGGCCTGGCGTTTTCGCCCGACGAGAGCAAGCTCTATGTCGTGGAGTCGCTCGCGGCCCCCAATCGTCTGATCCATGTCTATGACGTCATCAATAGCGGCAAGGCGCTGAGCAACAAAAAGCTGTTCATCGATTGCGGCGCCGGCAGCGCCGACGGCTTCCGTGTCGATACCGCCGGCAATCTGTGGTGTGGCTGGGGTATGGGCAGCGACGATCTTGATGGCGTCATGGTTTTCAACGCCGATGGTCGTGCCATCGGGCGGATCGCGCTGCCGGAACGCTGCGCCAATCTCTGCTTCGGCGGCGCGATGCGCAACCGACTGTTCATGGCTGCCAGCCAGTCCGTCTATGCCCTCTATGTCGACGCGCAAGGCGCGACACTTTCGTAAAGTTGGAAGGATCTACCGTGGCCGTCAAATCCGAAACCATTGCCAAGCTGAAAACCGTCAGCACGCCGACGCTGGCCACCGCGCTCTACAAGCGCGGCCTGCGCAACCAGTTCATCCAGGATGTCGTGCCGCTCAGTCCGTCGCTGCCGACCATGGTGGGCGAGGCCTTCACCCTGCGCTACATGCCGGCGCGCGAAGACCGCAATCCGATCACCGTGTTCCAGAACCCCGAACACCCGCAGCGCAAGGCGGTGGAAATCTGCCCGCCCGGCGCGGTGCTGGTGATGGACAGCCGCAAGGATGCGCGCGCGGCCTCGGCCGGTTCGATCCTGATTTCGCGCCTGATGGTGCGCGGCGTGGCCGGCGTGGTGACCGATGGCGGTTTCCGCGATTCCGGCGAGATCGCACAGCTGAAGATTCCGGCCTTCCATAGCCGTCCGTCTGCGCCGACCAATCTGACGCTGCATGAAGCCATCGATATCAACGTGCCGATCGGCTGCGGCGATGCGCCGGTATTTCCGGGCGATGTGATCGTGGGCGATGCCGATGGTGTGATGGTGATCCCGGCCGACATCGCCGACGAGATCGCCACCGAGGCGGTCGAGATGACGGCCTTCGAGGATTTCGTCACCGAACAGGTGCTCGGCGGCCGTTCGATCAAGGGGCTCTATCCCGCCACCGATCCGCAGACCAAGGTGGATTTCGAAGCCTGGCGCAAACAGAAGGGGCGGTAGGGCCTCAGGCCGCGCCGTAAGCCGAGAGTAACGGATCGAGCCGCAGTTCCTCGGCCAGGAATTCGATCACGGCACGCACGCGCGGCGATACGAAGCGGCGTGAGGGATAGACCAGATTCATCGGCAGCCGCTTGGGCTCATAATCCTTGAGCAGCAGGGTGACGAGGCCCTGCTCGATCTCGTCGCGGAACAGCCAGATCGGCATCACGCCGATGCCCAGGCCCATCAGCACGGCTTCGCGCACGCCTTCTGAATTGTTGACCTGGACGCGGCCGCGCGCCTGTATCGCGAGCGGCCCTTCCGGTCCGTCGAAATGCCAGATGTTGCCGCTGGCGAGGCGCGTGTAGACGATGCAGTCATGCTCGGCCAGATCCTGCGGATGTTGCGGCCGGCCGCGGCGTTCCAGATAAGACGGTGCCGCGGCGATCACCCGCCGCGTGATCCCGACCCGCCGAGTCACCAGCGACGGATCTTCGATCTCGCCGACTCTGAGTGCAAGATCGATGCCCTCGCCGATCAGGTCGGTGAAACCGTCATGCATGACGAGGTCGACATCGAGTTTCGGGTGCCGTGCCAGCAGACGCGGCAGGCGGGGCAGCAGATGCAGGCGGCTGAACACCACGGGGGCGGCGAGCCGCACGATGCCTTCCGGTTCGGCATGGCGGCGTCCGACAGCGCTTTCGGCTTCCGCCACCGCTTCCAGGGCGCGGCGGGCGTGATCGTAGAATTGGCGGCCTTCGTCGGTGACCGTCACCTGCCGGGTGGTGCGCTGGAACAGCCGCGCGCCCAGATGATCCTCGAGCTGAGCCACCAGACGGCTGATCGTGGGCTGGGTGCTCTTGGCTTCGCGGGCGGCGGCGGAAAAACTGCCGGTCTCCACCACCCGCACGAACACCTGCATCGCCGCCAGAGAATCCATCATTCATTCCTATTTTGAATGAATGTTATTCTATTTCTTATTATTCATAAACATAAAACATGGCGTCATTCTCCGGTCCACACGCTGCTTGCCTGGACACCCCGGAGACGAACCATGACCGACTACCCCCTTCACAGCCTCGATACGGCCCCCGAAGCCGCCCGCCCCATACTGGCCGCGGCGCATAACTACCGGGGCTTCCTGTTCGGCGCCGAGGCCGAGCCATTTCTCGCTGGCGGCTTCAGCAAGGCGCGGGCGCTCGATCTGAGTCCCGGCCTCGCCAGCGCTGTGCGTCTTGTCGCCTGAACCCTGCCGCAAAAAGGATGAATGCCATGTCCCTCCAGAGCGAACTGCAGACTTTCCAGTCCAGCTGGCGCGAGCGCGTTGGCGACGAGGTTGCAGCCCTGGTCGGTGCTGCCAACGACCGTCTGGCCGCCAACGGCCTGTTCAGCCGCGTGCGCAAAGCGGGCGACCGCTTCCCCGATATCGTGCTGCCCGATCATACCGGCCGGCCGGTGCGCATCGCCGAACGCCTGGTCGGCGGACCGTTGGTGATCAGCTTCTATCGCGGTGGCTGGTGTCCCTACTGTAATCTCGAATTGCGGGCCTATGACGGCGTGCTCGATCTGCTGCGGCTTGCCGGCGGCGACCTGATCGCGGTGTCGCCCGAGCGGCCCGACAATGTCTCGATTACCATCGGCAAGAACGACCTGCGTTTCCCAGTGCTGAGCGATACCGATGGCCGGCTGGCCGATGCATTGGGCATCCGGTTCGACATGGAAGATGAGATCGTCGCGCTGTATCGCAAGTTCGGCCACGATCTGCCCATGCATAACGGCGACGGCCGCTGGTCGCTGCCGGTGCCGGCGACCTATGTCGTGAACCGCGACGGCATCATCGTGCTGGCGCATATCGATCCCGACTACCGCAACCGGCTGGAACCGCAGGAGGCCATCGCGCTGCTGCGTCGGCTGAACCAGGCTGCAGCGTGAAGGAGATGACCATGACCACCACTCCTGCTATCGCCAGCGATCCGCTGCCCGTGTCGTGGTTCCGGCTCTCGCCGGTGCAGTCCGGCATCGCCCTCGGTCTATTCGCGGCGGCAATCTGGGGCAGTTATCTGGCCCTGTCGCGTGCCGGCATCACCAGCGGACTGCAGGCCAGCGACATCGCCTTCATCCGTTACGGCGTCGCCGGCCTGATCATGCTACCGTGGTTGCTGCGGCAGGGCGCGGCGGATCTGGCCGGCGTGGGGTGGCGTCGCAGCTCGATCCTGGCATTGCTGGTCGGTCCGCCCTTTATCCTGATCGGCGTCGGCGGCTACAGCTTTGCACCACTGGCGCATGGCGCAGTGGTGCAGCCGGCGGCTCTGACCATCGGCGGTCTGGTGTTGGCGATGGTGGTCCTGCGCGACCGACCGACGGCGGCGCGGATCGCCGGCACTGCGGTGATCCTCGCCGGGCTTGCCGTAATCGCGGGCCCGGGACTGCTGACCGGCGATGCCACGACATCCCTGGGCGATGCCATGTTCGCCGCGGCCGGATTGATGTGGGCGGCTTTCAGCGTGGTGCAGCGGCGGTGGTCACTCAATCCTTTGCAGGCCACGGCAGCGGTGTCTGTGCTGTCGGCGCTGATCTACGTGCCGTGGTATCTGTGGTTCAGCGGCATCGAGCGACTGGCGGCGCTGCCGTTGCCGATGCTGGCGACGCAAATCCTGGTGCAGGGTGTGCTGTCGGGCGTGGTGGCGGTGATTGCCTTCAGCCGTGCTGTGCAGTTGCTCGGCGCCAGCCGCGCCGCCGCATTCCCCGCGCTGGTGCCAGCGGTGGCGATCCTCATCGGCGTGCCGGTCACGGGCGAGATCCCGACCATGCTGCAGACCGGCGGACTGGTGCTGGTCACGCTTGGTCTGCTGTTTGCTGTGGGCGTGGTGAAGCTGAAAGCCCGCGGCTGACCGGAGCGGGGAGGAGGGCAGACACCGTTATTGTCGCAGCACAGAATTTATTTTACATTTAAAATAAATCGACCGTAGCGCCGGAGCGCGGGAATTTAAACGCTCCGGCGCTGTGTATTGTTTATAAACCTTGATTTCGGGCGTGGAATGCGAAATATGCGCTGGTCTGGCGGCCGGAATCATATTATATGTACACATATGATTTAGGCCGCGAGTTCCGGTCAGCCCCATCCTTATCCTGTGCTGTCCCCAAACGGATCCAAGAGCCATGTCCTCCCAAGCTGCTGCTGCCGTCGTTCCTGCCACGCCCTCGCACCCGCTGCTGAAGCCTGGCGGCAACCTGCGCGAAGAAGAAGTGACCTACGTGCATCACTGGACCGACACGCTGTTCACCTTCAAGACGACGCGCGATCCGAGCTTCCGCTTCATCAACGGGCAGTTTGCCATGATCGGCCTGATCGTCGACAACAAGCCGCTGCTGCGCGCCTATTCGATGGTCAGCTCGAATTACGAGGAGTTCCTCGAATTCCTCTCGATCAAGGTGCAGGACGGTCCGCTGACCTCCCGCCTGCAGCATCTGAAGGTGGGCGACCGCATCATCGTCGGCAAGAAGGCGACCGGCACCCTGCTGCAGGACAACCTGACCCCGGCCAAGACGCTGTATCTGCTCTCCACCGGCACCGGCCTGGCACCCTTCATGTCGATCATCAAGGACCCGGACGCCTATGCGCGGTTCGACAAGGTGGTGCTGGTGCATGGCGTGCGCAATGTGAACGAGCTGGCCTATGCCGACTTCATCACCAAGGAGCTGCCGGAGAACGAGTTCTTCGGCGACGACGTGAAGCAGAAGCTGGTCTACTATCCGACGGTGACCCGCGAGGATTTCCGCAACAAAGGCCGCGTCACCGACCTGATCCGCTCGGGCAAGCTGTTTGCCGATCTCGGCTTGCCGCCGCTCAATATCGAGACCGACCGCATCATGCTATGCGGCAGCCCGGCCATGCTGGCCGAGATGCGCGAGATGCTGGACGGCCTGAACTGGCAGGAAGGCTCCACCACCGGCGCCGGCCAGTATGTGATCGAAAAGGCCTTCGTCGAGCAGTGAAGAGTGGGACCCCGGCCATGATGCTCTTCTTGGGCCCGGGGTGACGTCCGCGGATCGCGGGAAATTTTGCCGCAGGCCGCAGACCGTGCTTGGCCGTCATGCCCGGCTTGGCTATCTTTCCCCGCCATGACCGCGAGTCGCGATTTCACCGCCTTTGTGCAGGAGCTGTTCGCCCCCCTGGGCGGCATTGCCGTCCGCCCCATGTTCGGCGGGGCAGGTGTCTATTCCAAGGGCGTGATGTTCGGTCTGGTCTACGGCGACACCATCTATCTCAAGGCCGACAACGACAGCCGCAAGACCTTTGAGGCGCGCGGCAGCGGACCCTTCGTCTATGACGGCAAGGGCAAGCCAGTGACGACGACCTACTGGAAGCTGCCGGCCGACCTCGTCGACAACGCCGAGGAAGTCCTGACCTGGGCCAAGACGGCATATGGCATTGCCAAAGCCGAGAAGGCCGCCACCCCGCCGCCCTCGCGCCGCATCACGCTGGGCGCCGCGCGGCGGCACAGGTAGTTTTTACGCGGCGGTTTTTTCGCCTCGCGCAATCGCCATCGCCTGGTTCAGCACGTCCTGGTCGCCGATATGGTTGGCGAGCAGCAGCACCAGTTTCGCCATCGCCTTCATCGCAGCGGTGTCGTCAAGGCCTTCGGTCATCTTCACCAGCGCGGCATAGACGGCGTCGCCGTCGGCGAGGTTCATCTCGGTGTTGAGCTTGCCCATCGCTAGGTCCCCAGATTGGGAATGATTTCGCCGCCGATCTCGCGCGACAGACCACGAAACAGCGCGACGGTTTCGCCGGCCTCAGTCTTGACTGTCATGTCATAGACGCTGCTGCGGCCGGCAGTCTCGCGCAGCTCGGCGGTGGCCGTGAGAACCGTGCCGACGGCGACCGGCTTCAGGTAAGTGATGTCGCATTGCTGCGCCACGGCCCTGCGGTTGAAGCTGTTGCAGGCATAGCCGAAAGCGGAATCCGCCAGCGTGAAGATCACGCCGCCATGACAGGTGCCGCCGCTGTTGACCATGTCGGGCTGCACAGTTATGCGCAGCGCGCAGCGACCCGGTCCGACGGACACGAGTTGTACGCCAAGCCTGCGCCCAGCGAGGTCGTGCTCGGCGACCAGCTTCCCGACGGCCTCCGCGATCTGCTGCGGCGTCATTTGCCGCTGAACTTGGCCGGGCGCTTCTGCAGAAACGCCGTGACGCCTTCGATGAAATCGCGCGTGCGGCCGGCGATCACCTGACTTTCGCGCTCGGCTTCCAGCTGCGCATCCAGGCCGTTTGTCGCCGACTGACGGATCAGTTTGCGGATCTGCGCGAGGCCGACCGTCGGCCCGTTGGCAAATTTAGTAGCGACCTTGAGCGCTGCCGGCATCAGTTCGGCATCATCCACGCATTGCCAGATCAGGCCCCAGTCCGCGGCGGTTTCGGCCGGCAGTTTTTCGGCCAGCATGGTGAGGCCGAGTGCGCGCGCGGTGCCGGCCAGACGCGGCAGGAAGAAGGTGCTGCCGGCATCGGGCACCAGGCCGAGATTGCCGAAGGCCTGCAGGAAGGTCGCGGATTTCGCCGCGATCACGATGTCGCCGCAGAGCGCGAGGCTCATGCCGGCGCCGGCGGCCGGGCCGTTTACGGCGCAGACCACCGGCATGCGATAGCTGGCCAGCTTGCGGATCACCGGATGGTAGCGGTCATGCAGCGCCTTGCCGAGATCGGGCATGCCGCCGTCGCTGGTGAGATCGCCGGAGGCCAGATCGGCGCCGGAGCAGAAGCCGCGGCCCGCGCCGGTCAACAGCAGGCAGCGCATCGAGGCGTCCTGATCGATCTCGTCCAGCGCCTTTAGCAATTCGCTCATCAGTTCGAGGCTGAGCGCATTGAGCCGTTCGGGGCGATTCAGCGTGACGGTGGCGATGCCGTCTGTCTTCTCGACGATCAGGGTCTTCCAGGACATGCGTTTCTCTCCCTTATTGGGAGGAACGCTAGCCGATTTGTCAGGCGCGGAGAACCGTCTCCGTAACGGCAGCGGAGGTGGTTTCCGTTGCGGCAACCACGCGGTTGCGGCCCTCGCGCTTAGCGCCGTAGAGCGCGGCGTCGGCGCGCTGCACGAAATGGCTCAGCGCCTCGCCGGTGCGATACTCGGCGACGCCGGCGGAAATGGTGATGCGGCCCAGCGTTTCGCCCGACTGGCGCTTGACCAGCTTGCGGGTGGCGATCAGGCCGCGGATGTTGTCGCCGAGTTTCACCGCCTGGTCGGCGCGGGTGCGCGGCAGCAGCAGGGCGAATTCCTCGCCGCCATAGCGCGCCGCCAGATCCTGGCCCTTTACATTGTCGCTGAGCGTGCGGGCCACGAGCTGCAAGACGGTATCGCCGGTCTGGTGACCATGGCGGTCGTTGAACAGCTTGAAATGATCGATGTCGAGCAGCATCAGCGCCAGCGGCTCGCCGCTCTCCTGCGCCGTCTTGGTGAACAGCGTCAGCGTCTGCTCGAAATTCTTGCGGTTGGCCAAGCCGGTGAGCGAGTCCGACAGCGCCTCGCGCCGCGCCTGCTCGAAATGTTCGCGCAGCTGCTGCACCTCGGCCGTGGTCTCGGCCAGGCGGTCTTCCAGCGACTGGTTGCGCTCCTGCATGCTGCGGGTTTCCTGCAGCATGGCGCCGACCAGCGAGCCGAAAGCGGGGGCATGGCCGTGCTTGTCGAGGCTGTCGGAGAAATCCTCCAGCTTGTCACCGTAGGTGCGGGTTTCCTGTTCGGCGGCGCCGACGAAGCTGCGCAACTCGTCCATAGCTTCCTGCAGCTTCTCGGTGGTCTCGCGCGAGGCGCGCAGCATGCGGGCCGGGTTAAGATACTCTTCGTAGAGCTGCAGCGTGGTGTCGGGGGTAAAGGCCGTGCCGGCGGCGAGCAGCGCATCGATGGCGCGGCTCAGGGCCGGGTCGCGGCTGGCATGGTATTCGTACCAGATGGTGAAATTGATCGGGGTCGGCGGAATCGAAAACCGCGTCATGCTGGCCACCGCCGCGTGGGCGTATTCAGCCGCCTGATGCAGGTCGTCGTGATACATGCCGGGCTCCCCTCGGCGCCGGCCGTGGTCCCCCGATCACCAGCCTGCGCAGGTGCTACTTTGCTGCGCGCCCGCGAGACTGTCCACGATTTTGCAGATGAAATTCCTCAGATGCCGAGGTAGCGGTGCTGGACGTCCGGTGCGGCCTGCAACTCGGCCGAGTTGCCCTGCCAGACGACGCGGCCCTTTTCGATCACATAATGCCGGTCAGCCAGCTTGGTGAGCGCGCCGACATTCTTGTCCACAACCAGAATGGATTGGCCGGCCTGCTTCAATCGCTCCAGGCAATGCCAAATTTCCAAGCGAATCAACGGCGCGAGGCCCTCGGTGGCCTCGTCCAGAATCAACAGATGCGGATTGGTCATCAGGGCGCGGCCGACCGCCAGCATCTGCTGCTCGCCGCCCGAGAGTTGGCTGCCCATATTGCCCGCGCGTTCGGCGAGACGGGGAAAGAGTTCGATCACCCGCTCATAGGTCCAGGGCTCTGCGCTGCCGTTGCGATTGGAAGCCGTGGCGATCAGGTTTTCTTTCACCGACAGGTTGGGGAAAATCTGCCGGCCTTCCGGTACCAGGCCGACGCCGACCTTGGCGACGCGGTAGGAGGGCAGGCCGCGGATCTCGGCATCGCGGAAGCGGATATGGCCGCGCGCGGCCGGTGTCAGCCCCATGATCGAGCGGATCGTGGTGGTCTTGCCCATGCCGTTGCGGCCCATGAGCGTGACCACCTCGCCGGCCTTGATGGCAAGCGACATGCCGAACAGCACCTGGCTGCGGCCGTAGAAGGTGTCGATGGCGTCGACGGTCAGAAGGTCGGTCATGTGTCTTACTCCCCGACCTGCAGACTTGGCACTTCGTCGCCGAGATAGGCCTGCCGCACCTGTTCGTTGCGGCGGATCTCGTCGGGCAGGCCGGTTGCGATGGCGTGGCCGTAGACCAGCACGGTGATGCGGTCGGCCAGCGCGAAGACGGCATCCATATCGTGTTCGATCAAAAGGATCGTGACGCTGCCTTTGAGGCCGCGCAGCATTTGCACCATGCGGGCGGAATCCTCCGGCCCCATGCCGGCCATCGGCTCGTCCAGCAGCAACAGCCTGGGCTTTGTTGCCAGCGCCATGGCGATTTCCAGCTGGCGATGCTCGCCATGGCTCAGCGCGCTGGCAACGATCTCGGAGCGATGGGCAAGACCGACCTGCTCCAGTGCCTGCAGGGCAGGATCGCGCAGGGATTTATCCTTGCGGGCATCCGCCCAGAAGCGGAAGGAATGGCCGTCATGCGCCTGCACGGCCAGCGCCACGTTGTCCAGCGCGGTGAAGTTCTGAAAGATCGAGGTGATCTGGAACGAGCGCGCAATTCCCAGTGCAGAGCGCGCATGAACCGGAACAGCCGTGATGTCCTGGCCCATGAAATGGATACTGCCGGCATCGGGCCGCAGTTCGCCGATCAACTGGCCGATCATCGTGGTCTTGCCCGCGCCATTGGGGCCGATCACGGCATGGATCTCGCCTTCGCGCAGGTCAAGCGACAGGTTGTCGGTCGCGGTGAGGCCGCCGAAGCGCTTCACCAGATTGGAAACCTTGAGCACTTCAGTCATGGCTGGCGGCCTTCTTGCGGTCGACGGCCCATTTCGCCACCCAGACCAGCGCGCAGGCGGCGACCAGGATCAGGGTGGGGATCAGCCATTCATCTTCATAAGCGGCATGAATGCCATAGAGCAGGAAGAAGGCAGCACAGCCTGCCATCAATGCGCCGGCCTGGCCGCGCACCATCGCGCCATCGATGCCGCCGCGGGCGAACAGCACCACCAGCACCAGGATCGGGCCGAAGACGAGTTTCCAGTATTCCGTCCAGCTCGACAGCACTTCTTCGAGTAACAAGAAAGCGACAGTGCCAAAGACAGGCCCGAACAGGCTGCCCATGCCGCCCAGCACGACCATGACGATCAGGTCGCCCGAGCGCGACCAGTGCATCATCGCCGGGCTGATGAAGCCGGTGAAGATAGCGGTCAGCACGCCGGCCAGGCCGCAGATCATGCCGGCGATGATGAAGGCGGTGAGCTGGTAGCGATGCACCGGGAATCCGATGGTGGCCATGCGGCGGTCGTTCGACTTGGCACCCTGCAGCACCATGCCGAAGCGCGAATTCACCGTGCGGTGCACGAAGAAGATCGAAGCCAGCAGGATGACCCAGCACAGATAGTAGAAGGTCGGGCGGTGATCGAGGTTGAGCAGTCCGCCGAAATCCGACCGCTTCATGATGTTCAGGCCGTCATCGCCGCCATAAGCGAACGCGCCGTTGCCGAGATAGTAGACCAGCTGCGAGAAGGCCAGCGTGATCATGATGAAGAAGATGCCCTTGGTGCGCAGCGACAGCAGGCCAATCAGCGCGGCAACTAGGCCGGAGATGACCACCGCCAGCGGCCACTGGATCCAGGCCGCATGCACACCATGGAAAGCCAGGATACCGACGGTATAGCCGCCGACGCCGATATAGGCGGCGTGACCGAAGCTGACCATGCCGCCATAGCCGAGGATCAGGTTCAGGCTGACGGCGGCGATCGCCATGATGACGATGCGGGTGAACAGCGTGAGGAGGAACGGATCCTCGAAGGCGACCGACAGGACCGGGATCAGGCCGAGGAAGCCGAGCAGCACAAGGCCGACGATGAAGCTGAGCCGGTTGGAACCGGCAGTCGAAGCGGAGGAGACGGAGACTAACGACACGAACGGAACTCCTCAGCGGCCGGGGGCGGGGAACAGCCCGGCGGGACGAAGCACCAGCACGGCGGCCATCAGGATATAAATCAGCATCGACGACAGGGCGGTGGCCAGCGTGCTGGCTTCCGAAGGCGACAGGAAGGCGCCGAGGATGTTGGGCAGGAAGGCGCGCCCCATCGTGTCGATGATGCCGATGGCAAGCGCGGCGATGAAGGCGCCCGGCAGCGAGCCGATGCCGCCGATCACGATCACGACCAGCGCGAGGATCAGGATGTTGTCGCCCATGCCGATCTGCACGGTCGTCACTGGCCCGGCCATCAGGCCGGCAAGCGCGGCCAGCGCCGAGCCGAGACCGAAGACCAGCGTGAAGAGTTGCTTGATGTTGATGCCGAGCGCCCCGACCATTTCGCGGTTCGAGGCGCCGGCACGAATCAGCATGCCGAGGCGGGTGCGCTGCACCAGCACATAGAGGAAGGCGGCACAGAGCAGGCCGACGAGAATGATCAGGAAGCGATACGACGGGTAGGGCAGGCCGGGCAGAATCTGAATCTGGCCCTGCAGCCAGCTGGGCGTCTCTATGGTCATGCCGCCGGCGCCGAACATCAGGCGCGCCAGTTCGTTGAAGAACAGGATCAGGCCGAAGGTGGCCAACACCTGATCGAGATGGTCGCGGGTATAGAGCGTGCGCAGCGCGATGACTTCGACGGCGATGCCGAGCAGTGCGCCGGCTGGCAGCGCCAGTGCCGCACCGAGGAAGAAGCTGCCGGTCCATTCGGTGAGGACGGCGGCGAAATAGGCACCCATCATATAGAGCGAACCATGCGCGAGGTTCACCATGTCCATGATGCCGAAAACCAGCGTCAGGCCGGCCGCCAGCAGGAACAGCAACAGGCCAATCTGCAGGCCGTTCAGGAATTGCTCGAAAATCAGCAGCATGGTGTTAAGGGGCGCTCACGGGTCGGAAGATGCGCCCCGTCGGTGTGACAGGGCGCATCGGTTAAGTTTACATCTTACACTTGACGGCATGCGGATCCGTATGCGCCGTCAGCACGGTGCTGACGGTACGCAGGTCGTATTCGGTCTCCGACACCTTGTAGGCTTCCTGCTGGTAGACATTCTGGATCGGGAAGTTGTTGTGGCCGAACTTGAACGGTCCGCGCACGCTGTCGAACTTCGCCGCCTTAAGCGCCGCACCGACTGCCTTCTTGTCTTTCAGGTTGCCCTTGGTAGCGGCCACCGCGCTAGCAATCAGATTGGCCGCATCGTAGCTCTGCGCACCGTAGAAGGCCGGCGTTTCGTTATACTTCTTTTTGTAGTCGGTCACGAATTTCTGGTTCGCCGCATAGGGCAGGTCGGTGCCCCAGGTCGAGGTCAGATAGGTGTCGAGTACCAGGTCTTTCTGCAGTTTCAGCGTGACGGCATCGATGGTGAAAGCCGAATAGACTGGGATGTCCTTCTTCAGGCCGGCCTGGCTGTATTGCTGGAAGAACTGCACGCCGGCGCGGCCGGGAAAGAAGACGTACACGGCCTGCGGTTTCGCGGCGCGGATTTTGGAAATCTCGCCCGAGAAGTCGAGCTGGTCGGGCCACTTGGTCATGTCCTGACCGATCACCTGGCCCTTGAACAGCGACTTCACGCCGTTGGTGCCATCGACACCGGCGGCATAGTTCGGCGCCACCATATAGAGCGTCTTGATGCCCTTCTGGTTCAGCAGTTCGCCCACCGCCATGTGATTCTGGTCGTTCTGCCAGGAGGCGGCGAAGAAATACGGATTGCAGCCTTCACCGGCCAGCTGCGACGGGCCGGCATTGGTGCTGATCAGGAAGGTCTCGGCGTCCAGCACCGGCTTGTAGGAGGCCAGCAGCACGTTCGACCAGATGAAGCCGGCGACGAAGTCGACCTTGTCGCGCTGCAGCAGCTTCTCGGTCTTCTGCTTGCCCACTTCGGGCTTCTGCTCGTCGTCTTCGTAGATCACTTCGACCGGCACGCCGCCCATCTTCTTGCCGAGATGATCGAGCGCCAGGTTGAAGGCATTCTGCATGTCGCGCCCGTAGGCCGCATTGGGCCCGGACAGCGTGGTGACGAAACCGATCTTGATTTTCTTCGCCGCCTGCGCCGCGGCATCGCCGGCGGCGAAGGGCAGGGCGATAAGTGCAGTCGTAAGCAGGGCGAAAGTTTTGAAAGCGGAACGCATCGTTCGTGTCTCCTTCAGTGACATGCCGGCTGCACGGCGCATCGGATGATGTGCCGCAATACGCAGTTTCTTGTGCAAGCCCTTGGGAGTCCCCCGTTGAGATATTTTAAGCATGAAATACTTAGCGAGGCAATCGAAGTGTGACGCGTTCAGGCCCGGATATGGATGGGGCGCCAGCCGCAGCCGGCGCCCCGCCATTTACGCAGTCAAATGCCGATTATTTCATCGGGCACTTGGACGCATACGGGTCAACCAGATCCTTGTAGACCGTGCTGACCGTGCGGATGTCATACTCGCTGTCCGACACCTTGTAGACTTCCTGCTGATAGACGTTGTGAATCGGGAAGTGGTTGTTGCCGAACTTCATCGGGCCACGCACCGAGTCGAACTTGGCGGCCTTGATCGCCGTGCGCACGGCGTCCTTGTCCTTCAGGTTGCCCTTGGTGGCGACGACCGCGGAGTTGATCAGGTTGATCGTGTCGTAGGACTGCGCGCCGTAGAAGGAGGGCGTGTCCTTGTGCTTCTTCTTGAACTCGGTCACGAACTTCTGGTTGGCGGCATAGGGCAGATCCGGCGCCCACCACAGCGTCTGGAAGGTATCCAGCGTCAGGTCCTTCTGCAGCTTCAGCGTGATCGCGTCGACCGTGAAGGTGGTGTAGAGCGGAATGTCCTTCTTCAGGCCGGCCTGGCTGTACTGCTGGAAGAACTGCACGCCCGCGCGACCCGGGAAGAACACGAAGACGGCGCCCGGCTTGGCGGCGCGAATCTTCGAGATTTCCGCCGAGAAATCGAGCTGGTCAGGCCACTTGGTCATGTCCTGGCCGACGACCTGGCCCTTGAAGGTGGACTTCACACCGTTGGCCATGTCCTGGCCGGCGGCATAGTTCGGCGCCACGATATAGAGCGACTTGATGCCCTTCTGGTTCAGCAGTTCGCCGGCGGCCATGGTGTTCTGGTCGTTCTGCCAGGAGGCGGCGAAGAAGAAGGGATTGCACTGCTCGCCGGCGAGCGGCGAGGGACCGGCATTGGCGCTGATCAGGAAGGTCTTTTCGTCGGTGACCGTCTTGTAGGAGGCCAGCAGCACGTTCGACCAGATGAAGCCGGCGACGAAGTCGACCTTGTCGCGCTGCATCAGCTTTTCGGTCTTCTGCTTGCCGACTTCCGGCTTCTGCTCGTCGTCTTCGTAGATGATCTCGATCGGGATGCCGCCCATCTTCTTGCCGAGATGCTCGACCGCCAGTTCGACCGAATTCTTCATGTCGTTGCCGATCGCGGCATTCGGGCCGGACAGGGTGGTGACGAAGCCGATCTTGATCTTCTTGTTCGCCTGTGCGGCGGCATCGCCGGCCACGAAAGGCACGGCAGCAAGCGCCAGCGCGCTGGTCAGGCTGAGCAACGTCGAAAACTTCATGGATGGTCTCCTCTCCCTGCAAGGTGCCGGTCTGTCCGGCCCACTGCTTCTCCTGTTATGGCCCCTGCCGCCCGCCTGAACGGCGAGGGCACATGCCCCTGTACACAACTGTACTCTACGCCCACACGATACGTCCAAACCGACCTTCGCCCGATTGCGGCGACGGAGCGTTCACGGCGGATTTATGCTGCTGGTTGAAGGCCATGCGGCCCATCCCGGATCGCTGGACGCGATTCTCGTGGCATTCCCTCCGTTTACTATCGAGTAGGTACTATAATGCCGGTCCCGTCGCCCGCAAGCATTATTCTGCATGTCGGGATGGCGGCCGGCGCAATCTCCTGACTCGCTCCAGCTTAGCCGTTCCCCCATGGCAGCCAATGGACGCAGGAGTGGGAAGCTTGCACTTTCGCGCCGCTACGAAGCGGCGACGGTTTCGGCCTCCGCAGCTTTTTTGCGCAGCACGAAGCGTTGCACCTTGCCGCTCTCGGTACGCGGCAGCGCATCGATGAATTCGATCTGGCGCGGATACTTGTAGGGCGCGATCTCGGCTTTGACGAAATCCTGCAGCGCCTTCACGGTGGCCGGTGTGGTCTGCGACTTGTCGCGCAGCACCACATAGGCCTTCACCACCTGTCCGCGTTCGGGGCAGGGCGCGGCGACTACGGCACAATCCTGCACCATCGGGTGCAGCAGCAGCACGGACTCCACTTCCGGTCCGGAGATGTTGTAGCCGGCGGAGACAATCATGTCGTCGGCGCGTGCCTGGTACCAGTAATAGCCGTCCTCGTCGCAGAGATAGGCGTCGCCGGTGAAGTTCCAGCCGTTCTGCACATAGGCCTTCTGGCGTTCCGGATTGTCGAGATAGCGGCAGCCGACCGGGCCGCGAATGGCGAGACGGCCGACGGTACCGGGCGGCACCGGCTTGCCGTTCTCGTCGAAGATCGCGGCCTCGTAGCCGGGGATCGGCTTGCCAGTGGCGCCGGGACGGATGCCGTCGCCTTCCGAGGTGATGAAGATATGCAGAATCTCGGTGCCGCCCAGGCCGTCGATCAGCTTGACGCCGGTGGCCTGGCGCCAGCCTTCGTAGGTGGCGAGCGGCAGGGTCTCGCCGGCCGAGACGCCTTTTTTCAGCGAGGTGAGATCGTAATCCTTCGCCATGTCGATCATGGCGCGATACGCCGTCGGCGCAGTGAACAGCACCGACACCTTCTTCGCCTGGATCGTCTCCAGCATCTTCTGCGGATTATACTGTTCCACCAGCACAGTGGACGCGCCGACATGCATAGGGAAGGTGACCAGAGCGCCCAGTCCGAAAGTGAAGGCCAGCGGCGGCGAACCGGTGAAGATATCGTCCTTGGTCGGACGCAGCACATAGCGGTTAAAGGTGTCGCAGATCGCCATCACGTCACGATGGAAATGCATGCAGCCTTTCGCGGGGCCGGTGGTACCCGAGGTGAAGGCGATCAGGCAGACATCGTCCCAGGCGGTATCGAGCGTCTCGAATTCTGCCGGCTTGGTGGCCATGCGGGCTTCGAGCGAATCTTTGACACCCTCGCTGTAATAGTAGCAGACGCGCTTAAGATGCTTCGACTCATGGAGAGTCGTTTCCATTTCGTCACGCAGGCGCCAGTCGCAGATCGCCAGTTCGATCTCGGCCTTCTCGGTCATGAAAGTCAGTTCACGCCAGCGATAGAGCGGCATGGTGGCGACCGCGATGGCGCCGACCTTCATCACCGCGAACCAGCAGGCGACATACATCGGATTGTTGGGCGAGCGCAGCAGCACGCGATTTCCGGGCTTGATGCCGTAATCCTGCACCAGCACATGGGCGATGCGGTTGGCGGTCTCGAGTAGTCGGCGATAGGTCCAGACTTCGTCGTTGTAATGGATGGCCGGACGGTCGCCATGGATGTCGGCCTGTTTGTCGAGCAGTTCGCGCGCACAATTCATGCGCTTCGGATAGGCCTTCAGCTCGGGCAGCGTGTCCCAGAGCATGACCGGCCACTGGTCTTGCGGCGGTAGATGGTCACGGGCGAAGGTGTCGATGTGGGCAGAGGGTTCGAAGACGTGATCAGTGCGGGACATGGCGAACCTCGGACGAAGAAGCAGCGACAGGTTCGGCGAACGGCAGAGGCATTTCGATAAGCACCGCATCTGACGGCGGTGTTGCACGGCCGGCGGCATCGTGGCCACGGACGTAATAGGTATAACGCAGGCCACCCAGCACCACCTTGTCGGTATGCTTGGTCGACTTCACCGCTTCGGTGACGCGAGCATCGCCATCGTCCTCGGCGCGGTAGACATTGTAGCCGGCGATTTCGGTACTGCCGGCCACCGCCTTGTGCCAGCTCAGCTTGACCTGGCCCTTTTCAACGGTCGCGGTCAGGCCGGCGCCGCCATCCGGCCAGCGCGGCGCATGGCCGTCGGTGGCATCCGCCGGCGCCTGCATCAGACCCTTGGGCCACAGGAAGCAGGTCACTTCCTTGAACTTCTCGTCGAGCTGCTTGCAGACATTGCAGTAGATGCAGCGCACAATCTGGCCGGCGCGCTGCTCTTCCACCTTTTTCACCCAGTCGGGATCGGCCAGCAGCTGGCGGGCCATGCCGATCATGTCGGCCTGTCCATTCTGCAAAAGCGCTTCCGCATCTGCAGGTGCACTGATCTTGCCGACCGAGATGACCGGCACGGTATAGCCCTTGGCATTGATATACTGCTTGATGGCGGCGGCCATATGTGCGTGCGGCAGGGGCGGATACCAGTCGCCCGGCATGCAGCGGTCGCCGGAATATCCGGTATAGGGATAAAGCGGCTGGCCCTCGCGATGAACCGCATCCTCGAACTTGCCGCCGACCGAGAGCGAGATGTAGTCGACGCCGAGCTGCGCCATGCGCAGCGCGATCAGCTTGGCATCCTCGACCGTGTAGCCTTCCTTGATCGCCTCTTCGGCCAGGAATCGCACACCGACGGTCCAGTCATGGCCGACATATTTGCGTACGCTCTGCATGACGCGGCCGAACATGGCCAGCCGGCCTTCCAGCGTGCGGCCGTCATAGCCGTCGCGGCGCGGATTGCGGCGCGACAGAAAGGAGGACAGCGTATAGGCATGCGCCGAATGCAGCTCGCAGCCGTCGTAGCCGGCTTCACGGGCGCGCAGGGCTGCGCGGCCGAATTCGTCGATGATACGTTCGATATCCTCTTCCGACAGGCTGTCGATGGTCTGGCGCCAGCCCGAGCGCGCGACTTTCAGGAAATGGATGATCTGCGGCACGACTTTGCTGTCTGAGGTGTCGTGCACCTGTCTGGTCAGTTCGCGATGGCCGGGGATGAATTCGTCGTCCGACAGGCGCAGCAGCGGCCCGGACTTGTTGGAATGGACGGCGGTGGCTTCCACCACGATCAGTCCGACATGGCCCTGGGCATAGCGCACATAGCGGTCGATGATCGGCTGGTTGACGAAGCCGTCCTCACCCGAGAGACGCGTCACCATCGCCGGCACCGCGATGCGGTTCGGCAGGGTGACGCCATTGAGTTTGAGCGGTTCGAGGATCTTCACGCCTGATCCTCCGCAGCCCAGTTGGCATAGGTCTGGCCGGCGATCACCAGCTTGTTGACCTCGGTGGTGCCCTCGTAGATGCGCAGCGCGCGCACTTCGCGATACAGGCTTTCCACCATCACGCCGCGGGTGACGCCCAGCCCGCCCCAAAGCTGCACGGCGGCATCGATCACGCGCTGCGCCGCCTCGGTGGCATACATCTTGGCCATCGAGGCCTCGCGAGTGACGCGGGCGGCGCCCTGATCCTTGGTCCAGGCAGCGCGATAGATCAGCAGGGCCGACGCATCGATTTCGGTTGCCATGTCGGCGATCTTGGCCTGGGTCAGCTGGTAGTCGGCGAGCTTCTGGTCGAACACCTTGCGCTCATGGACGCGTTTCAGTGCCTCATCCAGCGCACGGCGGGCAAAGCCGAGCGCGGCCGCACCGACGGTGGAGCGGAAGATGTCGAGATTGCTCATCGCGATCTTGAAGCCCTCGCCGGGCTGGCCGATCAGGTTGCCGGCCGGGATCACGCAATCCTTGAATTCTAGTTTGCCCAGCGGATGCGGCGCGATCACGTCGATGCGTTCCGCGACGCTGAAGCCCGGCGTGCCGGCTTCGACCACGAAGATCGCAAGACCCTTCGCGCCCGGCGCATCGCCGAGGCGAGCCACGACCGTATATTGATCGGCGATGCCGCCGTTCGAGATCCAGGTCTTCACGCCATTCAGGCGATACCCCTGACCGTCCGGCACCGCGACGGTGCTGACGGCGGCGACATCGGAACCGGCATTGGGTTCCGACATGGCAAGAGCGGCGATGCGTGTGCCTTCGGCGACGCCGGGCAGCCAGCGCTGCTTCTGTTCCGGCGTGCCAAACAGGCTGATCGGGCCGGACCCCAGTCCCTGCATCACGAAGGAGAAATCGGCCAGGCCATGATGATAGGCGAGGATTTCGCGGGCCAGTGCGAGCGAACGGACTTCGAGCTTGTCGTATTTGCCGCCGCCATCCCTGGGCACGGTCAGGCCGAGGAAGCCGGCCGCGCCCAGGTGGGCGACAAAGCCGCGGCAGACCGCGTCGACATCTTCGCTCTCGTCATGATGCGCGGCGTGCGCCTTCGCCCAGCTTTCCAGTTCGGCGGCCAGCGTGCGATGACGGTCCTCGAAAAACGGCCAGCCGAGATAGCTCTTGTCCGCCATCTCAGTTGCCCTCGAAGACCGGTTTCTGCTTCGCCACGAAAGCGTGATAGGCGCGGGCGAAATCCTGTGTCTGCATGCAGACCGCCTGGGCCTGCGCTTCCGCTTCGATGGCGGCATCCAGATCCATCGACCATTCCTGGTGCAGGCAGGTCTTGGTGATGCCATGCGCAAAGGTCGGGCCGTCGCCGAGTTCCCTGGCGAGGGCCTGTGCGTCGGCCAGAAGCTGCTCCGGCGCCACGAGCCGGTTGTAGAAGCCCCAGCGTTCGCCTTCTTCAGCGCTCATACTGCGCCCCGTATAGAGCAGTTCGGCGGCGCGACCCGAACCGATGATGCGCGGCAGGATGTTGCAGGCGCCCATATCGGCGCCGGCCAGGCCCACGCGCACGAAGAGGAAGGCGGTCTTGGTGCGCGGCGTGCCGATGCGCAGGTCGGAGGCCATGGCAAGGATCGCACCAGCGCCAGCGCAGATGCCGTCGACGGCGGCAATCACCGGCTGCGGGCAATGCTGGATCGCTTTGACCAGATCGCCGGTCATACGCGTAAAGGCCAACAGACCGGCCATGTCGCCGGCCTCTTTCATCCTGACCAGCGGTCCGATGATCTCATGCACATCGCCGCCGGAGCAGAAGTTGCCGCCTTCGCCGGTGATTACGACGGTTTTGACGTCGGTGACATAGTTTAGCGCGCGGAAAGCGTCGCGCAGTTCCGCGTAGGAGTCGAAGGTGAGCGGGTTCTTACGCTCCGGGCGATTGAGCGTGACGGTCGCGACCTTGCCCTCGACCGACCAGCCGAAATGCTTCGGCCTGAAATCCTTACCCAGCTTGCTCACTTCTTCTCTCCCTGGTCGTCATCGACGGCGTTCTGGTGCACCGACTGCTTCAGTTTTCCGAGCAGCTGAAACAGCTGCTGCATCTCCTGCCGGGATAGTCCCGCCATCATCCGGTCGATCCAGCCCTCATGCACCGGCGTCATGGCATCGAAGGCTTTCTTGCCGGCTGGCGTCAGGCTGATATGGCTGGAGCGGCGGTCGCGCGGCGATGGCGTGCGCTTGACCAGGCCTTCTTCCACCAGGCGATCGGCGAGACCGGTGATATTGCCGTTCGACACCATCATGCGTGCGGACAGCTCGCTCATCGTCAGGCCGTCCGGCGCGCGATCGAGCTGCGCCAGCAGATCGAAGCGGGGCAGGGTGGTGTCGAATTGCAGGCGCAGCGCGCCACGCACATTCTGTTCGATCAGATTGGAACAGGTGAGCAGCCGCAGCCACAGCCGCAGTTCCAGCTTATCGTCGCGATGCGTCGCGGTTTCGCGGTCATTTGCCGGTGCGGGCTGACGCAGTTCACTCATGGCATCACTTCTCCCCCTGCAACGGCGATGGCCTGACCGGTGATGGATGCGGCGTTGGCGCCAGCCAGCCACAGCACGGTATCGGCCACTTCCTCGGGCTGGATCAGCCGGCCCTGCGGATTGCCTTTCGCCAGTTCGGCGCGCGCCTCTTCGGGCGAGCGTCCGGTCTTCTTCACGATGGTGTCGATGGTGCCAGCCGTCATGTCGGTATCGACATAGCCCGGGCAGACCGCATTCACGGTGATGCCGGCGGTGGCATATTCGCGCGCCAGCGCCCGGGTGAGGCCGACCACGCCGTGTTTTGCGGCCACGTAAGCCGCGACATAAGCATAGCCGGTCAGGCCGGCGGTCGAGGCCACATTGATGATACGCCCAGACTTGCGCGGCAGCATGCCGTCGATGACGGCGCGGGTGACGTGGAAGACACTGGAGAGGTTGACGGCCAGCATCTGGTTCCAGTGTTCGGCGGTCATCTTCGCAAAGGGCTGGCTGACGCCGGTACCGGCATTGTTGACCAGGATATCGACCGGGCCATGGGCTGCCATGGCATGGCGCACCATGGCGGTGGCGGCATCCGGATCCGTCAGGTCGGCAGAGAAGGCGGTGTGGTCAGGCCCGCCCAGCGCATTGAGAGTCGCGCGGCGCTGTTCCAGCAGACTGGCATCGCGGCCGGCCAGGCTGAGGCGCGCGCCGCGGGCGGCAAAGACTTGCGCAACCGCCCAGCCGATGCCGCGGCTGGCACCCGTCACCAGCACATGCTGGCCGGCGAAAGCACGGTTGTCTGCCTTGGATGCGGTCTGCGATGCCACCCGATGCCTCCGAGCAATATTATTTTAAGTATAAAATAAATTCCAGAAGGCGACAAGGTGGAGTCTTTTGGCCGGAATTCCGCGAGCACGGCGCACGAGTGCCAAACAAGGCAAAGGCGACTTGCCCGGGCATTTATGGTAAACAAGGGACTTACCGATTCGCCGGGGGATGACGCGCGCAGATGACCTTTGCAAGCCGAGGATATGGCCGATTTACGAGGGTTCTCGTAATTGCGCTGGCGCTGACCGGCTTGGCGGGTTGCTCTTCGGTATGGGACAGCAGCGCCAGCAAGACCTCCGACAACAGCAAGACTGGCAGCGGGCCGCCGACGCAGATCGCCGGCGTCGCATTGCCCGAGGGCTATTCGCTCGATTCAAACCGGACCATCGTCCTCGGCGAGGGCGACCGCTGGATCGGCCGTCTGTCCTACAGCGTGAATTCCTCGGCCGATGCGATGTTCGACTTCGTGCGCCGGGAAATGGCCAATTACGGCTGGACCGAAGTGGCGGTGGTGCGCGCTGAAACCAGTCAGCTCACCTTCCTGTCGTCGGCAGGCGACCGCGTCGCTTCGGTTTTGATCACCCGTTCGACGCTCTACGGCTCGAAAGTCGACATGACGGTCGCGCCGTCGACAGGCAGCACGGTGACAACCGCGCCCCGCCAGGCGGCACCCCGCACGGCGCGCTGAAACGATCTAGTTGAAAGCCTTGAAGGTGATCAGCGTGAAGGTGTCTTTCACGCCGGTGATGGTCTGCAGCTTGTTGACCACGAAATGGCCGATATCCTGCCCGTCGGGCAGATAGCACTTCATCATCAGGTCGTATTGGCCGGAAATGGAATGCACCTCGGAGACCTGCTCGATCTCCTCCACGGCTTTCACCGCCACATCATAAGCGCGGCCGAGCTCGCATTTCACCATCACGAAAATCGTCTGCATCGCCGGCTCCGTTGGCATTCATTTAGCGGACTGTAAACGAAGCGTCTGGCCGCAGCCAAGGCCCCAGGCGAGGCTTTGGAACGCCGACCGTTACGAAGCGCGGCGGCTTGGACGCAGCATGAATTCCGGGACATGGTCGCCCATGCCGATCACCGGCGGCTCGCGGTCTTCACGGTGGTCGCGACGACCCCCGCGCTCGTTGCGGTCGCGGTTTTCGTTGCGGTCGCGGCGTGCTTCTCGCGGCTGATCCTGCTGTTCGGGCCGTTCCTGGCGCGGGCGGTCCTGTGCTTGGCGGTCCTGCGGCTTGCGGTCGCGACGCGAGCGGTCGCGGCGGGGCTTGCGCTCGTCCTGGCTCGCAACCTCAACTGGCTCCACTGAAGGCTGCTCGGCGGCAGCCATATCGGCCACAACCGGCTCCATCGAGGCATCACTTGCTTGCGGCGCCCGGCTGCGATTCTGGGCGCGGGTACGATCACCATCGCGATCGCGGCCACGGCCGCCGCGGCCACGACCACGGCCTTCCTTGCGGTCGCCGCGTTCGGCACGCTCATCGGCGGCGGTTGCTGCGGCATCACCCTCTTCATGGGTAAAGCCCTGCAATTCCATCACCGGGATATCGCGCTGGATCAGGCGGGTGATCTGCTGCAGATACTTGCCGTCCTCGCCGGCCACCAGGGTAAAGGCGCGGCCGTTCATGCCGGCGCGGCCGGTGCGGCCGATGCGATGGACGTAATCTTCCGGATGGGTCGGTACGTCGAAATTGAACACATGCGTCAGACCCTGCACGTCCAGGCCGCGCGCAGCGACGTCAGAAGCGACCAGGATACCGATCTCGCCCTTCTTGAACTTCTCCAGCGTCGCGGTGCGTACCGACTGGTCCATGTCGCCATGCAGGGCCGCAGCATCGAAACCGTGCCGGACCAGCGATTTCGCCAGGATATCCACGTCGCGCTTGCGATTGCAGAAGATGATGGCGTTCTTGACATCCTCATTACGCAGCAGCGTGCGCAGCGCCTCGCGCTTCATACGGTGCGAAACCTGGATCTGGAACTGGGCAATCGATTCCGCCGTGGTGGCCTGGCGGGCCACTTCGATTTCCTTGGGATTGCTGAGGAACTTGTCAGCCAGGCGACGCATCTCGGGCGCCATGGTGGCCGAGAAGAACAGCGTCTGGCGTAGCGGCGGCAGCATCTTGCCGATCCGCTCGATGTCGGGCATGAAGCCCATATCCAGCATGCGGTCGGCTTCGTCGATGACGAAAATCTGCACGCCGGTCAGCATGACCTTGCCGCGTTCGAAATGGTCGATCAGACGGCCTGGTGTGGCGATCAGCACGTCGACGCCGCGATCCAGCAGTTTTTCCTGCTCGGTATAGTTCACGCCGCCGATCAGCAGCGCCATCGAAAGCGGGGAATTCTTGCCGTATTTGTCGAAACTCTGCGCCACCTGGTCGGCGAGTTCGCGAGTCGGTTCCAGGATCAGGGCACGCGGCATGCGGGCGCGGGCGCGACCGCCGGCCAGGATGTCGATCAGCGGCAGGGTGAAGCCGGCGGTTTTACCTGTGCCGGTCTGTGCCGTGCCGAGCACGTCGCGTCCCATCAGCACGATGGGGATGGCCTGTGCCTGGATCGGAGTTGGCCTGCTATAACCGGCATCGGCGACGGCCTTGAGGACCGGCTCGCTCAAGCCCAAACTTTCAAAATCCATGGATTTCCGCGTTCTTAGAACAGCCGGCGCAATATGCCCGGCGTCCGCGGCCGGACAAGACCACATGCCTTCCCCTGAGTCAATGCCTCCTTATGCAGGTGGAATTAGCAAAATCAATCGGTTATCGTCCACTTTCTGTCTTTTTACCCAGCTCTATCCGTAGCCGGAGTGCCTCGAAATGAAACTGATCCCGGAGATTGTCGCCAATAAAGCCCAGCTGACCGAGTGGCGGCATGACCTGCACATGCATCCCGAGACCGCTTTCGAGGAGCATCGCACCTCCGAGTTTGTCGCCAAGACGCTCGAATCCTTCGGCATGCCGGTGCATCGGGGCCTGGCCAAAACCGGCGTGGTCGGCACACTGAAGGTCGGCAAGGGCAATCGCGCCATTGGCCTGCGCGCCGATATGGATGCGCTCGACCTGATCGAGATGAACGACTTCGGCCACAAGTCGAAGCATGAGGGCAAGATGCATGGCTGCGGCCATGACGGCCACACCATCATGCTGCTGGGCGCTGCGCAGTATCTGGCTAAGTCGAAGAACTTCGATGGCACCGTACACTTCATCTTCCAGCCGGCCGAGGAGAATGTCGCTGGCGGCAAGGTGATGGTGGATGACGGTCTCTTCACCAAATTCCCCTGCGAGTCCGTGTTTGGCATGCACAACATGCCGGGCATCGATGTCGGCAAATTCGCCGTGCGCACCGGTCCGATGATGGCTTCGGCCGATATGTTCTGGATCAAGATCAAGGGTGTGGGCGCGCACGGCGCCTATCCGCATCGCGGCGTCGATCCGGTGGTGATCGCCGCCGAAATGGTGCTGGCGCTGCAGAATATCGTCGCGCGCAACGTCGATCCGCTGCAATGCGCGGTGGTCAGCTGCTGCCAGATCCAGGGCGGCCACACCACCAATGTGATCCCTGAAGAGGTGATGATCGCCGGCACCACGCGGGCCTTCCTGCCTGAAGTGCAGGACCTGATCGAGGCCCGCATGAACCAGATCGTGACCGGCATTGCCGCCAGCCATGGAGCGACCGCCAAGCTGGATTACCAGCGTCGCTATCCACCGACGATCAACACGGCCGACGAAACCGAGCAGGCCGCTGCCGCTGCGGCTGCCGTGGTGGGCGGCGAGAATGTGCTGCGCAACGTCAATCCCAGCATGGGCGCGGAAGACTTCGCCTGGATGCTGCGCGAGAAGCCGGGCAGCTATGTCTGGATCGGCAACGGTGCAGGCGAGGAAAGCTGCATGGTCCATAACCCGCGCTACGACTTCAACGACGAGGTTCTGCCGATCGGCGCCAGCTACTGGTCGCGCCTGGTCGAGCAGACTCTGCCGGTCGGCTGACGCGAAGAGGCGGGCGCAACATGAGCTTCAAGGTGAAGTTCTGGGGCGTCCGCGGCAGTATCGCCACACCGTCGCCGCGCCATATCGGTTTCGGCGGCAACACATCCTGCGTCGAGCTGAAGATCGGCAATCGCGTGGTGATTCTGGATGCCGGCACCGGCATCCGGAATCTGGGCCACTGGCTGCTGCGCCGCAATACGATGAAAGGGGACCTGTTCCTCTCGCATACGCATTGGGATCATATCAACGGCTTCCCGTTTTTCTCGCCGGCCTTCAAGCAGGATCGGCATTTCACCATCCATGCCGGCCATCTGTCCGACAAAGGCGGCATCGGCAAGGTGCTAGCCTCGCAGATGGCGCAACCCTTCTTTCCCGTGCCGCTGGAAAAGATGGGCGCGCGGATGGACACCGTGGATTTTCGTGCCGGCGACAGTTTCAGCCTGGGCGACAGGATCCGTGTGCGCACCGCGCTGCTCAATCATCCCGACGGCGCCACCGGCTATCGCTTCGAATACGGCGGCAAGGCGTTGTGCTACGTGACCGATACCGAGCACACACCCGGCAAGCCCGACCAGAACATCCTCGGCCTGATCGAGGGGGCGGATCTGGTGATTTACGACAGCACCTACACCGATAAGGAATTCGAGAACCATATCGGCTGGGGCCATTCCACCTGGCAGGAGGGCGTGCGCCTTTGTCAGGCTGCCGGTGCGAAGGCGCTTGCGATTTTCCATCATGATCCCGATCATGAGGACCAGTTCATGGAGGAGCTGGAGGCGGAGGCCCGCCAGCTCTGGTCCGGAGCCATGGTGGCGCGGGAAAACATGCGCGTGAATCTGCTCTAGGGAGGGCACGGGGAATGTCCCGTATTTATCTGGTGCGCCATGCCAAGGCAGCGGCGCGATTTGACGAAGATCCGGATCCAAGCCTGTCGGACGAGGGCAAGGAAGCCGCTGTCGATCTCGCCCTCGACCTCGAGAAGCTGGGCCCGCTGCCGATCTATACCTCACCGATGGAGCGTGCGCGCGAAACCGCATTGCCGCTGGCCAATCGCTGGGGTCTTGTGCCGGAAGTCAGCGCGGCCTTTTCCGAAATCCCGACGCCGCCGGAGATTGCCGAGCAGGGCATCAAGGCGCGCGGTCCCTGGCTGCAGCAGATCGCCAGTCAGCGTTTCGCCACGCAGCCGTCGATCATCCGCGCCTGGCGCGAGGGCCTGATCGGAATGCTGAAATCCTGTCGCAGCGACACGATGATTTTCACGCATTTCATGGTGATCAACGCGGCTATGAGCGCGGCCATGAACGACGACCGCATGGTCGTGATGCAGCCCGACTACTGCTCCTGTACCGTGATCGAGACGACAATGCGCGGCCTTGCGGTGGTGTCGCGCGGCAAGGAAGCGGCCACGAAAGTTCTGTAAAGCGGCAATAGCGTATGCATTGCGGCGGTATATCATCTGCGCGGGAATGGCTTGGCCGGAGCCGGGTGGGCCGGTAGATTGGGTCTGTGCCAGACTGGAGCGGTGGATGAACGTGAAACCGGAGATCAAGGCTGAGCCCAGCACCCTGCCGGACGGCTATGTGCTGGAAGACCAGGTCGGCCATCTGATCCGCCGCGCGCATCAGCGCCACAGCGCTTTGTTCGTCGCCATGATCGGCGACGAGCAGATCACCACCACGCAATATGCCGCATTGGTGAAGCTCTATCAGATGGGTGAACTGTCGCAGAACCATCTGGGCAGGCTGACCGCGATGGACCCCGCCACCATTCAGGGTGTGATCCGTCGCCTGACGCTGCGCAAGCTGATCTCCCATCGTCCCGACAAGAACGACAAACGCCGTCGCTGTCTCAGCCTCACCGCCGCCGGTCGCGATCTGGTCGGCCGTCTGCTGAGCAATGGTCCAAAAGTGAGCAAGGCGACCCTCGATCCGCTCAGTCCGGCGGAACAGCAGCAGTTTGTCGCGTTGCTCAAGCGCCTGACCTGAGCTTTTTCGCACACTGACACCGCTCATGTTGCGCTGCCGCATTCCTGCGCAGCACCTGCCTGAATTTTGACGTTGACTCTTTTTTGTCAGCGACGCAGCATCGTATGCGTACAAACGATATCGGCCTGCGGGGGTGGGCGAGGCGTTTGTATGCCGACGGGAGGCCCCAATACCGATGGCGTCGTATTTGCGTCCCACAAGTCTGGCCGAAGCACTTGATCATCTGAGTGCGGCGAACCAGAACGCGCCGCGGCCCGTGATCCTGGCCGGCGGCACCGACTTCTTTCCCGCCCGCGTCGGCCGCGCGGTCGATGACGACATCCTCGATCTCACCGGCATCGCCGATCTGCGCGGAATCGCTGCGTCCGACGAGGGCTGGCGGATCGGCGCCACTACCACCTGGAGCGAAGTGGCGACGGCCGATTTGCCGCCGTTTTTCGATGCGTTGCGTGCGGCGGCGCGGGTTGTCGGCGGCGTACAGATTCAGAATTCCGGCACGGTGGCCGGCAATCTTTGCAATGCCTCACCGGCTGCCGACAGTGTGCCGCCGCTGATGGCGATGCGCGCGCGCGTCGAACTTGCCTCCGCCAAGGGCAGGCGTGAACTCGGCTTGGGCGATTTCATCACCGGCAACCGTCGCACGGTGCTGAAGCCCGGCGAAATCGTCTCCGCCATCCTGGTGCCGAAGCCGAAGAAGGACGCGCACAGCGTCTTTCTCAAGCTCGGCGCCCGCGAATACTTGGTGATCTCGATCGCGATGGTCGCTGTCGTCCTGGAAGTTGAAGACAACGTCGTGTCAGCGGCCAGCGTCGCGGTCGGGGCCTGCTCGGCGGTGGCGCAGCGCCTGCCGTATCTGGAGGCCGAACTGATCGGACGCCGCTTCAACACGGCTCTGGCCAATCGCGTCGAACCTGCGCAGTTTGAGTCTTTGCAGCCCATCGACGATATCCGTGCCACTGCGGCCTATCGCCGCGAGGCCGCCGCCGTGCTGGTGCGCCGGGCTCTCACTTTGCTTGGCAAGAAAGGGGCCTGAGAGATGCGGCTGATCGTCAACGGCAAACCGCATACCTATCAGGGCTCGCCCGCCAAGCGTTTGAGCGACGTGCTGCGCGACGACCTCGGCCTGACCGGCACCAAGGTCGGCTGCAATGCCGGCGATTGTGGCGCCTGCACAGTAATGATCGACGGCCGCCAGGTTTGCTCCTGCCTCACTGCCGTCGGTCAGGCTGCCGGTCGGCCGGTGGTGACGGTCGAGGGGCTGAAAGCACATGGCACGCTGAACCGCCTGCAGACGGCATTCCTGAAACATGGCGCGGCGCAGTGCGGCATCTGCACGCCCGGGATGCTGATGGCGGCGACCGATCTGCTGGCCGAAGTGTCGAAACCCGACGAGCAGCAGGTGATGGATGCCATCGGCGGTGTGCTTTGCCGTTGCACCGGATATCGCAAAATCGTCGAGGCCGTGCTGGATGCGACCCGCACGCCCGAACTGCCCGTGGTGCCCGAGATCGGCAGCGCAGTCGGCGCACGCAGCCTGAAGGTCGATGGCGTGCAGAAGGTGGACGGCACCGAGAAATACGGCGCCGACTACATTCCGGCCGATGCGCTCTGGCTACGCGTGATTCGCAGCCCGCATGCCCGCGCCAGCTTTACGCTTGGCGATTTTTCGGATGTGATCCGCAAATACGGCCTTGAGCGTGTCTTCACCGCCGCCGATGTGCCGCGCAACGGCTTCGCCATTTTCGACATGAAGGACCAGCCGGTGCTGGCCGATGCGATCGTGCGCTATCGGGGCGAAGCCGTGGTGGCCCTGCTCGGTGCGCGCGACGCGGTCGAGGCCGTGAAGCCCGATGACTTGCCGATCCATTACACGCCGGATGATGCAGTCACTGGCGTGATCATGGCGGCGGCCCCCGGCGCGAAGCTGGTGCAGTCCGACAAACCCGGGAATGTGCTGATCCGCGGCTATGTCGCTAAGGGCGATGTGGCCAAAGGCCTCACCGAGGCCGCTGCGGTGGCGGAGGGCCTGTTCCAGACCAGCTTCGTCGAGCATGCCTATATCGAGCCGGAAGCCGGCTGGGGCGTGCGCATCGGCGACCGGATCGAAATCCATGCCTCCACCCAGGCGCCTTACATGGATCGTGACGAAGTCGCGGGCGTGATGCAGTTACCGCCGGATCGCGTTCGCATCGTGCCGACCGCCTGCGGCGGCGGTTTCGGCGGCAAGCTGGATGTCTCCGTGCAGCCGCTGATCGCGCTGGCGGCCTGGCATACGGATCGTCCGGTGGCGCTGGTCTATACGCGGCCAGAAAGCATGGCTTCCAGCACCAAGCGGCATCCGGCGCGGATCGCGGCGAAGTTCGCGGCAGCCAATGACGGCAAACTGGTCGCTGTCGAAACCGATGCCGATTTCGATACCGGCGCCTATGCCAGCTGGGGGCCGACAGTGGCCAACCGCGTGCCGGTGCATGCCAGCGGCCCCTATCATGTGCCGCATGTGCGCAACCGCAGCCGTGCGCTGTTCACCAATGCGCCGCCGTCCGGTGCGTTTCGCGGCTTCGGCGTGCCGCAGGCGGCGATTGCGCATGAAACCCTGATGGACGATCTGGCCGGCAAGCTCGGCATCGACCGGCTGGAAATGCGCTACATCAACGCCATCCGCGCTGGCGATCTGACGGCGACCGGTCAGAAGCTGGAACATTCTGCCGGCCTCGCCGAGTGTATTGCGGCACTTCGCCCGCAATGGCAGGCGCTGGGCGCAGAGGTCGAAGCCTTTAATGCGCGGCGCAAAAATGTGCGGCGCGGCATCGGTATCGGCTGCATGTGGTACGGTCTGGGCAATACCTCGATCTCCAATCCCTCCACGATGCGGATCGGCCTGCGCGGCGACGGCCGCGTGTTCTTCTACAACGGTGCCGTCGATATCGGGCAGGGCTCGAACACTATTTTCGTGCAGATCGTCGCCGATGCGCTCGGCGTATCGATGGACCGTATCGATTATGTGATGGGCGATACCGACCGCACGGAAGATGCCGGCAAGACCTCGGCTTCCAGACAGACCCTCGTTTCGGGCAAGGCGACCCAGCTGGCGGCACAGGATCTGCGCGCGCAGATTCTGCGCCTGGCCAATGCGGGCGAGGGTGCGAAACTCAACTTCGACGGTGCGGTGCTCACCGTGGACGATGGCGGTCAGGTGCGTCGTCTCGATCTCGCTACGCTGCCGCGCCTGAACGACGATGGCGACGTGCTGCTCGGCTCCGGCCGTTTCGATCCGCCCACCACCATGCTCGACAGCAATGGTCAGGGTGTGCCGTATGCCACCTACGGCTTCGCCGCACAGATGGCGCTGGTCGAAGTCGACACCGAACTCGGCACCGTCAAGGTGAAGAAAATCATCGCTGCCCATGACGTGGGCAAGGCGGTGAATCCCACGCAGGTCGAAGGCCAGATCCACGGCGGCATCGCGCAGGGCCTTGGTCTTGCGCTGATGGAAGAATACCTGCCGGGCCGCACCGAAAACCTGCATGACTACCTGATCCCGACCGTGGGCGACGTACCCGAGATCGAGGTGATCATGATCGAGGACGCCGAACCGCTCGGCCCGTTCGGCGCCAAGGGCGTCGGCGAGCCGGGTCTGGTGCCGACGGCGCCGGCGATCCTCGGTGCGATCCGCCATGCGACCGGCGTGCGGGTGGCCGAAGTGCCGGTGCTGCCGCATCGCCTGCATGCTGCGCTCAAGCAGCTGCCGCAGGCTGCGGAATAAAGGGGAGGGTGCGCCATGAGCCAGGCTGCCGCAACAACCGCTCCGCAGGATGATGTCGTCCGCTGCGATGCCTGCCCGGTTTTGTGCCGCATCCGGCCCGGCAAGGCCGGAGCCTGCGACCGCTACGCCAATGTGGCTGGCGTGCTGACGCGGGTCGATCCGCTGGTGATCACCGAACGCGCTGCCAGCGAAGGCAGCGTCGTGCCGTTCCTGTCGGGCAGCGAAGGCTGGAACGGCAGCGTGGCCGCGCCGCCTCCGGCTGTCGCCGCCAGCTTCGTCACCGGCATCGGCGCCGGTACCACCTATCCCGATTACAAGCCAGCACCCTTCATCGTGTCGTCGGAGCATGACGGCGTCGACATGGTCACCGTGGTGACCGAGGGCATCTTCAGCTATTGCGGCGTAAAGGTAAAAATCGACACCGACCGCTATCTCGGCCCCGAACAGGCCACCGTGCGCGTCAATGGCGAAGCCGTGGGTCATGTGACAACCGCCGAATACGGATCGCAGATGCTGTCGCTCGGCGGCGTGCATCATCTGACCGGGGGCAGCAAGAAGGAAGGTACCGTCACCTGCGACACGCTGCTGGCGCTGTGCAACAAGCAGGCCGTCACGCTGCAGATCGATGGCGGCTCAGAACTGATCGTGCAGGCCGGCAAGCCGCCTGTCGTGAACGGCACGCCGGAGGCGCGCATGCGCGTCGGCTGCGGCTCGGCCACCATCGGCATTTTCGCCAAGCAATGGCTCGGCCATGCTGACGAGGTGATTGTGGTCGACGACCACATCACCGGCGTGCTGACCGAACACCAGGCCGGCCGTTTCCTCGACATGCCGCTGTCGGGTATTCGCGTGCGCGGTCGCAAGTCGACGCCGGGTCGTTATTTCCAGGTTGCCGATCCGGGCCTGGGCTGGGGCGGCACCAATATTTCCGATCCGCTCGAAATCATCGAGAACATCGACGCCAAGACCGCCTGGCCCGGCATGAAGCTGCTGATGGTCTCGACCACCGGCGAGCATAGCGCCTGGTATGTGCTGGACGACCAGCTGAAGCCGCAGCCGGCCGAAATGCCCAGCCCAATCCGGCTGGTGGTGGATCGCATCGCCGAGAATTGCGAGCCCTCGCTCTGCACCGTGCTGTTCATGGCCGGCGCGGGCGGCTCGCTACGCGCCGGTGTCACCGAGAATCCGGTGCGGTTAACACTGTCGGTAAAGGATCGCCTGACCCGCGTGACCTCGGGCGGCGCGCCGGTCTATGTCTGGCCCGGCGGCGGCATCACCTACATGGTGGATGTGGTGCGCATGCCGGACAACTCCTTCGGCTATGTGCCGACGCCGGCACTGGTGGCGCCGATCGAGTTCACGTTGCGGCGCGACGATTATGCCGCGCTCGGCGGCCATATGGATTATGTCGTGCAGCTGGAGGACGTGCTGCAGGCCGGCCGTCTCAGCAAGCTGGCCCAGCGTGCCGACAATCCCTGGCCCATCACGCGGCCGACGGCGGAGGAACAGCCGTGAGCGCATCAACCGCCAACTGGCTGATGGGCAAAGACGGCGTCTCGCGCCGCCTGCATCTGCAGCATGGGCCCATCGACCTGGTGATCGAGGCCTTCGGTGCCGATGCCGCACGTGCCTACGAGCAGGCGGTGGCGCGCTTCCAGGATATTCTGGCCACGCTGGTCAGCGAACTGGTCGGCCTGCGTCAGCCGCTCGGCGCGGCGCATCCGCTGTTCCGTGGCCCCGTCGCGCGTCGTATGGCGGCAGCCTGCTGGCCGTATCGCGATGTGTATGTCACGCCGATGGCGGCGGTGGCCGGTTCTGTGGCCGACGAAATCCTGGCCGCCATGCTGGACGGCACGCAGCTGACCCGGGCTTACGTCAACAATGGCGGCGACATTGCGTTTCATGTGGCGCCGGGCGAAAGCCTGCGCGCAGCCGTGGTCTGCAATCCGGAGCTGCCGCATCTCGATGCCATCGCCACGCTGGATGCCACGCAACCGTCGCGCGGCATCGCCACCTCGGGCTGGCGCGGGCGGTCCTTCTCGCTTGGGATCGCCGATGCCGTCACCGTTCTGGCGCATACTGCCGCGCAGGCCGATGCCGCCGCGACCATCATCGCCAATGCGGTGACGGTGGAGCATGACGCGGTGGCGCGGCGGCCGGCGCATGCATTGCGCGATGACAGCGATCTTGGTGCGATTCCGGTCACGGTGTCCGTAGGTATACTGCCGATTTTCGCGATCAACGAAGCCTTGTCGGCCGGTGTGGCGCGCGCGCAAGATTTGCGGCGCAGCGGCTTGATTCAGGCTGCGTTTTTGTCGCTGCAGGACGAGAGTCGGGTGGTTGGCGGCGAGATGCTGCTGAGTGGAAAAAGCGTTGGAGTCGGAGCATGAGCCTCGTCGAAGTCCGCAAGATCGTCTGCATCACCGAGGATATCTTCCACGATGGCGGACCTGTCGCGACGAAACGCCCGGTAAAGGGCGTGATCGGTGCTTTTGTGAAGAATCCCTATGCCGGTAAATATGTGCAGGACATCACGCCGATGATGGATGCGCTGAAGCCGCTCGGTCTTGAACTGACCAAACGCCTGGTAGCGGCACTCGGCAACGATCCCAAGGCCATCGAGGCCTATGGCAAGGGCGCCCTGATCGGTGCCGGCGGCGAGCTGGAACATGGCGCGCTGTGGCATGTGCCGGGCGGTTATTCGATGCGCGAGATTCTGGGCAATGCCAAGGCGATCGTCCCCTCGGCTACCAAGGTCGGCGGACCCGGGGCACGAATCGACATTCCGCTGCATCACATCAATGCGGCCTATGTGCGCAGCCATTTCGACGCTATCGAATTCGGCGTGGCCGATGGGCCGCGCGACAACGAGATCGCCTTCATCCTGGCGATGAGCACCGGCGGGCGCGTGCATGCGCGTGTCGGCGGCCTGCAGGTCCACGAGATCAAGGGCGAGGATGGGCAGCGATAAAGCGTAAGAATAACAACAAACGGTTTGCGTTCGCGTTCACGGGAATCATGGGATCAACAGGAGGCAGACTAAAATGAATCGCAGAAGCTGGTTGAAACTGAGTGCCGCATTCGGTGCGGCGATGTTCGCGATGTCGGGCGCCCAGGCGCAGGACACGATCAAGATCGGCGAAATGAATTCCTACAAAAATTTCGCCGCCTTCCTCGAGCCCTACAAGAAGGGCTGGGAACTGGCTGTCGAGCAGGTCAACGCCTCGGGCGGCCTGCTGGGCAAGAAGCTGGAAATCGTCAGCCGCGACGACAACGGCAATCCGGGCGATGCCGTGCGTATCGCCGAGGAACTGGTAACGCGCGAGAAGGTATCCTTCCTGATCGGCACCTTCCCCTCGCATGTCGGTCTGGCCGTTGCCAGCTTCGCCAAAGAGAAGAAGGTTCTCTTCATTGCTGCCGAGCCGCTGACCGACAAGATCGTCTGGGATCAGGGTAACAGATACACCTTCCGCCTGCGCGCCTCGACCTATATGCAGACGGCGATGCTGGTGCCGGAAGCGGCCAAGCTGAAGAAGAAGCGCTGGGCGATCGTCTATCCGAACTACGAATACGGGCAGTCGGCCACCGCAGCCTTCAAGCAGTTGATGAAGGCTGCCCAGCCGGATGTGGAGTTCGTGGTCGAACAGGCGCCGCCGCTCGGCAAGATCGAGGCCGGCGCCGTTGCCGACGCGATTGCCGCTGCCAAGCCGGATGCGATCTTCTCCTCGCTGTTCGGGCCCGACCTCGCCAAGTTCGTGCGCGAAGGCCAGACCCGCGACCTGTTCAAGGGCGTGGAAGTCTTCAACCTGCTGGCCGGCGAGCCGGAATATCTCGATCCGCTGAAGGATGAGGCCCCGGTCGGCTGGTGGGTGACCGGCTATCCCTGGTACGCGATCACCACGCCGGAGCATAAGGCCTTCGCCGATGCCTATCAGAAGCGGTTCAACGACTATCCGCGTCTGGGTTCCATCGTCGGCTATGCCACGGTGCAGTCTGCCGCGGCTGTGATCAAGAAAGCCGGTACGCTGGACACCGAGAAGCTGGTGGAGGCGATGAAGGGGCTGACGCACAGCACGCCGATGGGCAACATCACGTATCGCCCGCAGGATCATCAGTCCACCATGGGCGCCTATGTCGGCAAGATCGGCCTGAAGGACGGCAAGGGCATCATGACCGACTGGTACTATGCCGATGGCGCGAAGTTCCTGCCGTCGGATGCCGAAGTCGCCAAGATGCGTCCGGCGAACTAAACCACACTGCCGGCTCCCGCCCTGCCGTGAAAGCAGGGCGGGAGATCCTGCTTACCCTTCCTCCAGCCTGACCGGGACCGGCCGCCTTGCTCGCCAATATCGTCATCCAGTTTATGAACGGCCTTGCCGGCGCATCGTCGCTGTTCCTGGTCGCCGCCGGTCTTTCGATCATCTTCGGCGTCAGCCGTATCGTGAATTTCGCCCATGGCTCGCTCTACATGCTGGGCGTCTTCATGGCCTATACGCTGGTCGAATTCTTCGGTCGCACCAGCATCTTCGGTTTCTGGGGCGGGGTGCTGATGGCGGCGCTTTGTGTCGGCCTGATCGGCGTGGCGATCGAGATTATCGTCTTGCGCCGCATTTATCGTGCGCCCGAACTGTTCCAGCTGCTGGCCACCTTCGCGCTGGTTCTCGTGATCAAGGATGCCGCGCTCTATATCTGGGGCGCGGAAGACCTGGTCGGGCCGCGTGCCGCCGGTCTGCGCGGTGCGGTCGAGATTCTCGGCAAGCGCTTTCCGCAATACGATCTGGTGCTGATCGCCATCGGTCCGGTCGTCCTCGGTCTGCTCTGGCTGCTGATGAACCGTACGCGCTGGGGCACGCTGGTGCGTGCCGCCACGCAGGATCGCGAAATGGTCGGTGCGCTCGGCGTCAATCAGAGCGGCCTGTTCACCGGTGTCTTCTTTCTCGGGGCCTTCCTTGCCGGTCTGGGCGGCGCATTGCAGCTGCCGCGCGAACCGGCCCAGCTGATGCTGGATATCACCGTGATCTCCGATGCCTTCGTCGTCGTCGTGGTCGGCGGCATGGGCTCTATCGGCGGCGCCTTCCTCGCTGCGCTTCTCATCGCGCAGGCCAAGGCTTTCTGCATCGGCATCGGCGACGTCAGCATCTTCGGCACCGTTTTCTCCTTCAGCAAATTCACCCTGGTGGTGGAATTCGTCATCATGGCCGTGGTGCTGGTGGTGCGGCCCTGGGGTCTGCTCGGCAAGCAGCAGGGCGCCCAGCGCGGTGCCTTCACCGTCGAGCCGCCGCTCTATCCGCTGAACCAGACGTTCTGGATCGTGGTGCTAGCCATCGTCGTCGTGCTCGGTCTGGTGCCGTTCGGCGGCGACGGCTATCTGCTGGTGCTGCTGATCGATGTCGCGGTCTTCGCGCTGTTCGCCGTCACGCTGCATTTCCTCATGGGCCCGTCCGGCATGGTCAGTTTCGGCCATGCCGCGTATTTCGGCCTCGGCTGCTACGGCGCGGCGCTGGCGCTGCTCAAGCTGAAGCTGCCGATGGAACTGGCGCTGTTCGCGGCGCCGCTGGCGGGCGGCCTCGGCGCGCTGGTCTTCGGCTGGTTCTGCGTGCGCCTTTCCGGCGTCTATCTCGCCATGTTGACGCTGGCCTTCGCCCAGATCGCCTGGTCGGTGATCTACCAGTGGGATGCCTTCACCGGCGGCTCGAACGGCCTGATCGGTCTGTGGCCCAGCGAATGGCTGAAGAACCGCGTGGTCTTCTATGCCTTCGCGCTGACGCTGTGCATCGGCGGCATTCTCTTCCTCTGGCGTGTGGTACACGCACCCTTCGGCTATGCGCTGCGGGCGGGACGCGACTCTGCGCTGCGGGCCGATGCCATCGGCATTAATGTGCGCCGCGTCCAGTGGTTCGGCTTCACGCTGTCCGGTATTTTCGCGGGCCTCGCCGGCGGTCTGTTCGCCTTCTCCAAGGGCAGCATCTCGCCCGAGACACTGGCGGTACCCCGCTCGGTCGACGGCCTGGTCATGGTCCTGCTCGGCGGCGTGCAGACGCTCACCGGTCCGGTCGCGGGTGCGGCCCTGTTCACCTGGCTGCAGGATTCGATTGCCCGCAATACCGAATACTGGCGCGCCATCCTCGGCCTGACGATCCTGGTAATCGTGCTGGCCTTCCCGCAGGGCATTGCCGGCTTCACAAAGCAGATGGCAGCGCGCGTGGGGCTGATGCGTAAGGAGGCCGTGTGATGACCGTCCTCTCCGTCAGCAATCTCTCCAAGGCCTTCGGCGGTGTAAAGGCCGTGCAGGATGTCGCTTTCACTGTCGCAGCCGGCGAGCTGCTGGCGCTGATCGGCCCGAACGGCGCCGGAAAAAGCACCTGCTTCAACATGCTGAACGGCCAGCTCAGGCCCGACAGCGGCGTCGTGAACCTGCTCGGCCGCAGCCTGGTCGGCATGAAGCCGCGCGACATCTGGCGGCTCGGCGTCGGCCGCACCTTCCAGATCACGGCAACCTTCAATTCGATGACGGTGCGCGAAAATATCCAGATGGCACTGTTGTCGCACAACAATGACCTGCTGTCCTTCTGGAAGCCGGCCAATACGATGTATCGGGACGAGGCGATGGTCCTGCTCGACCGCGTCGGCATGGCCGACCAGAGCGAGCGTCCCTGCGGCATTCTGGCCTATGGCGATATCAAGCGGGTCGAACTCGCGATTGCATTGGCCAACCAGCCGAAGCTGCTGCTGATGGACGAGCCGACCGCCGGCATGGCGCCGAACGAACGCGTCGGCCTGATGGCGCTGACGGCAAAGCTGGCACGGCAGGACAATATCGCCGTGCTGTTCACCGAGCATGACATGGACGTGGTCTTCGCCCAGGCCGACCGCATCATCGTGCTCAACCGCGGCAAGCTGATCGCTGAAGGCAGCCCTGTTGAGGTGCGTGCCAATCCGGAGGTGCAGGCGGTGTATCTCGGCAGCGGCGTGACCTATGCGGCGGCCGAAGAAGAGAAGGGAGGCCACTGAGATGCTGACTGTCGAGGGCCTCAACACCTATTACGGCCGCGCCCATATCCTGTCCGATCTCGCGCTGAAGGCGACAGCCGGCGAAGTGGTTGTGCTGCTGGGCCGCAACGGCGCCGGCAAGTCCACGACGATGAAATCGGTGATCGGCCTGGTGCCGGCCGAAAGCGGCGCGATCAGCTTCGATGGCGTGCGGATCGACCGCCTGTCGCCGCATCGCATCGCCAAGCTCGGCCTCGGCTATGTGCCGGAAGACCGCCGCATCTTCACCGATCTCAATGTGATGGAGAATCTGGAGGTCGGCCGGCAGAAGCCGCGCGACGGCGCGCCGACCTGGACGCCGGAACGCCTGTTCGAACTCTTTCCCAATCTGGGCAACATGAAGGATCGCCCCGGCGGCCGCATGTCGGGCGGCGAGCAGCAGATGCTCACCATCGCCCGTACGCTGATGGGGAATCCGCGCCTCATCCTGCTGGACGAACCTTCGGAAGGCCTGGCGCCGGTGATTGTCGAGCAGATGGCACGCACGATTCTCCAGCTCAAGGCAGAGGGCCTCTGCGTGCTGCTGTCGGAGCAGAACCTGCATTTCGCGCAGATGGTGGCGGATCGCGCCTATATCATCGAGAAGGGCCGTATCCGCTATTCGGGCACAATGGCCGAGCTCGCCGCCGATGCGGCGGTGCGCGAACAGTATCTGTCGGTATGAGGTAGATGATGGGCTGGATTGTCGGAATCGATGTCGGCGGTACCTTCACGGACCTGATCGGCATCGAACCGCAACTGGGCAAGGTGGCTTTGGCGAAAGTGCCGACCACGCTGGACAACCAGGCTTTCGGCGTGCTGGGCGCGCTGCAGAAGGGTGAGATCGCCCTGGCGCAGACCGATACCATCGTGCATGGCACCACCACGACGACCAATGCGCTGCTGGAGCGCAAGGTGGCCAAAATAGGCCTGATCACCACCAAGGGCTTCCGCGACAGTCTGGAACTCGGCCGTCGTACCCGGCCGCAGCCCTATGGCCTGACCGGGCGTTTCGAGCCACTGGTGCCGCGTCAGTGGCGACTGGAAGTGCCCGAGCGTATGGATGCCGATGGCGATGTGGTGATCCCGCTCGACGAAGATGCCGTGCGCGAGGCGGCCGAACAGCTGAAGGCGGCCGGCTGCGAGGCGTTGGTGATCCACTTCCTGCACAGCTACATCAATCCGAGCCACGAGAAGCGCGCGCTGGAAATCGCCGCCGAGGTCTGGCCGAACCGCTATATCACGGCGGGGCATCAGCTGCTGTCGGAATATCGCGAATACGAACGTGGCACGACCGCCTGCGTGAATGCCTCCGTGCAGCCGGTGCTGCACCGCTACATCGAGCGGCTGAACGGCGAGCTGAAAGGCAAGGGGTTCGGCCGCGATCTTCTCGTCATGCAGGGCAATGGCGGTACGATTGCCGCCGGCATCGTGTCTGAAGCCGCCGTGAATACCGTGATGTCGGGTCCGGCCTCTGGCGTGATGGCGGCGGCCTATACGGCGCGCGCCGCTGGGCTTCCGAACGTCATTACTTACGATATGGGCGGTACCTCCTCGGATGTCGGCCTGATCCAGGATGGCGTACCGCAGGTCTCGTCCGAGCTGGAACTCGAATATGCCATGCCGATCCATGTGCCGATGGTGGACGTGCATACCATCGGCGCCGGCGGCGGCTCGATAGCCTTCATCAACGAAGCCGGCATGTTGCAGGTCGGCCCGGAAAGCGCTGGCGCGCGGCCAGGCCCGATCTGTTACGGGCGCGGTGGCACGCGGCCGACCATCACCGATGCCAACCTGGTACTCGGCCGCCTGAATCCCGATGGCTTGCTGGCGGTCGACTCAAAAGTCTCGCTGCAGGATGTGAAAGACGCCATCGACCGCGAGGTCGGCAAGCCGCTTGGCCTGAAGACCGACGAAGCTGCCGCCGCCATCCTGCGCATCGCCAACGACAAGATGGCCGGCGCGATCCGCATGGTGTCGCTCAGCCGCGGCCACGATCCCCGCGACTTCGCGCTCTTCGCCTTTGGCGGCGCCGGGCCGCTGCATTCGGCGGCGCTGGCGCGCGAACTCGGGATTCCCAAACTGCTGATTCCGGCGCGCCCGGGCATCACCAATGCGCTCGGCTGCGTGGTGGCCGATCTGCGCCATGATTACGTGAAGACGGTCAACAAGCCGCTGTCGATTCTGGAAGATGGTCTGGTCGAGAAAGTGCTGGCCGAACAGATCGCCGAGGGTAGGGCGACGCTGGAGCGCGACGGCGTCGCTGTCGAGGAGGTGCAGGTGCTGCACACCGCCGATATGCAGTTCCAGGGCCAGAGCCATCTGCTGACCGTCGCGGTGACCGATCCGAAGATCAGTCGCGACGCGCTGCAGAAGGCTTTCGAGGAAGCCTACTGGCAGCGGTTCGAGGTCGAACTGCCCGAGATCCGCGCCGTGCTGGTGAATCTGCACACCGCCGTGATCGGCCGCCGGCCGCGGTTGTCGCTGGATCGACTTCTTTCCGCCGAGCCGGCGAAGGATGTTGCCGGGGCGAAGAAGGGCAGTCGCAGTGTCTGGTACGAAGCGGGCGGCTGGCAGGATACGCCGGTCTATGACCGCGAACGCCTACCGCGCAATGTCAGCTTCGCGGGCCCGGCGATTCTCGAGCAGCTCGACACCACCGTGGTGATCGAGCCCGGCAACAGCGTTGCCGTGGACAAGCTCGGCAACCTGATCGTATCCGTGAGCGCGGAGTAGGGACCATGGCCAAGAAACCCATCGACCCCGTCACCCTCGTCGTCATCCAGAACGGCCTGCAGCAGGTCTGCAACGAGATGGACCTGGCCTTCTGCCGCGCGGCTTTCTCGCCGGTGATCTCGGAAGCGCTCGACCGTTCCGACGGTATCTATCACGGCGAGACCGGCGAACTGATCGCGCAGGGCGAACTCGGCCTGCCGGTCTTCGTCGGCACCATGCAGTTCTCGACCCAGGCCGTGATCGAACGCGCGCGTAAAGTCCCGCTGCTCGCACCAAAGCCGGGCGATGTCTATATCGTCAACGACCCCTATCTCGGCGGCACGCATCTGATGGATGTGCGCTTCGTGAAGCCCTTCTTCTACAAGGGCAAGCTGTTTTCCTGGCTGTCCAATACCGGCCACTGGCCCGATATCGGCGGCATGGTGCCGGGCGGCTTTTCAGCCAATGCCACCGAGGTGGAGCAGGAGGGCCTGCGCCTGCCGCCGGTCAAGCTCTACAAGGAAGGCAAGCTGGACGAGGAAATCCTCTCGATCATCCTCAGCAACATCCGCATCGCCGACCAGCGCATCGGCGATATCAAGGCGCAGGCGGCGGCACTGACCATCGGCGAGAAGCGACTGACGGCGTTGCTGGACCGCTACGGCGCCGATGTGGTGGAGCAGGCCATCGAGGAGCTGAAGCAGCGCGCCAGCCAGCAGATGCGCGCCCGCATCCGCACCATCCCCGACGGCGTCTATCATGGCGAAGCCATCGTCGATTCCGATGGCGTGGTGGACCAGCCGCTGGTCATCAAGATGAAGGTGACCAAGACCGGCGAGGAAATGCATTTCGACATGACGGGCTCCAGTCCGCCCTGCAAAGGCCCGATGAACAGCGTGATCGCGACGACCTATTCGTCGATCTATCTGGCCGTGAAGCACATCTTCCCCGATGTGCCGATCAATGCCGGCACCTTCGAGCCGCTGAAGGTGCTCGACCCGCATGGCACGTTCCTATATGCGAAATATCCGCGCCCGGTCTCGGGCTGCGCGGCGGAAGTCAGTCAGCGTATCGCCGAAGCGGTGTTCAACGCACTGGTGCAGGCGATGCCGGACCGGCTGTTCGCTGCGCCGGCCGGCACTTCGGGCAATCTGGCGCTCGGCGGCTACGATCCCAAGCGCGACCGCTCTTACGTGATGTATGTGATCTCCGGCGGCGGCTATGGCGGCTGGCATGGCGGTGACGGGATCAGCAACGGCTGTTCCACCATCGGCATTTCCAAGACTACGCCGATCGAGGTGATGGAGCAGTATTACCCGGTGCTGTTCGAGGAATACTCGCTGCATGAAGGCTCCGGCGGGGCCGGCGAGCATCGCGGCGGCTTCGGCGTCAACTACACGATCCGTTTGCGTCGCGGCGAGGCGCGCGCCTCCATGGTGATGGATCATGGCCGCAGCGGACCGCGCGGCGTGCTGGGCGGCGAGGATGGCGGCCTCAATACCGTGCGGGTCGAGACGGCGAAGGGCAGTTACGTGCCGCCGCATCTCTCCAAGGACCAGGATATCGAGATCGCGGTGGGCGACCGCCTGCATGTCTCCACCCCGGGCGGCGGCGGCTACGGCGATCCGGCCAAACGCGATCCGGCCGAGATTGCCCGCGATCTCGAGCGCGGCTATTACACGCCCGAACAGATCAGGGCGCGATTTGGTATCGTCCCGCCGGTGAAATCCGCCGCTGAATAGCGTTACACTCGCGCCCATGTTGGCAGAGATGCTGGTATGGGCGGGAACGCAGGCGAGCAAGCCGGCACGACAGCTGGGCTATGCCCGCGCGGCCGTCAGCCTGTGGTCGCGCCGCCGCCGCTGGGCCCGCGACTGGGCCGAGCATGAAACCAATACCCGCGACTTCGCGCTGAAGACGGTGGCCGCCTGCCGCCGTCGCGACACGGTCTGGCTGCTCGGCGGCGGTACACTCTCCGATCTGCCGCTGGCCGAACTGAGCAAGCTGTTCCGGCGCGTCGTGGTTTTCGATATCGCCTGGCTGCCGCAGGCACAGGCCGCCGGCCGCCGCTGGTCCAATGTGGAGCTGAAGCTGGCCGACGTGACCGGCGTGGTGCAGCCGCTGTCGGAATGGCGGCTCGGCATGCCGCTGCCGATTCCGCCAGTCGATGCCATGACCGATCTCGATCCGGTACCGCCGGACTGCGTGCTGTCGCTCAATCTGCTGTCGCAACTGCCGCTGCTGCCGATGGAATATGTGCAGCGCCAGGGCATGACCGTACAGGCGGCCGAAAGCTTCGGCCGTGCTATCCTGCAGGCGCATCTGCAGGGATTGCAGGATTTCGCCTGTCCGGTCGGCCTGATTGCCGATGCGCGCCGCATCTGGCGCAGCCGGGCGGGTGAGGTGGTACTGAGCGAAAGCGCCGTGCTGGGCGTGAAGCTGCCGCCACCGGAGCGAAGCTGGCGCTGGCCGGTGGCGCCGCGCGGCGAGATCGACAATGAGACCGGGCTGGAGATTACGGTGGAAGCATCGCGGCTGAACGCCAGCACTGACGGCTAGCCGGTCTTCTTCACCATCTGCACGGACTCGATCACGAAACCGCGTTCGGGCGGGAACTTGCGCATGATGGTACGGCGCACTTCGTCTTCGTTGCTGCCGTTCAGTTCGACGTAATTGATATCGCCCCATTTGTCGTCGAGCTGGCGGTGCTTTTCGCCCATCATATGGGCGCGGCGCACTTCGGAATTGTAGATGCCGATGCTGAAGGTCTTGGCATTGGTTTCCTGCGCCACGGCCTGGCTGGCCAGCTTTTCCAGTTTGGCGATCTGGGCTTCGAGTTCGAATTTCTCTTTGGTCAGTTCGGCGATTTTCTGCTGCGCGTTTTTGGCGAGCTTCTCCAGCTCGTCCATGCGCTGGCCGCGCCGCACCACCTCGGCCGAACTCCATTCATAGGCCATGACCTGCCTTTTGTGCTGCGCAATCATCTGCAGCACAATAAAGGTGGCGCCGGGCACGCCAATCAGCATTGCCCCCATGATCAGCCAGAAGCTCCCCATATACTTGTCTTAGCGAACCGCCGATTTTCCCGCAAGATACTGAAATAGCGACCAAAGTCCCGGGGCGGCAAAACCGTGGCGGGTGTTGGGGCCGTCTCGTAACCGCTTGACCCGGCAGGGCAGTGCGGTTAAGAAGCGGCTTCCTGTGGCGGGGGTAGCTCAGTTGGTTAGAGCACCAGATTGTGGCTCTGGGGGTCGCGGGTTCAAGTCCCGTTCCTCGCCCCAAATTCAAAAGGCCGGTCAACAGCTTAGCTGTTAGCCGGCCTTTTCTTTTTCTCTGAAGTCCCAGATCAGCCCTCAATGTGGGACTTTATGTCGGATTTTGTGCGAATAACGTCCTTCACTGGCTAATTTTCTTACTCCAAAAACCGCTTCATTATACATAGATCAGCGGTCTAGCTTCGTTATCGATACGCCGCAATCGGGCCAAGAATCGACGGTCGATACCGCCATGCCTGCTATTGAACTGCTTCCTCCATTTTCAGAGCGAATATCGGTCCCGATTTCCAAACGGCACCCTGAACTTTACCACTACACCCAGTGGGGTGGTCTGAAGGGTATCTGGGATTCTCAACAACTATGGGCCGTTCGCTTCGATGCGCTCAATGACCCGACGGAATTCCGCTTGGTGCGCCAGCTTCTTGTTCGGGCCATTACTCCAAAGGCGAAAGCATTTTTTCAGAAGCGACGAATAACTAACGGTCGTCTGCATCGTGCGATCTTGGAAGAAGGGGGCATTGACGTCGCGTCTCAAACCGAAATCGGAAAATACATAGACGCACTCTACGAAGCGATGGATAAGAACAGGCACGGCTATCAATTCATCGTCCCCCATATTACGTCATTTTGCACCCATGCAAATGATCACAGCTATGAGCGTGATAACGGATTGCTCAGTCAATGGCGGGGCTACGGAGGGGAAGAGTCATTTGCACTAGTTTTTGATGCAGTTCGACTTGAAGAAATGCTGAGCGAAGAGAGTTCTAAATTTCAGTATATCGGAACAATACTGACCGAGGTCGTATACGCCGACGATAAGTTTCGAATGGAAGTGGAGTTTGAGAAACTTGTAAGGGGCATTGGCGACAATTGGCAGACGATGGTTGAATTCAATAAGCATGACCTAGCCGATTACCTTGTCCCACTAATTGAGGCGGGCACATTAATTAAGCACCGGGCATTCTTCGAAGAGCGCGAGGTGCGCATTGTCGTATTTCCGGTTGATCCCGATTACGCCCGGGCTTCCGACGCGCGTCATATCACTAAGCCTCTAAAAGCATTTCACCCTCTGCCTAAGCCTCATGTCTCACTCTTCGGCAATGATTTTGGACGTTTGCCGATTAAGCGGATTGTGGTTGGTCCCAGCAGGGATCAAAAAGTTACCATTGATAAAGTCCGCCGGCTCGTTGGCGATGAACTGGCGATTGTTCCGTCGAATACGCCATACCGTCCATTTCAAGTTACCGCTGCCCATCTGTGATGGATGCTTCGAGCAGCGCGTCGTTTTGGGGGACAAGAAACCTGAAGTATGGAATTGGGTTAAGCAGCCCTGAATTACTATGTGGGACTCAATGTGGGACTCTGTGCGGGTTTAGGACCTACTTGGGCCAATTTGTCCGCTCACATGGCCAGCAAATACAACGATTTGTCCTGGCAGCTAAGACTTTTGGCTCTGGGGGGCGGCTCAAGCCCCGGATCAGCCCGTCGGCAGCCGCTCGCGCAGCACCCGTTTCAGCAGCTTGCCATTGGCATTCCGTGGCAGTGGCTCATCCAGCAGGGTGAAGGTTTCCGGCACCTTGTAGTCGGCCAGGCGACCTACACAGAAATCCCTGAGCTGCGACTCGCTGACCGCACCATCCTTGCGGGCAACGAAAGCGTGCACACGCTCGCCCAGCACCGGGCAGGGTTTGGCAATAATCGCGCTTTCCAGCACGCCGGGATGATGGCTCAGCACATTTTCCACTTCGACCGAGAACACCTTGTAGCCGCCGCGGTTGATCATATCCTTCACACGGTCGAAGACGCGCACGAAGCCATCGGCATCGATCGAGCCGATATCGCCCGAATGCCAGAAACCGGCGGTGAATTCACGCGCTGTGGCCGCCGGATTGTCCCAGTAGCCCGGCACCACCATCGGGCCGCGGATCCAGATCTCGCCGGTCTCACCGCGCGGGACTTCGCGACCGTCGGCATCCATCACGATCACCTCGGCGCAGGGGGCTTCCAGCCCGACGCTGTCGGAATGCGAGGCGCTTTTTTCCGGCGGCATGATCGTGGTCGGCGAGGTGGTCTCGGTCGCGCCATAGGCATTCATCAGCCCGAGCTGCGGCAGCTTCTGTGCCAGGGCCGCAATCGTGGCCTGCGGCATCGGCGCGCCGCCATAACCGCCGACGCGCCAGCTCGACAGATCGTAAGTCTCGAAATCCGGCTGCAGCAGGCAGAGATTATACATCGCCGGCACCATGATCGTATGCGTCAGCTTCTCGCGCGCGGCCAGCGGCAGGAAGTCGCGCGCCTTGAATTCCGGCACCATGATCACCGCGCCGCCGCCCTGCCAGGCGGAGACGATGATGGCGATCAGCCCGGTGACGTGGCTGGCCGGCACGGCCAGCAGCGAACGGTCGGCCGGCGTCAGGCCCATGCAATACTGAAAATGCAGCGCCGAATGTACGATATTGACATGCGCCAGCATGGCGCCTTTCGGCCGGCCGGTGGTGCCCGAGGTGTAGAGGATCACGGCGGTGTCTTCTTCCGCCGGATCGGCGATGGGCGGAATGGCATCCTGCAGAAGCTGGGCGAAGGGTTGCGATCCGGCACCGTTATCGCTGCCGACCGAGAAGCGCTGCTTCAGTTTCGGCAGATCCGCCGCGGGCGGCAGGCGTTCGGCGAGATCCGCCTCATGCACCAGCACAGCCGCGCCGCAATGATCGAGGATATAGGCTATCTCCGGCGTCTGCAGCCGGGTCCCGAGCGGTACGCAGATCGCACCGATCCGCAGGCAGGCCAGCAGGGTGGTGACGAATTCGATGCGATTGCCCAGCAGCATGCCGACGCGGTCGCCGGCTGCGATGCCATGCGCCACCAGTCCCGCCGCAACGCGGTCCGACTCTGTCGCCAGCTGGCGATAGCTGAGGCGGGTGTCGCCCGCGACCAGTGCCTCGTTATCGGGATGGCGCGCCAGTGTGGCGGCGAAGATACCGTAACTGTTGGCCGCGCGTTCGGCGAAGCAGCGCACCACCCGGTCGCCGAAATGCGCCTCGTTGCGGATCGAAACGGACGGGCCAAGATCCCAGGCCATGTTGGGTGTTCCTTCAGAATGCCAATCATCCCGCTGGCAGCGAGCGCAAGCAACAAACGAACGATGGGCGACCACGTGAAGTCAATGTGATTTTTTGCGCGGGTGCGCTGCGAGATTTCCGGGTGCGTTGCGGCGGGTCAGGTTTCGGCGCGTGCCGGCAGCGCCAGGGTGAGGAGCCAGCAGGCCAGCAGCATGGCAGCCGAGCCCCACAGGCACGCCGCCAATCCACCCCAGCCATAGAGCAGTCCGGACAGCAATGTGCCGCCGAATCGGCCGGCAGCGTTGGCGGCGTAGTAAAAGCCGACATCTTCCGCCGCCTTTTCCGATCCGGTATAGGCGAGGACGAGGTAGGAATGCAGTGACGAAACGATGGCGAAGGCGATACCGAACACCCCGAGGCCGATCACGACGACAGTATCCGGTCTCCACCAGGCTTGCGCCACCAGCGCCACCAGACCGGCCGGGATCGCGGCCAGCAGCAATCCCCAGAGCCGCGCTGCCGGCACTTCGCGGCTCAGGCCATCGGCACTGCGGCTGACCAGCAGCGGTGCGCCAGCCTGCACCACCCCATAGGCGATGGTCCAGACCGCCAGAAATCCGCCCACCATGGTGAAAGTCCAGCCGGCCGCATAGAGAAATACCGGCAGACCGACGACAAACCAGACGTCGCGGGCACCGAACAGAAACACCCGCGCAGCGGCCAGCAGGTTGATGCTGCGGTTTTTGGCCAGCAGTTCCCGGGCCGATGTCGATGCCTTGCCGCGCCCCATCCTTGGTGGCAGTGCCAGCAGGACGCCGAGCAGGATCAAGGCCAGCATGGCCCCCATGGCCCAGAGCGCAGCGCGGAAGCCAAGTATCTCAAGCAGCAGGCCGCCGAGGAAGAAGCCGACGCCCTTCATGGCGTTCTTGCTGCCGGTGAACCAGGCCACCCAGCGGAACAGCCGGCCGGCGGCATCCTGCGCCGTGATCTTGATGGCGGATTTGCTCGCCGTCTTGGTCAGGTCTTTGGCAATGCCGCAGATGCCTTGCGCCCCGATCACCCAGACGACCGAGAATGCCGCGCTCCAATCCGGCGCGGTGGCGGATAGCATCAGGAAGCCGACAATCTGTGTGGTCAGGCCGACCGCAAGCATGCGCGCGATGCCATGCCGCGTCGCCAGCCAGCCGCCGATCAGGTTGGCTGCGATCCCTGCCGCTTCGTAAAGCAGGAAGAGGAACGCCAGCATGAAGGGTGAATAGCCGAGGCGGAAGAAATGCAGCAGCACCAGCATGCGCAGGGCGCCATCGGTCAGCGTGAAGCCCCAATAGGCGGCGGTGACGATGATGTAGTTGCGCAGCCCGGCGGTATGGCCGGGCGGCGCTGCACCTGCGCGGTGGCTCATAGGTTTCAGAGTCCCACGCTATCCATGTGGCAGGCCAGGTCGATCATGCGGCAGGCATAGGCCATTTCGTTGTCGTACCAGGCATAGACTTTCAGCAGGGTTCCGTCGGTCACCAGGGTGGAGGGCGCGTCGACAATGCTGCTGCGGGTGTCGCGCGCATAATCGGCCGACACCAGTGGCAGTTCCTCGTAACCCAGGATGCCAGCCAACGGGCCTGCCGCGGCCTCGCGGAACAGGGCGTTCACCTCGGCCGCCGTGGTGGCGCGCTGCAGTTCGAACACACAATCGGTCAGGCTGGCATTCAGTACCGGGGCGCGCACGGCATGGCCGTTCAGCTTGCCTTTCAGTTCCGGATAGATCAGCGCGATGGCCGTGGCGCTGCCGGTGGTGGTGGGTTGCAGCGACAGCATGGCGCTGCGGGCGCGGCGCAGATCCTTGTGCGGCGCGTCGGTGACGACGTTGGTGTTGGTCGGATCGTGGATCGTGGTGATCTGGCCGTGCCGGATGCCGAGAGCCTCGTGCACCACCTTCACCACCGGTGCCAGACAGTTGGTGGTGCAGGAGGCGGCGGTCACGATGGGATGCCGGGTCGGGTCGTAAAGCTGGTGGTTGACGCCAACCACCACGTTGAGGACGCTGTCGGCCTTCACCGGCGCGGCGACGATCACGCGTTTGGCGCCGCGGTCGAGATGACCCTGCAACGTCTCAGGCGTCAGGAATTTTCCGGTGCATTCCAGCACCACATCAACGCCGAGATCGCCCCATGGGATCGTGCCCGGCTGGGCCTCGGCCGAAAAGCCGATGCGTCGGTCGCCGATGCGGATCGCGCTGTCGTTTTCGGCGGCGATCTTCGGCCCGCGCCAGCGGCCCTGCACGCTGTCGAATTGCAGCAGATGCGCACTGGCTGCGGCACCGCCCTTGATTTCGTTCACATGCACGATGTCGAGCCGGTTATCCCGGCGCGGATCGTCGTTGGGGCGCTCGGCGGCGCCGAGGGCTGCGCGCAGTGCGAGCCGACCGATGCGGCCCATGCCGCTGATACCTGCTTTCATGATGTGTCCTTGCGGTCTGGAGGGTCAGCGTGCCTGAACCAGTGGATCCGCCAGTTCGTCGATCCGCGCTTTCAGCGCCATCTGGTCGAGCGCGGCAAACGGCAGGCTGGTGAAAATCTCAAGGCGGCGCCGCAGGCCGGCGTAGAGTTCATTCAGCATGGTGGCGCGCTCGGCAGCGCTGCCGCTGAATTTCGCCGGGTCGGGCAGCGGCCAGGCGGCGGTGGCCTTCACGCCCTCGAAATCCGGGCAGGTCTGGCCTGCCACCATGTCGCAAAGCGTGATGACGAAATCCATCTTCGGCGCCTCCGCACCAGTGAAGCTGTCCCAGGAGTTCGACTTAAGACCGGATACGTCATGGCCCAGCGCCTGCAGCTGCGAAAGGACTTCGGGCATCGGCCCCTCGGTTGCCGGATTGGAACCGGCCGAATAGGCGACGAAACGGCCGGGTGCCAGCTTGGACAGGATCGCCTCGGCGATGATCGATCGGGCGGAGTTGCGGGTGCAGAGGAACAGGACGTTGAAACTGGCGGGGCGTGACATCGGACTCTCCGTTGTGATGCGATACAGCAACCGGTTGAGATCACCGCAGCGTTCAGGCTCACCCTCGCAGCAGGGCTCGACCAGAAAAGCGATCAGGCGACGCAGGCGCTCGATCTGCACGGCGTAGATCAGGCTGCGGCCCTGGCGGGTAGCGGCCACCAGGCCAGCCTGTTCCATGGCGCGCAGATGGAAAGACAGGGTGGAGGAGGGCACGCTCAGCCGGGCCGCGGCTTCCCCCGCCGCCAGGCCGGTCGGACCGGCAGACAGAAGGACCTGCAGCAACTCAAGGCGGGTGCCTTGCCCTAAGGCGGCGAAGGTGGTGGCTATGTCTTCGATTTCCATATTTCTACTAATACAGAAATGAAATTGGCAGGCCAAATGAAGCTTTGTTTACAAAGAATAAGGCGATAGAGCGGTTTCGATTGATGGTTGCGCCTTTGAGATTGACGAGGTTGCGCCTTTTGGGGAATTCTCGTGATCGTCCGGTTGCGCCTTTGCGCCGGAGTCGCAGGAGCCCCGTCATGGCCGTCACCACCATCGGCGTGAAGATCGACGAAGACCTGAAAGCCCGGCTGAAGCGCGCTGCCGACGGCATCGGCCGTTCGCCGCACTGGCTGATCAAGCAGGGCATCTTCTCGGTGCTGGAGCGGGTTGAGCGCGGCGAGGCGCTCGCTGAACTGCTGGCGCCGGCGGTCGATATCGCCGACGCACCGATCGTCCCCGACGCCCCGCAGCCGCCTTTCCTGGAATTTGCCCAGACGGTGCAGCCGCAGAGCGTGTTGCGCGCCAAGATCACGGCGGCCTATCGGCGGCCGGAGACCGAATGCCTGCCGCTGCTGATCGCCGATGCCACTTTGCCAAAACCGGTGACGAGCGCCGCCCGCGATCTGGCGCGGAAGCTGGTGGAGGCGCTGCGCGAGAAAAGCCAGTCGGGCGGCGTCGAGGGACTGATTCACGAATACTCGCTCTCCAGCCAGGAGGGCGTCGCGCTGATGTGCCTGGCCGAGGCGCTGCTGCGGATTCCCGATCGCGCCACGCGCGACGCGCTGATCCGCGACAAGATCGGTCATGGCGACTGGGAGGCGCATCTCGGCCACAGCCCGTCGCTGTTCGTCAACGCCGCCACCTGGGGTCTTCTCATCACCGGCCGCCTGACCGGCACCAGCAGCGGCAAGTCGCTGTCGACCGCGCTGACCAAACTGATCGCGAAGGGCGGCGAGCCGCTGATCCGCAAGGGCGTCGATATCGCCATGCGCATGATGGGCGAGCAGTTCGTCACCGGTCAGACCATTGCCGAGGCGCTCGCCAACAGCCGGTCATGGGAAACGCGGGGCTTCCGCTATTCCTACGACATGCTGGGCGAGGCGGCGGCAACGGCGGCCGATGCGCAGCGGTATTACGCCGATTACGAACAGGCGATCCATGCCATCGGCAAGGCGGCGGCGAAGCGCGGCATCTATGACGGCCCTGGTATCTCCGTGAAACTGTCGGCGCTGCATCCGCGCTACAACCGCGCCAATCTGGAACGCGTGAAGGCCGAATTGCTGCCGCGGCTGAAAGCGCTGACTCTGCTGGCGCGACGTTACGATATCGGCCTCAATATCGACGCCGAGGAAGCCGACCGGCTGGAAATCTCGCTCGACCTGCTGGAAAGTCTCTGCTTCGATCCGGAACTGGCCGGCTGGAACGGCATCGGTTTTGTCGTGCAGGCCTATCAGAAACGCGCACCTTTCGTGATCGAATGGATCATTGATCTGGCGCGGCGCAGCGGGCACCGCATCATGGTGCGCCTGGTGAAGGGCGCTTACTGGGACAGCGAGATCAAGCGTGCTCAGGTCGACGGCCTCGAAGGCTTCCCGGTCTATACGCGCAAGGTGCACACCGACGTGTCGTATCTGGCCTGCGCGCGCAAGCTGCTGGCGGCGCCCGATGCGGTCTTCCCGCAATTCGCCACGCATAACGCGCAGACGCTGGCCACCATCCATGCCATGGCGGGTGCGAACTACTATCCCGGCCAGTATGAGTTCCAGTGCCTGCATGGCATGGGCGAGCCGCTGTATGAGGAAGTGGTCGGCAGAGAGAAACTCAATCGACCGTGCCGCATCTATGCGCCGGTCGGCACGCATGAAACCCTGCTGGCCTATCTGGTGCGCCGCCTGCTCGAAAACGGCGCCAATACCTCCTTCGTCAACCAGATCGCCGACAAGCAGATTCCGGTCGACCGCCTGATCGCCGATCCGGTCGAAGCCGCCCAGGCGATCCAGCCGCTGGGCGAACCGCATCCGAAGATCGCGCAGCCGCGCGATGTCCTTGGCGCGCGCCGCAACTCTGCCGGCATCGATCTCTCCAACGAGCAGCAGCTCGCCTCGCTCTCGGCGGCCTTGCTCGCCAGCGCCGACCGGCCGTGGCGCGCCATGCCGCTGCTAGCCGACGGTCCGGCCGCAGACGGCGAGGGCGTAGCGCTGCGCAACCCTGCCAATCGCAAGGACATCGTGGGACAGGTGATTGAAGCGGCACCGGCGCAGGTGACGCTTGCCGTCGATCATGCCGTGGCCTCTGCACCGATCTGGCAGTCGACACCGCCGGCCGAGCGTGCCCAGTGCCTGCTGCGCGCCGCCGACCTGCTGGAAAGCCGCATGCCGCTGCTGCTCGGCCTGATCGTGCGCGAAGCCGGCAAATCACTGCCCAATGCCATCGGCGAAGTGCGCGAGGCGGTGGATTTCCTGCGCTACTACGCGGCCGAAATCGAAGGCTACTCGAACGACACGCACCGTCCGCTCGGGCCGGTGGTCTGCATCAGCCCGTGGAATTTCCCGCTGGCGATTTTTACCGGCCAGGTGGCGGCCGCGCTGGCGGCCGGCAATGTCGTGCTGGCCAAGCCTGCCGAAGAAACGCCCCTGATTGCCGCCCAGGCGGTACAGATCCTGCACGAGGCCGGTGTGCCGGCGGGCGCGCTCCAGCTGCTGCCCGGCGATGGCCGCATCGGTGCGGCTTTGGTAGCCGATACGCGCGTTCGCGGCGTGATGTTCACCGGCTCCACCGACGTCGCCCGCCTGATCCAGAAACAGCTCGCCCATCGCCTGCTGCCCGATGGTCGTCCGGTGCCGTTGATTGCTGAAACCGGCGGGCTCAATGCGATGATCGTCGATTCCTCCGCGCTGCCCGAACAGGTGGTGGCGGACGTGCTGGCCTCGGCCTTTGACTCGGCTGGCCAGCGCTGCTCGGCACTGCGGATTCTGTGCCTGCAGGAGGATGTCGCCGACCGCATGCTGACCATGCTGAAAGGCGGCCTGGCCGAACTGTCGCTGGGCTCGCCGGACCGCCTGTCCGTCGATGTCGGACCTGTCATCACGCCGGCGGCGCAGCAGACGATTCTCGCGCATATCGACGCCATGCGCGCGAAGAAATGTCACATCGAGCAGCTGCCGCTGCCGGCCTCGGCGAAACACGGCACCTTCGTACCGCCAACCGTCATCGAACTGTCGAAAGTCTCCGATCTCAAGGCGGAGGTCTTCGGTCCGGTGCTGCATGTGGTGCGCTACAAACGGCAGGAGCTGGACAGGCTGATCGACGAGATCAATGCCGCCGGCTATGGCCTCACCTTCGGCCTGCACAGCCGCATCGACGAGACGATAGCGCGGGTCGTGCAGCGTATCGACGCCGGCAATCTCTATGTGAACCGCAACATCATCGGCGCCGTGGTCGGCGTGCAGCCTTTCGGCGGTCATGGCCTCTCTGGCACCGGGCCGAAAGCCGGCGGGCCGCTGTATCTGCGGCGCCTGCTGTCTGTTGCGCCGGCCATCGATCTGCGCGGTGAGGCGAAACACGATCTGCTCGCTGCGTATCTCGGCTGGCTGAAACAGCGCCATCCCGCGGTGGCGCAACGCTGCGACGGACTACTGGCACGCAGCCCGCTCGGCCATGCTGTCGAACTGCCCGGCCCGGTCGGCGAGCGCAATGCCTATGCGTTGTTGCCGCGCGGCGCCGTCCGCTGCATCGCCGCCGAGCCCGACGAGCTGCTGGTCCAGGTGGCGGCAGCCCTCGCCACCGGTAACCGTGCGGTCGTCGCGGAAGCGCTGGCTGTGTTCGAAGGAGTGCCGCAGCAGATGCGGGAGCAGATTGTTCCCGATGGCGCAGCAGAGGCCATCCTGTTCGCCGGTGCCGGCGATCAGCTGATCCGGCTGGCGCAGCAGACTGCCGAGCTGCCGGGGCCGATCCTGCCGATCCATGTGGCAGATGGCGGCGGTAACTATCCTCTCGACATGCTGCTGGCCGAGCGCGCGATCAGCACCAATACCGCCGCGGCCGGTGGCAATGCCAGTCTCATGAGTATCGGCTAAGCCGGCAGAAGCGTCAGGCCGTAATCGCGGAAGCTGATGCTGATCCTGCTGCCGACGCTGAGCGGTCTGCCCACCGCGCCGTCGACGACGAAGAACGTGCCGGCGGCGGATTGCAGGCTGTATTCCATATGGCCGCCGAGATAGGCGGCGCGCGCCACGGTGGCGGGCAGGCCGGAACCATCGGTGGCGATCAGCACGGCTTCGGGCCGTACGGCCAGCTTGGCGGCGCCTTTGCCGACGCCGCGCGCCGGCAGGTCGAAGGTCAGTCCGCCGAGCCGCACATCCGCACGGTCGCCGCGGACCGCGACGATCTCCGCATCGACGATGTTTGAATCGCCGATGAAATCCGCCACGAACAGGTCGGCCGGCTGCTCGTAAAGCTCGCGCGGCGTGCCTTCCTGCGCGATCACGGCATTCGCCATCACGATGATGCGGTCCGACACCGCCAGCGCCTCTTCCTGGTCATGCGTCACATAGGCAACAGTCAGGTTCAGGCGCTGCTGCAATTCGCGGATATCCTCGCGCACGCGGCGGCGCAGCTTGGCATCCAGATTGCTGAGCGGCTCGTCGAACAGCAGCACACGCGGTTCCAGCACCAGCGCGCGCGCCACCGCCACGCGCTGCTGCTGGCCGCCAGACAGTTCCGACGGCAGACGCTTCTCGAAACCGCTCAGCCCCATCAGCGCCAGCTTCTCCGCCGCCATCGCTTCGGCCTGCTTGCGCGGCAGGCCGCTGACGGTGGGGCCATAGGCGGCGTTTTCCAGCACATTCATATGCGGAAACAGCGCATAGGACTGGAACACCATGCTGACGCCGCGCTCGGCCGCCGACAGCCGCGTGACATCCTCGCCGCCGACCAGAATCTGGCCCTCGCTCGCCATTTCCAGACCGGCGATCAGACGCAGCGTGGTGGTCTTGCCACAGCCCGATGGCCCCAGCAGGGTCACCAGCGTACCGGGCGCGATGGTGAAGGACACGGCATTGACTGCCGTGACCTCGCCATAGCGCTTCGATACCTGGCGGAACTCGACCGAGGCCTGACCGGACTGCAACATCAATGCAACTCCTTTACTTGGCCTGGCTGCCGACGTCTTTTTCCCAGCGCTCGATCAGGCGCTTGCGCTCGGCGGCACTGCCATATTTGGCGAAGTCGTAATTGATCAGCTTGGTGGCTTCGAGACGCGGCGCCTTGGGCGGCAGCGGTGTCTCGGGATTGGACGGCACCTGGTAGGACTTGCCACGCACTGCCAGCGCCTGGCCCTCGGCCGACAGCGCATACTCATACCACTTCTTGGCATTCTCCAGATTGCGCGCGCCCTTGATGATCGACATCGAGCCGATCTCGTATCCGGTGCCTTCGCAGGGCGCCTGCACAGCCACCGGGAAGCCTTCGACCGCTTCAGCCACGGCATCATGCAGGAACATCACGCCGATCATGGTTTCGCCGCGCGCGGTGTTGCGCGCTGGCGCCGGGCCGGAGCGGGTATACTGGTTCACGCTGCCATGCAGCTGCTTCAGATAGGCAAAAGCCTGATCTTCGCCCATCAACTGCACCAGCGTGGCGATCGCGGTATAGGCTGTGCCGGAGGAGGATGGGTTCGAAATCTGAATCTCATCCTTGAAGTCCGGTTTCAGCAGATCCTTCCAGCATTGCGGTGCGGCAGCGCCGCGCTTCTTGGCCAGAAGCTCGGTATTGTAGGCGAAGCCGAGCAGGCCGGCGTAAATGCCGACGGTACGATACTTCGACTGTTCAGCTTGACTGCGCGCCCAGGGATGCAGTTTGGCCAGCATCGGCGAACGATATTCCTCGCTCAAACCCAACTCGGCCATCTGCAGATGCGGATCGCCGGTGCCGCCCCACCAGATATCGCCCTTCGGATTGCCGGCCTCGGCACGAATCTGCGCGAAGGTCTCGCCCGAACCCTTCTGCGTCATCGTCACCTTGACGCCGGTTTTCTTCTGAAACTCGTTGCTCATCAGCTGGCACCAGTCGATCAGTGCGCTGCAGTAGACGGTGAGCTCGCCGGCGGATTGTGCCCTGGCTTGCGGGATGGTGATGGCGGCAAAGCCGGCGACAGCAAGCATCGGCAGAAGACGGACAGACATGGTTTCCTCCTTTTATGATTCTTTTTCGACTTACTTCGGCAGGCTGGAGATTTCCTTTTCCCAGCGGTCGAGGATGCGCTTGCGCTCCGAGGCCTGGCCGTATTTGGCGAAGTCGTAGTTGATCAGTTTGACCTCTTCCAGCTTTGGCGTGTTCGGCGGGATCGGCGCATCGACATGGCTGGGAATCTGGAAGCTCTTGGCCCTCACGCCGGTCGCCTGCGCGGCCGGCGTCAGCGCGAATTCATACCACTTCTTGGCATTCTCCAGATTGCGGCTGCCCTTGATGATCGACATCGAGCCGATCTCGTAGCCCGTACCTTCGCAGGGCGCCACGGAGGTGACCGGCGCGCCGAGCTGCGCTTCGGCCACGGCGGCGAACATCCAGGTGATCGCAGTGACGGACTCGCCGCGCGCCACATTGGCCATCGGCGCCGCGCCAGACCGCGGATACTGATTGATATTGGCATGCAGCGCCTTGAGATAGGCGAAGGCGGGCTCTTCGCCCATGATCTGCACCAGTGTTGCCAGCATGACGTAAGATGTGCCCGACGTAGTGGGATTCGACATCTGCACTTCGTCGCGATAGGCCGGCTTGATCATATCGGCCCAGCAGCGCGGCGCCGGCAGTTTCCGCTTGGCCAGCGCCTCGGTGTTCCAGACCAGACCCAGCGTGCCGGCATAGATGCCGACACTGCGGTATTTCGAAATCTCGGCGGCACGCTGCGCCCAGGGATGCAGCTTGGCCAATGTCGGCGAGCGGTACTCTTCCAGCAGGTTGAGTTCGGCGGCCTGCAGGTGGGAATCACTCGGTCCGCCCCACCAGATGTCGCCGCGCGGATTGTCGGCCTCGGCGCGGATCTGCGCGAAGGTCTCGCCGGTGCTCTTGGTGCTCACCGCCGCCTTGATGCCGGTGCTGCGCTCGAATTCGGCGCGCATGATTTCGCACCACTCGGCCAGCAGGCTGCAATAAACGGTGACCTGGGCCTGCGCGCGCGCCGGCGTGGCTTGCGTGAAGGCAAGCAGGGCAATGACGGCGATCAGACTGTTGCGGACCAGTTTCATGATGCGCTCCTGTTGGTGAGATTAACCGGCCGCCGGCAAGGGGCTGGCGGCGATGCTGCGGCGACCGAGTCTGCGTTCGCCGACGATGAACTGGATCAGGGCGATGGCAAGCACCATCACGGCGATCAGGACGGAGGAATAGGCAATCGCCAGGCCCAGTTCGCCGGCCTCGACGCGGCCAACGATATAGGCGGTGGCCATATTATACTGTGCGGTCACCAGGAAGATGATGGCGCTGACGGCTGTCATGGCGCGCACGAAGCTGTAGACCAGCGCGGCCACCACGGCGGGGCGCAGCAGCGGCAGCATGATGCGGCGGAACGTCCCGGCCGCACCGGCGCCCAGGGTGAGCGAGGCTTCATCCAGGCTCTTGTCGATCTGGCTCAGCGTGGCGATGCCGGCACGCACGCCGACCGGCATGTTGCGGAAAATAAAGCAGATCACCAAGATGATGCCGGTGCCGGTCAGTTCCAGCGGCGGCACGTTGAAAGCCAGCACATACGAAATGCCGATCACCGTGCCGGGGATGGCGAAGCTGAGCATGGTACCGAATTCAAACGCCCGGCGCCCGGCGAATTGCTGGCGGGTCAACAGCCAGGCGGTCAGTACGCCGATGCCGGCCGTCAGTGGCGCGCTGATCGCCGAGATCCAAAGCGTGATACCGAACGAGCCCCAGGCCGAGCCGGTGAACATCAGGCCATGCGGGCCCCATTCCATGGTAAAGCCTGCGACGTAATGCGACAGCGTGAAACTATGGTCGCGGCCGACGGCCTTCACGAAACCACCAAACAGGATGGTCAGGTAGATCACGGCGGTGAACACCGCCCAGGGCAAGGCCAGCGCGTAGCAGACAATGCTGACGCCGCGTGGCAATGGCGGGGGAACCCCTGAGTCACCCTTGCCGGTCACGGTGGTGTAGGTGCGTGTGCCGAGCCAGTGCTGCTGCGCCCAGAAGGCGCCCAGCGTAAACACCAGCAGGATGATGGCGAGAATGGCGGCGCGGCTTTCGTCATGCGCGGCGCCGACGATGGCGAAGAAAATCTTGGTCGACAGCACGTCATACGAGCCGCCGAGCACCAGCGGATTGCCGAAATCAGCCAGGCTTTCGACGAAGCCGAGCAGGAAGGCATTGGCGATGCCCGGACGCAGCAGCGGCCAGGTGACGGTACGGAAGGTGGTCCAGCGGTTGGCGCGCAGCGTCTGGGCAGCTTCCTCCAGCGACGGTGCGATGCCCTGCACGACGCCGATCAGCACCAGGAAGGCGATCGGCGTAAAGGCCAGCAGCTGCGCGATGGCGATGCCGGTGAAGCCGTAGATCCAGCGCGAGCGCGGAATATCGAACCAGTCCATCATCAGCGCGGTGACGGCGCCGGAGCGGCCGAACAGCAGCACCAGCGCCAGGCCGATCACAAAGGGTGGCGTGATGATCGGCAGTACGGTGAGCAGGCGCAGCAGCGGCTTGAAGCGGAATCCGGTGCGCACCGCGATCAGCGCGAAGGCCAGTCCGAGCAATGTGGTGCCGGCCCCGACCACCACGGCAAGGAACAGCGTGTTCCAGGCCACGCCGCAGCGCAGGTTGCTGCTCAGGCAGTCCAGACCCCAGATCGAACGGTCGAAGCCCTTCGCCATAATCTCGGCCGGTGTGCCGGCAAAGGCCTGCAGCAGCACGCTGAGCACCGGGAAGAAAACGAACAGGCCGATCAGTGCCACGATCAGTGTGATGGCGCCGACCGTGAAGGCGTCGCCGCGACAGAAGCCGCGTCGCGCCAGTCCGCGCGCGAACAGCATCAGATAGGCAAAGCCGAGCAGGGCGGCGCCGAGGCCGAAGCCGGGCTGTTTGGCATCGAGCGGCAGCAGCGGCTGCAGGCTGCCGAGCGTCGGCCCGCGATGGTCGATGGCAAATCCCTGTGCCAGCAGCAGGGCGACGCCCGTCGCACCGCACCAGACCAGCAGACTGCCATGAAGGGGCGCGTCGCGCGGTATGGCAATGGCAGCGGCAATGCCGAGCAGCGGCAGGGCCGGCAGCAGCAGCCAGCCGCGATCCTGCGCGACAATCTGCCAGAACGCCGAGGCCGATCCGGCCGAGGGATAACCGTAGAGCCAGGATAGCGAGAACAGACCGCTGCCCGGCAGCGCATACCAGGGCAGCAGCGCAAAACCGGCAAAGCCGAGCGCCAGCCAGCCCCAGACCCCCTGGCCGGCTGGCCGCGATCGCGCCGTGACAATTGCTGCCGTCATCGAATCCCCTTGCGGCGACAGATTAGGGCTTCCGCGGAAATATTGCAGTTTCTTTTCATATTTGTGACGATGAAAAACATAACGCCCGCTAAAGGGCCATCCTGGAGGAAAACGTCATGACCCGTAGCCTGCATCTGCTTTTGGGCGCCGTGTGCGCAGTGTCGATTTCGGTCGCAGCGCATGCCCAGACCGGCAAGGTCACGGTCGTCACATCTTTCTCCAAGGATGTCACCACGCCGATCAAGACCGCCTTCGAGAAGGCCTATCCCGGCACCAATCTGGATGTCCAGAACCGCAATACCAATGCCGGCGTGAAGTTCCTGCAGGAAACCAAGGCCAATAACCAGGTCGACCTGTTCTGGGCTTCGGCCCCCGACGCTTTCGAGGTGCTGAAGTCGAACAAGCTGCTGCAGGCCTACAAGCCGAAGGCAACCGGCATCCCCGAGAAGGTTGGCTCCTATCCGATCAACGATCCGCAGGGCTACTACTTCGGCTTCGCCGCCTCTGGCTACGGCATCATGTGGAACACCCGCTACATGCAGGCCAAGAAGCTGCCCGAGCCGAAGGAATGGGATGACCTGCTGAAGCCGGTCTATTTCGACCATGTCGCCATCGCAGCGCCCTCACGCTCGGGCACCACGCACCTGACCATCGAAACGATCCTGCAGGGCGAGGGTTGGGAAAAGGGCTGGCGCACGTTGCGCCTGATGGCCGGCAACTTCCGCCAGGTCACCGAACGCAGCTTCGGCGTGCCGGAAGGCGTCAACAGCGGTCAGTTCGGCCTCGGCGTCGTGATCGACTTCTTTGCGTTTTCCTCTGAGGCTTCGGGCTTCCCAGTCAAGTTCGCCTACCCGACAGTCACGACGCTGGTCCCGGCCAACGTCGGCATCGTCGCCAATGCACCAAACACCGCCGCTGCGCAGGCCTTTGTCGAATTCCTTCTCTCGCCCGCGGGCCAGGAAGTGCTGCTCGAACCGGGCATCCGTCGCCTGCCGGTGATACCGGCAGTCTATGACAAGCCCGCCGCGAAAGGCCTGCCCAATCCGTTTAAGGACACGTCATTGGGTGCGCGTGTGAAATTCGATGTCGATGCCTCGGAGAAGCGCACGGCCGCGGTGGACGCGCTGTACGATCAGACAATCACCTTCCAGCATGAAGCGCTGAAGGCAGCCACTAAGGCGGTGCATGATGCCGAAGCGGCGCTGGCCAAGAAGGACAATGCGCAGGGCCGCACCCTGCTCAAGGAGGCCCGCGACCTGATCGCCGCCATGCCGGTAACTGAAGCGGAAGTCGCCAGCGACGCCATCGCCAAGGCCTTCACCGGCTCCAAGGAGCCCGGCGCGCGCCAGGCTGAGCTGGAGCAGAAGTGGGCGGCGTTTGCTAAGGAGAACTATGCCAAGGCCAAGGACAAGGCCGAGCAGGCGACAAAGCTCGCGCGCTGAGCCGCCACATTAGCCCGTGACGATTTCCTCCGTGCTTCCCCGCCTGCGACGGGCGGGCAATAACGCGACGGCCGGCCAGATCGTGGCCGCCGTCGCGATTGCCGCTTTCCTGATCCTGTTTCTCGCTCTTCCGGTGGCGCAGGTGATGATCGCCGCCTTCCAGCCCAAGGGCGGCGGCGGTTTCACGCTGGTCAACTTCGTCGATTTCTTCAGTACCGAGCTGTTCGTCCGCTCGTTCTGGAATTCACTCTATGTCTCGGGCATGTCGGTGCTGGTCGCCACGCTGATCGCGCTGCCGCTCGCCTACATCACCGCGCGATTTGAATTTCGCGGCGCGCTGCTGATCCAGACGCTGGGCGTCGTGCCGCTGATCATGCCGCCCTTCGTCGGCGCGGTGGCGATGCAGCTGCTGTTCGGCCGCAATGGCACGATCAACCTGCTGCTGCAGGATCATTTCGACATCACCATTCCCTTCATGGAGGGGCTGAACGGCGTGGTGCTGGTACAGGCGATCCACTATTTCCCCTTCATCCTGATCAATCTGACGACGGCGCTCAACAATATCGACCGCAGCATGGAGGAGGCGGCGCAGAGCCTGGGTTGCAGTGGCATCCGCCTGTTCCGCCGCGTCGTCTTCCCGCTCGCCATGCCGGGCTATATCGCCGGAGCGGCGCTGGTCTTTATCAAGGTGTTCGACGATCTTGCCACGCCGCTGCTGCTCAATGTGAAGGACATGCTGGCGCCGCAGGCGTATCTGCGGGTCACCTCGATCGGCATCACCGATCCGATGGGCTATGTCATCTCGGTAGTGCTGATCGTCTTCTCGCTGCTCTCCATGTGGGCATCCACCTTCGCCTTGCGCGGTCGTGACTATGCCACCACCCAGCGCGGTGGCGGCGGGCTGGATCGCCGCAAACTCGGGCCGCTGCAGGCCGTGGCCGCCTACTGCATCGTCATCAGTATCCTGCTGTTGGTGCTGGCGCCGCATATCGCACTCACACTGCTGTCCTTCGCTACAGTCTGGTCCTTCAGCCCGCTGCCCGATGCCTACACGCTGGCGCATTACGGCAAGGTGTTCGAGGAAAGCGCGGTGTATATGAAAAACACCGTACTCTATGCCGGTCTGGCGGCTGCCATCGACATCGTACTGGGCGTGGCGATTGCCTATCTGGTGCTGCGCACCAAGCTGATCGGTCGGCAGTGGCTCGATTACGGTGCGATGGCCGCGCTGGCCGTGCCAGGCGTGGTGCTCGGGATCGGATATCTGCGCAGCTTCTATGGCATCACGCTGCCCGATGGCACGCCCCTCGCCACGCTCTGGATCGTCATCGTGCTGGCGCTGGCCGTCCGCCGCCTGCCTTATGCCTTGCGCGCCTGCATGGCGGCCCTGCAGCAGGTCAGCGAGGCACTGGAAGAGGCCGGCGAGAATCTCGGTGCCACCAAGCTGCGAGTAATCCATCGCATCATCGTGCCGCTGATGACGGGTGGTATTCTGGCTGGCTTCATCACCAGCTTCGCCACAGCAGCCGTTGAACTTTCCGCCACCATTATGCTGGTGCAGTCGAATGCCGACGCGCCTCTGACCTACGGGCTTTATGTGTTCATGCAGTCGCCCGCCGGCCGTGGACCCGGCGCTGCGCTCGGCATCATCGCGGTGATTCTGGTCGCCGTCTGCACCTTCATCTCGCATCTGCTGATCGAGCGACATCGCCGTCGCTCTGGCGCCATCCGCTAGGGTTGTTGTATGATCATTGAGGCCATCACCCCCGTTTCAGTCACCGTCGACAGTGTCTCGCTTAGCTATGCTGAGAACGCGGTGCTTAAGAATGTCAGCCTGCAGGTTGAGCCCGGCGAATTCTTTGCCTTCCTTGGTCCGTCCGGTTGCGGAAAGACCACCTTGCTGCGTCTGATCGCTGGCTTTGCTCATGCCCAGGGTGGCCGAATCCTGATCGGCGAGCGCGACGTCACTGATCTCCGGCCGTGGCAGCGCGATGTCGGGTTGGTCTTCCAGAATTACGCGCTATGGCCGCATATGACGGTGGCGGAGAATGTCGCCTTCGGTCTGGAAGAGCGCCGACTGCCCTCGGCCGAAATCAAAAAACGTGTCGGCGAGATGCTCGAACTGGTGGGACTGAGCGCGCTGGGCGAGCGCCGCCCGTCGCAACTGTCGGGCGGGCAGCAGCAGCGTGTGGCGCTTGCCCGCACGCTGGCAGTGCGCCCGCGAGTACTGCTGCTGGACGAGCCACTGTCCAACCTGGATGCAAAGATGCGCCTGCAGGTGCGCCGCGAACTGCGTGACCTGCAACGCAGCTTGGGGATTACCGCGATCTTCGTCACCCATGACCAGGAAGAGGCCAATACGGTCTGCGATCGCATCGCCGTGATGAACAATGGCGTGGTGCAGCAGGTGGCGGCACCGATGGACCTCTTCGCCAGCCCAGCCAACCTCTTCGTGGCCAATTTCCTCGGCGCGATCAACCTGTTGGCCGGCAAGGCGGAGGGCAATGCCTACCGTCTGGCCGATGGCCGCAGCGTGGCTATGGCGCACGCGGCCGATCCTGCTGTGCAGATGATGGTACGACCGCAGGATGTCGCTATCCTGCCAGATGATACTGTGCCGTCCGGCCACCTGCCGCTGGCGGGCGAGGTGCGCGACCGCGAATTCCTCGGCAGCATCATGCGCTATGTGGTGCAGACGCCGCTGGGCGACCTTCGGGTCGACAACATCCTGCTCGGCAATACGCCGGTGAGGGAGATCGGTGACAGCGTCACGCTGGCGATCGATCCCGCCCGCGCGCTGTATCTTCGAGGCTGATTCTCGCAGCGCACCTTCAACTGACGGGTTGCCTTTGCCGCGCCTTGCCTCACAATAAGGTTCAGGAGGAAGCGCCATGACCAGAGAACTCGGACAGGTGCCTGTCCACGGCCTCGACCAGCTTGCGGCACAGATTCCGAATGGCGCCATGATCGCCGTGCCGCCGGATTATTCCGGCGTCGCCATGGCGTTGACCCGCGCCATGATCCGTCGCGGCTTGCGCGATCTGCATGTGGTCTGCGTGCCGGTCTCCGGTCTGCAGGTCGAGATGCTGGCCGGCGCCGGCTGCCTCGGCACGGTGGAGACCTCGGCGATCACGCTCGGCGAATACGGCACCGCCTATCGTTTCCAGGCCGCGCTCAAGGCGAAACAGTTCCGCATGCTGGACGCGACCTGTCCGGCGGTGCATGCCGCGATCCAGGCCGGCGGCAAGGGGATTCCCTTCATGCCGCTGCGCGGTCTGCTCGGCACCGACCTGCTGAAGAACCGCCCGGACTGGACGGTGATCGACAATCCGTTTTCGAAAGAGGAAGACCCGGTCGTGCTGCTGCCGGCGATCCGGCCTGATTTTGCGATCTTCCACGCGCCTTTCGCTGACCGCAACGGCAATGTCTTCATCGGTCGCCGCCGCGAGCTGGTGGCGATGGCGCATGCCTCGACGCAGTCCCTGGTGACGGTGGAGGAAATCCGCGATGTCGATCTGCTCGCCAGCGAAGAGTCTGCCGCGGGCACGCTGACCGCCGCCTATATCGGCGGTATCAGTGAAGCGCCGCGCGGCGCCTGGCCGCTCAAGCTGTGGGATATCTACGACTATGACGAAGACCATCTGAAGCTTTATGGCGAGATGGCGCGCACGGCCGAAGGATTTACCGGCTATTGCGACCGCTTCGTCTACGACCAGAAGGCGGCAGAGTAATGAGTTTCAGCCGCCAGGAACTGCTGATCGTCACCATTGCCCGGCTGCTGCAGGGCTGCCGGCTGGTCGCCACCGGCGCCTCCTCGCCGATCCCCGGCGCCGGCGCCTTGCTGGCCCGCGCGCAGTCGAACGGCCGAATGCGCGTCAACGTGCTGGGCAGCGTACGCAACGATTTCCTCTGCGATGGCGGCGTCGAGCTGTTCGATCTCGCCGGGCAGGGGCGGCTCGATGCGTTTTTCCTCGGTGGCGGCCAGATCGACGGCGAGGCCAATATCAATCTCGTCGGTGCCGGCGGCGAATATCCGCAAACGAACGTGCGCTGGCCGGGCTCGTTTGGCTCGGGCTACCTGTATTATCTGGTGCCGCGCGTGATCCTGTTCCGCGAGGAGCACAGCCGTCGCGTGCTGGTGCCGAAGGTGGACTTCATTTCCTCGGCCGGACCGAAGAACGACGGCACCTACCGTCCCGGTGGTCCCATCGGCCTGCTGACCAATCTGTGCTGGTTCGCCTTCGACCGCGAGAGGCGCCGCTTCCGGCTGGAGAGCGTGCATCCCGGACATACAGTGGAAGAGGTGCGCGACAACACCGGCTTCGATTTCGACTGCCCGGCCGATGTGCCGGCCACCGCATCGCCGGATGCCGCCACGCTCGCGCTGCTGCGCACGCGCATCGCCGCCGAGATCGCGGAAACCTATCCGCGCTTCGTCGCGCAGGTGTTTCCGGACCTCGCGGCTGCCAGCGCGTAGTTACGGCTCGCGCAGCCAGATCTGCGTGCGGCCCAGGATCGGCGTGCCGATGAAGCCGCGCAGGCGCAGCTTCTGTCCGGCTTCGGTCAGCGTGGCCTTGGCATTGTAGATCTTGCCGTTTTTCGGATCGAGCACGCTGCCGCTCGCCCATTCGTTGCCGCCGTCCGGCTTCAGGCCCCAGAGGAAGGTCATGCCGATCACCGGCTTGTCCTTGTGTTCGCCCTCGCAGGCCTCGCAGACCGGGTCCGGCTTTTCGTCGGGCCGGTAGAAAATCTGCAGGATGCGGCCCTGCAACTCACCGTCGACGTTGGTGATTTCCACGATGCTGCGCGGCGCATTGGTCTCGTCGTCGATGGTCTTCCATTTGCCGAGCGGGCTGCTCTGGGCCAGGGCCGGCAGCGGCGCCAGCGTCAGCAGGACGGCTGCCATAATAATCTTGCGCATGGGAATCTCCTTGCCGGAAAGAATGGCATAATGTCATGGTTTGGCGAATTCCCGGCCCCCGGCAAACTGTTATAGAGTGACGGGTGGCACAGGAGGTGCGGCATGAGTGAACAAACGACCGGCTCCCGCTTCCGTCTCGGCGTCGGCGCCGCGGAAGACTGGCGTATGGCGGTGGATGGCAGCCTGCTGCAGCTGATGCCGCTGGCCGACAGCGCCAATGTCGGCTTCGTCTATGTCAGCGACCGCATGGCCGACCGCATGCCGCAGATCATGAAGCGGCTCAGCGAAGCCACCGGCATTTCCAACATGATCGGCGCCTGCGGCTACAGCATCGCCGCCGGCGACCGCGAATACTGCGACGAACCGGTCGTTGCCTGCCTGGTCGGCACCGTGCCGGAAGGCAGCGCCACCGTCTTCACGCGGCCCACGGAGCGCCCGCAGGGCTGGCTCGGCGTGGTGCATGCCGACCCGCAGGTGCCGGCGCTGCCGGAACTGGTCGAGGATTTCGCCGAAGCGGCCGGCGCCTATCTGGTCGGCGGTCTGGTGGCCGCCAGAGGCCCGCGTCCGCAATGGGCCGGCCGCATCGTCGAAGGCAGCATGTCCGGCATTGTATTCAGCGAGGCGCAGCCGGTAATGACCAGCCTGACCCAGGGCTGCAGCCAGATCGGCGGCGTGCATGAAATCACCGCGGCCGACGGCAACGTGATCCTCGAACTCGATGCCAAGCCGGCCTATGACGTGCTGCGCGACAGTTTCGCCGTGCAGTCGCTCACCGACCTGCGCAAGCTCAGCAGCGGCCTGATGGTCGGCCTGCCGGTGAGCGGCACGGACCGGCCGGATTATCTGGTGCGCAACATCATCGGCATCGATCCGCAGGCCGGCGGCATCGCCATCGGCGCGATGGTGGAAGAGGGCGACCAGATCTTCTTCTGCCGCCGCGACATCGACTCCGCCGGTCGCGACATGGACCGCATGCTGGCCGAACTGAAGCGCCGCTGCGGCGACCGCACCCCGCGTGGTGCGCTGTGGTATTCCTGCATGGCGCGCTGCCAGGACCAGTTCGTGCAGTCGCCCAGCGAGCTCGCCCGCATCCAGACCGTCTTCCCCGATCTGCCGCTGGTCGGCATGTATTGCGGCGGCGAGATCGCCCAGTCGCGGCTCTACGGCTATACCGGCGTACTGTCGCTGTTCCTCTAGGGTCTTCTAGGCCTCCAGCACGATCCGCCCGACCACTTCGCCGGCCTTCAGCTTCAGCAGCGAGTCATAGGCTGACTCCAGCGGCGCGGCTGTGATCGGCAGCGGCGGCAGGGCGGTCTGCTGCGCCAGCGCCAGCAGCTCCTTCAGCTCGATCAGGCTGCCGACATAACTGCCGCTGATCCGCACGCCCTTCATCACATGCAGGCCCAGGGGCAGGGTGGCGGTGCCGCCGAGCAGGCCGACCGTCACCACATGGCCGGCCTTGCGTAAACTGCCATAGGCAAACTCGAAGCTGGAGGTCGAGCCGGCGAAGTCGATGGCAGCCATCACGCCGCCGGTGGCTTTGAGCAGGGATTTCAACGCACCATCGGCGCGCGGGTCGATGGCGTCCTTCGCGCCGAGCCGCAGCGCCATGTCGCGCTTGGCCGGATCGAGATCGGCCACGATGGGCGCCACGCCGGTCATCGCCTTGGCCAGCGCCACGCCATTCAGGCCGACGCCGCCGGCGCCGACGATGAGAAGACTGTGGTCGGGCTTGAGCGGACCGATCTTCTTCAGCGCCGAATAGGCGGTCAGGCCGGAACAGGCATAGGTGGCGGCCAGCGCCGGATCGAGACTGCCGATATCCAATAGATATTGCTCGTCGGGCACCAGCACATGGCTGGCATAGCCGCCGTCGATGAAGATGCCGAGCGATTTCTGCGCGCCGCCGCACAGATGTTCGTTGCCGTCGCGGCAGGGCGGGCAGCTGCCGCAGCCGATCCACGGAAACACCAGTTTGCGTTGCCCGACCTTCGCGGTATTCGCCTCTGGCCCTGTGGCCGCCACCGTACCGGTGATCTCGTGCCCCGGCGTCAGCGGCAGGGCGGCGCCGCCATTGGCGGCCACCACGCGCTTGCCGCCGCCCAGATCGAAGAAGCCTTCCCAGATATGCAGGTCGCTGTGGCAGACGCCGCATTTCTCGACGCGAACCAGAACCTCGCGGCCTTTCGGCTGCGGCAGCGGCTTTTCGCTGAAGCTCAGCGGCTTGCCGAACTCGGCCACCTGATAACAGCGCAGCATGGCGTTCCTCCTTCGTCTGAACCAAATGGTAGGAAGCGCGGCAGGCTGGTGTCCAGCCCTCAAAACGGTAAACTCCCGGGCGGCAGACGAGGAATCGCCGGGAGGACCAATGCTCAAGCAGATGTTCGATTTGACGGGCCGGGTGGCGCTGATCACCGGCGCCTCGCGCGGCTTCGGTCTGGAATTCGCCAAGCTGTTCGCCGAAGCCGGTGCGCTGGTGATTCTGAACGGCCGCCATATGGAAACGCTGACGACCGCCGCCGATGTGGTGCGCAAACACGGCCTGGTCGATGTCGCCGCCTTCGACGTCGCCGATATCCCAGCCGGCATTGCCGCCATCGAGGCGATCCAGAAGACGCATGGCAGTCTCGACATCCTGGTCAACAATGCCGGCATGAATATCCGCAAGCCGCTGACCGAGTATCAGCTGGAAGAATGGCGCCAGGTGCTGGAGGTCGATCTCACCGCGCCCTTCGCGCTGGCGCAGGCCGCCGGCCTTGGCATGGCGAAGCGCGGGTATGGCCGCATCATCAATATCGGGTCCGTGATGTCGGTCTGGGGCCGTGCCAGTATTCCGGCTTACTCGGCCGCCAAGCATGGCATTCTCGGCCTGACCAAGTCGCTCGCGGCCGAACTCGGCGCCAAGGGCGTCACCTGCAACGCGATCGCGCCCGGCTATTTCGAGACCGAGCTGAATGCCGAGCTGATGAAGAATACGGACTTCGTGAAATACGTGAACGACCGTACGCCGCTGCGCCGCTGGGGCAAGCCCGACGAACTGGCCGGCGCGGCGCTGTTCCTCGCGTCGCCTGCGGCATCCTATGTGAACGGCCATCTGCTCACCGTCGATGGCGGCATGACCACCACGATGTAAGGCACAGATGACGGCGGCCAGCGACAGCTTTCCCTTCATTCCGGCCTTTCCGGCGCGGCACGACCGCCGCCTGCCGCTGTTTCAGCTGCTGAAGACCCTGCGCGAGAATGCCATCGGCACCTATACGCAGGATGCCTTCGAGCGCGACATCATCGTCTACCGTCTCGGCTTCAAGCGGATGATCCTGGCCAACCACCCGGACCTGATCCGCCATGTCATGCTCGACAACGCCGCCAATTACGAGCGTGACCCGGTCGGCAAGCGATTGCTGGAACCGGGCCTGGGCAACGGGCTGCTGACCAGCGAAGGCGCCGACTGGAAGCGCCAGCGCCGCATGATGGCGCCGATCTTCCAGCCGCGCCGGCTCGCCGGTTTTGCGGCGATCATGACCGACTGTTCCGAACGGCTGGCGGCGAAGCTCGCCGCCTTGCCGCCGACCTGCCATGTCGACATGGCCGAACAGATGATGCTGCTGACCCTGGACATCATCGCGCGCACCATGTTCGGCTCCGATGACGGCACGGATGTTTCGGCGGTGGGCGAGGCGATGGATCGCTACCAGTTGACGGTGCGGCCCAATATTCCCGACCTGATCGGCCTGCCGCGCTGGGTCCCGCGTCCGGCTGCAGCCGAAGGCCAGCGCGCACTGGCCGACATGGACACGATCATCAATGGCCTGATCCAGCGCCGGCGCGCGCGGAATGACCTGGGCAGCGATCTGCTCGGCCTGCTGCTGGCGGCGCGCGACGACGAGACCGGCGCAGCACTGGACGACCGCGAAGTGCGCGACCAGATGGCGACCTTCTTCCTCGCCGGCCATGAAACCACCGCCACCGCATTGGCCTGGACCTGGTATCTGCTCAGTCATGCGCCGGAGGTCGAGGCGAAGCTGCATGCTGAAATCGATACGGTATTGGGCGGGCGCGCAGCCACCTATGGCGATTACGACAGGCTGACCTATACGCGGATGGTGATCGAGGAGAGCATGCGGCTCTATCCGCCGGCGCATACCACTGCGCGGCAGGCGATTGCCGAGGACCGCTTCGGCGAGATCGCCATTCCGCCCGGCACCATGGTGATTGTCTCGCCCTATATCATGCAGCGCCATCGGCTCTACTGGCAGAATGGCGATGTCTTCGATCCGGAGAATTTCGCGCCTGAAAAGGCCGCGCAGCGCCGGCGCTATACCTATCTGCCGTTCGGTGCCGGGCCGCGTATCTGCATCGGCCAGGGCTTTGCCATGATCGAGGCGGTGCTGATCCTCGCCACGCTGGCGCAGAAGCTGCGCGCGCGACTTGTGCCCGGGACGAAAGTCGCGCCAGTGGCGAAAATCACCTTGCGGCCGTCGCCCGGCCTGCCGATGACGATAGCCTGCCGATGACCCTCCAGCCGCGCTGACAGAAGGATACAGGAATGAGCGAAGACCTCTGCTATATGCCGGCCGCCGATCTGGTGGCCGCCTATCGCGCCGGCAAGCTGTCGCCGGTGGAGGTGACGCAGGCGCTGCTGACACGCATCGCGGCGATCAACCCCAAGGTCAACGCCTATAACCTGGTCGATGAAGAGTCGGCCCTGCGCGATGCGAAAGCCTCGGAGGCGCGCTGGAAAGCTGGCAGGCCGCTCGGACCGATCGACGGCGTGCCGGCCTCGATCAAGGACATCATCCTGACCAAAGGCTGGCCCACGCTGCGTGGCTCGAAGACCGTCGATCCGAAGCAGGACTGGAATGAAGACGCGCCGGTGACGGCACGGCTGCGCGAGGCCGGCTGCGTCATTCTCGGCAAGACCACCTCGCCGGAATTCGGCTGGAAGGGCGTGACGGACTCGCCGCTCACCGGCATCACGCGCAATCCGTGGAATACCGATCTGACGCCGGGCGGTTCCTCGGGCGGCGCCTCGGCGCAGGTGGCGGCAGGCCTGGGCCAGCTCGCGGTCGGCACCGATGGCGGCGGCTCGATCCGCATTCCGGCCGGCTTCACCGGCATTGCCGGGCTGAAGCCCAGCTTTGGTCGCGTGCCAGCCGCACCCTTGAGTCCGTTCGGCACGGTGGCGCATCTCGGGCCGATGACCGGGACGGTGCGCGATGCCGCCCTGATGCTGAACGAGATGGCCAAGCCCGATGCGCGCGACTGGTTCGCGCTGCCCTACGATGGCCGCGACTACACCGCCAATCTGGGCGAGGGGGTGAAGGGGCTGAAGATCGCCTACAGCCCGACGCTCGGTTTCGCCAAGGTCGATTCGGAAATTCTCGCCGCTGTCGATGTCGCGGCAAAGCAGTTTGCTGCATTGGGGGCCAGCGTCGAGCAGGTCGATCCCGGTTTCGCCGATCCCATCGAGATTTTCCACACCCACTGGTTCATGGGCGCCTTCAATGCGCTGCTGACGCTGCCGAAGGAAAAGTTCGCCCTGCTCGATCCCGGTTTGGCGAAAACCTTCGAACGCGGCGCGGCGATCAGCACCCGGCAATATATGGAAGCGGTGAATGCGCGCGGCAAACTCGGCGTGCAGATGCGGCAGTTCCACGAGACCTACGACCTGCTGCTGACCCCCAGCCTCGCCGTGCTGCCGTTTACGGCCGGACGTCTCGCGCCGGAAAGCATGGGCGATGCCTACTGGACTGAGTGGACGCCCTTCACCTATCCCTTCAACCTGACTCAGCAGCCTGGGCTTTCGATCCCCTGCGGTGTCTCGAAATCCGGTTTGCCGATTTCGCTGCAGCTCGTCGGCCCCATGCATGGCGATGCGCTGGTGCTGCGCGCCGGCGCAGCTTACGAGGCCGTCACCGACTGGCACAAGGCGAGACCGAAACTGTGACACAGACCGCCGCGCTCCTCACTGTCGGAGAAATGGCCGCTGCAGATCGGGCGGCGGTCGCGCGCGGCGTGCCCAGCCTCGACCTGATGGAGGCGGCCGGTGCGGCGGTTGCACGCATGGTGCAGCAGCATCATCCCAAGGGCACCGTGCTGGTGCTCTGCGGTCCGGGCAACAATGGCGGCGACGGCTTCGTCGCGGCGCGACTGCTGAAAGAGGCGGGCCGCGACGTCACGCTGGCCTTGTATGGCGCGCGCGATGCCGTGAAGGGCGATGCCGCCGCGATGAAGCAACGCTGGACGGGCGCGGTGCTGCCGGCCACGCCTTTGCTGATGATGCAGGCCGATGTGATCGTCGATGCACTGTTCGGGGCGGGCCTGAGCCGAGAATTGGAGGGCGCGGCGCTGGCGCTGGTCGATGCGGTGAACGAGTCCGGTGCCGCTGTCGTCGCCGTCGATCTGCCCAGCGGACTGCATGGCGATGACGGCCAGCCGCGCGGCGCGGCCGCCATCCGCGCCACCCGCACGGTCACGTTCTTCCGGCCCAAGCCGGCGCATCTTCTGCTGCCGGGCCGGCTGCTCTGCGGCGAGTTGCATGTGGCCGAGATCGGCATCCCGGATTCCGTCATCGCGGAAATTCGTCCGCAGCAATGGCGCAACGATCCGGCCCTGTGGAAAGCCGACCTGCCGCGCCTGCGCATCGACGGCCATAAATACCAGCGCGGCCATGTGCTGCTGCGCGGCGGCGACCGGCCCGGTGCGGCGCTGCTCGCCGGCCATGCCGCCATGCGGATCGGCGCCGGGCTCACGACGCTGGCGCTGCCGGGTGAAGCCATGACACTTCCCGGCGGGCCCGATGCGCTGATGCGGCAGGCCTGCAACGGTATCCCGGACTGGCGTGCCGCCCTGAAAGATGCGCGCCGCAACGCGCTGCTGCTCGGGCCCGGCAACGGCACCGGCGCGGCGATACGACAGATGGTGCTGGACGCGCTGGCCACCACGCGGCCGACCGTGCTGGATGCCGACGCGCTGACAGTCTTTGCCGACAACCCGCGCGCACTATTCGCCGCCATTCGTGGCCCGGTGGTGCTGACGCCGCATGACGGCGAATTCGCCCGGCTGTTTCCAGATCTCGTCACGCTGCCCAAGCTGGCGCGCACGCGGGCGGCGGCCAAGATGAGCAATGCGGTGATCCTGCTGAAGGGCGCCGACACGGTTATTGCATCGCCACCCATGAGCGGAATGGCGGGGAAAGCCGCGATCAACACAAATGCTCCTCCCGACCTGGCGACGGCAGGCGCAGGCGACGTGCTGGCGGGATTTGTCGTCGGGCTTCTGGCGCAGGGCATGCCAGCTTTCGAAGCGGCCTGCGCGGCGGTCTGGTTACATGGCGAAGCCGCAAAGCTGGGAGGCGCGGGACTGATCGCCGACGACCTGCCGCTGCTGGTCAGGACGCCGCTGTCTTCCTTGCGCGCGTAGCGCGGGCTTTGTCTCTGGCTTTGAGCAGCAGCGCCAGCGCCATGCCCGCCATCAGCGCCATGGTGATATCGACCAGCACGGTCAGCGCGAAGGTCAGCGCCAGCACCGCCTGATCGCCGCGTCGGGCATGGCGGAATTCCTTCAGCTTGTCGGCCTCGCTCATGCCCCAGGCCACCACCACCAGCATGCCGGCGAGTGCGGCCAGGGGTACCATCCCGGCCAAAGGCGCCAGCAGCCACATGAACAGCAGCAGGAAGACGGCATGCAGCATGCCGGAGACCGGCGAGACTGCGCCAGCGCGGATATTCGTCGCCGTGCGCGCCAGCGCGCCGGTGGCAGGCAGGCCACCGAACAGGGCCGCGGCGATATTCGCGATGCCCTGGCCGACCAGTTCGATATTGGATTTATGCTGCCGCCCGGTCATGCGGTCGGCGATCACGCAACTCAGCAGGCTTTCGATCCCGGCCAGCAGCGCAATCGCAATCGCGCTGGGCAGCAGCTCGTACAGCCGCGCCGGCGTGATGCCGCGCGGCCATTCGGGCGAGGGGAGTGTGTTGGGGATGTCGCCGAAGCGGCTGCCGATGGTTTCGACCGGCAGGCCGAAGACCTGCACCAGTATTGTGGCGATCACGATGGCGATCAGCATCGCCGGCCAGGTCGGACGCCAGCGCCGCAGCACCAGGATGACGCCCAGCGTGGCCAGTGCGATGGCCGTGGTCAGCAGGTCGAAACTGCGCCAGGCCTGTGCGTAGTCGGCCCAGCGATGCAGGAAATCGGCCGATACCTGCGGCATCTGCAGACCGAAGAAATCCTTCACCTGCGTCGAGAAGATGGTGAGCGCGATGCCGGCGGTGAAGCCGACCACGACGGCATAGGGAATATGCTTGATCAGCGTGCCGAGCCTGAACGCGCCAAGCAGCACCAGCATCGCTCCGGCCATCAGCGTGGCGATCACCAGCCCGTCGAAGCCATGCTCCTGGATCACGCCGTAGACGACGATGACGAAGGCGGCGGTCGGTCCGCCGATCTGGTGGCGGCTGCCGCCGAGCGCCGAGATCAGGAAGCCGGCGACGATGGCGGTGTAAAGGCCTTTGTCGGGTGTGGTGCCGGAGGCAATCGCAATCGCCATGGCGAGCGGCAGGGCGACGATGGCGACCGTGAGTCCGGCCAGCGCATCGCGGCGCAGGCTGCCGAGGCCGTAGCCTTCGCGCAGGCAGGTTACCAGCTTGGGTACGAACATGGTGGCGAACGCCCCTGGGGAGGCGGGTATTATAGTACCGCAGTCTGGCTTTGGCTATGCCGGAAATCCGACCTGTCGCCGGCCGGGGCCGTCAGTCGGTCATCTTGACTCCGGTGGCAAGTTCCTATAATGTTCTCTATGCGATTTATGTTTCACGGGATGTTTCACGGAATAAGCATCAGATAAGGGTGCGATAAGCCGGAATAAGGTGCTTACAAGCGGAAATAAGCCCGGCATAAGGCCGTTTAAACACCGGACAAGCCCGCGGCAGCGCCATTCAAGGGCCGGACAAAGCAGGCCAGCAGGCGATAGCGCTGCGGCCAAGCCTTTGAAGATGTGGTGTTTTGCCGCCGGTCTGGCCGTTAACCTCCGGTCAGGGTTCCGGTGGTAAGCACAATCAGCCTCTTTTTTTCGTGGCCCACCTGCGTCCGGGCCAGGAGTTACGGATGATCCGCGTCTTTATCGGCTACAGCCGCTCGGCCCCGGTGGCCTCCAGCGTTGCCGCCCTCAGCATCAACCGCCGCGCCTCGCAGCCGGTGGCGATCACGCATCTGGCGCTGAACCAGCTGCAGGGGATCTACACCCGCCCGCAGCACGAGCTGCAGTCGACCGACTTTTCCTTCTCGCGCTTCCTGACGCCGTATCTGGCCGGCTTCGACGGCTGGGCGATCTTCATGGACGACGACATGCTGGTGCTCGACGATATCGCCCGGCTCTGGGCCCTGCGCGACGAGCGCTATGCCGTGCAGGTGGTCAAGCACAACCATGTGCCGAAGGAAGAGGTGAAGTTCCTCGGCAAGGCGCAGACCAAATACGAGAAGAAGAACTGGTCCAGCGTCATGCTGTTCAACTGCGCGAAATGCACCGCGCTGACCCCGGACTACGTCAACGCGGCCACCGGGCTGGAACTGCACCAGTTCAAATGGCTCGGCCTGAATGGCGGGGCAGGGGATGACCTGATCGGCGAGATCCCGCATCGCTGGAACCATCTGGCCGACTACGACCCGTTTGTGCCGGCGCAGGACGTCTCCATCGTGCATTACACGATCGGCGGCCCGTTCTATGACGACTTCCGGGATTGCTCCTACAGCAAGGAGTGGCTGGAGGAGCGCGCGCAGATGCTCCACTGCGACCAGAGCAAGGCGAAAAAGCCCGCCAAAACCGGCACTTAAGCCCCGCTGCGGGGGCGGCTGGAAAACCGGCCAAAAGCCTCGCGCCGCCGAAATCTCCGTGCTATAGACTGCGACCTTCGCGCCGGCCCCGGTGCGGGCAAGCGGGCGTGGTGGAACTGGTAGACACGCAGGATTTAGGTTCCTGTGCCGCAAGGCGTGTGGGTTCAAGTCCCTCCGCCCGCACCAGCTCCCCCGGGCAGCGATATCAGATTCTAAGAAGAGACAGGTAACTCGGTCATGCAGATCACGGAAATCAGCGCCTCGGGCCTGAAGCGCGAATACAAGGTCGTTATCAACGCCGCCGCGCTGGAAAGCACCGTCAACGAGAAGCTTGAAGCGGTCCGCGGTCAGGTGAACATGCCGGGCTTCCGCCCGGGCAAGGCGCCGGCTGCGCTGGTCAAGAAGCAGTACGGTCGCGCGCTGCTCGGCGAGGCGATGGAAGAGTCGGTGAACTCGGCCCTGCAGAAGACGTTGGAAGACAACAAGCTGCGTCCGGCCATGCAGCCCAAGGTCGACATCCAGACCTTCGAGGAAGGCAAGGATTTCGAATGCACCATCGCCATCGAGGTGCTGCCGGAGATCGTTCCGGGCGACTTCAAGCAGATCAAGCTGGAGCGGCTGGTGGTCGAGCCGAACGATGCCGAGGTCGATGAATTCATGACCCGTCTGTCGGACCAGCAGAAGACCTACGAAAAGGCCGACAAGGTGGCCGAAAAGGGCGACCAGGTCGTGATCGACTTCTCGGGCAGCGTCGATGGCGTGAAGTTCGATGGCGGCACCGCCACCGATTATCCGCTGGTGCTGGGCTCGAACACCTTCATCCCGGGCTTCGAGGACCAGCTGGTCGGCATGAAGGTCGGCGAGCAGAAGATCGTCAAGGTCACCTTCCCGGAGGCCTACGGCAACAGCGATCTGGCGGGCAAGCCGGCCGATTTCGACTGCACGCTGAAGGAAGTGCGCGCCGCTGCCGCCGTCACCATCGACGACGAATTCGCCAAGCGTTTCGGCCTGCAGTCGCTGCAGGAGCTGAAAGACAACATCAAGCGCGACCTCGGCTCGGAATATAAGAGCCTGGCCCGCATGAAGATGAAGCGCAGCCTGCTCGACCAGCTGGCCGACCAGCACAGCTTCGACGTGCCGCCGGGCATGGTCGAAATGGAATTCAGCCAGATCTGGAACGAGATTTCGTCGGACAAGGCGCGCCTTGAGGCCGAGATGGCCGAAGAGAAGAAGACCGAGGACGAGCTGAAGGCCGAATACCAGAAGATCGCCGAGCGCCGCATCCGCCTCGGCCTGCTGCTGTCGGAAGTCGGCCGCATCAACAATATCGAAGTGAAGTCGGAAGAAATCACCCGCGCCATGGTCGAGCAGGCCCGCCGCTTCCCCGGTCAGGAGCGCCAGGTGATGGAATACTTCCAGAAGAACCCGGAAGCCGCGCAGAGCCTGCGCGCGCCGATCTTCGAGGACAAGGTGGTGGATTTCATTGTCGAGATGGCCACCGTCACCGACAAGACCGTGACCAAGGAAGAGCTGCAGAAGGAAGTCGAAGCGGTTGCGTAATCCGCTCCGCCTTTTCGGCCTGAACGAACGCCGGGGCTTGCCCCGGCGTTTTTTTCTTTACGGGGGCCGGCCATTGAAGCGGCGGGGTCTTTGCCCCACATTAGGACAGCAGAATTCCCGCCATTCAGGATGCGTCCCATGGAAAAGATGGTCGATACTTACATGAATATGCTGGTTCCGATGGTGGTCGAGCAGACCAACCGGGGCGAGCGCTCGTATGACATCTATTCCAGGCTGCTGAAGGAGCGGATCATCTTCATGGTCGGCCCGGTGAATGATGCCGTGGCCAGCCTGGTCACCGCGCAGCTGCTGTTCCTGGAAGCCGAGAATCCGGACAAGGAAATCTCGCTCTATATCAACAGCCCGGGCGGGCTGGTGACCGCCGGCATGGCGATCTACGACACCATGCAATATATCCGCCCCAAGATCTCGACCCTGTGCATCGGCCAGGCGGCCTCGATGGGCTCGCTGCTGCTCGCCGCCGGCGAGAAGGGCAAGCGCTTCGCGCTGCCCAATGCGCGAATCATGGTCCACCAGCCGTCCGGCGGTTTCCAGGGCCAGGCGGCCGATATCGAGATCCATGCCAAGGAAATCCTCGATATGCGCAGCCGGCTGAACGCGATCTATGCCCGGCATACCGGCCAGGATCTCGAGAAGATCGAGGCCGCGATGGAGCGCGACCGCTTCATGACCCCGACCGAAGCCAAGGAATTCGGCCTGGTCGACGAGGTGGTCGACCGCCGCCCAGAGCCGGCAGCCAAGAAATAAGGCCGGGGCCCGCCCGAACGGAAATAAAGCCGGAACGCCAACCCGTGACAGGCGCGTCGCCTTCCCGCCGGGCCGGGCCGACGGCCTTCTTGTCAGACCGCCCGGCAGCGTTAAATCATGGTTATGTGACCTGATTCCCGGGCCTTAGGTCGGGTCGACGGGGCATCTCCGTTGTGCAGGGCGTCAGGCTTCCTTATGATGACGATTCGATGGATTAGGGCCCCGCGTCGCCCGGCGCCGGCCCGCTCAGTGGAGCAGGTATGACCAAATTGAGCGGCAGTGACTCCAAAAACACGTTGTACTGCTCGTTCTGCGGCAAGAGCCAGCACGAGGTTCGCAAGCTGATCGCCGGTCCGACGGTGTTCATCTGCGACGAGTGCGTCGAGCTCTGCATGGATATCATCCGCGAGGAACACAAGTCGGCCCTGGTGAAGACCCGGGACGGCGTGCCGACCCCTCAGGAGATCAGCCGCGTCCTGGACGACTATGTGATCGGTCAGAGCCACGCCAAGAAGGTTCTGTCGGTGGCGGTGCACAATCACTACAAGCGCATCGGCCAGGGCGGCAAGAACAACGAGGTTGAGCTCGCCAAGTCGAATATCCTGCTGGTCGGCCCGACCGGCTGCGGCAAGACGCTGCTGGCGCAGACGCTGGCCCGCATCCTGGAAGTGCCCTTCACGATGGCCGACGCCACCACGCTGACCGAAGCCGGTTACGTGGGCGAGGACGTGGAGAACATCATCCTCAAGCTGCTGCAGTCGGCCGACTACAATGTCGAGCGCGCGCAGCGCGGCATCGTCTATATCGACGAAGTCGACAAGATCAGCCGCAAATCCGACAACCCGTCGATCACCCGCGACGTGTCGGGCGAGGGTGTGCAGCAGGCGCTGCTGAAGATCATGGAAGGCACGGTGGCCAGCGTTCCGCCGCAGGGCGGCCGCAAGCATCCGCAGCAGGAATTCCTGCAGGTCGACACCACCAATATCCTGTTCATCTGCGGCGGCGCCTTTGCCGGTCTGGAGAAGATCATCGCCGGCCGCGGCAAGGGCACCTCGATGGGCTTCGGCGCCGAAGTGCGTGGCCCGGACGAGCGGCGTGCGGGCGAAATCCTGTCGGAAGTCGAGCCGGACGACCTGCTGAAATTCGGCCTGATCCCGGAATTCATCGGCCGCCTGCCGGTGATCGCCACGCTGAACGACTTGGACGAGGCCGCGCTGGTCGACATCCTGACCAAGCCGAAGAACGCGCTGATCAAGCAGTATCAGCGCCTGTTCGAGATGGAAGACGTCAAGCTCACCTTCTCCGATGAGGCGGTGGCCGGCGTCGCCCGCAAGGCGATTGCCCGCAAGACCGGCGCGCGCGGCCTGCGTTCGATCCTGGAGGCCATCCTGCTGGATCCGATGTTCGACCTGCCGAATATGAATGGCGTCGAGGAAGTGGTGATCTCGCCCGATGTGGTCGAGGGCCGTGCCCGGCCACTGCTGATCTACGCCGACCGCAAGCAGGAAGACGTCAGCGCCTGATTACGGCGCAGACTGACGGCTGTGCGAATTTTGACGGGCCGCCTCCTTTCAAAGGGGCGGCCCGTAATGTTCCACCAGTGGAAAAGGTTCATAGAATCCATGCAGTAGGGCGCGCCAACGGCGGTAATCCTCCGAGCGGCGGAAGCCATTTTCATGGGCGGCCACGTCGACCCAGTTAACCAGAAGCAGATACCGCTGCGGACTTTCCAGGCAGGGGCGCACCTCGGCACTGCGGCAGCCGGGCTGACGCCGGATCAATGGCATCGCTTCGCTCAGCGCCGCCTCGAATTCGGGGGCATGCCCAGGGCGAACGTCAAGCACCGCCACCTCCAGTATGCCATCCTGGATATGGCCTGCGGGCGACTCGGTTCCTGTCATCGTGATGTTCCTGTCGGATGTGGAAAAACCGCCCATGCCTTGACGGACGTTGTTGGAATTCCCATCTTAATCGCAGTCAGGCGGCACAAAAAGGACGCCTCCGCAGACCTTCCTAGGTCTTGCCGCCCTCCAGGATGAACCACGCATGTTTACATCACCCCGCGCTCAAGTCTTCCCGGTCCTGCCGCTGCGGGACATCGTCGTATTCCCGCACATGATCGTGCCGCTCTTCGTGGGGCGCGAGAAGTCGGTGCGGGCTCTCGAAGATGTCATGAAGGACGACAAGCAGATCTTGCTGGTCGCGCAGAAGAATGCCGGCCAGGACAATCCCAATGCGGAGGACATCCACAGCGTCGGTACGATCGCCTCCGTACTGCAGCTGCTGCGGCTGCCCGACGGCACCGTGAAGGTGCTGGTCGAGGGCAGCCAGCGCGCCAAGATCGTCAAGTTCAACGAGAACCCGGACTTCTTCCAGGTTCAGGCCGAAGTCATCTCGGATGATTCCGGCGAAGGCCGCGAGACCGAGGCGCTGTCGCGCTCGGTGATCAACCAGTTCGAACAGTATGTGAAGCTGAACCGGAAGATCCCCCCCGAGGTGCTGGTCTCGCTCAACCAGATCGACGATGCCTCGAAGCTGGCCGATACGGTCGCGTCGCATCTCACCATCAAGATCAGCGACAAGCAGGAACTGCTGGAGATCGCCAGCGTGGTGGAGCGCCTCGAGCGCGTCTACGCCATGATGGAAGGCGAGATCGGCGTGCTGCAGGTCGAAAAGAAGATCCGCTCGCGCGTGAAGCGCCAGATGGAGAAGACCCAGCGCGAGTATTACCTCAACGAACAGCTCAAGGCGATCCAGAAGGAGCTGGGCGAGGGTGAGGACGGCCGCGATGAAGTGGCCGAGATCGAGCTGCGCATCAAGAAGACACGCCTCAGCAAGGAAGCCCGTGAAAAGGCGATGGCCGAGGTGAAGAAGCTGCGCTCGATGAGCCCGATGTCGGCCGAGGCGACGGTCATCCGCAACTACCTCGACTGGATGCTGTCGATCCCGTGGGGCAAGCGCAGCAAGATCAAGAAAGACATCAAAAACGCCGAAAAGGTGCTGAACGACGACCATTACGGTCTGGAGAAGGTCAAGGAGCGTATCCTTGAATATCTCGCCGTGCAGCAGCGTTCCGGCAAACTGAAGGGTCCGATCCTCTGCCTCGTCGGCCCGCCCGGCGTCGGCAAGACTTCGCTCGGCAAGTCGATTGCCAAGTCGACCGGCCGCAACTTCGTGCGCGTGTCGCTCGGCGGCGTGCGCGACGAAGCTGAAATCCGCGGTCATCGCCGCACCTATATCGGCTCGATGCCCGGCAAGGTCGTGCAGTCGATGAAGAAGGCGAAGACCAACAATCCGCTCTTCCTGTTCGACGAAATCGACAAGATGGGCCAGGACTTCCGCGGCGATCCGTCCTCGGCGCTGCTGGAAGTGCTCGACCCCGAGCAGAACAGCACCTTCAGCGATCACTATCTGGAGGTCGATTACGATCTCTCGGACGTGATGTTCATCTGTACCGCCAACAGCCTGCGCATGCCGCAGCCGCTGCTGGACCGCATGGAGATCATCCGCAT
>VFQR01000123.1_pt1 | contig 184857 bp, 162 predicted proteins | sample 3512321 | NCBI WGS metagenome assembly VFQR01 (sample SAMN10412374, study PRJNA504923) | tailings metagenome | isolation source: Relicate 3 Philex TSF1 revegetated site | place: Philippines: Tuba, Benguet | collected 2017-08-29
TCGTTCCCAGGGCACGAAACGCACCACCCCTGGCCTTTCAAATGCCGGAATGAGGTTTATTTCTATGAGCCGTGATCCTAGTTGACGGTAAGCGCGACGTCCACCGTTTTTGTGATGGCGCCGTTGATTCCTCTCAGCGTAATTGTGTATGTGCCCACGACCGCCGAACCCGATGCGGTGACGGATACGGTCGACGTGCCAGTGTTGGTTCGGCTCGTTGGACTGAAGGCCAAGCTCACGCCGGCCGGCACCCCGACGCCAGAGAAGGCAACGGAAGAGTTAAACCCATTCTGCATGTTGAGCGTCAACGTTGTAGTAGCCGCCGCTCCGCCTTTCGTTGCCGTAATGGAGGTTGGACTGATTGAAACCGTGAAGCTCCTCACGGTCAGATTGAATGACGTGGTTCGCGAGAGGCTTCCGTTGGTTCCGGTGACCGTGATGGGATAGACCCCCGCGACGGTGGTTCCCGTGCTAGCCAAGGTTAGCGTTGTACTTCCGGGCGCGGACAAGGATGAAGGAGAGAAACTCCCTGTGATGCCGCTCGGCAATCCGCTAACGGTGAAACTCGTCGCGCCCGCCAAACCGCTTGAACTCGCGAGTGTGACGCTATTGGTAACGCTGGATCCGGCTGAAACCGTTTTGTTCCCTCCATTGGACAGTGAAAAGCCTGGAGCCACGGTCAATTCCGCGCTGGCATTCTTGGCAAGGCTTCCGCTCGTCCCGATGAAAGAGACGCTATAGACACCAGGCACGGCCGCAGTGGTAGCCGTTAGCGTTATCGTTGAGGCGCCGGTGCTCGTTCTCGAAGTTGGGCTGAACGCGGCGGTCACTCCGGCAGGCAGTCCGGTGGCCGAGAAGGTCACCGACGAGTTGAATCCCTGTTGCATGGTTAATGTCAAGGTCGAAGTCGTGGGAGCTCCCGCCGTTAGCGAAAGGGTCGAAGAGGAAACTGCCACCGTAAAGCTTCGTACGGTGAGGCTTAGGTTCGCGGTTCTGACGAGCGAGCCGCTTGTACCCGTCACAACTAGCGGATAGACGCCAGACACGGTCGAAGCAGCGCTGCTCAAGCTAAGCGCGGAGCTTCCGGAACCGTTAACGGGATTCGTGGCAAAACCAGCCGTCACGCCAGCGGGCAGGCCCGAGACGCTCAACGTAACGGCGCCAGTGAAGCCACCAAGGGCGTTCACCGTCACGTTTGGGGCGACCGTTGAGCCTGCGTTTACGGTTGCAGTGCTGGCAACAGAAACGGAGAAGTCAGGCGCAACGATCAGCGTCACCGGGGCAGCTTGCCGAACGTTCGAGTTAGGACCCGTGCCTACAAAAGTCAGCGGATACGATCCGGGCGCGACGGCGGCGGTCGTGCTGACGGTTACCGTGGAATTGCCTGAGGTAGTGCGCGAAGCCGGGCTAAAAGCCGCCGAGGCTCCAGAGGGCAGGCCGAGCACGCTGAAGGCAACGGAAGAGTTGTATCCGCCAACCATGGCGAGGCTCAGTGTGTATTGGGCGGTGGAGCCCGGATAGGTGTTTCTGCTCGCGGGAGTCGCGCTCAGATTGAAGCCTTTAATCGTTAGGGTCGAAGGGAAAGATCTATCGAAGCCAGGCGCCGTGACGTTGTACTGAATGGGATAGGCGCCGGGGGCCGCAGCGCTCGTGACATTGAATTGGACTCGATGCAATTGGGTTTCGAATGGCGCGGTTTCGACATAAGTCATGGGGTTGTCGTAATAGGTGAGATTCACTCCGGAGGGAACGCCTGTCACGTCCATCGTGGCGGCACCGGCGTAGCCACCCCGGAAGATTAGGGTGGGTCCATCGAGCAGATAGTCCCCAACGCCGCCGCTGACGGGTGAGGGAGCCACATATTCGATCATGGGCTTGAGGACTAGAGTCGTTTGGGTTGTTACGGTTTGTCCGCCGCTTGTCCCGCGGATCGTGATGGGATAGGTTCCGTTGTAGGCGTTGGGAGCGCTTGGATTGGAAGACCGGACATTTACGGTGTAAACGCTGGAGCCAGAGCCGTTGAGCGTAGCGGGAGAGAAGGTGCTTGGATTATTCGTTGAAGAGGGGCTTCCCGTGGAAGTGAGGGCAATTGAGCCGCTGAATCCCGGAGCGGCGGAGACCGTTATGTTGTAAGAAATCGGATCGTCGTAGTATTTCCGGCCTCCGAAATCTTGGGTCAGCGGTGTAACCGAGATGGAGAACGGTGTAACGACGAGGCGGACCGAGCCGCTACGCGTGCTAACGCCATCGGTGGAAGTGAACGAGATGTCGTAATTGCCATTGCTCGCGGCGGAAGCCGTTAGGCTCAGCACGGCGTTGCCGCCCGAGCTGGCCGAGGAAGTGGAGAACGAGCCAGTGATGCCCGCAGGCAGGCTTCCTTGCAGAGAGAAGCTCACGGTTCCGGAGAATCCATTCAAGCCGGCGACGGTAATCGGAAAAGTGGTCGAAGTTCCGGCGGCAACTTGCTTCTCCCTGGGCGACGGGACGACGTAGAACGATGGTCCATTGGCAACGACGACTTCATCAAACGGGGAAGAATCAGTGCTCACCAGACCGGCTAGGGAGTTTACCGGAAGCGCCGCAGATAGCGGCGCTTCAAGCTGGGTCCAATTTAGGCCGTCCAAGGAGGAATGGGCGGCAATTGAATTCCCGGTACGGGTGAGGCGCATCCAGTAAGGCTGCGCCGTAGCCGAAGTCGCCCCGGGGAGCGCAGCTACGCTTGCGCCTTCCGCGGACCTGGAGATGACGTAACTGCTAGAGCCAGTGTTCACAGCGGCCATGACGAAGGCCGAAGTCAACGAATGATTTGCGCGGATGGCGATTCCCGCTTGAGTGGTGCCGTTTTCTTGCGGGGCAGGCAAGCGAGCAACCACGCTGCCGTCCCCAATAAAGGGCAGATATACGAATCTTCCCAGGTCAGACGCGTTATTCCAACAGCAACCAAGAGCGTTGGAGCGGAAGACGCCGCCCGCAAAGGTAGGCCCGGCGGACGCGGTGACGGTACCGAAGTCAAAGAAACTCCAGTCCGTAGGAAGTGTTGACGCAGCCCCGGAGACGAGATTGAGGGTTGCAGGCATGGCCTTAACGACGGCGCCTTGTTGCGCTTGCAAGGTTATGGGATAGGAGCCAGGACTGGCAGACCCGCTTGAGCGCAACGAAAGCAAGCCTTGCCCGTTGAGGTTGGCTCCGATTGATGTGGATGTTACTCCGGCGGGCAGCCCGGTGGCACTAAACGTAACGGGTCCAGTTAGGCCATTAAAGCCTTCCACCGGGAGCGTGAACCAGGACGTAGCGCTTGCCGTAGGAAGTTGTTGCACCGCTGGCCGAAGTTCGCTTGAGAAGGCGGGCGCCGCAGTGGCGTCGCCAGTCACCACGATTCCGCTAAAGCTCGCGGGATGGAGGACGGTGCTACGGCCGGAGGTCGCGGCAACGCCCACCAGCAGGGAGTTCGGCAGCGCGACATTTGCCGCGGCGCCGAGCGGGAACCAACTGAAGTTATCGTTGGAGTACCAAGCGGAGAACAGGTTTCCACGGCGTTGCAGGCGAAGCCACTGTGGGTAAACGCTCTTGGGGCCCTCCGTGCGTAGTACGGCCCCACTGGCTAAGGAACGGTAAGAAAGGCCCGGCCAGTCATTGTTGACGCCGGTGGGCGTTATGATGTCAGATCTTACGCAGAGGCAGACAAAAGGAGCGTCTGGGTGCAGCGATTCGCGCGCCATGATTCCCGCGGCCGCGCTATCGAATCTTGTCCAACCGTCGAACTTCGTCCGGAAGTCGAAGTCTCCGACAATCTGTTGGTGAACGAGCCGAAAGCTCTCAGAGGTAGCTCCGAAGGTAGAGCCAGACGCTTGCATGGCGATCGCGTCGCCGGAGACCGTGGTGGTCCCCGGCGTGATGGGTGCACCAATGTCGTTGCTGGTCCAGGGTGGGGTATCCACGGGCGCGGCACTGGCTAGTTGGACATTAATGGTGACAGAGCGGCTCAAGGCACCGGCGTTCGCTTGTACTTGAAGCGGATAAGTTCCCGGCGCAATTCCGGACACCGTATTCAACCGCAAATTCGCGGACTGGCCGGGGCTAATCGACGCGCGATCTAGGGAGGCCGTCATACCAGCAGGGGTTCCCGTAACGCTCAGATTCGCGACGCCGTTAAATTCATTGAAAGCATTGAGGCGCAGGGAGTGGAGTGAAAGCGAGGCCGCTGTGGAAGAGATTGTCCGGGACAACGGCGTGGCCGTCAATTGGAAATCAGGACTCGGTCCCACTATTGCGACGGAGTCGAAGACAGCCGTAAAGGTTTGTCCAGCCTCTCCAGATGCCGAGTAAGCGCCCAGGAAAAGTGTCGTGCCGAAGGACACCGTCTTTGCCGGGCCTACGGGTAGCCAAGTCGCGCCATCCGCGCTTATGAAGGCGCTCAACTGGCTGGCCGCGCGGGTGATTCGGAGCCAAGGTGTTTCCATGGAGGGTGCGGCTCCCTCACTCACAATCGCAGTGCCCGCAGCCGATCGAGTGAGAAGCGCACTTTGCAGGGCAGAGCCTCCACTCAAGGAGATAGAGAGTTGAGGGGAGTCGGGCGCCAGACTTTGCCGGACGCCGATGCCAAATTGGCTGGCGGTCCGCAGATTTAGGACGGAGGCCACGCGAGCGACGAACGTAAAGTCTCCTTGCACTGGAACGAAAGCGAAATGGGCGGCGTCGCTGGCGGCGGCTAAGCCAAGTCCTTCACCGCTCAACTGGTAAGAGCCGTTACTATGCGTATACGTGCCCTGGGGGCCGACACCGATTCGACGCGCCACCCATGGATTTGGAAGCGAGGTAGGCATGGGGGCGGCAACCCGCAGTTCGGCCGGAAAGGTGCGTTGTTGCGCACCGCTGGTGGCGGTAATGGAAAACGGATAAACACCGGCAGCGACGGCTCCGGAATCGACCCCTACGTCAAAGAAGCCGCTGGCCGCCAGAGAAGTGGGGTTGAGAACCGCATTGGCGCCAACAGGCAAGCCGCTGGTGGCTAAGCTGACGGCGGAGGAGAATGAGTTGAGGAAAGTGAGCGGCACAAAGTAAGAACTTTGTGTTTGGCCGGCGGAAGAAAATCGAAGGGCCGGGGTTGGCTCGCCGAGATAGAAGTCCGCGGCGCCATTGAACAAGATTCTGTCAAAGCTTGCCTGCAAGGTCCCGCTATCGGCGCAGAGCGCCATTCCCGCCAGATAGGCGCCCGGCAAGGCTACAGTGACCGGGCTGCCCACGGGATTCCAATGGAAGCCTTCGGCGGAGCTCTCGGCCGTGAAGGTATTCCCGACGCGCCGGATCCGAATCCAATATCCGCCTTCCACATTGGGGCCATCGGCGGCGGTGGCCGCCGCTCCGGGGTTGGATCGCCAGATTACACGCAGAGTGTTGCCTCCGGCATATCCGACAAAGATGAAGCGGTCCGATGCCCCTGTACCGTCGCGCAACATGAGGCCAGCACGGCTTTGTGCGCCGCCAGCCGAATTTGGTTGAACGCGAAGGATGTAAGTAGCGTCACCGCTGGCGGCGCGAGCGAGAAACTGGAAACTGTCGCTGGTCCCGCCGACGCTGCCCGCCTGCGACTGCATGGAGAATACTCCAGAGCTGTGTGTCGCGGTCCCAGCACCGCTTCCCACCGAGCTGTTCTGCCAGGGGCTGGGCAGGGCGTTGGCGTCCACAACGAGAGAGGCGCTTACCGAGTTTGAGTAAGAGCCGATTTGCGCCGTTCCGCGAACGCTGAAGGGATAGGTTCCAGGCGTCGCGCCGGCCCCGGCGGACAATGTCATCACAGTACTGCCGACTCCGGAGAACTGCGTGGGTTGGAATGAGGCGGTGATGCCAGCCGGCAAGCCAACCGCTTCAAATGCGGTTGACTCGTTATAACCATTCTGAGCGGTGAGAGAGACTGTTGCGCTGGCGGAAGACGCCGGGGCCACCGGGATCGAAGTTGAGGAGAGCGAAAGAGAAAAGTTCTCGGGAGGCGTAACGATCAAGGAAAGGTTGGCGTTAGCCGAAACTCCTTCGCCGATGGCCCCGATGTTTACGGGATAGGCGCCGGGAGGCGTTGTGCGCAGCGTGGCAATGTTGAGAGGCGAAAAGTCCGAACCAGAAACTTCCGGCCGCAGCCAAGTAGCGGTCCCGCCCGCAGGGAGACCGGAGGCGCTAAAGGCGGTGATGCCTGAATAGGCTCCCAAGGTAGTGACGGTTGCTTGGGTAGTGACGGATCTGCCAGCGGCCACGGTAACGGAAGCCGGTTGTAGGGTGAGAGTGATGCCGCGCGGAACCGAGGTGAACTGCGAAGCGGTGAGGGGACCGCTTACAACGTCGCTGGCGACGGCGCTTTCCGGGACACCATCGCAGGTCATGGAAATCATGCGAATTCGATATGGGCCATTTTTTCCGGAATCCGAAATCTTTACGCCGCTAAAGTCGAAGTCGAAGAATTTGTTGCCGGAACTCAGTCCAAGTGCGCTGAAGTCGATGAAGTCTATGAGAGTCTCGTCCTCGGCAAAGAGGGCAGCGCTCAAACTGCAACTTGTCGCGGGCGTAAATGCTTCGGCGCGGTAGCGAAGAAAATCGAAATTCGGGCCTACGGTGACGATTCCCGTGATTGTGTGCTGGCCGGTGAAGTAGATCGCGCCGCGGTAGACATTTGCCAATGTCACGGCTTGGGTGGCCGGAAGGTCGGTCCTGGAATGAACGATGACTGCGTCCCCGTTCATTTGCCGGATGAGATGAACGCTCTCGCGTGCATATGCCCCATCGCCTAGCTGTAGCAATGCGGCTGAAGAAACATCCACGTTCACGAATTGACTGCCAGCGGTCAACGGACCTTCCCAGTCCCACTCGTGTCGCGCTCCCGAAGGCGAACGTAGGGCTCCCCAAAGGCGATAGGTCCCGGCCGCCACAACATTCAGCTCCCAGACTGTACGCATACGATCGATCTTGCCATCGCTGTTGTCGTCGATCAGGGAATCAGATGTGCCAGTGACGAGGGCGCTAATCGTCTCGACCTGGAATGCGCTTGCCGTCGAGCGGCTATATGCTTGTCCCGAAGGCCCAGTGCCATCCACACGAAACTTTACTTCGTATCCGCCAGCAATCGATGGCGTGAAGGAACCGGAGTAGAGCCCATCTCCAGTTTGGTCGTCGTCTGGTCCCGAGTCAGTCAGCGCCACATCGATACGCGTTCCGGCTTGAAAGGCCCGTATGCGAAAGGAACTCAAGGACAAGACGGTGGTGGCTGGTTTGCGAATCGTGATCGTATTTGGAGCCACAATGGTGTTACCGGCCGCAACTGTGCCCAAAACGATCATGCCGGAGAGCACTTGCACTTCTGGAGCGGTCGCAGTCAGCCGTAGTTCCGCGTTGGTGACGCCGCCGCTAAAAGCAACATCGACCAAGTATTCCTCTTCAAAGACTCCACCACCCGCATTGATCTGGGAGACCATCCTCAGATTTGACAAGCTCACCGAAGAAGTCACATCGAGGAAGGGAAAGACCTGCGCGTTAACCGTCGCTCCGGCTAATGGCGCTTGCCCTTGTAGAACAAGGCATCCAAGAACCAATTTTTGATTAACATAAAGCTGACCGTCCGGCAAAACTCCTGCAATCCGAATCTGAGAGTTGCTCCGATACAGGATGGTCGCTAGAACTGGCGAGGCGTCGGGATTCTGTACCTTGATTCGGTAGAGCCCCGCGCTGGCTGAGATCGGTATTTCAATTCTGACATGGAAGCCTGGACTCAATTCAGGGCTTGCCAACAACGCCGAGCCACTGACATCCATGTTAACGGACTGTATGGAATACCCAAGGGTTGAAGCATTGGTAAGAGTGACTTCGCTGTTGTCCGGTCGAAGTAGCGAAACAATCATGTTTTGGCTCGCCGAGCGAACGTCAAATGCGCCGCCCCCGTCCGAATCAACCTCGACTGGCATTGCTAACGATGTAGCCGTTGCGCCGGCGGGAACCAGCAAATGCCTCATGTTGTATTCAGAATACGAGGTGCTCTGCCCGATGGCCAGGAACGCTCCGGCTGAGCACACGCAGAGGCGTATCACGCCGGTCTTAATCGCCTTAGTATTCATAGTCTTTTCCCTGGAACGCTTCTATTCTTTCGGAAAATAGCCGAAGATCCTTCTTTGGTCCCGCTCTCCGCAACATGGCGCACCTAAACTTAGAAGGTCGGCGCCGATCCAGTTCAAGGTACTGGCCATCGCCTGCAGGTAGCCGCAAAAGCGCAACCGAATCCGACCGCGCAGCACCTTAGATTTCGTTTCGAAGACAGAGATATCGATCTCTGGTACGCGCCTCAAATCTGGACTTAGAAAATCGAACGAGAAAAAAACCAGCCCAGCGGGTCCACGCGGCGGGCCCTCCGTGCCGCGAATCATCGCTTTTGCGACTAAGCTGAAATCAAACGATTCGTGAAAGCCCCCAAATCGAAGTGGCTCAGACCAAAAAGACGCGTCGTCTCGAACTGGGAAGTCCCATTCACGAAATCGTCCTCGATTCGTTTGGTAACCAAAGTAGGCGGGATCATTCACCATCTCCTCAGGAGGCGTCGCGAATGTGGAAAATATCAGCGGACCGTTCTCAGCTTGGTCTTCTTTCTCTGATAGCATGCGGCCCTGGATCTTCCAGCCCGATTGAGGATGATTCACGAAACAGATTTCGCTCGTTCCCGCGATTGGAAATCGCTCGGTGTGTCTTGGAACCCCATCATGATACTGGGCAGCGGGATCGGTGGGTCCGTCGTACACAACTACCTCTGTAAAATAACGCCGCACAAAGCAATGCTTTCGTGAACTCTGAAAATAAAAAGGCCCGCTCGTCTCATAAGAGAGACGTTCGCTGACGCCAAACTTGAACTGCTTAAGACTTCCCTTCAAGTCTTCATGATCAACACCTGCGGGTGGGTGGTGAAACTCAATTAACTCAGCCCAATTGCCACCTGACATTTTCATGTCTCGAAAGGGAAGGCGCAGAACACAGTGAGTCTGATGGAGATAGAGCACTAGAGGCGCCAAGAGGGCCGATAGAGCGATAACTAGACGCCTGTCGTTTCTTGTCATGATTCATGGCCTAGACGCTCGAAATCCAGCACCTATCACGAAATTCAATATCTTCTGCGCGACTAAGTTATTCGCACAGGCGGTGTGATTTGATGCCTGAGGGCCAAGTAGAGCGATCGAAGGTAGATCGGGAGTTGGTGGCGGAGGTGGTGGCGGAATTGGAAACAGCGCATGAGGCCGGGCGTCGTTGACCGAGGAAAAAAACGACTGGCTCCCAACTGTCACCACAAAATCGTTTCGCTTGAACGCCTGGCCTTCGGAAGTAAAGATTACCTGCTGCCTGGATACAAGAGACGGGACTAAGTAAGGAAAGTACAGCTCTGCCGTTTTTACTGACCGCAACGAAATTCCATCGGTAGTACCCATCATGTTGTAGGCGGCCTCCAGTCCGGCCGTTAGCCTCGCGTTGACATAGGGTCGCGCATCGAAATAGGGTCGCCGCTCATCGTCGTTTATCGTTCGCTTTCGGTACTTAGAAACCCGCTTCGTAGTTGTATTGTAGACAAGCTCGTCTTGTATTGAGACCTCATTTGAATTATCGTAGTTTGAATCTGATACCATCAGACGAAATTGCAACTTCCTCCTGATCCCTAGTGCATTTGTCCACTCTGGAAGAAGAGAGGTCTTGCTCGAAAAGCGATCGTCAATCGACTTGGGATCCAAATCGGTCATGGTTCGCTTGCCTTCGGATGTCAGCGCAAGGCGACGCTCACTGGATACTCTGTCTCGTAGGGCCAAGTAGATTGTGAGGTTGTTCTCGGTTCCAAAGACGCCGGGGCTTTCTGGATGATCGTAAAGCATCCTGTAGGCACTTGCGGCAACCGAACCGCGGTGCGGTGTTTGCAGAAAGGTTACCGATAAGACGCCGACTCCCTTGCTTTGGAGAAAATTCGGATTGTTGAGCAGGAGATCTCGCGTATTAAGTCCACCCTTGCTATGAGCCACGATGTGCACCCAGGGGCTCCCTAGGGCTTTTGCGATCCGGAAAACATGATGATTGACTGAAAGGGCACCGAGGTGGATGTCACCGTAAATAGCTCGTCCAAAGTCCAAGTGAAAGTATGGAGCGCCGCGGTTCAGCATCTCTGAGACTAAAGAGGTGAATCCGGGGCGAAGGTGGGTGCTCTCCCAGAAGTCACCTCGTTCTTCGCAGCAGCCTCCAACGAGGATGATCGGTTCCATTGCGTTGAATAGCTGAAGGCGGCCGACGGCGTCGACTTGATCGATTCCAGTAGACGGCTCGTGGGACCAATCAAAGCTTACGTCGTTCAGGCCGGGGCAGGGGGTCGCGGGATCGCCAGAACCGGCTGGACAATTGAATGTGGCGGGTGTAATGGGAAGGATCTCTCCAGTCGGAGATATTGAGTCGGGATTGAGTTGCTGTCGCAGTCGGCCAAAACGGATGAATTTGGTATCCACCAAGAAACAGACGCTTCGGCGCACCTGTGTGCCTTGAGACACGGCAGTTGCCGTGAGTTGAACAGGACTGCCAACGGGATTTCCGTTGAAGCGGAACCGCACCTGGCGACTTACGACAACGGGAGCGTTAAATGGCCACTGCGTCAGTGCGTAGTACTGGGGCTGCAGCACGAGGGTTACCGTCAGGCGGAGCATGGCGAAGCTGCTAACAATGCCGTTATTCTTGAAGGTCGTGATCCTGGTTAAAGTTCCGTTAACGCGAGGGTCGGGCGATGAACTATATTCGACCGGCAAACCCGACCCAACTACTCTAGGAACTTTAATCAAGTAGCGATTGCTTAGATCCCCTGGGAAGGAAAGCCCGGACGCCTGTTCCTCTATGGTGTTCAAAGTGGGACACCCGTCCGACGCGGACTGCGCTAGAGCCATATCTGGCACTGCCCATGCGTAGAGTACTAAGGTAATTAACCACAGCGAGCATCGGGTCATTGCTGCGTAAGCCTCACTTTAGTAAAGATTCTCGAAGTCATTGAAAGAGTAGCATGCGTTTTGTGATCCGACAAAAAATTAATGTGACTCCGATACCATGGGGCAGGAGGGCAGAGCTGCCGTACGTCATCTGAGCCGCTTCCGGATGACATATTAATCTAGGTTGCACCTTTATGCCGGTTGGGCCGAAGCGGCTGCAGCTCGAATTCTCCGGCGCCGGATGCCGCTACGATCTTGAGGATTATCGACGGGATGTGAGCCGATTCGGTTTGTTCTGTGGGGATTGCGGATTGAGACATTTGGCGGGCGTAGCGAGCGTACTTATTGCTAGGGCTCTGACCGGGACTGCATTCTGGCGGTGAATCAGGTTCGTTGGCGGGGGTTGGGCTGATAGATCGTTTTTGAGCAAGATCAGAACCAGCGGTGGCGGAGGAAATCTCGCGCCATTGCGACGCCTGGCCACTTGGACCGGAGCAGGAGCGTAGCGTGGGCGTTCAGGGGCGGAGGAGGCGACTTGGAACATCGTCGAGCGGGCTCACTTGCATCTTGGATTTGAGACCGATGCAGCTTGGGCGCGGGGATTGTGGACTACTTTTGAGTGCGGCGTCTTGAATCGCACGCGGCAGTCGGGGTAGAGTTCGGTGACGGGGAAGAAGGCGTCGCGGACGGCGTTGCAAACTTGCAACGGATTGGTAGTGGTGATGTCACTGTCGAAGCGGCAGATTGCCAGTCCGCAGTGAAGATCGGGCTGTACGCAGAGGGCTAAGGTGTGAATGAGCTCATTCACGGGCCGGGGTGTAATTATCTTTCGCTTGTTTTGTTGGGATTAGGGGTGATTTTGGGGGTTGCGTAGGTTGTTGCCGCCGCTGGTGGGCGCTAGAGTGCTGGGCGGAGTTCCGGTTTGGGGCTCCGTACTTACTTTTGCCAGGAGTTTTCGCTTGAGCGTATTTTTGCCGCCGACGACGGAGTTGCAATGTCCTCCGGAACAGTTAGTGATTTTTCCGATGGGGCCGATTATTCGGGGCCGTAGGAAGGTTTCGGAGGGAGACCCGGAGGGTTGTCTGGGGCTCGAGGGTTGTTCTCTCGACCGGCTCTTCGAGAAGCTGGGCTTTGCGCCGGATACCAAGCAGCGGTTGGCGCTGGAATCGAGTTCGAAGCGGGTGATCTTGAATTGCTCGCGGCAGTGGGGGAAGTCTAGCGTGACTTCGATCAAGGCAATACATACGGCGCTGGCGGCGCCGAAGGCCAATGTGGTGGTGATGTCGCCGAGCGAGCGGCAGAGCGGCGAGTTTCTGCGCAAGGTACTCGAGTATCTGGAGGTGTTGGGATTCCGTAAGCTACGCGGCGATGGCGTGAATAAGAAGAGCGTGGTGTTGCCGAATGGGAGCCGCGTGGTGGCGCTGCCGGGCGTCGAGGCTACGATGCGGGGATTCTCGGCGGTGGACTTATTGATCATCGACGAGGCTTCGCGCGTGCGCGACCGGCAGTACGAGGCGGCGGGGCCAATGTTGGCCGTCAAGGATGGGGCGCTGTGGCTGCTTTCGACACCGTATGGCGCGCGGGGCTTCTTTTGGAAGGAGTGGGAGTTGGGCGGCGAGGATTGGTTCCGCTTGGAAGTGAAGGTGACGGATTGCCCGAGGATCGCGCCGGAGTTTTTGGAGAAAGAGAAGAAGCGGATCTCGGCGGATTGGTACCGGCAGGAGTATCTTTGCGAATTTCTCGGCGCGGCGGATGGGCCGTTCCGGAAGGAAATACTCGCCGATGCCTTGGAAGAGGGATTGGAGGATCTGTTTTGAGGGTCGCGCGGCAGTACTATATCGGCGTGGACTTAGGGCAGCGACAGGATTACAGCACGGTGGCGGTGCTGGAGGACAGGTTGCTCGCTCATAAGGTCCGTAACAAGGTGGACTTCGCGCCTTTGACGGAACGGCGTTGCGCGCTGCTGCATTTGGAGCGTTTGGACTTTGGGACGCGATACATCCGCGTGGTGGATAAGCTTTACGAGATATTGACGAGCGAGAGGCTAAGGGAGGAAAAGGTGGTGTTGTGCGTGGACGCGACGGGCGTGGGGAGTGGCGTGTTCGAGATGGTGCAGAAGATGGCGTCGGCGGCGCGGGGGCGGCGGAGCGCTTGGTTGAATCTGGCGGGGGTGATCTTTACGGCGGGGGAGAAGGAGAAGTGGGAGGGGGAGACGGTGCACGTGCCGAAGAATGAGTTGATGGGGGATTTACTGCTGGCGATGGAGAGGCGGGAATTGCGGATCGATCCGCGGAAGCGTTGGACGGCGGAGTTGCTGCGGGAGTTGGAGGGGATGCGGCGGATTATGGGGGAGACGAAGGTGAAGTGGACGAGCGTGGGCGAGCATGACGACTTGGTGATGGCGTTGGCGCTGGCGCAGTTTGGAAGGAAGTTCCGGCCGTTGCCGGGGACTTGGGAGAAATTGGGGTGGACCCGGCCGGGGTGGGAGAGGCTGGCGGAGGCGAATGGGTAGGACTTCGAAGAGGTTGGCGGGGCGGTTGCGTTTACGACGATTGAGAAATGTAACCGCTTTCGATCTCCCGCAACATATCGCCGATATCAGCGGTGGGATAGGAGAGCGTGACGGAGAGCTTGACAGAGCGCCGGACGGCCTTCAGTTTCGTTCCGGCGTCTCGCAATGATGTGCGGCCGCGCGCTTCCCGCAAGGATCGCCGAACCCATTCGCCAAGCGTCAGCCGGCTTCGGAGCGCGAGGATGCGAATGTCCTCCATCTCTTGGTGTGAGAGGTGAATCTGGAGCCGGGCGCGCATATTGTGCTTGTAGATCTCGCGCTTATCCGAGAAGGCGGCGCTAGTCATTTGGTGAGTCGACGACGGTGGCTAGATGGCGATGATATCGGCGGATGGATCTAGCCGCTTGAGGTCTTTGGGGTCGCAGGATATGATGCGAGCGCGTTTCATCCTGGCGAGAACGACGACGGACGCATCGATAACATCCGCCGTGCGCGCGCGCACAGAATTCTCCGCAGAGCCTTGCTGTTTGATTGTCTAGCGGCACAATTTGCGTTCTCTCATTCTTGAGAAGCCGCACAAGATCTACCTGCAACTGGCCATTTCGCCAAACTTGGCCTACGACGCCGGCCGGGATCAGAACCACGCGGCCGAGGCCATATGCCTCGTCGAGCAAAGCCCGGAGAAGTTTGTTTCCGCGCTCGAAGGCAATTAGCGCGCCGCTATCCAGAACTATCGTTGGCGGCGAGTGAGCGCGCGTCTTGCCCATTCATAGTCCTCGGGTGACGGAGCGCCGAAGCGCTTATCCATATCCCGCAACAAGTCCCGAAGCGACTCACTCTCTTCTTCTTTCGCCAAGACGCCGGAGATGTAGCCGGAAACCGAGGCTGCGCTTCCAGCGCGAACTTTACCGCGAACGCGCTTGAGCTGATCTTTCGGCAACGTTATGGCGATCTTCGCCTTGGTCATACCTTGATCATACTCCCGAAGGCGGGGGACTCGGCCGCGCCGCGGGGCTACAGATTAACGGTGATGCGCATGTAGGTGGCGGGGATGGCGGTGCCGGTGCTCGCAGTGTTTTGGGCGTTGGCTAGGTCTACTAGTTGGCGGTGGAGTTCCTCGACTTGGCCGCTGGATTGGGCGGCTTCGAAGGCGTTCATGGTGGGGCCGTAGTAGTGGCGGAAGAGATCCACGACTTGCGTGGGACCGAGAGTGGGCGAGACGAAGTGGAAGGTGTCGCGTTCCATCGCAATGTTCGTTGGGCTGACGCCGGCCTGGGTGAAACGTTCGAGGATGTGGCTTTCGACGCCCCAGGTCATGGGGCTAATGAATCCCTCGGGCGGTGGGGGCGTGAAGGCGGCGCTGATTTTTAGTAGCTGGGAGACGAAGGAGGTGGGGTCGTTGGGGATCCAGTTGCCCATGACGATGCGGCCGCCTGGTTTGGTGACGCGGACCATTTCCTTAGCTACGTTGAAGGGGCGGGGGGCGAACATGGCGCCGAAGACGGAGAGAGTTAGGTCGAAGGTGTGGTTGGCGACGTCGTTCAATTGCGAGGCGTCGCCTTCTTGGAATTTCAGATTGGTGAGTTGGGCTTTGGCGGCGCGGCGATTGCCGGCGGCTACCAGGTTGGAGGCGATGTCGATGCCGGTGACGTTCGCGCCCAATTTTGCGAGGGGGAGGGCGGTGGTGCCGTCGCCGCAGCCTAGGTCGAGGGCGTTCAAGGGTGGGGTGACGTTGAGTTTGGCGACTAGGTCCGTGCCGGATTGGCGCATGAGGTTGGCGATGGCGGTGAAGTCGCCTTTTTCCCATAGAGTTTTGTTGGGGTTCACGTATAGCAACGCGTAAAAAGAGAAGCGCGCCGGTCACGGGGTGGAAACCGGCGCGCGGCTCGTGGGCGAAGCGAAAGGGGGTGTCGCTTGTTGCCCGCGAGATTGTGGGGCTGCGCCTAGAAGGAGAAGCGCAGGCTCATTTCGATGCGGCGATTGAAGGAGTCGCCACCGCCACCGCCGGGGCCGAAGCCGCGGGCTACGGTGTTTGAGGTGGCGAAGAGTGGAGACGTAATGGTGCCGATGGGCTGGCCGAGGTTGGTGCGGTTCAGGATGTTGGAGGCCTGGACGGAAAAGGTCAAGTTGTATTTGCCGCTGCCGCCGCCACCGAACATGCCGCCGGGGCCGCCACGCATGCCGCCACCGCCGCCGGGACCGCCGCGGCCACCCATCGGCGGGCCGCCGCCGGCCATCATGCCGGCGCGCATACCTTCGCTGGGGCCGCCGGGGCCACTGGCCGTGCCCTTCTCGCCGCCGAAGCTCCAGGTCTTGCCGAGACGGAGGTTGACGTTCAATTGGTTGGGACCGCGGCCGGCGTTGCGTTCGAGAATGGCCTGGCCGGGCTTGGGGTTGGGGTCGAGGAGGAGGCCGTTCCAACTTACGAGGCCGGGGATGTTGGCGCTGGTGGCGATGCCAGGGCGGGCGACGAATTGATTGTCGCCGTAAAGGTCGCGGCCGGCGGTGATGTTGTAGGGACGGCCGGTGCTGAAGATGATGAAGGGGCTCAAGCTAATGCCGTACTTGGTGGGGATGTTGCCGCCGGTGAGGAAGCGGTGGCGGACGTCTTGCGAAGTGTAGCCCCATTCATCGGCAACGTTGTAGGTGTTGCTGGGGAAGCTTTGCGCGCCGTCGGTGTCGCCTTTGGCTAGGCCGAGGGCGTAGAAGCCGAAGAGGGTGACCTTGGGCAGGCGGACGCTGGGGCTGACGATTAACTGGTTCTGGCGGAAGCGGCCGGTGGATTCGTAGTTGTAGATGTTGCCGGCGGCGGCGCCGAAGGGATAGACGGAGCTCGCGGGGTTGCGGGGATCGAAGGTGCCGGGGAGCGGCGTGTTGATGTTGCGGCTGCGGAGCTGGTTGAGGCCGGAGGTGTGGTTGTAGCTGACGGAGAGGGTCATGGTGTTCGTGAGCTGGCGCTCAAGGCCGACGGAGGTTTGGATGAGCATCGGGACCTTCAGAGAGTCGTCGATGATGCGGGTGACGTTGCTGCGTTGGAACTGGGAGAGTTGCGACGAGGTGGGGAAGTTGGGGAAAAATTGCGGATTGGTGACGACGTATTGTTGCTGCACCACGCCATTCAGGCGGCGGGTTTGGAGGACGAGGTCTTCGCCGAAGCGGTCGAAGAACATGCCGCCGCCGATGCGGAGGACGGTCTTGGGACGGCCCATGGAGCCGGGCTTGCCGAGGCCCCAGGCGAGGCCAAAGCGCGGGGCGAAGTTCAGTTTGTTCGAGATGTTGTTCTGGGTTTCAAAGCGCAGGCCGAGGCTCAGGCTGATGTTGGGCTTGACGCGCCAATCGTCTTGGAGGAAGAGGCCGGCGTCAACTTGGTTAACGCCTACGAGGGGGACGCCGGCGTTGAGCGTGAACTGCTGGGCGCCGCCGCCGTTCGCGATGATTTGCGCGATGGGCAGGCCCGAGGCGAGGCCTTGCTGGGTGATGCGGTAGGAATTCAGCGAGGAGAAGGTGAAGGCGCCGTTGAAGCCGGTGGTGCTTTGGTCGTCTTGCTGGACGCCGCGGAGGCGGCCGCCGAATTTGATCAGGTGGGTCTTGTAGGTGAGCGAGGCGAGGTTGGAATACTCGTAGCGCTTTTCGTTGGAGAAGTTGTTCGATAGGTTCGCGCCGCCGCCCGAGAAGGCGTCGAGGACGGTGATGGAGGGCGTGGTGCTATTGCCGGATTGGCCGTTGTAGCGCTTGAAGAATTGGAAGCGGTTCTCGACGACCAGGGTGGCCTTGGCGAGCCAGGTGTGGGAGGTCTGGAGGGTGTGGTCGTTGGAATCGTTGATGATGCCGCGGGAGGCGAGGGTGGTGTTGCCGAGGTTGCCGAATTCGCTTTTGTTTTGGCCGTAGGAGTAGCGGGTGGTGAGGGTTTGCTTGTCGTTGATGGCGAAGTCGATGCGGGGGGTGATGTCCCAGCGGCGGGTGGGATTGGCGTAGTTGGCCTGGAAGGGGACGATGTTGTAGTTGTCGTCGAGGACGCGGGCGTTAACGACGTTGTTGTCGTCGGTGCGGCGGGAATCGGCGTCGAGGAAGAAGCTGGCGCGCTTGCCGAGAGGGCCGCTGATGTTACCGCCGAAGGCGTTCTGGGAGTAGTCGGGCTTGGTGGGCGCGAAGGCGCTGCGGGAGTTGAAGACGTTGTTCGAGTTCGAATAGAAGACCTGGCCGCGGAACTTGTCGGTGCCGGGTTTGGTGAAGACTTCGATGCGGCCGAAGCCGATGCGGTCGTATTCGCTGGAGAACGGATTCGAGTTGACGCGGATTTCGCGGATGGAGGCCTTGGGGGGAAGCTTGCCGCCGGAGAAGCCATCGATGAAGATCTGGCCGCCGTTGGGGCCGGCGGCGGGACCGGCGAGGGCTTGGAGTTCGGATGCGAGGTCGTCGGGATTGTCGGAGAGAGCGTTGAGGTCGTCGCCCTTGAGGACGAGTTGGCCGACGTTGGAGGCGGGGTCGAGATCGATGGCGATGGAATCGGTGACGGTGATTTGTTGCTTTTCGCTGGCGATGTTGAGTTGGGCGTTGACGGTGATTTGGCGGCCGCCTTGGATTTCGAAGTTTTGTTGTTCGAAGAGGGTGAAGCCGGTGGAGCTGACGCGGATGGTGTATTTGCCGGAGGGGACGTTGGGGATGGTGAATTTGCCTTCGGCGTCGGAGCCGACTACTTTGACGAAGCCGCCAGGGCCGGAGAGGGTGACGCTGGCGCCGGGGATGGCGGCGCCGGAGGGATCACTGACCAGGCCTTTCAAAACGGAGTTGGCGCTGGCTTGGGCGAATAGCTCCGCGGAGGCGAGGGCGAGTATGGGCAGAAGTCGAGCGAGGGAGTTCATGGTTGGCTCCAGTTGGGGTCCTTTGGGTTATGTGTTTCGGTCTTGAGAAGGCTTAGGGGGTACCCATGCCTCCGCCCATCATGCCGCCGCCACCGTCGAGGTTCCAGGTGCCGAGCATCATGGCGCGGCTGCCATTGGCGGGTGTTGCGAGAATTGGTTCGACGCCGGCGAGGACGGTGATGGCGATGGCCTTGGCGGGGTCGGAAGTTTTGCTGACGGCTAGGATTAGCGGTTCGTCTTTTTTGAGTTCGGCGAGTTGGAGAGCGGGAAGGCGATCGAGCATTTGGCCGAGGTCGCCGTTGGGCCGGCGCATGCCGCCGCCCATCATGCCACCACCTGGACCGCCACCGGGTCCGGCGCCGGGGCCACCTGGGCGCATGCCGCCTTGGGGCGGAGCGCCTTGCGGCGCGCCAGCAGCCGGGGCACCGGGGGCGCCTTGGGGGCGCATGCCCATACCGCCACCCATACCACCGGGGCCGCCAGGCGGCATCATTCCTGGAGGCATGCCCGAGCCGCCGCCGTTCATCATCATCGACATCATGCGGGCCATCATTTCGGGCATACGGCGGAGGTTCGTGCCGGCGGGGACCTTCACTTGCAGCTTCTTCTTGGTGTCGAGATCGATCACCTCGATCGAGCCATTGGCAGCGTCGACGGAAGTCACCGTGACGGCCAAATTGCGGAAGGCGCCCGTGACAACTTGCTGGGCGGTGTAGGAGGCGCCGTCGGCGCTGCGTTCGCCGAGGGCGCGAACTTGGTCGCCGACTTCGATTTCGGCGATGGAACTGGACTTCGCGTCGGCGTATTTGGTGCTGCCTTCGGCGTAGCGCTTGACGCTCGCGTTGGGGGCGAGGCTGAGCGCGACGGACTTGACGCCTTCATTGCCGCGCACGTTGAGAGTGGCGGTGTTGGCGGACTTGTCGACGGCGGTGACGACGCCGGAGATGCTTTTGGTGGCCCAAGTCATCTGCTCTTGCTGGTCGCGCTTGGCGAGATCGGTCTTGCTCATCAGCACGACGAGGTTGGCTTCGATGACGCCGTCGTTCTCAGGGCCGCGAGCGAGGACGCGATCGCCCGCGGCGATGTTAGCCAGTTCGGCGGGCTTCGCATCGGCGAGGCTGGTCTGGCCAGGGGCGAGTTGAGAGATCTTGGCGGCTTCGATGACTTTGACTTGCTTCGAGGAACCATCGTCCGCCTTGACGGTGAGCGTGCGGGTGGCGGGGTCGGCGGCGGTGACAACGCCAACAACGCGGGCGGGCGCTTGGGCGACGCGGGCCGGGGTCTGCGCGAACGATGCTGCGCAAAGCATGAGGGCTGCGATGGTGAGTCTGTGGATCATGTCCTAAATTGCCCGACGAATGTATAGACGCAGAGGTTATTCCATCGATCCTTAAAGCGTGTAAAGTTTTGTTAAGTGTTCGCCTCTCCCTTATACTGGGAGAGGTTGAGAATCAGCGTTCCCGTAAATAAAGGCATCGAGTCGCTTTTCGGCACTCGTGACGAGAATATCCGGCTGATGGAACGGAACTTGGGTATCCGGACGTTCCTGCGGAACGACAGCATGGAGCTGGAAGGCGAAGAGAAAGCGGTCGCCAAGGCGAAGCAGATTCTGGACGATTACATGTCGCTGGTGAAGGACGGGCATGTGATCAGCAACGCGGACCTCAACAATTTCTTGCGCGTGGTGACGGTGGAGGAAGAGTCGTCGTTGAAGACGATGTTCTTGAGCGGCAAGCAGCGGAGCTTCGGGAAGAAGATGCTGGCGCCGAAGACGATCAACCAACGGCGTTACGTGGAGGCGATCGAGAAGCACGACCTCACTTTTGGCATCGGCCCGGCGGGCACGGGGAAGACGTATTTGGCGGTCGCGATGGCGGTGAGCGCGTTGTTGAGTAAGCAGGTGTCGCGGATTATTTTGACGCGGCCGGCGGTGGAAGCGGGCGAGCGATTGGGATTCTTGCCGGGGACTCTGCAAGAGAAGGTGGACCCTTATCTGCGGCCGCTCTACGACGGGCTCTACGATATGCTCGACGCCGACCGCGTGGAGAAGCTGCTCGAGAAGAACACGATTGAAGTGGCGCCGATCGCGTTCATGCGCGGGCGGACTTTGAACGACGCCTACATCATCGTGGACGAGAGCCAGAACTGCACGCCGGATCAGATGAAGATGATTCTGACGCGCTTGGGTTTCAACTCGAAGATGGTGGTGACGGGCGACATTACGCAGATCGATTTGCCGGGCGGGAAGCGCAGCGGGTTGATCGAGGCGACCGAGGTGCTGAAGGGCGTCGAGGGCGTGTCGTTTATTCTCTTCGACGATAAGGACGTGGTGCGGCACAACCTGGTGCAGAAGATCGTGCGCGCGTATGAGTCTTATACGGAGAAGACAGGCATTGGGCGGCAGATGCTTTTGAAGCTGGACGATCCGCCACCGGCGAGCGCGGCGGCGGCGAGCGTGCAACCGGGTTCGCCAGTTGAGATGCCCGACGCTTAAGTAGGCCGTCGCGATGAGTCCTAAGGTTTCACTTTTGTTTCCCGCTTCGCTTGAAAAAGAGGCGCGCGCGGAGTTGCGGGACTTCGCGGCGTTGCTGCAACTTGAGGTGACGACGGGGCAGCCCTTCGTTTGCCTGTTTAGCGACGACAAGAAGCTGCATGAGTTGAATCGCGAGTTCTTGGGGAAGGATTACGCGACGGACGTGTTGAGTTTTCCGAACGCGGAGGAAGAGGGTAGCGAAGAGGGTTTGGGGGAACTGGCCATCTCGGTGGAGCGGGCCTTAGCGCAAGGGCAAGAGCAGGGGCATGGGTTGGTGTTGGAGTTGAAGATTTTGATGCTGCATGGGGTGCTGCATTTGATGGGGCTCGATCATGAGAATGATAGTGGGCAGATGCGGCGCATCGAGACGAAATTGAGGAAGCAGTTTGGGCTGCCAGCGGGGTTGATCGAACGGAGCCGGAAATGATCTGGGTCTTCGTGCTGTTGTATCTGTTGGCGTTGGGCGCGTTGGCGCTGTTGTCCTTCGTACAGTTGCTGTACCTGGAGAGCTTGCGCTTGCGGGCGCGGGAGTATCCGGCGCTGATTTTCTTCAAGGAGAAAGTTCAGGAAAAGCTGGTGCTGGAGACGGATACGGCGGCGCTGATCTTCACGATGTACAAGCATTCGCTGTTGGTGGCGATTGGCGTTTTGTCGTTGTTGATTAACCAGAATGGGGGGAACTCGGGCCTGGATATCGCGCAGGGCGTGTTGCTGGCGCTGGTGTCGATGGCGGTGTTTTCGTATTTGCTGCCGCAGTTGCTCTACCGGCGCAGCGAGGCGCATTTTTTGCTGCCGCTGGCGCCGCTGTTGCGCGTGACGGCGCTGGTGATGAAGCCGTTCGCGGGGATGTTGAATTTCTTCGAGACACTGGCGGATATCAGCCAGCCTTCGAGCAGTTTGGAGGAGGGCGCAAGCCCGCAAGAGGAAATCGAGGCGCTGATCGCGGCGGGCGAGGAGGAGGGGCTGATTGAGGAGGGCGATAAAAAGCTGATCCAGTCCGTGGTGGCGTTTGGGGATAAGCGCGTGCGGGAGGTGATGACGCCAAGGCCAAATATCGTGGGTATCGAGGCGGCGCAGCCGTTTGACGAGTTGCGGAATTTGGTATTGAAGGAGCAGTTTTCCCGGGTGCCGGTGTTTGAAGAGAATCTCGATCACATCACGGGCTTCGTGCATGTGAAGGATTTGTTCGAGGCGGAGTTCTCGAAGAAGCAGGGGAAGACGGCGCAGGATTTGGCGCGGCCGATCGCGTTCGTACCGGAGACGAAGATGGTGACGGACTTGCTGAAAGAGATGCAGCGGGCCGGGAACCATATGGCGATCGTGGTGGATGAGTATGGGAACACGGCGGGTCTCGCGACGATGGAGGATTTGGTGGAGGAAGTGTTCGGCGAGATACGCGACGAGCACGAGCCGGGGTCCGATGTGACGGAAGAGGGCGATGGGGCTTTTGTGATGGCGGGGAGTTACGACGTAGATCACTTGAAGGATTTGTTGGAGTTCGTGGCGCCGGTGGGGACGGAGGCGACGACGGTGGGGGGACTGGCGACGGAGTGGTTCGGGCGCGTGCCGAAGATTGGGGACGTAATTGTGCGCGAGGGGTTGATCCTGGAAGTGTTGGATAGCGACGAGCGGCGCGTGATGCAGGTGCGGCTGCGCAAGGCGCCGGAGGTGAAAGAAGATGAGCATGAAGAAAACGAAGAAGCCCGCGAAGAAGGCGCCTAAGCCGCGCGTTAAGCCACGCTTCGGCACGGTATCGATCGCGGGGCGGCCGAACGCGGGGAAGAGCACGTTGCTGAACGGGCTGTTGGGGACGAAGCTCGCGATCGTGTCGGGGAAGCCGCAGACGACGCGGCATAGCATTATGGGCGTGTGGACGGAGGGCGGGACGCAGGCGGTGTTCTTCGATACGCCGGGGATTCATAAGAGCGATACGTTGATGAACCGCAAGATGATGCAGAATGTGCGGGCGTCGCTGGAGAGCCGGGATTTGTTGCTTTATGTGGCGGACGCGCATGCGCTGGACGATAGCGGGGCGTTGCCGCAGGCCGATAAGGAAGCGCTGGATACGTTGCGAAAGGCGCGGGAGAGCTCCGAACCTGGGGGCGGGGCGTCGCCGGCCTTTCTGGTGTTGAATAAGATCGATTTGATCGGCGAGAAGAACAAGTTGTTGCCGCGCTTGCAGGCGTTTCAGGCGGCACTGGAGTTTGACGAGTTCTTTCCGGTGTCGGCGAAGACGGGCGAGGGCGTGGAGGAGCTGAAGAAGGCGATCGTGAAGCGATTGCCCGAGGGCGAGAACGTTTACGACGAGGATTACTTGACGGATCTGCCGGAGCGCGCGATCGCCGCCGAGGTGATCCGGGAGCGCATCCTAGAGCACACCAGCGAGGAAGTGCCGCATAGCGTGGCGGTGCTGATCGATAAGTGGGAAGAGGGGGAGAGGATCGCGAAGGTTTTCGCGACGATTATCGTGGAGCGCGAGGGGCAGAAGGCGATCGTGATCGGCGCGAAGGGGGGCATGTTGAAGACGATTGGGACGGAGGCGCGTTTGCAACTGGAGGAGATGTTGGGGAGGCGCTTTCACTTGCAACTGTTCGTGAAGGTGCGGGCGAAGTGGCGTGAGGATGAGGGGTTCCTCGATGAGTTGAAGTGGCAGAATACAAGTGAAGTGAGAGAAATGAAATGAAACGTAGAGCTTGGTTGGTCTTGCTGGCCGGGGGCGCGCTTTGGGGGCAGAAGAAATTGGACGATGGGTACATTTACGACCAGGTAAGAATGCGCCTGGCGAACGACGCCGATGTAAAGGGCGGGACCTTGGACGTCGATGTAAGGGGAGGCGTGGTTACGGTGCGGGGCCGCGTGAATACGGAGAAGGCGCGCGCCAAGGTTGACAAGCTCGTCAAGAAAGTAAAGGGCGTCAGCCAAGTTTTTAACGAAGTGAAAGTGGAGCCCTAATGAAGATTGCGGTGATTGGGACCGGCTACGTCGGTCTGACGACCGGGGTGTGTCTGGCCTATATTGGGCACGATGTGACGTGCTTGGACGTGGATGAGCGGAAGGTGGCGGAGCTGGCGGCGGGCAAGATTCCGATTTACGAGCCGAATCTCGAGGATTTGCTGGACGCAAGCCGGAGCCGGTTGCGCTTCACTTCGAAATACGAAGACGCGATTCCGGAGGCGGAAGTAGTGTTCATCGCGGTGGGGACGCCGTCGTTGCCGGATGGGCAGCCGGATCTGAAGTATCTGCGCTCGGCGGCGCAGTCGTTGGGGCAACACATGGGGTCTCATTTTACGGTGGTGGTGAATAAATCGACAGTGCCCATTGGCAGCGGAAATTGGGTGGGGGCGTTGATCCGGGAGAGCCAGAAGGCGAACGGCAATGGCAAGGGTGAATACGCGGTGGCCTCGAATCCCGAATTCTTGCGCGAGGGCGCGGCGATTTCCGATTCGTTGTTTCCGGATCGCATCGTGATTGGGGCGGATAACGAGAAGGCATTGACGGTGCTGTACAACATGTACCGGCCCTTGATCGACCAGAGTTTCGCGGCGCCGGCTTTTTGTCCGAGGCCGGAGCGAATTGGCGCGGTGCCGTTGGTATCGACGGATTTGGCAAGCGCGGAGTTGATTAAGTACGCGGCGAATGCTTTCTTGGCGACGAAGATTAGCTTTATTAACGAGATTGGGTTGTTGGCGAGCCGCGTGGGCGCGAACGTGAGCCATGTGGCGCGCGGGATGGGCCTGGATTCGCGGATTGGTAACCGTTTTTTGAACGCGGGGCTGGGCTGGGGCGGGTCTTGCTTCGCCAAGGATACGGCGGCGCTGGTTTCCACGGCCGCGGATTACGGCTTAAACATGTCCATCGTGGCGGCGGCGAAAACGGTGAACACCGCGATGCGGGATCGCGCGGTGGCAAAGCTGCAAGAGACGTTGAAAATCTTGAAGGGGCGGACGATCGCGGTGTTAGGGTTGGCGTTCAAGCCACATACGGACGACTTGCGGGATGCCCCCGCGATCGACATTATGACTAAGCTACTGGAGCGCGGCGCGATGTTGCGGGCTCACGATCCGATCGCGATGGACCGATTCCGGAAAGAGCAGCCGCACCTGGCGGCGACTTTGCGGGATAGCGTGGAGGACGCGCTGGCGGACGCCGACGCGGTGGTGCTGACAACGGAATGGCCGGAGTATATCGACCTCGATTGGAAAAAACTGGGCGAGGCCGTGGCCGCCAGGAATTTGGTGGATACTCGATTGGTGTTGGATCCGGCGGCGGTGAGCGCGGACGGCTGGAATCTCGTTCGCTTACCCTAGCTAGATGCTAGAACTGCGGCCCGCGGTGGCTGGGGACGCCGGGACGATACTGCAATTTGTCGAGGAGCTCGCCGAGTACGAAAAGCTGCGCCATGAGTGCGTGGCGACGGAGGCGGATATCGCGGCGCATTTGTTTGGGGAACGGCCAAAGGCGGAGGTGGTGCTGGCTGAGTGGGATGGAGAGGCGGTGGGCTTCGCGTTGTTCTTCCATAACTTCTCGACGTTCTTGGGCAAGCCGGGGATCTACTTGGAGGATCTTTATGTCCAGCCGAGTATGCGGGGCAAGGGTGTTGGGAAAGCGCTGCTGGTGCATTTGGCGCGGCTGGCGAAGGAGCGGGATTGTGGGCGGCTGGAGTGGAGCGTGCTCGATTGGAACGCGCCGAGTATTGCGTTTTATCAGTCGTTGGGGGCGAAGGCTAAGGATGAGTGGACTGTTTACCGGGTGGATGGGGAGGCGTTGGGGAAGTTGGCGGGCGGGTGATCCATGGATGAGCAGTGGTTTGTGGCAGAGGAATTGTTGTTGTCGATTATTGGGGGCGAGGACGATCTTGTATTGGAAAACAATTTCATTCTGATCAAGGCGGACACGTGGTCAGACGCTGTAGCCGAGGCGAATCGAATCGGGAAAGAGAAGGAGATGGAGTATACAAACACGGACGGCGCGACGGTAAAGGTGCGCTTTCTGGGTTTGCGCAACTTGCACTTCTGCCATGACGGAGTTGAGCACGGCGCGGAATTGATGTGGGACAAGTTGCTGCCGGCGAGCGTGGCGGAGGCTCAGGCCATGGTGAGCCCAGTCTCGGAGTACGGTGGCTATGAAGCCGCCATGCGCCGGGAAAAGTCGATGGAGCGCCTTAAGAAGCATAAGCAAGAAAGCTAGTACTTCCAGAAACATTTAGCCTAGTGTGGGGTTCTTCTAGAACGGCTATAATCCATTCAAACGGAGGCCCTTACGGGGATTTTCATGAAGTTTTTTTCTTCTTGCGAGGGACGGAGGATGGCGTGGAAAGTGGCGCGGCAGGGGATGGCGTGCGCCATGGTTCTGCTGATGATGCCGCCGGGTGTTGCACAGGATTACGGGTTGGCGCGGGATCAGGAAGCGTTGCCGCTAAGCGACGTCACCGAGAATAGCGGCGCCAATTGTACTTTCAAGGCGGAACCGGAAGAGTTCCTTTCGCGCGAGACGCGGAACCGGGAAGAGATCTTCGTCCGGATGCGGAAGTTCAAGGGTGGGCGATTCGCGGCGGGCCAAAAGGACGCGACGCTGGACCCGAGCGCGCTGAAGCCTCGCAATTTTGTCGACAACGCGATTTTTGGAAAACTCGCCGAAGCGGGCGTGCGTTCCGCGCGCATGACCACGGACGAAGAATTCCTGCGCCGGGTGACGCTGGACTTGACCGGCCGCATCCCGACGCCGGAACAGATTCGCGCCTTCCTCGCCGATGGCGATGAGAACAAGCGGGCGGCGGTGATCGACCGGCTGCTTTACTCGCAAGACTTCACGAACAAGTGGACGATGTGGTTCGGGGACTTGATTCAGAACGCGCAAACAAATTCGTACCGGAATCTGCCGAGCGTGGATGCGCGCAATGCATTTCACGGATGGATCGGCGCGGCGATCGCGGAAAACAAGAGCCTCAAGGACACTGTCTTCGAATTGATTGTCGGCAAGGGAAATTCGAACGTGCCGGGACCGACGGCGGCGGCTTCCTGGATGCACCGCTGGCGCACGCCGGGCGGGCCGATTGAAGATACATACGACACCATGTTCGCCAAGAGCGCCTCGATGTTCATGGGCATGTCCCACTACGATTGCATCGTCTGCCACGACGGCCGCGGGCACTTGGAACAACTAAGTCTATGGGGCCGTCGCGCGACGCGACTGGAGGCGTATCAGATGTCGGCGTATTTTTCGCGCGTACGGTTCTTCGATAGGAACCGGGACGCCGCCGAGTTGCCGAACTCCGTCGACGTCAGCGACGCGACGACGGGCACATACAACATGAACACGACTTTCGGCAACCGTCCTCGCCGCGTGGCGATCGGGACGTTGCGGGCGGCGACGCCGGCATGGCGCGGGGGCGAGGCCGAGCCGAATAACGGGGATTGGCGCGCGCTTTTCGCGCAACGAATTACGTCCGACCGTATGTTCGCCCGCAACTTCGCGAACCGTATCTGGCGCGAAATTTTCAACATGGGTTTGGTAGAGCCAGTGGATCAACTGGATCCGGCGCGCTTGGACCCGAAGAATCCGCCGCCGAACGAATGGAAGTTGCAGGCAACGCATCCGGAATTACTGGAGCGGCTGGCCGATGAGTTGGTAGATAGCAACTTCAACTTGCGCGAGTATATTCGGCGGCTGGTGGAGTCGAACGCTTACCAGCTTGCCAGCGGATACGACGACGAGTGGAAACTTGAATATGTTCCGCTTTTCGCGCGCCACTATGCGCGGCGGATGGAAGGCGAGGAAGTTCACGATGCGCTTCAAATCGCCACTGGAGTGATGGGCAGTTACACGATCGGCGGCTGGGCGACGCCCGCGAACTGGGCAATGCAGTTTCCCGAGCCGGTGGAACCACGCAACAATAACGCCGTTCTGACGTTTTTGAATCTCTTCCTGCGCGGGAACCGCGATAGCCAGGTTCGTTCGCAGGATGCAACAATCTTGCAGCAGTTGAACCTCATGAACAATACCTTCGTAACCGCGAAAGCGAAGGTGAATGCTTCGGCCCCGCTGCGCGCGATCGCGCAGATGACGTCGCCGGAAGCGATGACCGATGAGATGTTTCTACGATTCCTCTCGCGGCTGCCGAGCGAATTCGAGAAAGAGAAGGCCGTGGCTTTCCTGAAGAAAGCGGGCACGGCGCAGGCGGCCAAGAACACGGCCGTCGAAGACATGGCGTGGGTCCTGATGAACAAGCAAGAGTTCATCTTTAGCTATTAAGAGGGAGCGGAGGAAAAAATCATGGATCGCGTATTCGGTGAAGTCCCCACGGGGAAAGACCGCTTCGGTTTCGACTGGACGAAAAAGCAAGGCACCTGGTTTTGGAAGGGTCCGCATCTTTCGCGGAAGGCCTTTTTCCGCCATGCGGGCGCGGCGGTAGCGGGGTACTTCCTGTTGCCGGGAAGGCCGATGGAGACCGTGGCCCGGGCGGCGGCGACGCCCGTGGGCAAAGCAAAGAATTGCATTTTCGTTTTGATGAATGGCGGGCCGAGCCATATCGATACTTTCGACTTGAAGGAAGGCCCGTGGCTGCCGCCGTCGTTTGAACCGACCAGCTACGGCGACGTGCGTTGGCCGCGCGGTTTGTTCCCTCGCATGGCCGAGCAGATGGATTCCTTCGCGCTGCTGCGGAGCTTCCGCAGTTGGACGGGCGTGCATGAATTGGGCCGCAACTGGCTGCAGATCGGGCGGAATCCAATTAGCGGGGCGGGACGCATTGCGCCGCATATCGGTTCGATCGTTTCGATGGAGTACTCGGGGCGCTCGGCGGATAAGTCGCTGCCGGCTTTCTTCAACTTGAACGCGAACGACGGCATCGGATCGGGATACTTCCCGCCGGTGCACGCGCCTTTCTATTTTTCGCCGGGCGGCAATCCGCCGCCGGGTACGACGCACCCCGACGGGCAGCCCGCTTTCAACCGGCGCTCGGAATTGTTGCTCGACATGGACAGCGAGTTCCGGGCGCGTACGGTCTTGGGCGCGAAGGGCGCCGAGGCCGCGGCTTTTAACGACGCCGCGCGCCAACTGATGTACCGCACCGATATCGACGCGCTGTTCCGCTTCAGCAACGACGAGCGCATCCGCTATGGCAACAGCGGCTTCGGCAATGCGCTGCTGGTGGCGCGGAACTTGCTCGCCTCCAACAAGGGCACGCGATTCGTGCAGGTAAACGTCGGCAGTTGGGATAACCACGCGAACATCTATACCGGCGCGTTGAACCCCACGAACGCGAATTCGCTGGGAAGGCTCTTCGACTCTGGGATGGGCGCGTTGCTGGCGGATTTGAAAGCGTCGGGGCAGCTGGAGGATACGCTCGTAGTCGCGATGGGCGAGTTCGGCCGCACGATCGGAAACCCGAATACGACCGTGGGCCGCGATCACTTCCTGCAACAGGCGGCGTTAATCGCGGGCGCGGGCATCAAGGGCGGCAGGGCGATTGGCACGACGCACTCCGATGGGCGCGATACGAACGATCCGGGCTGGTCGCGCGGGCGCTCGATTCGGACCGAAGACGTGGCCGCGACGATCTATTCGGCCTTGGGCATCGATTGGACCACGACGCGTTACGACGATCCGACGAAGCGCGGCTTCTCGTATATTCCGGAAGTCGAGACGGACCTCTACGGGCCGATTCACGATTTGTGGGCCTAAGAAATTAGGGCGCGGCGAGTATCTATTTGCCCCGCTTGAATTCCATCAAGCTCGACATGAAGCTGCCCACGGCGCCGACGGCAAGACCGACGACGGAGCGGAATTCTTCTAAGCCGTCGAAGCGGTAGCTCTGCCAGAAGAACGCGTAGATGATGCCGAGGGCGTAGAGGAACGCCACCAAAGGCATCAGCCAGCGAAACCAATTCATCGCCGCGAGAGGCACAGCGAGCAAACCAAGGCCGCCGATCACAAGGAAGGCCTTGGACAGCGCTTCGCCGGTCCACGGCAAGGTGTCGATCTTCCAATTATGTTGACCGGAGATATACGCTACCGCGCCCATGCCCGTAAGAAAGACGGCGGGACCAAGGGTGAAGAGGTAGCTGTAAAAACGCATCAGGGCGTGAAGGATCTTCATGGGGCGTGAACGATTCGAGCGAAATCATCATCTTAGCCCAAATCATTCCGCTCCCGATAGCGCCAGCCTCGGCTCATGCAAGATGATCCCGCGCGGGCGGATTGTTTCGCATGTAAGATGAGTCTGAAGGAGCGCAGGAGCATAACGAAGATTCAGAGCGGGTAAGGCTGCGGCAGATCCCGGCATTCGAGGAAACCAGCGCGGAGGTGACCTTCCGGGGCAGTGGGATTTACAGAGGGTAGAGGCGGACGTCGGGCATCGCGGCCAGGGCCGCCAGGCGCGAAGGATCAAGATCCTAACATGGCAATGCATCGCCCACTTGCCCGCCTTCCGCCACGCGCGGGCCAGACGGCTCATGCAAGCATGCCAACGACGCCGCCCCGCCGAAGCCGAACGCTACCGGCGGCGACCGGCGGCCCACCTGCGGCGTTTTACGTGTCGGCATCCGGGCCCCACCGAATCCCGGCCACGGCGCCCCCACGATAGCGGCTTGACGGAAATCAAAAAAGGGCGGTTCGTCCGCAAGCCTATCGGCTGGCGCCACACTGCCAGCCGATAGGCCGGAGCATTCGACGAGTTCCACCGGACGCACTTCAATCCGTAGCTGAACTTCCACGCCCCTTGTGCGATCACGAATCGCGAACGGCGGCCAACGGCAGGCGCAAGTTTATTTATTGCTCATTCGTTACGCCCTGGAAACCTCCACGCAATGTCCCGATCTGACTTGGCGCCGGGAGACCTGTCTCGTTATCGCCGAGTCAAAAAATGGACGCATACATCGTCCGAGTGAGCGCGGGAAAGCACGCAAGACGCCAAACGAAGATTATTCGCTCAAGAAGCGGAGAAGCGCTTGAGGCTTAAGAGGATTACGCTGCTTGTTCGCTTCAGGCCGAGCCAGGGGATGCGCTCAATCACCGCCCCTTTCGCTTGGACGCCATCCCCCGCGCATTGGCCAAGACCAACCAGAAAGGAGTTCCCCTCGCTCATCTCTCTTCCACGCACATTCTTGGATGAAAAAACGCCCGAAGCGTAACCGCTGCTGAAGCCATACGCGCCCCAAGCATCCGGACCAACCCAGGCGCCCTTCGGTCCAAACGCACCACCCCCGTGGCATCACCTCATTCGTCGCGTTCCGGGGCCACCTGTGCGCGCCTGCTAGTAAGGCGGTTTTCCATCGGGATCAAACTTACGGAAAGCTGGCGCCTTCACCCTCGCCATCTCGTCCAGTTTGCCCTGCAATTTCTTCCGCTTCTCCATGGCCACCCCAGCCGCCAGCGGTTTCTTCTCCTCCAGATCCTTCGCCCATTCAAACATCCGCCCATCGATATAGAGCTTGTGCGAGTAATCCCAAGCCAAGCGCGTCGGAGGCAAGTCCGCCTTACAACTCGGATGCGGATCAAAGTGGGCGAACAAGCAATCCCGCCGTTTCCCGCGCTCCCCACGAACCTGTGGCAAGAAGCTCACCCCATCGAGCGGCCGCCCCTCAAACCACTTCGCCCCCGTCGCGTCCATGATCGCCGGCACAAAGTCAGTCGAATCGATCAAGCTATCGTCCACCGCGCCCGCTTTCGAAACGCCTTTCCACCGCGCGAGCAAAGGCACGTGCATCCCGGCATCCGTCGTAAACCGTTTTCCACCAGGCACCACGCGATCCCCCAAGCGCGATACCACCTCCGGCGGGCTGCCATTGTCCGCGTAGAACAACACCAACGTATTCTCGGCGAGGCCAGCTTTATCCAGGTTCGCCATCAAGCGCCCAAAGTCCTCATCGAGATACTCGACCATGTCTTTGAACTGCGCCGGGTCGTCCTTCAAACGGTCCCCCGCCGTCCAAGCCTTGCTTATCGGCGTCGCCGTGAAAGGCCCATGGGTCAAGGCCATCGAGTAGTACGCGACGAAGGGCCGCTCACTCTTCTTCGCCATGAAGGCGCTTAAGAACTCCGTATACAAATCCGGCCCGTACTTGCCCTTCGTATCCGTCCGCATCTTTCCGTTCTCATTCAACACCGGGTCCGCATAACGCGAGCCCTTCGTCTCCGGCTGCCCATCGTGCCAAAGCAGAAACTCGTCGAAGCCGCCCTGCTCCGGCTTCATCCCGGTTCCCCGATACTTCGAACCCGGCGCGTCGTAGCTATAGAGCTGCCACTTGCCGGCGATCGCGGTGCGATAGCCCGCGCGCTGCATCATGTGCCCAAAGGTCTTTTCCCGTGGATGCATCGTGCCGAACGACTGATAGTTCCGAAAGTTATGCTGCCCCGTCATCAACTGCACGCGCGTCGGCGTGCACAAAGGCTGCGCGTAGGCATGGGTGAAGCGCACGCCGCTTTTCGAGAACGCATCCAAATGCGGCGTCTTGTACGAAGTGCTCCCATGCGACGACAGGCACTCATAGCCGAAATCGTCCGCCATCACGAGCAAGACGTTCGGTCGCTTCGGCGCTTGCGCCGCCGCCCGCGACATGGACAGGGCGGAACTCGCCAAGAAGCCTCGCCTCGATAACGATACATTCGACATTGCGCGCATTCTATCGAATCCAAGCAAGCGAAACTGATATTGAAGCCCAAATGGAACGGCCCCAAATCGGACAAGGCAACTGGATCTACCTCGCCGCGCTGCTCGGCATCGCCGCGCTCGGCACCGGCGCCTACTACGCCTTCCGCGAGTACCAGAAGCCCGCGCCGCAAGTGACGCCCAGCGCCGTCGCGCCCACGGCCGACCCCGCCACCACAACCTACCCCGGCAAGATCCGCGCACTGAAAACGTTGCCCATTCCGGCCCCCATCGACGGCACACTCGAAGAGGTCTCCGTCGCCGACGGCGAAGAAGTCTACGAAGGCCAACTCCTGGCGCGCATCACCAACAGCACTCTCGAAGCCGCGAAGCAGAAGTCCGCCGAAGACCTCGAAAGCCTGAAGACCAAGCTCGAAGGCTTCGAGAGCCAACTCGTCGCCGCGCGACTCGAATCTAGCCGGGCCTCCGCCGACCTCGCCCGCGCCCGCGCCGAATACGAGACCGCCTCCAAGAACTTCGAGCGCCAGAAGCTCCTCTTCCGCGAAGGCGCAGGCGCCAAGAAGAATCACGACAACGCCGAAGCCGCCTTCCAGAAAGTAGCCAGCGAACGCGCCCAGCTCGAGAACGCCGTTAAGGCCGCCGACTCCCGCGCCGCGGCGCTCCAGGCCTCCGTCGAAGAAGCCCGCGCCAAGTTCAACGAAGCCACTACCGACGCCGAAGAGACCGACGCCGAGATTCTCACCGGCGACGTCAAGGCCCCCGTCTCGGGACTGCTCGTCAACCACAAGAAGAACGCCGGCGACCAAGTTACCCGCGACATCGCCGACCTCTTCGAGATCGCCGTCGACCTCACCGCCCTCGAAGTAGTGGTCGAAGTCCCCAAGGCCCTGGAAGCCAAACTAGGCGCCGGGCAAAACGCCCTGGTCCAAATCGCCGAAGCCGGCCCCGCGCCTCTGGAAGCCAAGATCCGCGAAGTCAAGGACGGCCAAGCCTACGTCGAGTTCCTCTCGCCGAGCCCCGCTATCAAGCCATCCATGACCGCCCAAGTCCGTTTCCTGATCCCGTAATTGAGCAAGCGATACGCTAGAGAAATGCAATTCCTAGCCGGGTCCCTAGTCGAACTCATCACCCAGACCTCCACCAATCTTCCCCCCGACGTCCGCGCCGCCATGGGCGCGACGATCGCCGCCGAGACCCCCGGCACCCAAAGCGCCCAAGCCCTCTCTATCATCGCGACCAACATCGACATGGCCACCGACGACGAAGGCCCCATCTGCCAGGACACCGGCATGCCCACCTTCCTAGTCCACACGCCGATAGGCGTCAATCAGCTGGCGCTCAAAAAGGCCATCAAGGAAGCCGTCGCCGAAGCCACCAAACGAGGCAAGCTCCGCCCCAACTCAGTCGATTCGATCACCGGGAAGAACTCCGGCGACAACCTTGGCCACGAGACCCCGGTCATCCACTTCGAGCAATGGGAAGAAGACGAGATCGAAGTCAAGCTGCTCCTAAAAGGCGGCGGCTGCGAGAACAAGAACATCCAATACTCGCTACCCGCCAACCTAGACCACATGGGCAAAGCCGGCCGCGACATGGAAGGCATCCGCAAGTGCATCCTCCACGCCGTCTGGCAAGCCCAAGGGCAAGGCTGCGCGCCCGGCGCCATCGGCGTCTGTATCGGCAGCGACCGCGCGCACGGCTACTGGCTCGCTAAGGAGCAGTTGTTCCGCACCCTCGACGACGCGAACCCCGACCCCATCCTCGCCGAGCTCGAAGACAAGATCATGGAAGAGGCCAACAAGATCTCCATCGGCGCCATGGGCTTCGGTGGCAAAGCCAGCCTCATCGGCTGCAAGATCACGGCCGCCAATCGCCTCCCCGCCAGCTTCTTCGTTAGCGTCGCCTACGATTGCTGGGCCTTCCGCCGCCTCGGCGTACGTCTCGACCGCCACAGCGGCGCTATCACCAAGTGGTTGTATCGCGACCCCGAGCGCCCCGTCGCCAAGATGGCCACCGAAAGCGCCTTTCCGCTCACGGGCCGCGAAGTCGTGCTCACCGCGCCGATCACCGAAGAACAAGTGCGTGCCCTCAAGGTCGGCGATGTCGTCCTCATTCGCGGCCGCGTCTACACGGGACGCGACGCCGTCCATGCGCACCTGATGAAGACGCCCCCGCCGGTTGACTTAAACGGCCAGATCATTTATCACTGCGGTCCTGTGATGCTGAAGTCCGGCGAGCAATGGCAAGTCAAAGCCGCCGGACCCACGACGTCCAGCCGCGAAGAGCCGTACCAGGGCACTATCATCAAGAACTACGGCGTTCGCGCCGTAATCGGCAAGGGCGGCATGGGCGCCAAGACCTCCGCCGCACTCAAAGAGTTCGGCGCGGTTTATCTAAACGGCATCGGCGGCGCCGCTCAGTTCTACGCCCGCACCGTCAAGCGCGTCGCCGGCGTCGATTGGATGGAGTTCGGCATTCCCGAAGCGATGTGGCATCTAGACGTCGAAGACTTCGCCGCCATCGTGACCATGGACGCCCACGGCAACTCGTTGCACAAGGACGTAGAGGAGTCCACCGCCAAGGAGCTGGCCGCGCTGGCAGGCTAGCCGGCGGGCTAGTTCTTCTTCTTCGATTTCGCCGCAGGCTTAGCAGGCTCAGGCTTGGCATTCTCAGGCTTCGCCGGCGCCGCATCGCCAAACGAAATTTCACTCTCCGTCGTCGAGATCGTACTCTCCGTACTGAACTTCCGGTAGTTCGTGAAGACCATGTCGTTCTTCATGCACCGCGTCGTGTAACGCTGGCAGGACATGCTCGACGACGACGCCGGCATCAGATACTTCTCGCCGCCGATGGTCACCCAACCGTACTCGACCACCGTCTCCACCATGTCGATCTCGTACTTCGGGTTGATTTTGTGCGCGAGCTTCTCAATTCGCAACACCCGCGCCGTCTTCGGATCCACCCAGATGCTGCCCACGAAGGAGGGCTTGAAAAGTGTACCGTGATTCACCGTCCAGTGCGAGTCTTCTTGCTTCACCTTGAGGTCCCAAATCTCGGTCTCAATGCCCGCGATCGTGTCCTTATCCTTGCCCTCGGGACGCTTGGTGAACTCCGCGCGCGACCCCAGCACTTCCATCAATGTCGTGCCCCAATCGCCGCGACTCCAAGTGCCGGTGTCCGCGAGGTCCGCGCCCTTGAACGGCTTGCCATTGATGCGAGGGTTCGCATAGGATTCCTTGCCGTTCACGTACATCAGGTCCACTTCAACCTTGTCCTTCTTCTTCCACTTGGCGGGCTTGCTGTTGGACTCGAAGCGGTCCACGATCTCGTCGCACACGAAGTTCGGCAAACTGGCATTGAACTCGTTGGCCACGTCGTAAGCTTGCGACAGCAACGGCGGTCTTCCCGGGTAGATCAACTGCGTTGCCGGAGTCGCCACGATCTCTTCCTTCACCGCTTTCACCTCTTTAGCCGGCGGCGGCTCTTCGGCAACGGGCTCCGAGCCCTTTGGTAACGGAAGCGGAGTCGATGGCTTTTCGTCGACCTTCTTCCTCGGCGCGTTCGGGCCACGCTTGATTACCGGCGGCCCCGGATCCTCTTGCGCCAATAGCAACACCATGAATAGGGACAACATAGCTTCAGAACCAATCCGGCGCGCCTTCAGTGAACCGCGCCTTGCTTAGCTTCTTCAACTCCGGCAGATCGAAGTGCTCCAAGATGCCCGGCACAATGGCCAAGGACTGCCCCGAGTGGAGCCTCGCATCGACCACTTCCTGATAGGAACGAATGCCGTCGACAAGCGCGACCCGCTCAATACCGGGTTCCAACGCCGCCAAGAAGACCGCCACCGGAACCATTGGGCCCTTGGCGTAGAGCCAGACCTTCTTGCCCTGCCGCGTGAGTTCCCGGATGCTTCGCAACGCCGATGCCGTCTCAATGCCCGGCAGGTTCAACCCCAGCACCCATGCCCGCGCCGCCAGTTGGTAATCATAGGCGTAGCCACTCTCGCCCTTCCCGGAGAGCTCGCTGGTTAGGCTCATGACAACCGCATCGCCAGCATCCTTGACTTTACGGATCGAGGACGGCGGCGGATCGGCTGGCATGCGCAGCACTCCCTCCAACACGGCCCGCGTCGGCGCCTTCCAACGCTCGCGCAATTCGACGGCATGCTCCCGGTTTAGGTCCGCGACGGTCTTGACAGTCACTAGGCCATTTAGGCTGGCTAACAGCTTACGATCCTCTTCCGTCTCGGACGGCGCTTCGGCGCCATCGGTTTCACGCCCGTCAAACCAGCGTGAGAACCAACGCACCGCCGCCTCGCGGCGAGGCTGGCTCCAGCCGTGCTTGTCGTCGTACTCGAAGAAGCCCGCCCGCGTTGGCCGATCGAGCAAGGCCGAGAGCCGCTTCATCTCGGCGTGCGCCGCGCGAGCGCCCGCGATCGGGAAGTAGTCTTGAATCGCCGACGTGATCAGAAAGGGCTTCGTCGCGAAGGCATAGGCGAAGTCGGCGAAGTCCAGGCCCTTCGCGAGCAAGCCGGGCAGGATCTGCTCGGCGTCCTGCGGCCCCGGCGAACGCCAGAGTTGCTTCCAAGAGGTCATGTAGCAACTGGAGACGGTGGCCCGCAAGCGAGGTTCCACCGCCGCCAAGTACGCGGCCTGAGTGCCGCCGCCGGAATTGCCGGCGACGGCGATGCGCTCGGGATCGATCTCCGGCCGCGTTAGCAGGTAGTCCACGGCGCGGATACCGTCTTGCACGAAGTAGTGAGCTAGCGGTCTCCCAGTCAATAGGCATTGCAAGCCTGCCATGTTGTGCTCCGGCACTCCGGGGCCGACCTTGCTCTTGCCCAAAGCCCTGTCGAAGTACTCGAGTCTTTCGCCCTGTCCCGGCGGATCGTAGGCCAGCACAGCCCAGCCCTGGCGGACGAAGGCGATCCAAGCCTTTTGATAGGTCTCGTTCGCCTTGCCGTTGTTCGAATGGCCCGCGACGCCCAGGATCGCCGGTACTCGCCCCTGGCGCGGCTTGGGCAGATAGAGGTTGGCGCTCACGACAAAGCCCGGCAACGATTCGTAGGTCAGGTTCTCGACTGTATAGTCCTCGCGCTCGAAGCGCCCAGTGACCTTTGCGTTCAGCGGCGCCATCGTGGGAATGCCGCGCAACGGCAGTACACTTCGCACGTAGGCCTGCCGCGCCAGCATCTTCTCCTTCGTGTCGATGGAGGCGATGGCGCGATCGCGCTCGGCGAAGCGCTTCCCGGCTTCAGCGGTCAGCCACTGATCCAGAGCATTCGGGGACTGAGCCAGCAGGAGCAGAAGTAGCGCGGGCGATGCCATCGCCCACGATTATGTCGCATCGCGCAGACTGTCGAGCATCTTCTCCAAGGCCGCCACTATCTCCTCCGGCGGCTTGCCCGTCGTGTTAACGGCGCGCAGGATGCCGGTCGGCGAGAACGACGCGCCGGGCGAAGTCTGCACCAGGCTCATCAGGTTCTGTGGGTTCACCCTCGCTTCCGGATGGAACTTCACCTGGAAGAAGCCTTGACGCCGTTCGACGCTTTCGACGCCAATGCGCTGCGCCAGATTCTTCACTTGCCCATAGTCGGCGAGCAACTTGACCTCCGGTGGCAAGGGTCCATAGCGGTCCACGAACTCAGCCAGAATCTCGTCGGCTACCTCGCGCGTCTTCGCGTCGGCGATGCGCTTATAGGCCCGCAAACGCTGGTTGTCCTCCGGGATGTACTCCTGCGGGATGCGGATCTCGAAGCCCAGGTTGATGGTCGAGTGGATCTCGAGCGGTACCTCGATGCCCTTCATCTCCTGCACGGCCTCTTCGAGCATCTTGATGTACATGTCGAAGCCCACGGCGTTGATGTGGCCGCTCTGCTCCGCGCTTAGAAGGTCGCCCGCGCCGCGCAGTTCGAGGTCAAGAGCGGCGATCTTGAAGCCGGCGCCCAAGTCCGAGAACTCCTTCAACGCCGCGAGGCGCTTGCGCGCGACTTCCGTCAACTCGCGATCCGGCGGCACTAGCAGATAGGCGTAGGCGCGCCGGTTCGAACGGCCCACCCGGCCGCGAAGCTGATAGAGTTCGCTCAAGCCATAGTTCTGGGCACTCTCGATGATGATCGTGTTCGCGAGTGGAATGTCGAGGCCGTTCTCGACGATGGTGGTCGAGACGAAGACGTCGAACTCATGGCGCATGAAGCCCAGCAGCACGGCTTCGAGCGCGTCGTCGTCCATCTGTCCGTGACCGACGCCCACGCGCACGTTAGGCACAAGCTCCTGAATCGACGAGGCTCGCATGTAGATCGTCTCCACGCGATTGTGGATGAAGTAGACCTGCCCGCCGCGCGCGAGTTCCTGCTCGATGGCTTGCTTGATGATGTCCTCTTCGTACTTGGCGACGACGGTGTGTACGGCCAAGCGGTCTTTCGGCGGCGTCTCGATCACGCTCATGTCGCGAATACCCGCGAGCGACATGTGCAGCGTCCGAGGGATCGGAGTGGCGGAGAGAGTGAGAACGTCGACGTTCTTCTTGATCTGCTTCAGGCGCTCCTTGTGACGCACGCCGAAGCGCTGCTCTTCGTCGACGATCAGCAAGCCCAAATCGGGGAAGAGGACGTCCTTGGAGAGGATGCGATGCGTGCCGATCAGGACATCGACCTTGCCGCCTTCGAGGTCCGCGATCACCTGCTTCATCTCTTTCGCGTCACGGAAGCGGCTCAAGTGCTCGATGCGCACGGGGAAGGCCGCGAAGCGGCGTTTGAAGCTTTCGTAGTGTTGGAAGGCGAGCACGGTCGTAGGCGCGAGCACGGCGACCTGTTTGCCGTCACCCAAGGCTTTGAAGGCCGCACGCATCGCGACCTCGGTCTTGCCGAAGCCGACGTCGCCGACCACCAAGCGGTCCATCGGCATCGTGCTCTCCATATCGCGCTTGATGTCGCGCACGGCATGCTGCTGGTCGCGCGTCGCCGTGTATTCGAAGGCGTCTTCGAACTCACGCTGCCAATTGGAATCCGGCGAGAAGGCAAAGCCTTCAGCCATGCGGCGCTCGGCGTAGAGCTTGAGGAGCTCGTCGGCCATATCGCGGACCTTTGCTTTGACGCGAGCCTTGGTCTTCTGCCATGTCGCGCCGCCAAGCTTGTCGAGCGAGGTCTTGCCTTCGCCGCCGCCTCGATACTTCGAGATCAGGTCGAGGCGCGTAACGGGCACATAGAGACGCGACTCGCCAGCGTATTCCAGTAACAGGTACTCGCCGGTAGACTCACCTTGCGGTAGCACCTTAATGCCGAGAAACTTGGCGACGCCGTGGGTCTGATGGACCACAAGGTCGTTAGGCTTCAAGTCCGCGATGTCCGCTGCGAAGGCGCCAAGCGAACTGACGGGGCCTTGTTGGCGGCCACGGCCCGCGATCTCGGAGCTCTCAAAGAGGTCGTCCGCGCCGATCAATGCAAGCGGCGGCGCCTTGAAGACCGTGCCGCGCGCGAGATGGCCCTTGACGAGGATGACGCTCGCCGCATTGCTGCGATACGGATTGTCTAGCAGGTACGTGGGCACCGTCTCTTCGGCGGGTACCGCGATCTGGAAGGGCACCTTGTACTCGCCGAAGACGTCGGCGAAGCGCTCAAGCTCACCAAGGGTCCGCGCGAAGAAGGCCACGCGATGGCCGGTGGCGACGAGAGTTTTGGCTTCGTCGACGGCCATGCGGATGTTGCCCCGGAAGGAGATCGCAGGCCTGGAGGCGAACTCGACGGCGCGCGCGCCGGTTTCAAGGCTCAGCTCGCGCAACTGCGCTTCGCGGAAGCCCTCGCGGCCATGTGAGGCCAGTTCGCCCCAGCGAAAGTAGTGGCGTTCGGGATCGAGGCGTTCAGCGTCGGACTGCTTCTCCACTTCGGCGAAGCCGTCATCGAGACGCTTCCAGAAGCGCTCGGCCGCGCCCTCGATACGCTCGGGCTCGTCCCACAGCAGGAGGCCCTCGCCCATCAGGCTCAATAGACTGTGCTCGCGCGGCGCGTCGGTATCGAGCGAGGTCTCAACCAGCGGCAGGATGCGGGCCTCGCTCATGCGCGAGACGCTGCGCTGCGTGGCGACGTCGAAGCGCCGGATCGATTCGATGGTGTCGCCGAAGAACTCCAGGCGCACGGGCTGTTCTTCTTCGGCGGCGAAGATGTCCACGATGCCGCCGCGAACCGAGAACTCGCCGGTCATCTCGACGGGTTCCTTCTGCTCGTAGCCGATGCGCTTCAGGTGCGCCGCGAGTTCGTCGAGCGGCACTTCCTCGCCTTGCTTGAGGGTCAGGACGAGTTGTTGATAGTGTTGCGGTCCGGCTACGCGGTGCAGCAGGCTCGAGATGGGCGCGACGGTGACGGCGATCTTCTTGGCCGTGATGCGCCACAGCCCGGTGGCGCGTTGTTCGAGGATCTCGGAGTGTGGCGTCAAGCGTTGGTGTGGGAGGACGTCCAAGGGCGGCACGAGTTGGGCTCGCGCGACGGGGTCGCCTGGTTCGAGCAACTGCAGGAAGGTATCGACGGCTTCGAGCAATGCTTCGGACTGCTTGTTGCCATCGGCCACCAGAAGCACGGGCCGCTTCGACTCGCGCCAGAGCAGCGCGGCAAGCAGAGCCTTGCCCGCGAGGGTGAGTCCACCAGCGGAGTAACGATCGGAGTCGCTGAGCCCGTCGCGGAGACGCTGGTAGGCCTGTGTAGCGGCGAGTTCAGCGAGGAGAGCGCCGATATTATTGGTCTTTATGGCGCTCAACGATTTGGCCCACTAGATTCGTGGTCGAGTAGCCGGGCTCGAGGGGCAACGCCATCACTTGCCCGCCGGCGGCTTCGACTTCTTCGCGGCCCGCGATGAAGTGGCTCCAGTCCGCGCCTTTAACGAGGAAGTCCGGCAGGACGACGGCGATGAGTTCGCGCGGCGTGTCCTCATCGAAAAAGGTGACGGCGTCGACGGCTTCAAGCTCGATGGCGAGGGCTGCGCGTTGCGACTCGGTCAACATCGGGCGAGCCGGGCCTTTGAGGCGTTGGACGCTCGAGTCGGTGTTGAGCGCAAGAATGAGGACATCGCCGAGAGAGCGGGCGCTTTCGAGAAGGCGCACATGGCCGGGATGAAGGATGTCGTAGCAGCCGTTGGTGAAGACGACCTTCTTCCCTTCGGCCTTCCAGCGCAAGCGCTGCGCCACCAATTCATTCCTCTCATCCCGCGAGTAAAGCTTCGACACGTAACTCCTAGTTTCCCATGCACGAACCGTTACACTCGAAGTTTATGAAAGCCGCATCCCTGCTGGCCGTGGCCGCCGCCGCTCTCCAGGCGCAGTCGCTGGAAGAGCGCATCGCGGTGATCGCCAAGCAGATCGAACCCACCGTCATTGAGTGCAGGCGGGACCTGCACATGCACCCCGAGCTATCCAATCAAGAGGTGCGCACCGGCAAGTTCGTCGCTGAGCGTCTGCGGGCCCTGGGCCTTGATGACGTGAAGCCCAATGTGGCTGGGCACGGCGTCGTCGCGTTGCTTAAGGGCGGCAAGCCTGGACCAGTCGTCGCGTGGCGCGCCGATATGGATGCATTGCCGATTGACGAGTCGAACTTCAACGTGCCCTACAAATCGACGGTGAAGGGCGTGAAGCACGCTTGCGGGCATGACGCGCACACGGCGATGGGGCTCGGCATTGCCGAGACGCTGATGAAGGTGAAGGCCGAAGTTCCGGGTACCGTTAAGTTCCTCTTTCAGCCGGCCGAGGAAGGCGTGGCGGGAGTGGCCGACTACGGGGCGCGGCTCATGATCAAGGAGGGCGTGCTCGAAAGCCCGAAGCCGGAGGCGATCTTTGCCTTTCACGTAAGCTCCGTGCTCAACGCAGGCGAGATCGGATATACCGATGACGCGGCTTCCAGCTTCTCGGGAGGCGTCTCGATCACCTTCAAGGGCAAGCGTGCGCACGGCGCGTATCCTTATCAAGGCATCGACGCCGTCGCCGTGGCGAGCCAGTGCATCCTGGCGCTGCAGACGATTCATAGCCGCCGCGTGGATGCGACGAAGCCGAGCGTGCTGTCCTTGGGAACCATACACGGGGGCGACCGGCGCAACGTGATCGCGGAACAGGTGAAAGTCACGGGCACGTTGCGGACCTTCTCCGACGAGGTTGCCGATGAGTACGAGACCAAGATCAAGCAGACACTCGATGGCTGCACGCAAGGCATGGGCGCGAGTTACGAGTTTGAGTTGAAACGCGGTAATTCCCCGATGATGAACAGCCCGGCCTTGAACCGTTTTGGCCAGCCGGTGTTAGAAGCCGTGATGGGCGCAGGGAAGGTGAAGCGTCTAGCGCCGGGTCTCTTCGGCGAAGACTTCTCCCAATATCAGAAGGCGATACCGGGAACGATGTTCTTTTTGGGGATCGCTAATCCCGCCAAGGGCATTACGGGGGCGCTGCACACGGCCGATTTCGACCTGGATGAGAGTGCGATGGCGCCGGGCGTGAGGGCCGGCGCGAGTCTGCTGGTGAACTATCTAATGAAGGGCGCCCAATGAGAACTTTGCTGTTGATGGCAGCTTCGCTGCAGGCTCAAGACATCGATTCGTTGGTGAAGGCAATGGAGCCGAAGCTCATCGAGACTCGGCGCGAGTTTCATATGAATCCGGAGCTGTCGAACAAGGAAGTTGGCACGGGTCAGGCGATCGCCGCGCGCTTGAAGGAGTTGGGCTTTACGGACATCAAGGCCAATGTTGCGGGGCATGGCGTGGTCGCGGTCTTAAAGGGCGGAAAGCCCGGACCCGTCGTCGCATGGCGCACCGATATGGATGCGCTGCCTATCGATGAGTCCACTTTCAACGTACCTTATCGTTCGAAGAACGCGGGCGTGAAGCATGCTTGCGGCCATGACGCACACATGACGGTGGCGTTGGGCGTCGCGGAGTTGTTGAGCAAGATGCGGAAGGAGTTGCCGGGCACGGTGAAGTTCCTCTTTCAGCCCGCGGAAGAAGGCGTGTCGGACGCCGAGTACTTCGGCGCGGCATTGATGATCCGCGAAGGCGCTTTACAGAACCCGAAGCCGGACGCGATCTTTGCGTTCCATGTGTCGCCGATGCTTGAGGCCGGGAAGGTCGGCTATGCGAACGGTCCGTTTTTGGCGAGCGCGGATTCGGTGAACATCACGGTCAAGGGTAAGAAGGCTCATGCGGCGTTTCCGCATGAGGGGGCCGATGCGTTGGTGAGCGCCGCGCAGTGCGTCAACATGTTGCAGACGATTCACTCTCGCCGCATCTCGACAATGGAGCCGAGCGTGCTGACGATAGGCACGATCCACGGCGGGGATCGTGGCAATGTAGTCGCGGATGACGTGAAGATGGAGGCCACTTTGCGCACCTTTAGCGAGGCGACGCGCGAGTCCTACCGGACTTATGTGCGACAGACATTGCAGGGATGCACGGCGATCCATAGCGGCGGCTTCGATCTGGAGTGGGTGCAGCCGAGTTATCCGGTGACGACGAACCCGGAAGAGGTGGTGCGTAAGGTACTGCCGACCTTGGAGCGCACGCTAGGAAAAGACAACGTGAGGCAAATGGCGCCGCAGATGGGTGGAGAGGACTTTAGTCTTTTCCAAAAGGAGATCCCCGGTGCGATGTTTTGGCTGGGAGTGAGGAATGAGGCGAGGGGCATCACGAGCGGCCTGCACACCGCCGACTTCGACATCGATGAGTCGTCGTTGGGCGTGGGCGTGAAGGCCGCCGCGAACATACTGCTGGACTACTTGAAGGTCAACGCTACTTCTGCTTCGCAATGATGAGGGCTTTGACCTTGTCGTAGACGCCTTCGGGGAGGACTTTTTTCGACACCAATTCGTCCTTGCCTTTGTAAGGGCGGCCCTTGATGATGGCGTCGGCGTACTTGGGGCCGATGCCGTTGATGGCTTCTAGTTGAGCCTTGGTGGCGGAGTTGATGTCGATCAGGTCGGCGGCTTTGGCGGCCATCTTGCCGTCCGCTTTGGGTGTGGCCTTTTTCGCGTCTTGGGCGGTGGCAATCGTGAGCCCCGCGAATACTACAACGGTGAGTAAGAGCAGCTTGCGCATGAACGCGATTGTAGTCGAAGGGGGCGATTAAAAGCTGTACTGAATTCCCGCTTGGATTTGGCGGGGCATGTTGGGGAGGATGCCGCGCGAGCGGTCAACGATGGCGAGGCGGTCGCCAATGTTTTTCACGGTGAAGAAGAAGGTGGTCTTCCAGGCTTCGACGGGCGCGTTGAAAGTGGCGTTGAAGACTACGAAGCCCGGGATGGCGCCGCGTTGGCCGTCGGCGGTGGAGTTGACGGTGTTGAGGTCGTCGCCGTATTGGCGGCCGGTGTGAACGGCCTCGACGAAGGCGTGCAGGCCGCTCGCGTGCATCCATCCCGCTGTTGCATTTAGTAGCGTGCCGGGGGCGTAGGGCAGGCGGTTGCCGGTAATGAGCGTAGTGGCGAAGCCGCCGACATTCGAGAAGCGGCGGCCTTCGTAGCGGGCGACGGGCAACCATGTGTAGGCGCCACTGACGTAGAGCGTGTGGCGGCTATCGAAGAGGTTGCGGAACTCGTGGCGGCCCGAGGCTTCGATGCCTTGGTGCAGCGTCTCGCCGCCGTTGGTAAGCAGTGCGCCGACGCCGCCGGCGAGGCTCGCCGGGACCACCTGGTTCTGGTAGTCCATGCGGAAGAAGGTGAAGCTGAAGTTAGTGTTGCGCTGGACCCGCAGGCGGGCGCCGGCTTCGTAGTTCCAGCTCAGCTCGGCGTCGAGGTCGATGAAGCCGCCGGAGTTCGAGACGATGTCCTCATTGCGGGGCGGGGCGAAGCCGCGGTGGACGCCGGCGAAGAGCGTGACGGACGAGTTGGCAGCATAGGCGACGCCGACACCGGGGATGGCTTTGCTGAGCGTGGTCTCGCCCTTGATGCCTTGGCCGTTGTTGAAGAGGCGGTTGGTGCGCTGGTAGCGGACATGCTCGAAACGGATGCCGGGGGTGACGCTGAGCTTCGAGGTCAGGTTGAAGCGGGGCTGGAAGTAGCCGCTGAAGGCTTGGTTCTTGCGGAGGTTGTCTTCGACAAGCGTGCCGGTGCGGGAGGTGGGGAAGTTGCCGTTGGCTTGCCGGCGGTCTTGGGTCTCGAAGTGCATACGGACGCCGAAGTCGGTTTCCCAATTGCGGGCGAACCACTTGAAGCGGGGTTCGACACCCCAGGTGGTGTAAGTGCGGAGGCGGCCTTCGTTGCCGCAAGTGGTGAGAAGGTTGGCCATGCCGCCGCAGACGGGATCGGCGGAATCGTTGGGACGTTGCGCGGAGTTGGAGCTTTGGCGCCACCAGTCGCGATTGAAGTAGGCGCCGTAGGCGCTGGTGGTGAGAATGAAATTCGGCTGCAACTGGGCAGTGTGCGTCGTGGAGAGGCCAAAGCGCTTGCCGTAGAAGAAGTCGTTGCGGAAGGGGTTCTGGCGGGGACCGGCGAGGTATTCGTCGAGGCGGAGGCCGGAGTAGGTGACGTTGGAGTCCTCGGTATAAAAGTTGGACTTGAAAGACAGAGTCTGCGTGGGGGAGAGCGTGGAGATGGTTTTGAAGTTGACGTCATTGAGGCCGCTGCGGGTGTCGACTCGCGAGCCGTCGCCCTGCTTGCGGACGGCGTCGAGGAGAAGTCCGGTGCCGCGGAAGGTGCCGCCATAGCGGAGGTGGGCGTTGAGGTAGCTCAAGTTGCCGCCGGTGAGGGAGACGAAACCGGAGGACTTGGCGGGGATGGCGGGCGTGACGTAATTGACCACGCCACCGACGGTCATGGGGCCGTAGAGGATCTGGCCGGAGCCCTTGACGACCTCGACGCCGTCGAAGCGATCCACGGGCGGGTGGTAGTACGAGGCGTTGTCGCCATAAGGGGCATAGCTCAACGGCACTCCGTCCTCCAGGAGCAGAACGCGCGTGGAGCGAGTGGGGTTGAGGCCGCGGATGCCGATGTTGGGGCGCAGGCCGAAGCCTTCCTCGGGGCGGGCTTGGATGCCGCTGATTTTGCGGAGGGCTTCGTCCATGTTGAAGAGGCGGCTCTCGCGCATGACCTTCTCGTCGAGGACATCGACGGAGCCGGGGATGCGGGCGATTTGCTCGGTGGTGCCGGCAATGAGGTTGGCGTTGACGGTCAGGCTTTGTTCGATGGAAGAGACAGCGAGTTTCAATTGCAGGGGCCGGGTGAGTTCGGGGCCGGAGAGTTGCTTGTCGACTTTCTCGAACCCTAGGGCTTCAACGCGAAGGCGGTAGATGAGGTTGGGGTCGATCAAGAAAGAGGTGTGGCCCGAAGCGTCACTGCGCTGTTTGACGCCCGCGCTTTTGCCGGCTGTAGTGAGCTCTAGCTGGGCTTGCGGCACGGGCCGGCCGTTGGGGTCGAGAAGCTCGACGTGCAGGTTCTGAGTTTGGGCTTGGAGAAACGCCGCCGCCATGAGCGAGCAGCATAGAATGGGGTGAAACATTGAACGCATCTACGTGGACAGAATCAGTCCTAGATTAAGTTGCAAACCGCTTGCATGTCAAGAGCTTTACGAAAATCGGATTTACCCGCGCTGCTGGGGCTGGTGGAAGCCGCGAACTGGAATCAGACCGCGGCGGACTGGGAGCGTTTGATCACGCTTTGCGGCAAGAGGGCGACCGGCGTGGAGGTGGAGGGCAAGGTCGTGAGTAGCGCCACGCTATTGCCGCACGGTTCGGAAGTCGCGTGGTTGGGTATGGTGTTGACGCTGCCGGAGCATCGAAGGCAAGGATATGCGCGGCGGTTGTTGACGCAGTTGATCGACGAGGCACCGCGCGGGCAGACGATTTACTTGGATGCGACGAGCCAAGGGCAGCCGCTCTATGAGCAAATGGGTTTCATTTGCGAAGGCGTTTTGCATCGCTTCGCGGGAACGGCTTACCGGAGCGAGGAGGCGAAGCCCAATGGTAGTTGGAATGGGCGATTGGACCGGGACGCATTTGGGGCAGACCGGGGCGCGCTGTTGCGAGAGCTCGAGAGGGATAGCGAGATCTGGCAGCTTGAGGATGGGAGCTTCGCGATGCGGCGGCCAGGGAGGTTGCGACCGTATTTGGGGCCGCTGGTGGCCAAGAGCCGGGCGAGCGCGGAGGCGTTGGCTTTGCGGGCGCTGCATGGAGCCGGTGAGGTGTATTGGGACATCTTTGAGGACAATCGCGAGGCGTTATCGTTGGCGGGGAGCTTGGGTTTGCAGCCCTACCGGCGCTTAGTGCGAATGCGGCGGGGCAAGGCAATCGACGCGGACCGGGGGATGCAGTTTGGGATCGCTGGCTTCGAGTATGGTTAGAGGGATGCCGAGCTTCGCTTCCGAGGATGAGCTTGAAGAGTATCTGTCGCGGCCTAGCGCCGAGGACATTGCGTGCGTGGGGAGATTGGGTGGGGACTACGTGTTGTTGGGGGCGGGCGGGAAGATGGGGCCGACGCTGGCGATGCGGATACGGCGGGCCTTGGATGAGGCGGGCGTGAAGGGACGGGTGATCGCGGTGAGCCGCTTTTCGGATGCGGCGGCGGCGGAGCGTTTGCGCGCGGCGGGCGTTGCGATTGAGAGCGTTGATTTGCTGGATGAAGGTGCAGCGCTACCGGATGCGGCGAACGTGATCTATCTGGCGGGGCGGAAGTTTGGGTCGACCGGCGCGGCGGGACTGACTTGGGTGATGAACGTGGTGCTGCCAGACAGGATCGCGAAGCGGTATCGCGAGAGCAAGATTGCGGTGCTATCGAGCGGGAACATCTATCCGCATTGCACGCCAGAAAGCGGCGGGGCGACGGAGGAGACACCGGTGGGGCCGGTAGGCGAGTACGCACAGACCGTATTGGGGCGCGAGAGGATGTTTGAACATCACGAAGCGGACTGCATTATTTTGCGTTTGAACTATGCGGTGGAGCCCCGCTACGGCGTGCCGGTGGATATCGCGACGAAGGTGTGGCATGGAGAAGCCGTGCCGCTCGAGATGGGTTACGTGAACGTGATTTGGCAGGGGGATGCGAATTCGTATGTGCTGCGGGCTTTGGAGCATACTTCGCGTCGTGCCCCGAAGTTGAATCTGGCGGGTCAGGAGATTTTGACGGTGCGTTCGATTGCCGAGAGTTTCGGCAAGGCTTTCGGGCAGCCGGTGCAATTCTCGGGCGCGGAGACGCCGACGGCGTTGTTGAATAATTCGGCGCGATGCACGCGGTTGTTGGGGGCACAGAAGGTAAAAGCGAGTGAGGCGCTGGCGATGATCGCCGCTTGGATGCAGGGTGGGGGACGGCTGTTGAACAAGCCGACGCATTTCGAAGCGAAGGATGGGAAGTTTTGATGACGATTCCGGAACTGCGGGCGGCGTTGGCGGTGGGGCATGTGATTCCGGCGCAACCGTTGGCGCTGACCGCTGAGCGCAAGATGGACGAGGCGCGGCAGCGCGGGTTGACGCATTACTACAAGAATTGCGGCGCGGGCGGCATCGCGGTGGGCGTGCATACGACGCAGTTCGCGATTCGAGAGCGTGGGTTGTTGGAGCCGGTATTGCGGATGGCGCGCGAGGAGTGGCCCGTGGATCGACTGGCGATCGCGGGGGTGTGTGGGCCGGCGGCGCAGGCTTTGCTGGAGGCGGAGTTGGCGGGGAGCTTGGGCTATCAGGCGGGGCTATTGAGTCTGGCGGCGTTGGCGAAAGCGAGCGATGAAGAACTGCTTGCGCATGCGCGCGAGGTGTCGCGGGTGTTGCCAGTGGTGGGGTTCTACTTGCAGCCTTCCGTGGGGGGACGGGTTCTGAGCTACGAGTTTTGGCGGCGCTTCATGGATATCGATAACGTGGTGGCGGTGAAGGTGGCGCCGTTTCACCGGTACCGGACCATTGACGTGGTGCGAGCGCTGGCGGCGAGCGGGCGGAGTGGAGAGATCGCGCTGTATACGGGGAACGATGACAACATCATTAACGACTTGCTGACGGAGTATGAATTCGACGGCGTGCGTTTGCGATTCGCGGGAGGGTTGTTGGGGCAGTGGGCGGTGTGGACGCGGAAGGCCGTCGAGATTTTGGAGGACATCAAGACGTTGCGGAGCAAGGATGGGGCAGTGCCGGCGGAGATGCTGACGTTGAACGCGCAGTTAACGGACGCCAACGCGGCGGTCTTCGATGTGGCGAACGATTTCGCGGGCTGCATTGCCGGGGTGCATGAAGTTTTGCGGCGGCAGGGGTTGCTGGATGGGATTTGGTGCCTGGACGAGCACGAGAGTTTGGGGCCGGGGCAAGCGGCGGAATTGGACCGGGTGATGCGGGCTTATCCGCATTTGCAAGATTAAGAGCGTCATCTCTTGTCAGGCCGCTAGGGCCGTAGTAGTCTAGGATTCTCGTAGTCGAAATTTCCTCTCGAGGAGGTTGGCTCATGGATACAGAAACGATGGTGCGAGTGATCGCAGGTTCGCTAGCCGTGTTGCTGGTGGTCATCATTGTGATGCGCAGAAAGGGTAAGAAGTCCGCTTCGACGGAAGACGATTTTTAGTCTTTCCGAAGCGCACCAGTCATAAGCGGGAATGAGTGCGAAAAAAGCGGGTGCGGCTCCGCAACTACTGGAAGAGTATTGCGCCTTCAAGCTGGAAGTGCGCCCTAGCAAGATCCATCGCTGGGGCGTGTTCGCTTTGGAGGACATACCGAAGAACCGGAAGGTGATTGAGTATACCGGCGAGCGGGTGAGCCGGAAAGAGGGGAAGCGGCGGGCCGAGGCAAATGAGATTCATTGCTTGTTCACGGTGAACCCGTATTGGTATTTGGATGGGGCGGTGGGGGGGAGTGGCGCGGAATACATCAACCATAGCTGCGAGCCGAATTGCGAGTCGCGGGTGGTGAAGGAGCACATTCTTTACTTTTCATTGCGGGCGATAAAGAAGGGTGAGGAGTTGACGCTGGATTATCACTTTGGGAAAGATCAGGAACGGGTGAAGTGTGGGTGCGGGACGCCGGGGTGCCGCGGGTTTATCAATGTGCTGAAGTAAGGGCGGGCCGCGGCGATATGGAATCGCGGAGGCAACACCATGAGGTTGGAGAAAGTTGCGCCTCGGGGATTGACCGTGAGGGGCGGTGCGCGCTTCGCCGCCGCCATTCGACGCCGGCGCCGCTCTTGAGCGAAGAATTCATCAAGACTCGGCGCCACTGAGGGCAACCTCGGCTTTCCACATTACGAAATCCCCGTCGCCATCCACCAACCGCTTGGCGACACGCAGGCTTGGATCGAGCACCAGTCGCCTTCCTTGGACGAGAGCGCCGTCCGCCTGCGCCATCCCCTCGTTCTCATCCACCCCGTCGTGAACGGCAATGGCCGCCACGCGCGCTTTGTCGCGAATCGATTCTGGATGCGAGACGGCCGGGAACGTTTCTCCTGGGGACGCGAGAATTTGCCGGGCGCGGGCGAACTCCGCGCCAGATACATCGCCGCCCTCAAGGCCGCCGGTAGGCACGGCATCGCACCCATGCTTTCCTTCGCACGTTCTTAAGGCCCGGCCTCGCTAGAGCTTCTTCCCCGTCTTCCAATGAATATCGAAAAGCGCGTGCATGCCTTCGGCGAAGCCGGTGTGCTCAAAAACCACCGCCGTCCAGGTCGGCCTCGTCACCACCGGATCCAGTAACGCCACCAATCCAAACGCCTGATCGAAAACCGCCAGCTTCATCGGCAACTTCGATGCCTCGCGCACTTCCACGCCAGCTTCGGCATAATCTTCAAGCCGCCGCCGGTGCGCCTGGTCAATCGTTCCCTCTTCGATCAATAGCTTGATCTTCACGCCACGGTCCACCGCTTGGCGCACCAGCTTTTCATCCAGCGGATCGACGGCATAGGGGGGCCGGGAGAACTCCAAATATTCCTTCTGTGCTTCCTTTAACATGCGCCGGTACTGCGCGCCCGTCTGCGTCGGATCGCTCACGATGCGCAGATAGTCCAGAGTGCCGCGTCCACCCGTCAGGCTCGAATATGTCGCCGCCAAATCGCCCACCAGCGAAGTCACTTGCCGCGACTGATCATCGAGCTCATGCCGCAACGCTTGCTCGCGCCGCGAAACGTGCCCTGGCAAGGCCAGCGCTGGCTCCACCGCGCTGAACAACTTTGTGCGTTCCTGCACCACCTGCGCGAAACCCTTTTCCACCAGCGAATCGAGGACTTCGTAAATCTTTTGCCGGGGCACCTGCGCCCGCGCGGCCAACTCCAACGCCTTAAAGCGGGGATGCCCCAACAACACTAGATACGACCGCGCCTCGTAAGCGTTCAAACCGATCTGCTGCAGTCTTCTCCAAAATTTCTGATATTCCGTCCCGCTCAGTTCTCTCGACATCCAATTAGATGTGAAGGTATCACGCTAAGCTGTCAGGTAACGCTGTATGCCCTTGTTTCCTCAAACTTTCGGTGAATTGAAGAGTTCGGAATGGGCTGCCCCAGCGCGCCAGTCCCGTTCCGTCAAGGATGAACTCCGCGAGAACTTGCTAGCGCGTCTGAAGACCCTCCGAGGCAAAACGGCGGACCTCTTTCCGGGCGTCATGGGCTACGAGGACACCGTTGTCCCCCAAGTCGTCAACGCTCTTCTAAGCCGCCACAACTTCATTCTTCTCGGCCTGCGCGGCCAAGCCAAGACCCGCCTCATCCGCATGTTGACGGGCCTTCTCGACGAGCACACACCCTACATCGCCGGTACGGAAATCCGCGACAATCCCTTTCAACCGCTTTCGAAGCTCGGCCGCCGGCTCCTCGCCGAGCACGGCGACGCCGCGCCCATCGCTTGGCTCAATCGCACCCAACGCTATGTCGAAAAGCTCGCCACGCCCGATGTCACCATCGCCGACATGATCGGCGACATCGATCCCATCAAGGCCGCCAAGCGCGGCGCCGGCCTTGCCGACGAAGAAAATATCCACTACGGCTTGCTCCCGCGCGCCAACCGTGGCATCTTCGCCGTGAATGAACTCCCCGATCTCGCCGGCAAGATCCAGGTTGGCCTCTTTAACATCCTGCAGGAAGGCGATGTGCAGATTAAGGGCTATCCGGTGCGCCTCGAACTCGACGTCCTTCTCGTTTTCACCGCCAACCCCGAAGACTACACCGCGCGCGGCAAGATCATCACGCCTTTGAAAGACCGCATCGGGAGCGAAATCCGCACGCACTATCCGCTCACCGTGGAGCGCGGCGTCGCGATTACTTCGCAGGAGTCCTGGACGCAGCGTTCTAACGCGGTTCTGCCCCTCGAAGTGCCGGCCTACATCCGCGAAGTAGTCGAACAGATAGCCTTTCTCGCGCGCCTTGATAAGCGTATCGACCAGCGAAGCGGTGTCAGCCAGCGTTTGCCGATCTCCGTCCTCGAAAACGTTATCTCGAACGCCGAACGCCGGGCGCTGTTAGCGGGCGATGACGCCGCCGTACCCAGAATTCTCGACATCTACGCCGCGCTCCCGTCGATTACCGGCAAGCTTGAACTCGAGTACGAAGGCGAATTGAAGGGCGGCGACAATATTGCCCGCGACCTCATCCGCCAATCCGTCGCTCTTACCTATCTCCGCTACTTCGAAGGCGAGAACGTGAAGCAGATCATTCAATGGTTCGATCTCGGCGGTTCGCTGCAACTGCCGGAGCTTTCACCCGCCGCCGATCTCGTGCGAGAGCTCTCGAAGATTCAAGGCCTGATGGAGAAGACCGGCAAGCTCGGTCTCGGCGTTCATGAAAGCGACGCTAAACGCGCCGCCGCCGCGGAGTTTCTCCTCGAAGGCCTCTACGCCCAACGCCGTATCAACCGCAACGAAGAACTCGCCTTCGTCGGCGGTGAGCGCCGCCGCGAGAAACAGCAGGAAGTCGTCGATGAAGAAGACGACGAAATGAACCCGCGCGGCAAGCGCCGCCGTTCGCAATATCAATAAGCCGTACCCAACATGCGCCGCGTCCGCTATTCCCGCTTCACCGACGAAGACCTAGGCATCTCCGCCGAGGACTTAATGCGCGGCTTGGGCGACTTTTTCCTCGATAGCGGCTTTCAGGACTGGTGGGCCCCGAATCCCAATGCGAAGCAAACCATGGAGGGCTTGCGCCAAGCCATCCTCCAAGCGCTCTTGAATGGCAAGGCCTTTGACGGCCAGGATCGCGCCGGACAAATCCGTAAACGTCTTGAAGAGATGAGCGCCGGGGAACTCGACCAATTGCTCGATCGCTTGGCGCAAAAACTTATCGACGAAGGCTACGTGCAAACACCCAATCCCGGCCCCAATCAGACAGGACAGGGAAGCGGCGCCGCCGCGGAACAGCAAGAAGTCGTCGTTGAAGCCAGCGACAAGAGCCTCGACTTTCTAGGTTTCAAGACGCTCAAGGACTTGCTTGGCTCCATCGGCCGCTCTAGTTTTGGCGCCCACGACACGCGCGACTTGAGCACGGGCATCGAGGCCTCCGGCACGACGAAGCCCTATGAATTCGGCGACACTCTCAACCTCGATATCACCGAAACCCTTTCGAGCGCCCTGCACCGCCAAGCCGAAACCTACGCCTCCACGGGCCGCCTCGAACTGGATTATCCAGACCTCCAAATCCACCAAAGCGAATACCAATCCAGTTGCGCCACGGTGCTGCTACTCGATTGCTCGCACAGCATGATCCTCTACGGCGAAGACCGCTTCACGCCGGCCAAGCGCGTCGCGCTGGCTCTCTCGCACCTCATCCGCACGCAATACCCCGGCGACACGCTGCGCCTGGTTCTCTTCCATGACACCGCCGAGGAAATCCGCCTCGGCGAACTCGCCCGCCTGCAAGTCGGTCCTTACTACACCAACACACGCGACGGCCTCATCTTGGCGCAGCGCATCCTTGCCCAGGAAAAGAAGGACATGAAGCAGATCATCATGATCACCGATGGCAAGCCCAGCGCTCTGACCCTCGATGACGGCCGCGTCTATAAGAACGCCTTCGGTCTCGACCCGTTGGTGATCAGCCGCACCATCGAAGAAGTCGGGCGCTGCAAACGCCAAGGCATCATGATCAACACCTTCATGCTCGCCACGGACCAGGCGCTCGTAAACTTCGTCCGCCAGATCACGGAGATATGCCGGGGCAAAGCCTACTTCACGACCCCCTACACTCTCGGCGAATACCTGCTCATGGACTACAAGAGCCGCAAGACTCGCACGGTCCACTAACGCCCCCATTCGTCCGCTCCTGCTTCGCGTTCCCACCAGTCTCTCTCTCATCGTCGGCGCCCACGGCGTCTTCATCGCGGAACGGCGCCGCTTTTCCCCTCAGCCCGCGCCGGAGCGCTTCCATTCGCGGTACCCGCTTCGCCCCACGAATGGAAGGCTCGAGAGGCGAATCCACTGGAACAACTCTATTCCTTCGCGGCCTTACGAAAATTGATTGCACGCGGCTTTCTTACGTGGCTTCCCTCTTGCCCTTTTGTAACCTGCTGCGTTTCTAGCGCGCGGATCTTAACGCCAGCTTTGGCTGGCGACGACTTGGCTGATGGGGCCGCGGTCTATAATGTCGCCTTGCTGGAAGAAGACGGCTTCGGGGCAGGTGGCCTCGGCGAAGTTGGCGTCGTGGGTGATTATTAGTCGGGTCATTGAAAAAGAATCCAATAGCCTCGCTAGATCGCGGATGCCGGGTGGGTCTAGGAAAGTTGTCGGTTCGTCGAGGATGAGGATGTCGGGTTCCATCACCAGGACGCCGGCTAGAGCGGCGCGGCGCTTCTCGCCGGCGCTGAGGTGGAACGGATTGCGGTTAGCGTAATTGTCGAGGTGCAGGCGCGCCAGCATGTCTAGCGCTTGCCGCTTGGCTTGCTCGGCGGTGACGCCTTGATTCAAGAGACCGAACATTACGTCTTCGAGCACGGTGGGGAGGAAGAGTTGGTTCTCCGCGGCTTGGAAGACGAAGCCCACGCGCTGGCGGACTTGTTCGAGAGTTTCGGCGCTGACCTTGATGCCGCAGACTTCAACGAGGCCCTCTCCTAGGTGGATGCCGTTCAAGTGGAGCGCGAAGGTGGTTTTGCCCGAACCGTTGGGGCCGAGGAGGGCGACGCTTGTTCCGGCTGCTTGTTGGTAGTTGAGGCCGCGCAAGATGGGGCCGGACTCGGCGTACTCGTATTTGAGATTCTCTACGCGGATCATAAGGCGAGACGGAGCGTGGTGACGCAGAGGAGCCCGGTGGCGAGAATGCCAGTGTCGCGCAGGGTCCAGCGCAGCGGGAAGGGTCTAGGGATCTGGCCGCGGAAGCCGCGGGCGAGCATGGCGTTGTGGATGCCGGTGGAGCGTTCGAGGCTGCGAACGAACAACATGCCGAGGGTCGAAGCGGCGATGAGACGGTTGTGGGTTGCGCCCCGGCAGAGAGCGGCGAGACGGATGGAGTCGGCTTCGCGCCGGAGGACTTCGAGATAGCGGAGGAGGAACTCGGTGACGATGATCAAGAAACGCGGCGCGCCGAGGCGCTCCATCGCGCGCAGGATTTCAAGGGTGGTGACGAGGTGCGTGGCAAGGACGGCGGCGAGAATGCTTAGGTAACTCCGGAAAAGAAAGAAGACGGCGGCGGCAGTCTGGCCTTTGAGCAGCGCCACGGCCGCGATCGCAAACGAAAAGGGGAGAACGTAGGCGGCTTTGGAGAGCATCTGCGTGGCGGGGCTTTCTGTGAGGACGATCAGCAGCAGCGGAATGACGGCGAAGAGCAGGAGACTGAGGTTCGCGCCGACGGGAAGGGTGGAGAGGGCGATGAGGTAGGCGAGGAGCAGAAGGAGGCTCGCGCGGGGATCGGGCATTATTACTCTTGCGGACGATTCGGCATGAAGCGGATCAGAAAGGTGCTGACGGCGTAGAGCAGAAGTAGGCCCGCGAAGCCGGCCGCGGCCTTGCGCATCCATTCGAGGGGGAGGGCGCTCCATTCGTAATCGGGAAGGAGGGCCGGGAGAAGATGCGTTTCGCGCAAAGCGGCGCCGGATTGGGCGTTGAAGAATGCGAGGACGTCGGGGGACTGCGAAGCGAAGAAGACGCCGGCGAGCAAGAGCGCGACGGCGGCGGCGAGGAGGGGCCAAGGCGTTTTGCGTTGCGTGGCGGTTTTGCCTTCTAGACGCTGGATGGCTTCCCAAGCGGCGACGCTGATGGCGGCTTCGATCAAGCCGGTGACGACGAACATCGCGGCGCAGAACCAAAGCAGCGCGCCGGTGACGGCGGCGCCGGAGGCGATGACTTGCGCGAGTGCGAGAGCGGCCGAAAGAACAACGGAAAGAAACGCGCCGAGAAAGACGCCCCAACGGGGTTTGCCGGCGCGGGAGAGGGCGCGGTAAGGCCACCAGGCGCACCAGACGCCGAGGACGGCCATATTGAAAACGTTCGCGGCCAGGGCGAGGACGCCGCCGTCCTGGAAGACTAATGCCTGGACGAGAAGGATCGCCGTCATGGCAACGGACGCGGCCCAGGGGCCGATGGTGGCGGCCAGCAACGCGCCGCCGAGGAGGTGGCCGCTCGCACCCGGGCCTACGGGGAAGTTCACCATTTGCGCGGCGAAGACGAAGGCGCCGAGAACCCCCAGCATGGGAATGCGGCGGGCATCCGTGGTGCTCTCGGCCTTGCGCGCGGAGAACGCGATGCCCGCGGCGCTGGCGGCGCCGAAGCCGGCGAGAACCGGGGCGGAGAGGATGCCGTCGGGGATGTGCATTCGCTAGCTTCAAAGTTAGCATTCAACGCTAGGATGTGGTCATGCGGACCTTGTGCGCTTTCATCGCGGTTTGTGCCTTGCATTGCGGCCTAATGGGGGCGGCGGAAAGACTGCCGGAAGATCGCGGCGCGGCGGGTTTGTGGCAGAGTTTGCAACGCCTGCGAATGCCGGTGAAGGTGCTTTACGTGACCGCGCATCCGGACGATGAAGATCCGGCCTTGCTGGCGTATTTGAGCCGCGGCTTGGGCGCTCACGTGACGATGTTGATTCTGAATCGCGGGGAGGGTGGGGCGAACGTGGTGAGCGGCGATTTCTTTGAGGCATTGGGGGCCTTGCGGACGGTGGAGATGTTGCAGGCCGCGAAGCATTATGGTGTCGAGGTGCGCTTCACGCGGGCGGTGGATTATGGATTTTCGAAGAATATCGGCGAAGCGCTCCGGGCTTGGAAGCAGGAGGAGCTGCTGGCGGACATGGTGACGGTCGCGCGCCAAGTGCGGCCGCATTTCATCATCAGCCGCTTTAACGATTCCGAACGCGACGGGCACGGGCATCATCAAGCGGCGGGGCGGCTGGCGAAGCTTTTGTTTCGCGCGGCGGGGACGGGAGATTGGAAGCCGCTGAAGTTGTATACGTCGAATTGGCGCGAAGGCGAAACGGTGACCTTGAAGATCGATACGGGCGCCTACGATCCGGTGCTGGGTCGAAGCTACGCGCAGATTGGGCGCGAAGGTTATCGATGGCACCGGAGCCAGGGGATGGCCTCGAACGTGGCGCGGCCGGGGGCGGTTTTCGCTTATTTGAAGCGGGAGGAATTTACCGGGCAGGAGAAGTCTTTGCTCGACGGGTTGCCGGAGGCCGTGGAGGATGACAACATTGGCGCGGCGATGGCGGCCTTCGATGGGCTGAATCCTGAGATGTCCGCGCCGCACTTGGCGGCCGCGCTGGCGAAGAAACCCGGAGATAAGGCCTTAAGCGAGGCGCTGGCGCTGTCGTTGGGACTGGAGTTCGAGGCGCTGGTGGAGCCGGAAAATCCGCCAACGGGGCCCTTTGCGATGTTCCGTGCGGTGGAGACGATTCAGGTGGCGCAGCCGGGGCAGGCGTTTCGCGTGCGTTTGGTTCTGCATGAGAGGGGCGTGGAACGCGTGGAGGGCGTGCGGTATTTCGTGAATGGCGAGGTGCGGGAAGCGTTGAGCGAGGTGCGCGTGCCGGCGGACGCGAAGGCGACTGCGGCGGCTTGGGGGCGGGCGACCGTATTCGATTCGATGTATTCGCTGCGCGAGGCTTCGGCGTTGGGGAAGGCTTTGCCGGATGCGCCGTTTATGGGTAGCGTTGAGTTTCGCTATCGAGGAGCGGTGGGGAGACTGTTCGCGCCGGTGGAGTCGACGATGGGCGCGGTGCGGCAGCCGGTCGCGGTGGGGCCGGCGTTGAGCGTGAAGTTCGAATCGGATTCTGGGTATGTGCCGGTGGGGAAGGATGTCTACGAGGTCGGCGTGGCGGTGAAGAACTTCAGTACGGGGGCGGTGGAAGGCGAGTTGGGTTTGGAGTTGCCCGCTGGATTCGCGGCGGTGGCGGCGCGGAAGTTTCGCTTGGCGAAGACGGGCGAGGAGGCGCGCTTGCGATTTCTGGTGCGCGTGCCGGCTGCGTTACAAGGAGGCGAAATCTTGATGCGAGCGGTGGCGCGCGTGGGTAGCGCGGCGTTTAGCGCTTCGTTTGAACCCGTGACGCAGCCGGGCCTGGCGGTTGCTTATCTGGAGAAGCCGGCCGTGCACCGTGCGCGGGCGGTGGACGCAAAGTTCGTGAGCGGGTTGAAGGTCGCTTACATCATGGGTTCGGGGGATGAGGTGCCGGAAGGCTTGCGGCAATTGGGGCTAGCGGTGGATTTGCTGGATCCGGCGGCGGTGGCGACGGGAGACCTCTCCAAGTACGACACGATTCTGGTGGGCATTCGGGCGTATGCCGTGCGCGAGGATTTGCGAACGCACAATCGGCGCTTGCTCGACTTCGCGGCGCGCGGGGGAAATGTGGTGGTGCAGTATCAGACGCAGGAGTACGACAAGAACTTCGGGCCGCTACCTTATACGCAGGGGCGTGGGGCGGAGGAGGTGAGCGAGGAGAACGCGCCAGTAACGATGCTCGCGCCCGATCATCGGGCTTTTCAATATCCGAACCGGATTACGAGCGCGGATTTTGAGAACTGGGTCGAGCAGCGCGGGTCTAAATTTTTCACGACGTGGGACGCGGGCTGGACGCCGCTGTTGGAGACGCACGATACCGGTCAGGCGCCGCAAAAAGGAGTGTGTCTCGCGGCGCCGGTGGGGAAAGGGAATTATGTCTATTGCGCGCTGGCTTTTTACCGCCAGTTGCCGTTTGGCGTGCCGGGCGCGGCGCGCTTGCTAGCGAACTTACTGAGCCTCGGCAAGAACTAGCGGCGCCGGCGGCGGGCGGCGACCAGCGCAAGGCCGGCGGTGGCCAGGACCCAGGTTCCAGGTTCGGGGACGTCGTTTACCGACGTGATCTCGAATTCCAACTGGTCGTCTTCGGGGCCAGCGGTGGGCACGAGGTTGCCGCCGCTCATCTCGACAAAGCCAATCTGGCCGTAGCCACCGGTGAAGGCCGACCAATTGATGTCGTTCGGGGAGAGGGGAAGGTTAGTGGAGTCTAGAAAGCTGTCGGTGCCAAGGAAGTCGAGGCGCACGGAAAAGAAGCCGTTGAGCGTGGCGAGAAACTGGAGCCGCTCGGTGCCTTCGCTACTGGTTTCTACGTTCACGTAAATGGGGTCAAGCGTGGCACTGATGGGTGTGCTGGCGATGCCGTCGAAGAAGAGCTCAATCGTGCCGCCGGTGAGGAGATAGAGGCCGACGTTTGCAGCCGAGTCAAGGTCGGCGCCGGACGTCGTGAAAGTGACGATGCCGTTGACCGGTTGGCCAATAGGACTGCCCATCTCGAACATGCCCGTCGACGTGGTGACGGCGCCTTGGAAGGTGATGGTGGCGGCGGAAGCGGGAATGATTGCGAGCGCGAGGGCGCAAAGGGCACGGGTTAGGACGGATCGCATGCTTCGAGGCTAACAGCGGAGAGAAAGAAATTGGCGCGTAAAACCTACCTACTTAGAATAAAGTGCTAGGCCGGAGGATAGGCTTAAGGGTAGATACATTAGATGGGTTCGGAATAAGGCGCTTTCGGCGCGGCGCGCTCAGGTAAACCCCTGAGGCGCTACTCTAAAAGATTCAATGCTGGAGTTGATGCGGAAACGAATTGCCGAGGGGCGCTATGCGCCCGTGTGCGCTTTATTGCGGATGAACGTGGTGGAACTAGACGCGGGCCGAGCGGTGGTTTCGATGGAAGCCGCGCTTGATATGGCGAACCCGTTTGGCACCGTGCATGGCGGCATTCTGTGCGATTTGGCGGACATGGCGATGGGTACGGCGTTCATGTCGACCCTCGCGGAAGGGCAAGGTCTGGCGACGGTGGAATTGAAGATTAACTATCTGCGCCCAGTGGCGGCGGGAACGCTGCGGGCGGAGGCGAAAGTGACGCACCGGGGGCGCTCGACGGGGTTTATCGAGTGCGAGGTCTGGAACGCGGACGGGAAATTGGCGGCGAAGGCGGCGTCGACTTGCATGATCGTAACGGATGAACGCGCTGAACATGCCGCGCGGCAATTAGGAGGCTAGTTCGATGTTACAGATTCGCAAGTTAGTCGTGGATGACGCGGCCGAGCTATCGGCGATCGCGGAGAGCGTGCGTTTCGCGCCGCCGACGGCCGATGCCCGGCAAGGTTACCTGGTCTATGTGGGGACGCCCGAGGAGTACGCGGCGCGCTTAGCCGGCGCCTCGACGGGTTACTTGGCCTTGTGGCATGGTGAGGCGGTGGGGTATTTGTTGGTGTCGCCTTCCGCGGGTGACACGGCGACGCACGCGGGCAGCGAAGCCGTCTTGGAGCGGGTGTTCGGCGGCGACACTTGGCTAGTGGATCAGATCGGGATTCGCGGCGAGGGCAAGGGCAAGGGAATTGGCGCGGCGATGCTGGAGCGCTTCTTCGGCGGGATAAAGCCGAAGCGGGCGACGGCGGTGATCATGCACGGTCCGATGCGTAACGAGCGCAGCATTGGGTTTTTCTCCGGCAAGCACGGATTTCGTTGCATCGGCGAATACAGCGAGGGCGATGGGATGTTCTGGGGAATCTACGAGTGGAAGGAGGATTCGTCGCAAGGCGAGGCGGCGTATCCGCTGGGGCGCTTCTTGTGGACGGAGGTATTAAACGAGGCCGACGCGGCGGCGCGGACGGAGCGGATCAGGCTGCTGCCGGGGCATATGCGGGACATCGTTTCGGCCTTGGGCGAGGCGCGGCTCGACGAAGCGATCCGGCCCGGCGCGTGGACCGCGCGGCAGGTGCTGCACCACGCGGCCGACACGGCGACGGTGCTGTGTGAACGCATTCGCCTGGCTCTGACGGAGGAACGGCCGCTGATTAAGCCTTTCGAAGAGGATCGGTGGGTGCAGTTGAGCGACGCGAAGTCGGCGCCCGCGGAGGAGAGTCTATCGATTCTCGACGGCGTGCTAGGTCGGATGGCGCGCTTGCTCGCGACGCTCCCGGCGGAGGCATTCCACCGGGAGTTAACGCATCCCCAGCAAGGAATTTTGAAACTGGATCGCGTGTGCAGCTATCTTGATTGGCATGGGCGACATCACGCTGCGCAGATTCGCGCTTTATTGGGCTAGCGCCGCGCTGCTCGTTGAGCAGGCTTTCGGACAAGGCAATAGCCAGATTCAGTTGGAGCGCATCGCGCAAGGCGTAAGCCAATGCACGGACATCCAGAGCCCGCGCGATGGGACCGGGCGGCTTTTTCTAGTGCAGCAATCGGGCGTGATTCGCATTTGGCGCGAGGGTGCGCTCCTCGCGGGGAATTTTCTGGACTTGCGAGGGCGCATTTCAACGGGCGGCGAGCGCGGATTGCTAGGCCTCGCATTTCCTCCAGGCTTCGCGGAGAAGCGCTACCTCTATGTGAACTACACGAATCCCGGGGGCAGCACGGTGGTGAGCCGCTGGCGGGTGAGTGGGGCGAACGAGAATCAGGCCGACGCGGGGAGCGAGCAGATCTTGTTGACGGTGGCGCAACCGTTCGCGAATCACAATGGCGGGCAATTGCAGTTCGGACCCGATGGGATGCTGTACATCGGGCTGGGCGATGGCGGCAGCGCGAACGATCCGCAGAATCACGGACAGAACCCGAGGAGTCTGTTGGGGAAGATGCTGCGCATTAACGTGGAGCCGAATTTGGCGCGATATGAAGTGCCCGCGGACAATCCCTTCGTGGGGAACGCGAGTTACCTGCCCGAGATCTGGGCGTCGGGGCTGCGTAACCCGTGGCGCTACGCGTTTGACCGGGAGACCGGCGATCTTTACATGGCCGACGTCGGGCAGAATGCGTTTGAAGAGATTAGCTTTCAGCCCGCCGCGAGCCGGGGTGGCGAGAACTACGGCTGGGTGACCATGGAGGGCTTCAACTGCGTGCGCTCGGGCTGCAACACGCAAGGCTTGACGTTGCCGGTGCATGTGTATCCGCGTAGCGATGGCGTTTCGATCACGGGTGGCTACGTCTATCGCGGCAATCGCTTCGCGAACTTGCGAGGCATGTATTTGTACGGCGACTACGTGACGGGCAAGCTGTGGGGCTTGCGGCGGCAGGGCGATCAATGGGTGAATCAATTGTTGATCGACTTGGGGCGCAGCTTCTCGATTTCGACGTTTGGCGAGGACGCGGACGGCGAGTTGTTCATCGCGAATTACGGCAGCGGCGAGGTATTCCGGATTCGCGGGGCGGCCGAAGCGCCTCGCTTGAGTTCGGCCGGAATTGTCAATGCGGCGAGTTTTCAAGCGGGCCTAGTGCCGGGAAGCTTGGCGACGGCGTTCACGTCTGGCGTCTTAAATACGAATCAAGCGCTAGCGGCTTCGCGGCTGCCCTTGCCAGCGAATCTCGGCGGCGTGCAGTTGCGGATCGGCAACCTGGATGCTCCATTGCTCGCGGTGGTACGCAACACCGGCGGCGAGCAGATTAACTTTCAAGTGCCGTGGGGACTCACGGCGGGCGAGCGCGTGCAAGTGGTGGTGACGGCGAATGGCGTGAGTAGCGCGGGAGTGGAGGCGGCGGTGGCGCGTCTGGCGCCGGGCGTGTTCAGCCAGGACAACGTGAACGCGCTGGTGATCGACGCGGCGAGTTTTGCGCTCGTAAGCGGGCAGATCAACCGCACTTCGAGCTACGTGATTTACGCGACGGGCCTGGGGCCTTTTCGCGACATCATCGCCGACGGCGATGCATTGAGCGGCGCCACTCCGATTACTGGCAGCGCGGCGCTAACAATCGGCGGCGTTCCCGCAAGCGTCTTGTTCGCGGGCGCGGCCCCGGGCTTCGTGGGCGTCTATCAAATCAACTTTCGCGCGGGCGCGGGAACGCCGGCGGGCTCCCAAGACTTGGTGTTGACTGTGGATGGCGTAGCCGGGCCTTCGCGGAAAATCACCCTAGCGCCTTGAGCGCTCAAATTTCGCCGCAACTTTCGTCAGGCGCCTTGGGTTTGCCCTGGCGAGGGAACAAAAGATGCGAAACACAATTCTAATTGCGGCGATGATTTTGGCCTGCGCGGCTTCCAGTGAAGCGCAGCGACGCGCCAATGGCGGACGCACCACGACCGTCACCGGACCCAACGGCGGCACGGGAGTGCGCGGCACGAATCGCAGCGTAGGAGGCGGGGAGTGGTCGAGGAGTTCGACCTCGACGGGGCCCAAAGGCAAGACCGCGACAAGCCAAGGCAGCGGCACATACGGAGACGGCGCCTACTCCGGCACGGGCACGCGGACCGGGCGCAACGGAAGGACCGCGACAACCACCACGAACGGCACTTACGGCGACGGCGCTTGGACGCGGAACTCGACGGCGACAGGGCCAAACGGCAAGTCCGCCTCGACCTCGGTAAGCGGTACGGCGGGCGACGGCGTTTGGACGCGCGACGCCGTTAAGACGGGACCGAACGGAAAGTCGGCGACCACATCGTCGAGCGGGACTTACGGAGATGGAGCCTGGACGAAGAATTCGACGACAACCGGTCCGAATGGAAAATCGTCGTCGACATCGGTGAGTGGAACGGCGAAGGACGGAGTATGGACGCGCGGCGCGGTGAAGACCGGGCCGAACGGCGGCGTGGCTACAGGCAGCGCCTCAGGTACTTATGGGGGCGGGACGGTGAGCGGAAGCGCCACCAAGACGGGGCCTAACGGCAAAACGCGAACCTATAGCGGGACGTCGGCGAAGAACTGAAGCCGCTTACTCCGCGGGCAGCGGCGCCGCGAGCAGGATCGGCATCGTCGGCGTAGTGGAACCTTGCTCCGGTTCGAGCGTTACGGCAACGGCGGCGACATTGCTCAAGTCCACCGCGCCCGGGCGGAAATGAATGCCCTGGCCGTTGTCGCCCCGGAAGAGACCAGCCGGCACGGGCGCACCGCCGCCCTTGGGCACCAGCCACATCTCGAAGATCTTGCCTGCGGGCATCACGGGCAGGTTGGCGGCAATCAACACCACGCCGCGGTCGCGATTGAGAAATACTTGGCCACGCGGCGGCGCCGGTTGTGTGTCTCCGAACTTAACGTTGATAGTGCCCGGCTGGCGTAGGAAGTCGTAGAGTTCGCGAGCCTGGGCGAGTTGCGATTGGCTCTCGCCGAGTTGGCGGCGCAGTTCGACGATCTGGCCTTCGCGGACGTCGACGTCGTTGCGAATGTTGAAAACGATCACCGATAGCGCGGCGCAAAGCGCGGCCAGCCCCCCGATCCAAGCCCAACCGAAGCCGCGCTCGGGAGCTCCGGCGGCCAGCAGCAAGCGCCGTCGCATCGCCTTCGCGGGCTTCTGTTCCGGAGCCAGATAAGCCATCGCGCTCGTCATCTGCAGGGCTTTCGCAACGCCCGCGACGGCATCGGGATTACCGGCTTCCACGAGCGCGCGCACTTCGGCCATCTCGTCCGGCTCCAAGAGCCCAAGCGCGTAAAGCTCATACAACACGTCGCGGTCCTCGGGGAGGAGATTCTCAAGCGACATGGAAGTTCTCTCTCAGGGTGCTCAATGCGGTGCGCACCCAAGTCTTCACGGTGCCGAGCGGTTGGCCAAGCTTTTCGGCCATCTCGCTTTGGCTCAAACCCTCAAAATAAGCGAGCTCCAATACCTTGCGCTGGTTCTCGTTCAATTTCGAGAACCCCGCGCGTATCCTCCTGGCTTGCTCCTGATCCAACATCCTCTGTTCGTTATTGACGAAAAGCGTGACCCGTTCGGATGAGACCAGCTCAAATGTATTCGCTTGCTGCTGCCCGGCGGTGGAGCGCAGGTAGTCGATAGCGCGGTTGCGGGCGATGGTCAAAAGCCACGGCCCGATGCGGCCGCGCGAGGCGTCGAAATCCCCGCCGCGGTTCCAGGCGCGCAGGAAAGCTTCCTGCGTAAGTTCCTCGGCGACCGAGGCGTTACGCACGACGCGCACGATCACGCTGAAGACGACTTTCGAAAATCGGTCGTAGAGATCGGCCATGGCTTGGGGGTCGCGCGAGCGCAGGCGCTCGATGAGTTGTTTGTCGTCGCCGCCGGCTAGGTCGGCGAAGAGGATGAGTAAATGCCAAATCACGCGGCGGTCATTGTCCTTTGGCCACTGTCCGTCGATAGAGACCGTTCGTCCTAATATACTCCGCGACACGCGCATCGAGATCCGGCGTGGCTTCGCCCGCGACGAGTTGGCGCCGAATTTCCGTTGAGCTGACTTCGAAGGCGATATCGTCCAGGCGATGCACTACGGCGCCCGGCGGCGTATCGAACTCAAATCCAGGGCGGCTCACGACGATAAATTCCGTCATCCGAAAAACCTCTTCCACGCGCCGCCAAAGCATAACTTCCGCGAAGGCGTCCGCGCCGATTATGAAATAGAGCCGGGCTTGGGCTCCATAATCGATACGTAAACGCTCCAGGGTTTGGATGGTGTAGCTCTTGCCTTCCCGGTTTTCAATGTCCGAGGCGGCGAGGCCGGCTTGGCTGGCGCAGGCGATTTCCACCATGCGCAAGCGGTGCTCATAGGAAGCGCCGGTAAGCGCCTGTTTATGCGGCGGCAGCCGGTTCGGAATCAAGAGCACGCGGTCGAGCGCGAAGCGCAGGCGCGCGGCTTCCGCGACGGCGATGTGAGCGCGGTGAACGGGGTCGAAGGTCCCCCCGTAGAGACCCAACTTCATCCGCGGACTACTTGAGTTCCTTGAGACGGATGTTCCGGAAGCGGGCTTCCATGCCAGGCCCGCGATGCAGTTGCAGCGCGATGACGCCGCTCATCTTTTCCTTGTCTTTCAGTTCCGCGGTCTTCAGGCCGTTGATCGTGATCGAGATGTCCTCGCCCTGGCAACGTAAGATCATCGTGTTCCAATCGCCGTCCTTAACGACGGTCTCGGCCTTCCCCTTCCAGCCGTTCACCATGATGCCCCGCTTACCCTTCTCGTCATAGACGCCGCCCCACCAGTTCTTTTCGGCGGCATCGGCTTGCAGGCCCCCGACGACGTAATCGGGATACTTCGTCGAACGGAATTGCACGCCGGAGTTGCCGTTGCGGATCTTCATGTCGAGGCGGAGTTCGAAATCGCCGTACTCTTTCTGTGAGATCAAGAACGTGTTCATCTTGATCGTCTTCTTGTCGGTGCTGCCTACGAGTTCGCCGCCCTGTACGCTCCAAAGGTCGGGATCGCCTTCCCAGCCCTTGAGGGACTTGCCGTCGAAGAGGAGCTTGAAGCCTTCCTTCTTTTCTTGCTTGGAGAGTTTGTTTGGGGCGGGCGACTGCGCGGTAGACAGGGCCGCGAAGACCGTAAGCAGGGCGACGAGGATTCGCATAGGCCCTATTCTATGATGTGAGGCGGATGTGGAAGACGCGGGAGGGGTGAAGCGCGACGTGAAGCGTGAAGTGAAGCGCGGCCGGTTCCTGCCCTCCGGCGCGGTGACGGGGATTGGCAGTCTGCCTTTCGATGCCGTGGGCGCGGCGATGGAAGCCGTGCGGGATTTGTCGCCGGAGCTTCCCTTCTGGCCGCAGTTGCCACAGCGTTCGCGCAAGGAAGGGATTATCGCGCAAGGGCTCGGGATGCTTTCGGACTTGATCGTGCCGCGCCCGGAAGGCTATGGCTATGAGGTAAAGCCCGGCAAAGTCGATGCGGTGGCCGAGGCCCTGCACCGCGGCGATGGCAGCTTGGCGGTGGAATCGGCGGCGGGCTTCCATGCCTTCGTTGACGCATTAGCGAAAGGCGAATTCGCGGGTGCGCGCGCCGTCAAGGGGCAGATCGAAGGCCCGATCACCCTCGCGGCATTTCTCTTCCATCGGGGCAAGCCCTTCCTCGAAGAGCCCACTCTGTTCGCGGCAGTGGCCTTTCATGTTTCGCAGATGGTGTGCTGGCAGGTGGAGCGGCTCGCGCGCGCCGGAAAGCCTGTACTGCTCTTCGTGGATGAGCCCGCGCTCTGCCTGCAAGCTTCGCGCGCCGATGAAGAGCGATGGCTGAGCGCGTTGGCCTCGACGTTGCAAGACGCAAGGGCGCGTGGCGCCTGGGCTGGCTTGCATTGTTGCGCGGCGAGTCCCTTCGCGCGGATGGCCCAGGTAAAGGCGGACATCTTGTCCTTCGATGCGCACGAAGGGTTAGAGCAATTCTTCCTCGATCCGGCGGCGCGCGCCTTCGCCGGCGAGGGCGGCATTGTGGCCTATGGGCTGATTCCCACCCAGCAAAGTTTGGCCGGTATCGGCGCGGCTTCAATCTTCCGGCGCTGGTTCGCGCTGGCGTCTTCAGCGGGTGACCCGCGCGAGATGGCGCGGCGGGCGATCGTGACGGCCACCTGCGGCTTGGGGATGTTGGATGCGAGCGCCGCGCGCGAGTCTTTCGCGCTGGCGGCGGCGGTGGGCGCGAAAATTCGAAGCTTGGCGGCCTAGAGAAACCTAGGACGGGTCGTAGTTCAGGTTCGGCCCCAACCAGCGTTCGACTTCTTGTAAGGACATTCCCTTTCGCGCCTGGTAATCGGCCACTTGGTCGCGCTCAATCTTGCCCAGCGTAAAGTAGCGCGCTTCGGGATGCGCGAAGTAGAGCCCGCTCACGCTGGAGCCGGGCCACATCGCGAAGGACTCGGTGATCTTCATGCCGGTGTTCGCCTCGACATTGAGCAAGCTCCAAAGCGGCCCCTTCTCGGTATGGTCCGGACAGGCGGGATATCCGGCGGCGGGGCGAATCCCGCGATACTTCTCTTGGATGAGGTCGTCGTTGCTCAAGCCTTCATCCGCGCCGTAGCCCCACTCGATGCGGACGCGCAGGTGCAGGCATTCGGCGAAGGCTTCGGCGAGGCGGTCGGCCAGCGCCTCGGCCATGATAGCGCTGTAGTCGTCGTGCTTCGCGCGGAAGCCGTCGCAAAGTTCTTTCAAGCCGTGGCCCGTCGTCACGGCGAAAGCGCCGAGATGATCGGGGAGGCCGCTTTCTTTCGGTGCGACGAAATCCGCGAGCGACCGGCAGGGCTTGCTATCGCGCCCGACCTGCTGTCGCAGGAAGTGGAATGCGTTGAGGCGCTGGGAACGCGTCGAGTCGGTATAGAGCTCGACGTCGTCTCCGATCGCGTTGGCCGGGAAGAGGCCGTAGACGCCGCGCGCCGTCAAAGCTTTCTCGCCGATGATGCGGTCCAGCATCGCTTGGCCGTCTTGGTAAAGTTGCCTGGCTTGCGCGCCGTACTCGGCATGATCGAAGATGCGCGGGTAGAGGCCCTTCAGGCCCCAGGTGTGAAAGAAGGGGCTCCAGTCGATGAACTCGCGCAAGGTCTCGAGCGGGAAATTGTCCAGCACTTGAACGCCGGTGGCGGAGGGTTGCGGCACGTCTTCACCGCGCCACTCGATCGGCGTGCGCCGCGCGCGCGCTTCCTGGAGCGAAACGCCGGTTTGGCGCGGCGCGGCATGGGCGAGGCGGATGGCTTCGTAATCGGCGCGATGCTGCGCGACGAAGCTCTGCTTGCTCTCGTCGCTCAAGAGGCTGGTCGCGACGGGAACGGCGCGGCTCGCGTCGAGCACGTGCACCACCGGCTCGCTGTAATGCGGTGCGATCTTGATGGCCGTGTGCGCGCGGCTCGTCGTTGCGCCGCCGATCAGCAGCGGCAGCTTGAAGCCTTGGCGCTCCATCTCGCGGGCCACGTAAACCATCTCGTCGAGAGATGGCGTGATGAGGCCGCTCAAGCCGATCACGTCGGCGTTCTCCGCCTTCGCGCGTTCGAGGATCTTGTCGCAAGGCACCATCACGCCCATGTCGATCACTTCGTAGTTGTTGCACGCCAGCACGACGCCGACGATGTTCTTGCCGATATCGTGCACGTCGCCCTTCACCGTCGCGAGAACGATCTTGCCCTGCGTGCGCACGGCTTGCCCAGCGGCGGCGAGCGCGGCCTTCTCGGCCTCCATGAAGGGCGTCAGATACGCAACGGCCTTCTTCATGACGCGGGCGGATTTGACGACCTGCGGCAGGAACATCTTGCCCGCGCCGAAGAGATCGCCCACCACGCCCATGCCCGCCATCAGCGGTCCTTCGATAACCGCCAGTGGCCGGCCGAGCTTCGCGCGCGCTTCCTCGGTGTCCTGATCGATATAGGTGTCGATACCTTTGACGAGGGCGTGCGAGAGACGTTCCTCGACCGTGCCGTTACGCCATTCCTCGGTCTTCTTTTCGACCGCGGCGCCGCCGGCGCTGGCGGCTTTGATCGCTTCGCCTCGTTCCACCAATCGCTCGGTCGCGTCCGGCCGGCGATTCAAAAGAACGTCCTCGACGAGTTCCTTCAGTTCCGGCTCGATCTCTTCGTAGACCTCAAGCATCCCCGCGTTAACGATGCCCATATCCATGCCCGCGGCGATCGCGTGATAGAGGAAAGCCGAATGCATGGCCTCGCGCACGGCGTTGTTGCCGCGGAAGCTGAACGAGATGTTCGAAACGCCGCCGCTGACTTTCGCGTGCGGCAAGTTCTGTTTGATCCAGCGCGTGGCGTTGATGAAGTCGACGGCATAGTTGTTGTGTTCTTCCATGCCGGTGGCGACCGTGAGAATGTTGGGGTCGAAGATGATGTCTTCCGGCGGGAAGCCCACTTCGTTCACCAGGATGCGGTACGCGCGTTCGCAGATTCGGATCTTGTCTTCGTAAGTAGCGGCCTGGCCTTGTTCGTCGAACGCCATCACGACGACGGCGGCGCCGAATTTACGAACGGTCGCCGCATTCTGGCGAAACTTCTCTTCACCTTCCTTGAGCGAAATGGAATTGACGATGCCCTTGCCCTGCAGGCACCGCAGGCCCGCCTCGATGACTTCCCACTTCGAGGAGTCCACCATGAACGGGACTTTCGCGACTTCCGGTTCGCTCGCGAGCAAGTCGAGGAAGCGCGTCATCGCCGCGACGCCATCGATCATGCCTTCGTCCATACAAATGTCGATGACGTTGGCGCCGTTTTCCACTTGCTGCCGCGCGATGGCGACGGCTTCTTCGTACTTGCCTTCCTTGATGAGCTTCGCGAACTTGGGCGAGCCGGCGACGTTGGTGCGTTCGCCGATCATGATGTAGACGCCTTGCTGTTGCGTAAATGGCTGCGAGCCGGAGAGCCGCAGCGGGCGCGAAGCTTCGGGCTTCGTGCCGCCCACAACGGTAGACTTTGGCGGCCGTGCCGGTTTACCCTCCAGCGCCTTCGCGATGGCCGCGATATGTTCCGGCGTGTTGCCGCAGCAGCCTCCGGCGATGTTGATCAGGCCGCCTTGCGCGAACTCGCCTAGATAGCGGGCCATGTCCTGCGGCTCCAGATCGAAGCCCGTCGGTGAGAGCGGATTCGGCAGCCCCGCGTTCGGATAGCAAGAGATCGCGGTGCTGGATTTCGCGGAGAGCTCTTCCAGAAACGGGTACATCAAATCCGGACCCAAGGAACAATTGAGGCCAACCGAAATCGGCTTCACATGTTCGACCGCATTCCAAAAGGCTTCGACGGTTTGCGCGGAGATCATCGTCTCGCCCCCGCGGCCTACGGCGGCGGAGATCATGACGGGTAGCTCCTTGCCATCTTGGTCGAACACTTCGCGGATGGCGACCAGCGCCGCCTTCGCATTGAGCGAATCGAAGATCGTTTCCACCAGCAGCAGATCCGACCCGCCCGCGATCAAGGCGCGGACCTGGTGAAGGTAGGCTTGCTTCACTTGATCGAAGGTCACGACGCGAAATCCGGGATCGTCGGCGTCGGGGGAATTAGAAAGTGAAACGGTGAGCGGCCCGATCGCGCCGGCGACGAAGCGCGGGCGGGCAGTCTGATTCGCGACGCGGTCCGCCCACTCGCGGCATTGGCGCGCGGAGCTTTCGTTGATTTCCCAAGCGAGATCGTTGAGGAATTTGTCTTCGATGATGTTCTGGTAGAAGGCTGGATCCTTGCGGCCGCCATGTTCGCGCGGGTCGTCGACGAAGAATTCGCTTTGCGCGATGGAAGTGGCGCCGAAGGTGTTGGTCTCGATGATGTCCGCCCCTGCTTCGAGGAAGCGGCGGTGGATGTCGCAGATCATCTTGGGCTGCGTGATGGAAAATAGGTCGCCGTTGTTGAGGAGATCCTTTTTCGAATCGCGGAAGCGATCCCCCCGAATGTCCGCTTCCTTCATGTTGTAGGTGCGGATGGTGGTGCCGGTAGCGCCGTCGATAATAGCGATGCGCTCCCGCAGGATCTTCTGTAGGGGATGTTCCGGGGACTGGTTCATGGGTGAGAAATGCAACGAGGGCTGGCAGGCGCCAGTATCTGTCTTTAGGATAGCTTTGCGGGCATGCTAGCCGCGACGAAGGCCCGAGAAGAAGGCTTGATCGGGATGCCAGATGTCATCGCGATTCGGGTGAACGATAGTGGCATCGAAGCCAACGTCGCGAAGAACATCGAGCCACTCCGCTTGGGAGAAAAGGCCTTCAACATGCCGCTCCGTGAAGACCTGCGTGGGCTTCGAGCCGTCGCGCATGGCGAGGATGTAGTCCACCTCGTAGGTTATCGAGTCCTCCTCCGGCGCGTGGACCCATTCGAGATAACGAATGCCGCGATCGCCGAGATCGTTGCCGCCGCAATCGGTCGATGCTTCAAAAGTCTCGCGCGTGTAGTCCGGGCAGATCAACGCCGCCCCGCCCGGTTTGCAATGAACGAAGGCCGTTTCGAGAGCTTGCCGGAGCCCTTCGCGCGTGGTGACGTAGGCGATGGCGTCGTGGATGAAGACGCGGTCGAATTGCTTGTCTAGGCGCAACGTGAGCATGTCGCCCGCGACATGTTCGCACTCGGCGTTGACGATGGCGCTCTGCTCCAACATCTCGGGTGCGATGTCGCTGAGGGTCATCGCGAAGTCGCGTTTCAGATAGAAGGCGTTGTTGCCGCCACCGGCGCCCAACTCAAGCACGGTCTGGGCTGGCCTATCGCCGATTTCCCGCAACAGCTTCGCGTACACGGCCGCTTCCTCCGCGTACTCCTCAACCGCCGAAAGAAGGTGCCACCACCCGGCGAAGTCCGCGTACATTTTCATTTCACTAATATCCGCCAAAATAGAGCAGGCGCCACATTCGAATGAAACGACAGCTTCTGCCACGCATCATCCTCGCTCTTACCCTTATCGTCGCGGCGGCCGCGCAAGACGCCGCCGTTTTCGAAGCGGGAACCACGCAAGTGCGTATCGACGTCCTGGTCTCCAACGGCAAAGGCCCCATCGCGGGCTTGAAGGCCGGGGATTTCGTGGTGACGGATAACGGGCAGCCGGTAACGTTGAACTACGCGGGCGCTGGCGAAGAGCCGCTAAACATCCTGCTGCTGCTCGATGTTTCGGGAAGCATGAAGGGATACCTGGACCAGATCGCCAAGCGCGCCCGGTCGGTACTGGACTTGTTGCGCGAAACCGACAAAGTAGGAGTAATGGTGTTCAGTAAGGACACCGACTACTACCGGCCCTTCACCTCCGATAAGGACCGCGCGGCGAACGCCATCGATCAGGCGTTGCTGCCCAGCCAGTTGCCCGCCGGTACTTCCATCAACGCCGCCTTGCTCGATGCCGGGGACGCTTTCGCCGAAGCGAAGGCGCTGCGGGGTTACCGCTCGGTTTTCATCCTGACCGATAACCGGTCCTTGAACTACCGCGCGCCGGACGATGCGGTTCTGGAGAAGCTCTTCGGGCAAGATGTCGTATTGAATGCGATTGTGACGAAGAATGCCGAGCCGCCGAAGAAGATCGACGGCGCGAACCCGGATTTCTCCTTTGCCGACGTCTTCAAACTTTCGGCGCAAACGGGCGGCGAAGTGTTGCGGACGGACCGCGCCGATGAGGCCTTCGCGCAGTTGCTGCGCAACATGCGGCAGCGCTATTTGCTCACGTACCGCGCACCCGCGGGCGAGGCGAAGGCATTTCGTAGCGTCAAAGTGGAACTGACGAAGGCCGCGCAAAAGCGTTACGGCAAAGCCGTGATCCGGGCGCGGGCCGGATACTTTTCGCGCTGAAATCGCGCTTGACATCGAAGCCTAGATGTCTACATACTAAGACTACTGAATATGCCGAAAGCGGATGCTCTGCAGGGAGCCTTGGACCTGCTGGTCTTGAAGGTCTTGTCGCGCCGGCCAAAACTGCACGGTTACGCCTTGATGGCGGCCGTGCAAGAGATATCGCAAGAAGTGCTCCGCATGGAGGAAGGTTCCCTCTATCCGGCGCTACGGCGAATGGAGGAGGAAGGCTGGATATCGGCGAAGTGGGTGATTCGCGAAGACACCGGGCGGCGCGCGCGCATCTACGAGATCACGGCGCAGGGCAAGAGGCAACTGGAGGCCGAAGAGTCGCGCTGGGTCGCCGTGACGTCGGCGGTGAATCGCGTATTGAGGATGGCCTGAGATGTCTTTCTGGACGAAGTTGCGGAACGCCTTGCGGCCGGGCGCCATGGATGGCGACATCGCCGAGGAGATGCAGGCGCATATCGACGATGCCGTGGCTGCGGGACGAAACCCTGACGAGGCGCGCCGCGCCTTTGGGGGCATGTTGCGGCAAGGCGAAGCGGCGCGCGACGCGTTGATCTTGGGTTGGCTCGACTCGCTACGAAGCGACGTAGTGTTCGGGTGGCGGCAGCTCGCCAAAAACAAGGTAGCGGCCGGCGCGGCGGTCTTGTCGCTAGGCCTCGCGATGGGCGCGGCGATGGCGAGTTTTCGATTAATCGATGCGCTGTTGTTCCGGCCCTTGCCCGTGGCGGGGGCGGAGCGCCTGCGCGTGATGGCCTACGAGTATCGCGAGCCGGACGGCAGAACCGGCACGACCGAGGGCGCGGAGTATCCGCTCTTCCGGCAATTGCGGGAAGCCGTGAAACAAGACGCCGTGGCGTTTGGCGTGAGCTACGCGAGCGAACTCGACATTCAGTACGGTGGCGGCGCGGAAATCGAAAAGGCGCGGCGGCAATATGTGTCCGGCTGGACCTTCGAAACGCTGGGCCTGCGGCCGAGCTTGGGGCGCTTGCTCACCGAACGGGACGATCTGAAGCCTGGCGCTCATCCCGTCGCGGTGATCACGCACCATTACTGGCAGCGGCGCTTCGGGGGGAGTACGGACGTCCTCGGGAAAACGATCGTGCAAGGGAAGGATGTCTTTGAGATCGTGGGCGTCGGGCCAGAGGGCTTTACGGGCCTGGAGACCGGCTCGCCCACGGATTGGTTCGTTCCGATGATGATGAACGCGCGCACCATCGAGCGGAGCGATTGGAGCTGGTTCCGAATTTGGCTGCGGCTCAAGCCGGGGGCGAGCGAAGAACTCGTGCGCCAGAAGATACACGCAGGGATAAAATCGTTCCGCGCGGAGAAGGCGAAGAGCTGGTCCAAGGAAACGCCTAAGGACCGTATCGACGCGTATGTCAATGCGAATGTCTTTCTGCAGCCAGCCGCCTCTGGATTCTCGGGTGCGCAGAAACAGTACAAGCGGGCGCTTACCATTCTCGCGGCGCTGGTGGCATTCGTTCTGTTGATCGCCTGCGCGAACGTGGCGAACCTGATGACAGCCCAGGCGGTCGCGCGGTCCCGGGAGATGGCATTGCGCGTCTCCATCGGCGCGGGACGCGCCCGGTTGTTGCAGCTAGTGTTAGTGGAAGGGGTGCTGCTCGCTGCGGGTGCCACGCTGGCGGGGGCCTTGTTTTCATGGTGGGCCGCGCCCTTCGTGATGTCTCGGATCAATCCGCCGGAGTCGCCGCTGCTCTTGAACTTGGCGTTAGATGGGCGCTTGGCGGTCTTCGGCGTGGCGCTGACGTTTGGGATTGCGCTCCTCTTTGGCCTAGCGCCCGCCTTGCGAGCGAGCGGCGTGAAGCCCGCCGCGGCCTTGAAGGGCGGCGAAGATCCGCATTCGCGCCGCCGCCTGATGCATGGACTGATCGCCGTCCAAGTCGCGTTCTGTTTCGTGGTGCACTTCGCGGCTGGCCTCTTCTGGTCCAGCTTCGACCGGATGACTTCGCAGCCGCTGGGATTCTCTGCGGAAAACGTATTGACACTAGAAACGGTGAGCGCGGCCGAAGAGCCGGTCGTGTATTGGGACCAGGTGACGGCGCGGTTGCGGGAAATGCCCGGTGTCGAGAGCGCCGCGCTCTGTGCTTGGCCCTTGATGAGCGGCAATGGTTGGTCCGGGCAGGTGACGGTTAATGGGGAGCGCCCGAGGCAACTTGAGCCCTACTTTTTGGCGGTGTCTCCGCGGTGGTTGGAGACGATGAGCATCGAGCGCAAGAGCGGCCGGGATTTTCGGGCGGAGGATCGCTTCCCGCGCGTCGCGATCGTGAATGAGAAATTCGCGGAAACCTACTTCCAGGGCCGGGATCCCGTGGGCCAGTACGTTTCATTCCAAGAAGCCAAGAAAGAACGGATTCAGATTGTTGGCTGGGTAAAGGATGCCCGCTACCGGAATCTGCGGGAAGAGATAAGGCCGACTGTCTACGTTCCCTTCGCCGGTCTTAACGACAAGGGCGACGAGGTGAAGCAAGAGTGGGGAACTTACATCGTGAGACTCGCGCCCGGCGCCGACGCCGGCCTGCTGGGCCAATTGCGCTCGGAGGTGAATCGAACGCGGAGCGAATTCCGGGTAAGTACCGTGCGCACACAGCAATCGCTCATTGACCAGCACAGCGTTCGCGAGCGGCTGCTGGCCACGCTAGGCGCTTTCTTCGCGGTGGTCGCGTTGCTGCTGGCGGCGGTGGGTCTCTATGGCGTACTCGATTATTCGGTGCAGCAGCGGCGGCGCGAGATCGGCATTCGCATGGCCTTGGGCGCGCAGCCGGTGGATTTGGCGCGGCGGGTTACTTGGGAGGTGATGCTGATGTTGCTGCTAGGTTCGGCCGGCGGGCTGGCCCTGGGTTTAGGCACGGAGCGTTATCTGGAGACGCTGCTGTTCGGCGTCAGCGCGACGGAATGGCGCATGCTCTTGGGCCCGCTGGCGTTCATCTTCGCCGCCGCGCTCTTGGCCGCGATTCCCCCCGTGATCCGGGCCATCCGCTATGACCCGGCCTTATTACTGAGGGCCGAATAATCGGGCTACAGCCTTAGGCCGCGCCGGCCGATACACCGGATAGATGTCTTCCGGTCCGGTTGGAAAATTTCAAGATCACTATAAGGTATTTGGCGTCGATCCGAAGGCGTCGACGGATGAGATTCATGCGGCGTACCGGAAGCAGATCGAACTCTACCATCCGGAGCGAGGGAAGAGTCCAGACCGCGAGAAGTACGAATCGGCGCAACTCGCTTTCGAGGTGCTCTCCGACCCGGAGGGGCGCAAGACTTTCGACTCGGTGCGGAGCGGCGGGGACGATGAAGCCGAGTGTACGTTTAGCGGCCTCTCGTTCTTCACCGACATGCGCCTGGACGTGGACCGGCGTAACGTCATCTTGATCGCGCTCTACGACCATAAGCGGCAGAAACCGCGCACACCCGCGATTACGCGGCGGCAGCTCGACATGTTGATCAAGGTCAACGAAGAGGAACTGCAACTTGCGATTTGGTATCTGAAGGATCGCGGGATGATGATCGTCGACGACCGCTCGAAGATGCAGATCACGGCGGCGGGCATGGACTACTTGCAGGCGAACTTGCCGTCCGTGGAATCGGTCTTGCCGTTTTTGAAAGTGCGTAGGGACGCTACCATTCCGGAGGCGCCCGCGCCGCCACCGCCAACACCACCGCCAACACCACAGCCTGCCCCGCAGCCATCCCCGCTCCCCGAGCCCGTTGCGAACCTGGCGAACTTGGCCGCGAGCGTTGCGCATGTCGTGGAGCCGCCGAAACCCGCGGAGGCGGAACCCGTTGGCGTCAGCTTCGACTCCGTCAAGGCAAAGCCGCTCAATTTCGTCCGCCGTCCACTCAAGTTGAACTCCTAGCAGACGCTACACTAAGAGTTCTTCATGCCGCTGCTGCATCTGCTGCTAGCTGCTTGCGTATGGGCACAAGAATCTCCCAAGGCCGTGCCGCCCTCGGAGCCAGAGGCCAACGTTGCGCCGGAACCCGACCCTGGCAGTTCGCAAAATCGAACCCAACTAAATCTGCTTGGACAGACCGACTCCAAAAGCGGCGAATCGCGCCGTAACGAGAACGTTCAGTTCAATCTAATCGACAATAACGCCCAAAAAGAACTGAATACGCGCCTCGGCGTTACGGCGACGCCGCTTGCCGTCTTTGAGGTGAATCGCAATTACTTCGGCTCGGAGTACGGCACGCCGCCCACAACGCCTCTCGCGCTGCCGCCCGCCTTCAAGAGCGCCTGGCACGGCTTCGTGAACTGGGGGCATCAGAACAGCGCCGTCGCGGCGCGCAGTTTCTTCCAAGTGGGCGGCGTGCAGCCGGCGCGCGAGAATCAGTTCACCGTCAACGCCGGAGGGCCGATTGCAAAGTCGACGTCGCTCGCGATCGAAGGCTCCCTGACGCGCATTCGCGGCCAAGTGAACGGCAACGTCTTGATCCCGCTGCCGGGCGAGCGCACGCCTTTGGCCACCGACCCAGCCGTGCGGCGCTACGTGCAGCGGATTCTCGATCTCTATCCCGCCGTCGCGCCGAACCGCACCGACATCGACCCGCGCATGTTGAACACAAACTCGCCGCAGGCGATCGACAACGATTCCTTGAACGCTCGCATCGACCACAAAGGCCTCGTGCTGCGCCATGCCTATCTGACGCAACGAGTGACGGCGTTTCAATTCGTGAAAGGACAGAACCCCGACACCACCACGCGTTCGCACCGCTCGAACGCGACTTGGAACAAAGCCTGGAGCCCGAGGACCACGTCAACGCTCGCGGCGGGTTTCGAGCGCGCGGTAACGTTGATCGTGCCGGAGCGCAACAATCTCGGGCCGGGGATCTTCGTCTCTGGCGTGCTCGCCGTGGTGAACGGCCAAAACGCCGTGCCGATCAACCGCATCGAGAACAAATTCCGCTACGCGGGCGCGGTGCAGCATGTAATGGGCCGGCATCGCTTCTCGGCGGGGTTTGAATTGTTGCGGCGTCAATTGAATGGCTTCGAAGGCGATTCGTCGCTGGGCGCGATTAGCTTCGCGAATAACTTCGGCGTCGACGCGCTAACTAACTTACGGCTCGGGCAACCGACTTACTACTACGTCTCGATCGCCGTGCAGCCCTTGGAACGCGGCTTCCGGAATTGGGACAACCTCTTCAGCTTTCAGGGTGAGTCGAAACTACATTCCCGCTTCACGCTGAACTACGGCGTCACGTACCGCCCGATGATGCGGCCTTACGAAGTGAATGGCCGGAACGAGGTTGAGTACTCGACGGATTGGAATAATCTTGGCCCGGCTCTGGGCTTTGCGTGGCAACCGCGTGCGAATTCGAAGCTCGGGGTCGTCCGCGCTGGCTACGGGCTGCACTATGGCGAAGTGTTCCCGGTGACCATTCAACAGCTTCGCTTTAACGCGCCCGACACGATCAAGGTCGTGATTCCGAATCCCGATCTCCTGGACCCGTTGAACAAGCTGCCCGCCGATCTTTCGAAAACCGACCGCACTGTGCTTTATGCGTTCGCCCGCGACTTGCGAACGCCGCACGCCCACCAATACAGCTTCGCGTGGGAACTCGCGCCCGCGAAGACCTTGCGCTGGGAACTCGCCTACGTCGGCAGCCGCGCGGCGAACCTGCTGCAGCGCTGGTTCCTCAACCGCGCGCAGCCCGTGCCGGGAATTCCATTGACGACGGGAACCGTCGATGAAAGGCGGGCGCTACGTCAGTACGCCGACGTCCGCTACACGACAGCCAGTTCGCGGGCTTGGTACGACGCCTTCAAGACGACGTTGCGTGTGAATCAATGGCGCGGCGTGACGCTCGAGACGGCGTATTGGTTTTCGAAGTCGATGGACTTGGGATCGTCGTTTACCAACACCGCCTACGATCAGGACGGTTTCAATAACCGCAGCCAGTATGAGTTCGAAACCCATCGCGACATGAAGGGCCGCAGCGATTTCGATCAGCCGCACGCCTACCTCGCGCGCGGCACTTACACTTTGCCTTGGAAGGGCAAGCGTTTTGGCGTGTGGGCCATGAACGGCGTCTTCTTAGCGAAGAATGGCACGCCCTTCAATTTGAAAAGCGGCTCGGACGCGCCGGGTTTCGGCAACGTCGATGGCGTGAGCGGCGACCGCCCGAACCTTCTCGATCCCAGTATTCTCGGCCGCGCGATTCATCATCCGGATGTCTCGCGGCAACTGCTGCCGAAGAGCGCGTTCAGCTTCATGCCCGTGGGTTCCGTGTCGGGCAACTTGGGGCGCAACGTCTTCCGTCGCGGCCCCATTCGCAACTTAAACGCAAGCCTCGAAGGCGCTTGGACCCTGCCGCGCGATACGCGCTTTAGCTTGCGCGTGGAGAGCATCAACCTCTCGAATACGGCGCAGTTCGCCGAGCCGGGTACATCGCTGACGGACCCTAACTTCGGCGTCATTACGAACACGCTCAACGATGGGCGGGCATTCCGGATGCAGGTGCGTTTCTCTTTTTGAGCCAGAAGAGCACGAGCAAAGCCGAGGCAACCAGCGCATAGGTGCCGGGTTCGGGGATCTCGCTTCCACTCGATTCGGTGGGCGCTTCGAGGCCGTTGCGTGTGTACTGCTCGTCGCGTTCGAGAACCACCGCGCCGACATCCTTGGTAACGACTCGATAACGCGCGGCGGTAGCGGGGTCTTGCGTCGCGGCCCAAAGAGCGGCGCCTGCCGCGCTCGGGATCATGCCCGCTTGCGGAGGTGTTTCGACCCAGCGGCCTTGCCGGAGAAAGGCGTCTTCAATGTCTTGCAGCGGAATCACGTTCGCCCGTGGGCGCAGGCCGTTCAAGATCGCGTTGAAGCCGGGAGCGAGGCGCAACGGGTGCAAGGTTAGATTCTTGGCGAGCGCGCGGTTCAAGAAGTAGGTCTGCGCGAAGAGGTGTGGCTGCGGGCCGTGCAGCCAAATGATCTTTGCGCCTTCGGGGGCTTCTTGCATCGCGCGGAGGAGAGCGGGGACGTTGTCCGCGCCGCCGCGGAAGGGTTCGGCGACTTGGTCGCCTTGCGTGAAGTAGACTTTACCGGGATGACGCCGGAGCATCGCTTCGATGCGAGCCTGTTGGCCGTCAAGCGCGGCGGAGTGATCGATCACGTAGATGAGTGGCGCGGCTGTTGTGGGCGGCGCGCTTTCCCAGGCGAAGGCGCGGTTCGCGTCGTAGGGATCGAGGAAGGCAACGCGCGTCGGAGCACTGCGTGGCGTGACCGATTCGACGACGGGCGTGGCGAGGTTCGCTAGATTGTGCGAGTCGAGAATGGGGGTGAAGGCGGAGTCGTTGTTGGGGCGCGCTAAGCGCAGACGCAGGCGCATCGGGCGCGTGCGGGAGATGGGAAAGGCGCGTAGGTGCAGGCGGTTCTCGCCGGCGTAGTTGAGCAGAATCGGATCGCGGCGTTGGCGGATGGCGACGTTCTCGAAGGCGCGCGTAACGGCGGAAGCGCCGCCGAAGACGGCGGGCCTTTCGACGCCGTCGACCCAGAGCGACGCGCCGTAGAGCACGGTGTGGCGTGGGAGTTGGAGGAAGACCGAAGCCTCTTCGTCCCGGCCGCTTCCGCCCGTGAACTCGAGGATCCAGTTCATCTCATCGATGCCGGTGGAGGGGTTGCGGCCGAGGCGTTGGTGGGAAGTCGCGAGGCTGATGGAGGAAGCCGGGAGTGGCGCGGACTCTCCGGTCAGCAAGTAGTGCGCGCGGCAGGCGTTGTCGCGTTCGCGCTCGGGGTCGCCGGTGGTGGGGCGAAGCCACGCGAAGGCGAGGCCGCGCGGGTTCGCTTCCGTGCAGGTGCGCTCTAATGCGCTCGCGGCGCCGGGCCAGCGGCGGAGATATTGCGGGATCTGGCCCGACTCCGCGGCTCCGCCCATGGAGCGGGCGACCCACTGCGGCGTCTCGCCTAAGCCGATCAAGGCGAGCGCGCAGCAGGCACCGAGACCCAAGCGGCGCAAGCGGTTTGGCGCGGCGGGTAGCGAGCGGAGTACGCCTAGCGAGAAGAGGAAGGACAGGATGGGCGCGAGCGGTATGAAGCCTAGGAGAACGATGGCCAGCATCACGCCGAGGATGAGGAAGGGTCCGAGCAGGACCGTGAAAGCGAGCGAGGAGGCGAGGCAGAAGCCGAGACCGCAGAGGCCCAACGTCGAGGCGCGATTCCAGGCGTAGGCGAGAGCGCCGAGGGGCGCGCCGAGGCAGGCGAGAACGTGGGCCGGGGTGGTGAAGGGATTGAGGCCGGCGTTCTTGGCGAAGCCCGTGAGCGCTTCGAAGACCATGACGAAGCAAGGCCACAGGATGCAGAAGAGGCCGAAGGGCGGGAAGAGGTAAGGCTGCCGGGCGTTTTCGATCGCCGTCGACGCATCGTCACGCAAGCGCAAGAGCTGGATCATGGGTCCAGTATGAGACAACTAGGCGACATTGTAAAGTACTTTTCGATGAAAAGTTATCGTGCTACTGCCCCCGGACCCAGATGTAGAGGCTGGGTTGGTCCTCGTAATAGCGGTAGAGGCCTACTTTACGCGTGCCGGAGAAGCGGCCGAGTCCGCGGAGGGTGAGGCCGATGTAGCGGATGCCGGGGAGAACGCCGGGGACGTCTTCCACGTAGTCGCTCGAATATGTCGGAACGTCATCGCGGTCGAAATCGCCGACTTGCTGAGGATTGAGGTAGACCTCTGGCGAGCCTTGCGCGCCGACGGCGAAGAGGGCGACCTGCGAACCCGCAATGGCCGGGTTCGCTTCGGAGTTTTCCGTGCCGTCGGAGTTGTAGCAAAGAGCGATATCGGGGTTGTTGGAGCGGGGGAGAAGTTCGTAGTCGAAGCGGTCGATGCCGAGGCGCAGTGTTTGGCTGGAGGCGCCTTGGTATTCGAGGGTGAGTTGGGCGAGGGCGCCGTTCTCGTCGGAGTCGAGCTTATCGAGGGCGGCTTCCAGGAAGCCAGGACCGGCGCCGATGAGAGTAAGGGCTTGGCCGTTGAGCATGAGGCGCGCGCCCGAATGGGCGGTGGGCCGGTCCGGACTCCAGACGGGAAGTTCGAAAGGGGGCAGGGCCGCGAGGTCCGCACTGCGCACGCGAAGCCACGAGCCTTTGCTCCAGTTGCCGCCACTGGAGTCGAAGCGCCGTTCGACGGCGTCGATGCGGATCGAAGTACCGGCCGCGGCACGAAGTTGAAAGGGGGTGAAGCTGACTGGCGCAATGGCGATAGGACCTATCGGAGCGAACCCTGGGCCGCCAAGACCGCCGAAGACGCGCACATCCATCCTGAGCACGTCCAAGCCGTCCGGCCCCGCGAGCGGAAAATCGAAGCCGGGAGTATGCGTCGAGAACAGAGGCTCGCCCCCGGTGGATCGCAGCAGCGCCGCGAAACCCGAGAGGGCCGTTCTCGGCGGGCCGCTAAAAATGGGGGAACGCAGCGGAAATCTTTGTGACGAGGTAACTCCAAATAGCCATAGGCGACCGACCGGGTCCACGGCGATATGCTCGACGGCTTCGCTCGATTCGCCTTGGAGCGTGGCGAGGGTCTGGTAAGAACTGTTGGACCAGGAGAGTAGAACGACGGCGCTCCGGCGTGGAGCGATAGCGACGAATTTGTTGCCCGCGATAAGGAGCGAACCGTCTTGCGCCCAAGCGAGGGCTTGGGGCAGGAAATTCGCTTCGGGCGGAAGCGCCGGGGATAGTGCCTCGCCAGGACGAAAAACGTAGACGGAGTTGGAGGCGAGGAAGGCAACTTGGTCTTGGGCGGGAACGAGGTGAGAAGCATCGGCGGCGGGATGGAAAGCCAAGGGCACGAGGTTGTCTTCCCGCAACTCGGCGACGTTTCCAGCCACGATTCCGACCAGGCGGCCGTTGCCGAGTTGTACGATGTCGGCGAGGCCGGCCGGAGACGGGCGCACGTCTTTGAGTTGGCCGTCCGGCGTAATGCGGGCAATTTTGCGTCCGGTGTTGAGCCAGAGTATGCCGTCCTTGTCCACGAAGGCGGAGCGGGGGGCGTCGCTGTCGTTGTCGCCCCAGTAGCTGGCCCACTGGAGTTCTCCGTTAGCGTCGAATTTCTCGATGTAGAAATTCTCGAAGCGTCCGGCGAGTGCGTAGCAGATCTGGGGTTCGAGGGGACTGCAAAATTGGCGGCCGGCGCGCCGGGGGGAATTGTCTTGCCACGTACGGCCGGAGTCGCGGCTGATGCGGCGGCGGTTGTTGGAGTAGGCGATGTTTGGCTGCGAGGGGTCGAACTCCACGAGGCGGGAGGGCGCTATCGTTGGCTCGACCGCGACGACTGTGGCGCCGCCGTCCAGACTGAGCGCGGCTTCGGCGAGTGAGGCCCGGTTGTCGCCGTAAAAGAGGACGTGCCCCGCGCGATTGGGGTTGGCGGCGATGTACGCGGCGCGGAAGCCCAGGTCCAGGGCGCGCCAGTTGGCGCCGTCGTCGTTGGTGACGAGGACAGCGCCTTGCGAGGTAAGAATGTAAATGCGCCGGGTTCCGGCGACATCGAAGACAGCTTCACGGACAGTGTGCGGGGTTGGAATTGTGGCGAAGGAATCCCAAGGCCCATCGGGCGCGGCACTAACGTAGAGCGCATTGGCGGTCGCGGCGAAGAGTTGATTGGCGCGGGGCCGAAGGTAGGGTCCGCCGATCTTATCGGCACCGCCGGGAACGGGAATGAACCGCCCGAGACCGGGATTCCAGCGAACGAGTCCGGCGTGATCCGTGAAAGTTCCGAGGTCTGGATTGGAAATGCGACGGTAGACGAAGTTCTCGTCGCGCGGATCGACAATGAGCTGAATGTCTTGAAAGGACGGGGTGGATACGGCTAAGGGAACGTTAATCAGTAACGTCGCTTCGCCATAAGTCTGCCACGAAACGCCGGCGTCGTTGGAAACGGCGAAAGCGCCGCCGTCGCCTAGAACGTAGCGACGGCCTGGAGTGCGGCGTCCGAACGCGGTGGCTTGGACTTGCTTGATGCCGGGTACTTCGATGGCGGCGAAGCTCGCACCCCCGTCGGAACTCAGCGCGATGCTCGAGCCGGAGTGAACGGCCTGAAAGGGATTCTCCAAGGGGAGACTAGGGGAGCCGGTACGGCTCACCACGAAGCGGCCGCCATCCTTCGCGCGCAGGTGCGCGATGGGCGAAATGTTGCCGTCCGGGGCGATGCGCGGGGAGAGGGTCTGAACGTCGAAAGCTGGATTTTGGGCGACGAGAATTGAAGCGACGAAGATGAGGCTAAGCCGCATGGGCTTTGTCCTTGCAGGCGGAGGAGCAATAGGCACCATCGAGCATGCGATCGGCAGGCGAGTAGGTTTCACATGCTTGGCACTTGCGGAGCGGTGTGCCCTGGATCGGAGTGCCTTGCTTTGGGGATTCCTGCGCGTTCCGGCTTGGATCCGCGGGAGCCTCCGGGTTCATCATCTGGCCGACTTCCTTGGTGATCATGCCGATGAGGCCACGGATGAAAGCCGCGGCGAGAGCGGCGATGAGTACGCCGATCAGTGCTCGAATCATAGTGCCCTCCTTGTGTCCTCCTTCGAATGATATGGCAATGAAAAAGCGGGATGCCGGAGCCGATGCAACTGGGCTCAAACATCCCGCTTACGCCTTTGCGAGACGTACTAGTTCTTCTTCTTCGTGGCGCCGCCCTTGGCGGGCGCGCCTTTCTTGGCGTCCGGATTCGTATACGTCGTGCTTACCGTCGTGCCCATCGTTTCGAGCATGCCCTTGGCGGAAGCGGCGTTGCCACCGTCGGGCTTGAGTTCGAGATACTTCTGGAAGCTTTCGGCGGTGCCTTCCGGGAAGGTCATCTTGCCGGTCTTGGAATCGACGTTGGCCTTACTGGTGAGGTAAATGCCGTATTGGTAGTGGGCTTCGGCGTAGTTGGGGTCGGCTTCGAGCGCCTTCTTGAAGGCGGCGCCCGCAGGCTCCAACTGTCCGGCGTTCACCAGGAGCGCACCGAGGTTGTAGAAATACTGTCCGGCGCCGGGCGGATTCAACTGGGCGGCCTTGTTGAGCGCTTCTTGGGCCTTGTCGAACTGCTTGGCCCGGGCGAGGGCGAGGCCGTAGTTGTTGTAGTAAGCGGCGTCATCGGGCTTGAGTTCGATGGCCTTGGCGAAGGCTTCAAGCGACTTCGTGTTGGCGGTTTCGAGCTCGGCGCCGGTCTTGCCCTTGGCGATGCCGCCGTAGGCTTCGGCGAGCTGGCCGTAGATCACGTGCTGCGTGGCGTCGAGGGTGGCGGCCTTTTCCAGGGACTCAACGGCGGCCTGGAAGTTGCCCGCCTTCAAGGCCTCCATGCCGCCGTTGAAGGCGTCATTGAGTTCCTTGTTCTTCTTCATGGCCTCGGACTGTTCCTTGGCGCGCTTTTCCATCTGCGCCTTTTGCTCGGGCGTCATGTCGCGGGCCATCTCCTCGGTGACCTTGCCGGTTTCCATAGCCTTTTGCATTTCTTGCTGGCGCGCGGCCATCTTGGCAAGGTTGAATTCGACGGGAACGGGGTCGCCGAGGCGCATGCGGACGCCCTTCACTTCGTCGACGACTTTGCCATCCACTTCGCAGGCGACGTTGTAGGTGCCGAGCGGGAGGCCGGCGTGGAAGTACTCGCCTTTTTTGTTGGTTTTGACTTGATAGTTGCCTTTGATGTCGGTGCGGACGATCTTGATGACGGCGTAATCCTTGCCGACGGGCTTGCCATCGGCGCCGGTGACTTTACCTTCGATGGCGCCGGTTTGGGCGAATGCTGGCGTGGAATTGAGAGAGAGGAACAGGGCGAGCGTAGCGCTCAAGCCGACGAGGTTCCGAAAGATGTTTTTCATGGCTTGACTCCTAAGGTGAAGCAGAGGTGGTTTCCTTCCTGAGAATACTACTTTTTCTTACAGCGTTCTTCTTAAAGTGGGATGTTGCCGTGCTTCTTGCGTGGCAGGCGATCCACTTTGTTTTCAAGCATCCGGAAGGCGGCGATGAGGCGTGGCCGGGTCTCCCGGGGCAGAATCACGTCGTCGATAAATCCGCGCTCGGCGGCGACGAAGGGGTTGGCGAATTTTTCCTTGAATTCTTGAATTTTCTTCTCGCGCAGCTCCTGTTGGTTAGACGATGCCGCGAGGTCCTGGCGATACACGATATTTACGGCGCCCTCGGCGCCCATGACGGCGATTTCGGCGGTGGGCCAGGCGAGATTGATGTCGGTGCGCAGGTGTTTCGAGCCCATGACGCAGTAAGCGCCACCGTAAGCCTTGCGGGTAATGACTGTGATCTTCGGTACAGTGGCTTCGGCGTAGGCGTAGAGGAGTTTGGCGCCGTGGCGGATGATGCCGCCGAATTCCTGGGCGGTGCCGGGGAGAAAGCCGGGGACGTCTTCGAAAGTGAGGATGGGAATGTTGAAGGCGTCGCAGAAACGGACGAAGCGGGCGCCTTTGACGCTGGAGTTGATGTCGAGGCAGCCGGCGAGCATGGCGGGCTGGTTGGCGACGATGCCGATGGAGCGGCCGCCGAGGCGGGCGAAGCCGACGACGATGTTGGGCGCGTAGCGTTCGTGGACTTCGAAGAAGTCGCCACGGTCGACGATTTTTTTGATGACATCCTTGATGTCGTATGGCTGGTTGGATTCGGGCGGGACGATGGAGTCGAGGGCGGCGTCCATGCGGCTCGAGGGGTCGTCAGTATCTTCGACGGGTACACCGTCGGCGTTGTTTTGCGGGAGGAAATAGAGGAGACGGCGGATGCGGCGGAGGCAGTCTTTATCGTCATTGGCGAGAAAATGCGCGACGCCGGAGGTCGCGTTGTGGGTGATGGCGCCGCCGAGGTCTTCCTTGGAGACTTCTTCGTGGGTGACGGTGCGGATGACGTCGGGTCCAGTGACGAACATGTGGGAGGTGCCGTCGACCATGAAGACGAAGTCGGTGAGGGCGGGGGAGTAGACGGCGCCGCCGGCGCAGGGGCCGAGGATCGCGGAGATTTGGGGGACGACGCCGGAGGCGAGAGTGTTGCGCAGGAAGATGTCGGCGTAGCCGCCGAGGCTCAGGACGCCTTCCTGGATGCGGGCGCCGCCGGAATCGTTGAGGCCGACGATGGGCGCGCCGTTTTTGAGCGCGAGGTCCATGATCTTGCAGATTTTCTGCGCGTTGGCTTCCGAGAGCGAGCCGCCGAGGACGGTGAAGTCTTGCGCGAAGACGAAGACGAGGCGGCCATCGATTTCGCCGAAGCCGGTGACGAAACCGTCGCCTTCGAAGACTTGGTCTTGCATGCCGAAGTCGAGGGCGCGGTGGCGGACGAAGGGGTCGAGCTCGGTGAAGCTGCCTTCGTCGAGGAGAAACTCGACGCGCTCGCGGGCGGTTAACTTTCCGTCTTTGTGGTGGCGGGCGATGCGTTCAGGGCCGCCGCCGAGGCGGGCGGCTTGGCGGCGGATTTCGAATTCTGACACTAGAGAACTAGGGTAATGCAGGCTGGGGAGGGGGTTGCGGGGGCGATTCGCACGGCGTGTTTGCATGCCGGCTTGGTCGCGGTGAGTTTCGTTTCGTAAAAACGTGTTTTGTGGGGCGGGGGTCATGCCGGCTCCGGAGATGACGCGGGCGTGGACTTGGCGCGTTTGGCCTGGATCTGTTGGAGCATTCTTTGTTGGGTGGGGGAGGGCTTGAAGAGGCTGGCGCCTTGCGGGGCGGGGAGCATGTAGGGCGCGGCGAGGTTGGGTTGCTTGCCTGAGCGGAGGCTCAGCAGGGATTTGTGGGCGCGTTCGTAGGTGCGTTCGATCGAGTTGCGATAACGATGGAGATTGGCGAAAGAGGGGTTGTGCTTGGCGAGGTGGCCGCCGGCGAGCCAGGCTAGATAGGTTTCGGAATAGAGGGCGGGGATGGGCTGTGAGTTGTTGGGTTCGATTTCGTCTTGTTCCGTTGATTCTTGTTGGGCGGCTTGATCGCCTTCGAGGCAGGCGTTGAGCGTGTTGAGGTTGGTCAGCTTGCGCTGCTCCTCAATTTGCAGGCTGAGGGCTTCGGCTTCCATGGCGTTGACGCGGTGGAGGCGCCAGGACTGTTCGACCATGCGATCGACGTAGCTGCATTCGATGACGTCGGTGGGGCGCAGGGCTTCGTAGTATTGCTTCTTGTGGGCGGCGAAGACGTCCGGGTCTTCGTTGTGGAGGACGTAGAAGGCGTTGCCCGTGAGTCCGTGCTTGGTGGAATTGCGGGCGGATTGAGCGAGGCCGCTGGCGGATTTTGTGCCAGCGGCTTTTTTGCCCATGGCGGAGAAATCGCGCGTGGGCGGTTGCGGGGCTGGGTTGGTTGTTGTGTCTGGCGCCAGAGGCGAAGCAGTGTCTGGATTGCCGGTGGTGGGGCAATCGAATTGCGTATTGTCCATATCGTGTTCCTTGGGAAACAGTGGTTTCCGGCGATGACTATAGACGGTGGGGGATGGGGATTCGAACATACGTGGGCGCGAATTGGCGCTAAGTGACTGATGGCGTGGGGCGAGAAATATTTTTGTCTTCCGCTACCGGCTTGGCTGGGATCCGCGAATTAGGCATTTTGTCTGTCGAATCGGCGCTATCGACGGTGTATCAGCCTGCGAAGGCCCATTGGACCCTCCGCATTCATTGATAAGACTTGAACGGTGGTTCTGCCCACGGGCGTTTTGCCCACGATGCGGGCTTCCTTCAGATCGAAGTGATCGGTCCACGTGTCGGTGCGAGGATGAAATAGCCGAACCAATTCACCCGTGAGTGGATCTCTCCCTGCTATGTTTGGTCCTTTGTAACGATTGCAATGCGGACAGGCGAGTGCGAGGTTGGCAAGTTCGGTTCCGCCCTGGCGCTGGCCGGCGATTGTATGGCCGATCTGAAATGGCAGCGGGAAGGCGAAGGCTGGAAGGCAGCAGTATTCGCACTGAACTCCTACAGATCCGCAGCCCGCTCACGGACTTGACAGGCCAAGTCCCGATTCATTGTTGGCGGATGGAGTGTTCCCGATTCAGTAACTCGCAGGCCCTTGCTTGCACGGCGCCCCGGCAAATAGCCGACGTGTAGCTAGCCACCGAAGTTCTTGAGTCCCAGCGTCCGTCATCGTGCCGGATTGCGCCTTGGCTGAAAGCTCATTCACCGTTCTTCGCCGCTGTTGGGCAGACCCATGGAGAGCAGGTATCGGACAATGTCCGGCGTCAGCGGATCCTCGCCCGCGCGGATGATGCGCGCAAGAATCGCCGCTTCAGTGTTGGGGACGGCAGCCTGCGACCGCTTTAGCAAAGTTCGGGCGAAGCGGCGCGCTGCCGTGAATTTCCCGTCGTCTTGCGGAGTGGCCGGTGAGGGCGCCGATTTGGGCGTCAGATCCCTCGCGAACGGCGAGGGGTGCCCGCTGCCGTCAGGGCCATCCTCATTCGAGTCTGATCACCTGACCAGGTTGGATGTACCGGAGCGAGAGTAACGCGCCGGGAACCAAAAGCTTCAGGTCTGCGAGGCGGTTGGTGGGAGCGCACAGAATGAGGATTGAAATCCGCCGGCCGTCGAGATTCTGTTGGTATGGGATCTCTTGGTCCGTGGTGATCAGGATCTCGAAATCCGCCGCTTCAGCGGCAGCAAGTAAGACACCGTTCTTTAAGCCCGCCAACTTCGCGTAGGCCGCCGATTGGCAGTCATGTCCAGGGAACATGAGCCGCAACTTTTGGTCAACGCACTCATCCAGAAGGATTTTCAAGAGGCAAGCCGTTCTTCAAACTCGCGCCAGCCGAAGTTCCTTGCATTCCTCCAGGACCTGGACGGCAAGTTCCCGGCTGATTGTGGGGAAGCCTTCCAAGAACTCATCGAGCGATTCGCCGTTCTCGATGTAGTCGAACAGCGTTTGCACGGGAACGCGAGAGCCACGAAACACCGGCGTTCCGTGCATCACTTCAGGGTCGCGCGTGATGGCTTCCTGCATGCTTCTATTGTTGCTCAGAATGCGCTCCCGGCGATAGATCGTGAGCAACGGCATTGGAGAGTTCGGAAGTTGCTCGCGGGAACATTTTCAATCCCGCGGGGCTCCCTAGAGCAATGCGCTCCCTCAACGCATATGTCGAAACGTGAATTGGAAAGGAGCTGTCTAACTTGGCATGCAAGGAATCCGTTTTCTTCTACTTTGCTTAGCCGCGTGCGCAGTGTTTTTCTCAGATCTGGCGGCGCTCGCGCAAGTTGGCGCACCGGGCCAGGCGGAGCCGCCGCGTCAACAACCCGTTTGGATGGAAGTGTTTGGAAAGGTATACGGTCCTCAGGGACAGGGCGACGCTCCGGGTGGCTTGGGTGCGTTGGACGGGGAAGTCGAGAAGTCTTGGGCGGCGGCGCTGTCCGCCGGTCCTCGTCATCCTTACTTTGAGGCGGCCGCGTTGCAGACTTCGCAGTATTACGCCTCTCAAGGCTACGACCGTAAATCCGAAAGCGTTCTTCGCCAGGCGGTTGCCGCGGCAAGGCAGGCCCAAGCGGAGGCTGCGGACAGTGCAGTGGGCCGGGATACGAGTCGGGATACGGCGCGGGCGTTGCTGTTTGCGCTTGCCCAGCGATTGAACGCGGAGCAGAAGTTTCCGGCGGCCGCCGCTTTGATTGAGGAGATCTTGGAAGAGACGAAAGGCGCGGCGGACGGCTCGAGGCGCGACGCCCGTATTTTGGCGCTCTCCCAACTGGCGCAATTGCGCGAACAAATGGGCGAAGTGGAAGGCGTGGAAGCCTTGCTTCGCGAAGCCAAGGCGCTCCAGTCGCTTTCATCTTCCACCGCCGCTTCTCCCGCTTCAGAGGGCCTAGCGGGGTCCAGCCAAAGCCGCCGTACGGTGTATCCGGCAGGCATGGGCTTTGCTTTGAGCAGTTCGGCCGGATTTTATAACGGCAGATCTCCGAACGCGGGCGATCTGGCTGGTTTTTATCTGCGTCAAGGAGACACGGCGAAAGCCGAGGCCGTTTTCCAGAAAGATCTGGAGAACGCGAAGGCACCGGAGGAGGTGATTCGCGCTCGCCAGGGCTATGCCTATTTCTTAAGTTCCCAGCAACGGTGGGGCGAAAGCGTTGCGCAATGGGGAAAGCTCATGGAGATGCAAAGCGCTTCTTCGCGGCTTGAAGACCGCCAGATGTTGCGTTTTACCCGGGTAAGTCTCGCTCAGACATTGATGGCCGCTGGCGAGGCGGATAAAGCGCTCGAAATTCTGCGGAATCATGTGGCGCAGTCGAGTGGCGACGCGCACCAGAACGTTGAAGCATTGCGCTCTTACGCTCAAATGCTCATCCAATCGAAGAAGTTCGACGAAGCGGAGAAAGTGGTGGAGCAGATCCGGCAACCCACGGGCAAGAACGCGGGGGACGTTTTCAAGCACGCGGACACGATGGCGGATCACTTGCTTGCTGAGATCCGGCAGATGCAAAACCGCGGCGAAGAGGCGCGGGCACTCCGCGAGAAGAGCAGCGCTCTATCGCGGGGCGCGGAGGGAGTGCATACCTCTCCCTCCTCTGTGGCGCCCTTGTGGACCGCGGTGCAGCCAGTTCACGAACTGATGCGGCGCCACAAATACGACGAGGCTTTGGCGCAACTGCAACGTATTCTTGCCGATGGCGCGCCGCGCATTCACGCAAACCCAGAGGAAAGCGGCGCCGTTGCCAATTTCATTTCTAACTTTCCGCCAGGACGGCAAGAGGACCGGATTCAACTGGCGCGAGCCATAGCATCCGCACTCGACGGAGTGCGTCCGGCCGATCATCCGCGAGTCGCCCAGGCGCTCATCTCACTTGTAGGAGCGGGCATGGACGGCGGCTTAAGCGCCGGAGAGACGACGCGGTTGTTGGAAAGGCAGGAGAAAATCTTCATCGCAAGCAAGGGCGAGGACAGCGTGGTTTTGAATGACGTGTCCCGGCAACGTGTGCGCTTACTCTCCTCGCGGGGCGACTACGCCGAAGCCGCCGCCGAGATGAGACGCGCGTTGAAACGCACGGCGGAGCGATCAGGAGCGAAGAGCCAACGGGCCTGCGAAATCATGCGCGAATTAGCCGCTTCCCTCCAGATGCTGGAGGAAAGCTGGCCTGAGGAAGAGAGCGTCCGTCTGGCATTGGTTGCCGCTTCAGGGCAATTCCAGGGAGAGCCGTGGAATGCCATGCACGACATGCATCTCCTGGCGGGCCGCTACTTTGCCGTTGGACAGCGAGAGAACGCCATTGCCTGGATGGACCGGGCCATTGAAGCGGCTCGCAAGAATCCTCATGGGGCGTCGATGCTCCAGATGCTCGAGCAACAACGCAAGCACTTCGTCGCATCGCCAGCGCAGGCGCCGCAGGCCGGCGGGCCTTTCTTTCGGGGACCTTCCGGGGGACCAAGCCGCAACGGTTGGTTCGATTCTTCTGAATATTCCACTATCCAAGGCGCGCGACTACAGGGTGGGCCCGCGCCGGCTTCCGTTATACGTTCTACCCCGACAGCGGGACCCCAACAGACGCCGCCGCCCAGATGAGCGTGCCGGTTGGCGGTCTCGTCGGCCTCACATGGTTTGCTGGGTTTGGCCGCAAATCTTCACGCTGGCGCTCCGCTTCTGAATTGCGCGCGAGCAGGCCCGGACGGCGAATGTCGCGCCGGCTGGTTGCGGCAAGCGACAACTGGGATGGGAACCTGAATCGGGAGATGACGTCATCGGCTCCGCGCGCAGGCCGCGACCGGCGCCTCGCGGTGCGGGTGCGTACATGTGTATGCTGGTGGATAGGTATACACATTTTGCGAACGAATATCGTGATCGACGACAAGCTGATGCGCGATGCGCTGCGGGCCACTGGGATCAAAACGAAGCGCGAGGCCGTAGAGGAGGGACTTCGAACGTTATTGCGTTTGAAGCGCCAAGAGGAGATCCGCAAAATTCGCGGCAAACTGGTCTGGCACGGCGACCTGGATGAGATGAGGACGGATCGTTGATACTTGTCGATTCCAGTGTGTGGGTGGACTACTTCCGGGGCGCGATCACGGTGCAAACAGACAAGCTGGATCGCCTTCTGGGCCGCGAGGCGTTGGCTCTCGGCGATCTGATCCTTGCGGAGGTCCTCCAGGGCTTCGACAGTGAACGTGATTTCAAGGCAGCGCAGCGGCTACTTACGGCACTGCCGGTTGTGGAGATCGGCGGGCGCGAAATCGCGATCCAGGCAGCCAGGAATTACCGCCTTCTGCGAAGGGAAGGGGTCACCGTTCGCAAGACGATTGACACCATGATTGCTACACGTTGCATCGTGAGCGGGTTTGATTTGCTTCACAGCGACCGGGATTTCGACGCTTTCGCGGCGCATCTTGGGCTCAGAGTGCTTTAGTGATGGCTGGGAGGTAGACGCGTACCCGGTGGGCAAGGGGCCGGTCAATGCCCGACTCCCGTTTCGAAGCAGCAGGCTCACCTTAGCGGTTTTCAACAGCCCATCAATTGACGGATCGCGCGCGATTCGTGCTGGATAGGGCCTGCCGTTTCCCCACTCCTCCGATGCAAGGCAGTTTGAGAACGTAGATGAAATGAGTGGTCCCTCTTGGGCGCGGAAGGGTTCGCTCTTCCGACACTGGCTCTGTCCAAATTGGCGCTTTCTGCACTCGCGCCCTCGACACTGGTTCCCTCGACACTGGTTCCCTGCAATGAAAGCGATGATGCAAAGTGATGCTCAGTCCGATGCGATGCTGAATCATGAGCGTCTCAAAGCAAGTTCGCACCACGATCTCTCTTCCGGCGACGTCCTTGAGTGCCGCCAAACGTGCAGCGAAGGCGAGGCGGGTCAAGCTGAGTACGGTGGTCGCGGAAGCTTTGGATTTATCTCTAAGAGAGCAGCAAGCCAAGGACCGCGCAAAAGCCGCCTTCGCCCGGTATCAACGCGCGTTCGGGGGATTCAACCAGGAAGAACTGATGATGCTGGATGGAATCATCCCCGAGCATCGCGTTTCGAGGTGAGCGGAGTGCTGGATCCCGCCTCAGAAGCCTTTCTATTCGACACCAGCGCAGAAAGCTGGCTCGCGCGGCAATACGGAGCGCCCGCTTAAGATTGGTGGAGCGCTACTTGGAGAGCCACCCGGGTCGCGTGTCCGCCGTCATGGTTTTCGAACGAGTGCGAGGCTATGCACTTTTGGCTCGAAACGCATCGCTCGCCCAGAAGCGCCAGGAACCCGAAGCGCCAGGAAGTGGAGCGCGCCCGGCTTGATTACCTTGCGGATCTTGGGTTTGTGTGGCCGGTGGACGAAGCCGTGGCCAGTATTGCGGCGGAAATCCGCGCAATGCTTCGCCAACCCCGCCCAAGCGGACGCACCAATTTGTTGAGTCCCGCCAGGAGCGCCTCGCGCGTTGGAGAGCGGACACGATGATCGCCGCCACGGCCTTGGCGACGGACATGCTCCTGATTCACAATAACGCCGCTGACTTTGAAGCGATTCGTAGCTCGATTGAGCAAGACCCAATCCGCTTCCCCGCACTTGGCCCCTTGCGGCTGATTCGCTGCGCCTCCGTGCTTTAACTGTGGATGATGGAAACGGAACGCGAATCCTTTTCGGCACCGTAAGCTCCGGCAAGCGAAAGATGAGTTCATCTAGCCGATTTTCGTTTGCGTCACGGAGACACGGCGAGTACCGAAGCCGCTTTACCGGAAAGAGGCATTCGCGACGCCGAAGAGGTCAGGGGCTTGGGTGGGATGCCGCTAGCGAGAATCTCACACGCGTCTGGACCGAATCGTCCTATTCTTCGCGCAGCGCGGCGGCGGCATCAATGCTCGACGCGCGGCTTGCGGGGATCGCGGAAGCGAGGACGGCGACCGAAATCAGGAGGAACACGCTGCTAGCGATGATGAAGGGCTCCAGCGGATGGACGTCGCTCAGCAGCGACCTGACTTCTGGGGCGATGCCGAGAAGGAGCAGGACGCCCACGGCTATGCCGGAGAGCGTGTATACGAGCAATGGGCGCGTAAGCGACGACAGCAGGGTCCACTTCGAAGCGCCGAGTGCGACGCGGATACCGATTTCCCGGATGCGCGCGGCGACGTCGCGCGCGACGGTTCCGTAGATACCGACGACGCACAACAACGCCGCCGTAAAACCAAAGAAACTTGTAAGAACAGCGGTCAGGCGCTCGGATGAAAGCATGGCGTCCGTCGCTTCTTCAATAGTGCGCATATCGTATGGCACGAGGCGCGGGTCGGCGTCGTGCACCGCTTGGCGAATGGCTGCGATCGTCACGGGTGGGCTCGACGCGCGTGCATGAATCGTGAGGGCCTGCGGTGGGAAGGCGGCCTGGCGGTAAGCGACATAAACGCAGTCCCGTTGGTCACGATGGCGTGGGTCGTTCAGATCCGTGTCCGCGACGATTCCGACAATCTCGTAAGTCGATTCCTCGCGCTTGCGCAGATCGCCGGTGAAGCGGCGGCCAATCGGGTCGCTATCGGGAAACGCGCGGCGCGCGAGCGATTCGCTGATCACGGCCACGCGTGGCATGCCCGCGTCGTCCCGCTCTTCGAGGTAGCGGCCTTTGCGCAGGGGAATGCGCATCAAATCGAAATAGTTGGGACTCACCTTTACAGAACGCGGAATGAAATCGTTCTCTTGAGGTCTGCCGTCGATCAGGAAAAGCAAAGTACCGTGATATGGCGATAACGGCGCCACGTCGGCCAGGGTGACATCGCCCAGCGCACTCAGCCTCGTTTCGAGGTCCCGGTATAGAGGGAGGAGGCGGTCGGCGCCGTACCCGATGGTGGTTGGGTCGACTTCGGCTAGAAGCAGGTTGGCGCGCGCGAAGCCCGGGTCGTGCGCCACCAGCCGGGTCAGGTTCGTTGTGAACAACCCCGCGAGAACTAGGAGCACGACTGAAATGGCCGCCTGACCGGCAACGAGCAGGCGCGCGCTTAGGGCCTTTCGTTTGAGTCCGCTCATCAGGTCCGACCGCGTGCATTGCCACGCCGGGGCGAGGCCGAACAACAGCGAAGATCCGAGCGATATGACGAGGGTGAATGCGAGGACTGTTGCATCCAGCGGCACGTCCAGCCGGGAGCCTCCGCCCGTGAGCGGGAAGCGGGACGTGAGGTAGGGCGCGAGAACCGCTCCGAGAAGCAGCCCAGCGACTCCGCCGGCGATTGCGAGCACCAGATTCTCCGTGAGGAGTTGCAAAATGAGCCGTGTCCGAGTGGCGCCGAGCGCGAGACGCGTTGCAATTTCGCGGGTGCGTTCGCGGCCTCGCGCGAGCAGCAGGCCCGCCACATTCGCGCATGCAAGCAGAAGGAGAAGACCAACGCTCCACCAGAGGGTTCCGATGTGGCGGGCTACACGAGCGTCGAGCACCGCTTCGCGCAATGGCTCGAGACGGAGGCGGCGGCTACGGATGATCTCACGCTGCGCGTTACTGAGCCGGCGCTCTTGCGGCAGATGCGATTCCTGAAATGCATGAAGGCGTCCGTTCATCCCGGCGGCAACGGCGCCGCGGTCCAGGCCGGGCCCGAGACGGCCCGCGATGTACAGCCAGGCGATTCACGGTTTGTCGAGGCCGTTCCAGCCGGGAGTGATCCGTGGCTTCATGCCCATCGGCACGAATAGCGACCGGCGGTACGCACGATCCAGTCCGCCGAATCCCGGTTGCGCGACACCGGCAACGGTCCACGGCGCCCCATTGATCTTGACGATCCGGCCAACAACGCGCGGGTCCGCGGCGAGTTGCGATTGCCAGAATTCATGAGAGATCACCGCCATCGGCAGGCTGTGATCGGCTTCCGTCAGTAGGCGGCCCAGATGCGGGCGGACACCCAAAACGGAAAAGTAGTTGCCAGAGACAAGCTCGGCCTCGACCCTCTGGGCGACGTCTCCGAAACTGAGGCTGACCGGCGTGGGGAATGCCGACAACACACCGTTGAATCGGACGTCATCGCGAATCAATTCATAAAACGGGTAGCTGAGCGCGCGGCCATGGCTCCCCGAGTGGAACCAGACGAGTTCCTCTGGGCTCTGCACGGGGATGAGGCGGATGAGCGCGGCGTTGATGAGAGAGAATAATGCCGTATTCGCACCGATGCCCAGGGCGAGGGACACGACTGCTAGGGCGGTGAATGCCGGAGCATGTGCAAGCCGGCGGCAAGCGTATCGCAGGTCGGCGGTGAACGATTGCAGCCATTGCAGCGGCCGATGGTCGCGGCAGGCTTCTTTAGTCGATTCGACGCCGCCGAAGTCGAGCAGAGCTTGCCGGCGCGCTTCGTCCGGCGGCATTCCGTCAGCGATGTACATCGCGATGAGCTTGGCTAGGTGATACCGCAGTTCGGCATCAAGTTCGGGATCGGACGTCTTTCTTCGGAAGAGGCGCATGCCGTGCTACTCCGAGGCTGGGTTGAGTATCAGACCGACTGCGGAGGAGAGCCGGTCCCAGCGTGCGCGCGCTTGCACCAAGTGTTTTCGACCTTTCGATGTAAGCGAGTAGACGCGGGCCGGACGGCCTTCGTCCGTCTGTTTCCACTCCGACACGATAAGTCCTCCGGCTTCCAGGTTGTGGAGAGCGGGATAGAGGGAGCCCTGCTGGACCTGCAAGACCTCGCGGGACAGCAGCTTCATTTTCTGGGCGATGCCCCATCCATGTGACGGGCCTCCGGCGAGGATCTGGAGGACAAGGATATCGAGCGTTCCGGGGAGCAAGTCGTCTTTAGGGGGCATAGTGTAGGTAGCCGACAACTGACGGCTGTCTACAGCAGTGCCACATCCCGGCAAGTCCGTCAATGCCTTTGTTGGTGCGGGCTGTTTTGGGGTATCGTCGTTTGGCGTATTGCCCTCCTACTGGTCTCTGGTCTATTCGTAACTGATTGATAGAGGAAATCCGCGAAGCGTTTAGGGTCAAGACTGCATCGCTGGCGATATGGAAAATGGCCGCAATTTCCGGGTAGCGCGTGATCAACGAGGAACTGCTCTACACTGCGCGACTTATCGCGAGTCAATCGGTGTGGGTGGCAGAATGAAATAGATGCGATCTCCATTGGAAATCCCAGAAGAGTTTCCGGCACTGCCCAACCGGACCGAATCGGACCGGCAGTTTCTGGCATGGCGCTATCCCTCGTTTGAGGCGCACTCGTCGTGGGCCATCTTCAGCACGAGGAATTCTGCTGAGTACATCGTGCGGCGCCTGGAATACGATCCCAGGGATCAACCTCGGGGGACGATCCCAACTCCTGATATCTTTGGCGCGGAATCGCCGCTGCCTGCAGCTACAGCAAACAGCATCTTTGTGGCCTTTGAGTCGCTTCGGATTCCGATGTTCCAGCGGCCGCCTGTTTCGATCGCGCTCGACGGGATTCAATGCGGCGTTCAATATGGTAGTTATCTGCAAGGCATCCGAGTGCATTGGTGGATGAAGTCGAGCGAAGAATGGACGCCGTTGATACGACTCTTTGAGCAAACGGTGAAGACTTTGGACCACACCTTGCCTGCGAGTACTCTACGCGTGCATGCCCGGTAAACGCAAGCGCCATGCCCGGGAGCAGCAAGAATCCTCCTCTACCAACGGCGAGCCATATCTTCTATCCTGAAAGGAGAGCGCGACACATGACTTTGATCCAAATTCCCGACGATCAGGCTGCCGCCCTCGAAGCGAAGGCTGCAGCACAAGGGCTCACCCTGGAAGCTTGGCTTCGCAACCTCGCCGGGCTGGAAGAACATCGAAGGCGAAAAGGCCGTTATCGCTTGGCCGATCTCGTTGCGCAATGCGATTCCACGGCCCCCTTCTCAGAGGAAGACAAAGCCTGGCTCGACGCGCCCGGCGCAGGCCGAGAGGCCCTTTAGGTGAATCGGGGCGATATCTATCACGTTGACTTGAACCCCGTCCATGGCCGTGAACAAGCCGGATCCCGCTTCGTACTGATCGTGTCCCCGGCGGATTTCAATGTGCTGGGCACTCCGTTGGTTTGCCCGATCACGCAAGGCGGGAATTTCGCGAGGCATGCCGGCTTCGCGGTTTCGTTGAGCGGCGCGGGCACGCGAACAGTCGGGGTGATTCTGTGTAATCAGGCCCGCGTATTGGATCTGCAGGCACGTCACGCCCGATTCATCGAGAAGGTTCCCGCCTTTATCATCGACGAGGTGCTCGCGCGACTTGGCACATTAATCGATTGAGGTTGAACAACTTAGCGGCGGATCGCTAGGATCACTCGCGATCAACGGCGTGCTCGGCAGGAGAGTGGGCCGGTCGTCGCGTCCGTACCGGCGAGGCTGCCGCCGACGGTACGGCGGCCAGCCGGGTTCCATTTCAAGGTCGCAATCGCGACTTTGCGGGTTCTATCGGACCGTCGCCTTCCGGGCGACGCTTTGCTCTGCTTCCGTCCGACAGGTGAGGCTGGAGCACCGCGTCGAGGTCCCGACGCACCCAGGCGATCGCAGGTCCTTCCCGATAGCATGCCCATGACATCAGAGAGCCACCTATGATGGCTTCTATGGTGCGAGCGAGGTCTCGAGGATTCACGCTGCCCCGAATCTCGCCCTGTTGCACTGCAGAGCGCACCAGAGAGTCGATCTCCCGCCGGGTCGCGCGTGCGTTCATCAATAGGTTCGAACGAAAAGCCTCATCGGTTAGGTCGATCTGCAGATAGGCCAGGTTGCGGCACAAAGCCTCCGGCGTCGCCGCCAAACCTGCCATGCATTCGGCATATGCGCGTAGCGTGGCAAGAGGCGTACGATACTTCGCCCTCAAGCTTCCGAACACTGCCGGCGCGCTGCCAGCGAACTGAGCCGAAAGGTTGAGCAACAACTCGCGCTTACTTCCGAATCGTTGGACCAGTAGGCCTGGAGTGACACTCGCCTCAGCCGCAATATCGGCCAATGTCAACTCGTGCGGGCCACGTTTCTCCATGGCCCGCCGCGTTGCGTGGAGGATCTCGTCATCAGTGACCTTCTGGCGTCTGGCTTTCATAAGGGCTTGACACTATCTAAACAACCGTTTAGTATACTTGCTAAACGTTCGTTTAGAGAAGGAGCAATCTGTTATGCGGCGAGTAGTGTATGGCGGCGCAATGAGTCTCGACGGCTACATTGCCGGACCCAGTGGTGAGCATGATTGGATCGTGATGGACCCGGAATTCGACTTTGCGGCGATGAGTTCTCGGTTTGATACCTTTCTCATCGGCCGCAAGACGTTTGACACTATGCGCGGCATGGGAAGCGCAGGCGAGTCGACTTCCGCCGTTCAGAATTTCGTTTTCTCCCGAACCTTGAAGCAAACCGATCACCCCCACATCAACATCAGTGCGAACGCGGAAGTCACCGTGGCTGAACTGCGATCCAGACCCGGCAAAGACATCTCGCTGTTCGGTGGCGGAGATCTCTTTCGCAGCCTGCTTAATGCTGGATTGGTTGATGAGATCGGAGTGGCTGTAGTGCCGGTCTTGCTCGGAGGGGGAGTGCCGCTGCTGCCAACGCCAGCGGTTCGGTCCAGGCTTAGCATACGAAAGCAACGGCTGTATGAAAAGACCGGCGTTGTCATGCTGGAATATGACATCAAACATCTGTGATGCTCGATGACTGAGTTGGCTAGGTTGTCCCTGCTGACCGGGGTGCCACCTAGTCTTGGATCTCGACTGACGGCGTATCGTTTACCGATCATGTTTGGATGGTCGGCGATCCGGAGACAGAGACTTGAATTATGGTACTGAGTGCCATAGAATGATCTCAAGCGTATCGTGCAAATCTTCAAATCCAGGTGGTCTCAACGCTTTGCCAGGAAGGAAGGGATTGCGGAAGCGGCTTTGCGCGAAGCTGTCGCTCGGGCCGAGAAAGGACTGATGGATGCCGATCTGGGAGGCGAGGTCATCAAACCACGGATTGCCAGACCGGGTCAGGGAAGATCATCGGGCTACCGGACCATCATCCTTTTCCGGAAGGGCGAGAAAGCATTCTTTGTGTATGGATTCTCTAAGAGCCACCGGGCCAACATCGACGCCGACGAAGAGAAGGAGTTCAGAGAAGCAGCCAGGCACGTCCTGGCGTTGACGGAACGGCAACTCGCGGCACTGATGAAGAAGGGCGACTTTGTGGAGGTAAAGGCCGATGAGCAAGAAGTATAAGAGTGACGCAATGGCGGCTATTCACGAGACCATGGCGGCGCTCTACGAGGTCAAGGCAATCGACAAACAGACGATGCGGCATTTCGATGAGGCTTGCCTCACGCCGATTCGCCCCTTGAAGCCGGAGGAGATCAAGGCGATTCGTGAGCACGAACATGTCAGCCAAACCGTTTTCGCAACCTACCTGAATGTGACCGCCAGCTTGGTGAGCAAATGGGAACGCGGCGAAAAGAAACCTTCGGGAGCTTCGCTCAAGCTGTTGTCGCTGGTCGCAAAGAACGGTCTGGCTGCCGTTGCGTAAGTGACAAGCCGTGAGCCTAGTGTTCAGTCAAACCTTTACGACAGTGACCTTTGCAATCGGGGGTGTGGCGCCGGCAGTCTAGAGGTCAGCTTGTGTAGCCGGAGCGGAGTTCGTTTCAGGAGTGCCCGAGGCCGCTTGATTTCAGGTCCCGGTGATTTTTCTCAAGGCCGAGTCTCTCGGTGGTGGCATCGCGACGCTGGTTGACGGCTTGGCGTTTGTGGGTTGCGGGGTTGGATTGTTGATCGGGTTTGCGATCCCTCTGACATGAGGTACTGGGCGGCGTTGGTCGCTTTGGGGTTCGCGGGTTGGGGTGGGATTATTTTTGGTTTGTTTTGTGAGGGTTGGTGGGGATCTTGCAGTTGGGTGTTTCGGATTGGTTGGTTGGTGGTGTATGGTCTTGGCGCCTGGATTGGCGTTTTGACTTTTTGGTTTTTGAGGTGGGCATGATTTTTTGTGATCCCGATTTGGAGAGGCAGGAGTACTTTCAGCGTTTGTTGGAGTCGGAGGAGAAGCGGCGGCGGCAAGAGCGGCTACGGGCTTCGGATTCGTTTCTCGGTATTCGGATGGCGGCGTTGTGCTCGCGTTTGGGTTTTCGGCCGGATGCTGGGCAGAAGGCCGTGCTCGAGAGCGATTCTAAGCGCGTGATTTTGAATTGCACCCGGCAGTGGGGGAAGTCTAGCGTTACGGCATTGAAGGCTTTGCATACCGCTTTGCTTGCGCCGAAGGCTTTGGTGGTGGCGATGTCGCCTAGCGAGCGGCAGAGCGGCGAGTTTCTTTTGAAGGTTCGAGAGTACTTGGCGGCGTTGGGCATGGAGAAGTTGCGGGGGGATGGGGTTAACAAGTTGAGCATCCTGCTGCCGAATGGGAGCCGCGTGGTGGCGTTGCCCGGCGTCGAGGCTACTATGCGCGGGTACTCGGCGGTGGATTTGTTGATTGTCGAGGAGGCGTCGCGCGTCAAAGATGCGCAGTACGATTCGGCGGGGCCGATGCTGGCGGTGAAGGATGGGGCGTTGTGGTTGATCTCGACGCCGTATGGCGCGCGGGGATTTTTTTGGCGCGAGTGGGAACTAGGAGGGGAGGAGTGGTTGCGGTTGCGGGTGACGGCGCCGGAGTGCTCGCGGATCTCCGCGAAGTTTTTGGCTTCAGAGCAGACGCGCATTTCGGCGGATTGGTACCGGCAGGAATATCTTTGCGAGTTTTTGGGGAATGAGAACGGTCCGTTCCATAAGGAATTGCTGGAGAAGGCTTACGACGAAGGCTTGGAGGATCTGTTTTGAAGATCCGGAATCGTTTCTATATCGGCGTCGATTTGGGGCAGCGCCGGGACCATAGCGCCGTCGCGATTTTGGAGTCGCGCTTAACTTCGCTGCGGGAGCGCGACCGCATTACGTTTCAGCCGTTGACCGAGAGGAAGTGCGGGCTGGTGCATGTGGACAGGATTCCGTTGCGCACTAGTTTTTTGCGCGTGGTGGAGAAGTTGTTTGGGATGTTGACGAGCGAGCAATTGCGGCATAGCGAGGTGGTGCTGGCGGTGGATGCGACGGGCGTGGGCGGCGGCGTGTTTGAAACGGTGGAGAAGATGGTGAGCGCGGCGCGGCAGGCGCGGACGGCGTGGCTGAACTTGGCGGGGGTGGTGTTTACGTCGAGCGGCAAGGAGAGTTGGGATGGGCTGCGGGTGCATGTGCCGAAAAACGAGTTGCTGGGCGGGTTGTTGCTCGCGATGGAGAAGGGGGAGCTCCTCTTGAATCCCAAGAAGCCTTGGAGGGCGGAGTTGTTGCGGGAGCTCGATGGAATGCGGCGGGTGATGGGCGAGACGACGGTGCGGTGGACGAGCGTCGAGAAGCACGATGACTTGGTGATGGCGTTGGCGCTGGCGCAGTGGGGGCGGAAGTTCCGGCCGCTCCCGGGGGATTGGAAGGCGTTGGGGTGGGAGGGCCCGGATTGGGAAAAGGCTTTGCGGGTGAAGATGAGAGGCGTCGGTTAAAGGAAGCTTTGGCCGGCAAGCGACGCGACGCCGAAGTTGGCGGCGATGGTGGCGCCTTGGTCGGCTAGCGTTTCGCGGATGCCTAAGGAGGTAGAGGGGTGTTGGGGGCTGTAGGCGAGGAGCGGGACGTATTCGCGGCTGTGGTCCGTGGAGGGCGTGGTGGGGTCGCAACCGTGGTCGGCGGTGAGGATGAGGAGGTCGTTGGGCTTCATGTTTGCCATGAGGGTGGGGAGCCATGCGTCGACTTCCTCGAGGGCTTGGGCATAGCCTTCGACGTTGTTGCGGTGGCCGTAGAGGGAATCGAAGTCGACTAGGTTGGTGTAGATAAGGCCGGTATCGATTTCGTCGAGGGCGGCTCGGGTTTTGGTCATGCCGTCGGCGTTGGACTTGGTTTTCTCATAGGTGCGGATGCCGCGGCCTAGGAAGATGTCGAAGATTTTGCCGACGCTGTGGACGTGGACGTTCGAGTCGTCGAGCGCGTCGAGGAGCATGCCTTTGGGGGGTGGGACGGCGAAGTCCTTGCGGTTCGCGGTGCGAGTGTAATTGCCGCTCGAGCCGTTGAAGGGACGGGCGATGACGCGGCCGACTTCCATGGGGCCGCGCAGCATTTCGCGGGCGGTTTCGCAGATGCGGTAGAGCTCGAAGAGGGAGATGACGTCTTCGTGGGCGGCGATTTGGAAGACGCTGTCGGCGCTGGTGTAAACGATGGGGTGGCCGGTGCGCAGGTGTTCGTCGCCGAGTTGGGCGATGATTTCGGTGCCGCTGGCGGCGATGTTTCCTAGGGTGCCGCGACCGATGCGGGATTCGAAGTCGCGGAGGAATTCGGCGGGGAAGCCTTGGGGGAAGAGAGGGAAGGGTTTGTCGAGGAGGGCGCCGACCATTTCCCAATGGCCCGTTGTCGTGTCTTTGCCGGGGCTCTTGAGGGCGCACTTGCCGAAGCTGGCTAGGGGCGCGGTGGCGGGCGGGATGCCGGCGAGGGGCTTGATGTTGCCGAGGCCTAGGGCGGCGAGGTTGGGCAGGTGGAGCGGACGCTGGCGGGCGATGTTGCCTAGGGTGTCCGAGCCAGTGTCGCCATAGGAGGCGGCGTCCGGCATTTCGCCGATGCCTACGCTGTCTAGGACGATCCAGATGACGCGGTTAAATTTCATTTCTTGCGGGCTTCTTCGAACATTGTTTTCAGGCGGCCGGCGCGTTCGCGGTCCATGTTCAGGTATCGATCATTCTTGATGACGCGGTTGAGGAGCGGATAGTAAAGTTCGTAGCCGATGAGGCGCTTGCGGTCCCAGGCGGATTCTACGAGGAGGAGGGTGCGGTTGACGCCGAGGGGTTCGAAGCGGACGGTGCGGTCGAGATCGTAGTAGAGGTTGACGGTCTCGGTCATTTTTTCGAACCAGTCTTGGAGGGCTTGGGCGTCGAGGTCTTGGGAGTAGTTGAATTTGACTTCGTGCTTCTTGGCGTCGTTGGAGAAGCGGTAGGTTTTTTCGCCCATCTTGGCGACGGGGAGGCCGCTTTCGAGTTTGCGCTGGAAGAATTCGAGTTTTTCGACGAGGGCGTAGATGGCGGATTTCTCTTCGTCGATTAACTTGAATTTGACGGGGAGATCGTCCGCGGCGGATTCCTTGTACTGGACGTCGCCGCTGGGTTGGATTTCGATTTCCATGTACTCGGGCTTGGAGCCGGGGAAGGATTTCGAGTAGAACACGATACCGTCTTCGGCTTGGGCGGCAACGGCCAAGCAGGTGAGGGCCTGAAGCAGACGCAACATGCTGTTTTTATTTTCGCTTGGATTGGGGGATCCGCGTGATGTCATTGGCGCGCGGGGCGGAACTGCCATTTGGCGGAGGATGAATCGGTGGATCGCGTGGCGTTGGAAGTAGCGAGGTCCGCTCCCTTGCGGATCTCGGCTCAGAATCTCGGTCGCGTTTCGGTCGCGTTTCGGTCGCGGCCCGGAATTTGGGTCGCGCTGGGGTGGGTGGGGCCTTGATTTAAGGGTTTTTCCTTAGGACCAAGGCCCGAGGCCGTTACTCAGGTTCTAGCCCGAGAGTTCCGCCTGGACGAAAGCATGTTTCGGTACTAAGGAGGTTTTTTCCGCTAAGCGGAGTACTCGATGGATGGGGCGGGCTGTAAAACAAGGCGATAGTCAGGATAGCCGTGGCCGCCACTTTACCAACTCCGTCCCTGATCGCGCTGCATGACGCAGCGGCGACGGCAGACCGCGCCGCCCGCTTGGGGCGGCGTTACGAGTACGACCTGCTGCGCGCTAGCGCGGTGTTCACGCTGTTTCTCTGTCACTTCTTTTCGCTGGCGGGTGCGATTCCGGCTGAGTGGCAGGAGTGGAATGCGCTGAGCGCATTCTTCCAGAACGCGGGATCCCTGGCGTACAACGCGCTGCTCTTCTTGGGCGGCTACTTTATCGCGCGTTCGATGAGCGCGAATGAGTTTTATCTAGTTCCATTCCTCAAGCGGCGCTTCGCGATTCTCTTTGGACCTTATGCGTGCACGTTGATCGCGGCGACGACGGTGAGTCTGCTGGCGCCGGGACTTTCGAAATTCGAAGAGGGCGAGAATCCGGTGGCGTTTCTATTTCGTCAGTTCCTGATTCTGCCTGGGGTCTTTCCCGAGACGCCGATGTTGACGGTGGCTTGGCTGCTGCCCTACATGGCCACCGGGATTCTGGTGCTGCCTTTGTGGAACTGGCCGGTACGCGACGCCAATGTTTGGAAGAAGGCGGCGTATTGGGGGGCGAGTTCGGTGGGCGTGGGCTTATTGCTCTGGCTGGGTGGTTGGAGCTTGCAGTGGCTGATTCTCCCGGCGGGCGCGGCGAGTTACTTCGCGGCGCGGGCGATCGAGACGAAGGTGACGGGATCTTGGATCCCGCTGGCCCTACTACTCACAGGGCTGGGCTTGGGCGTGTACCTCGCATTGAATCTTGCATGGAATTTGGAAGCGCCGATGATGGGTGCGATGAGCGCACAGATTGTGGCGATGTTCCTGATCCACTGTTCCGTGATGTGCTCGGTGAACAGCGACATCCCTCGCGTGCTGGTTCCGTTGCGGAGTTTGGGTGAATCGTCGTACTCGTTCTTTCTGCTGCACGGTTCGGTGACGAAGGTGATGTTGTTGATTCTGTTTCCCGGGTTCGGTTATACGCTATCGGCGCCGCTGGATCTGGTGATCGCGCTCGTGCTGAGCTTCGCGGCGGCGTTGGTGGCTTCGCAGGTGCTGTACCGCGCGGTGGAGAAGCCGTTGCGGGACAATATCGATTCGACGGGCGAGCGGAAGCTAAGCGAGGCGGAACGCCAGCAGGTTATTGAGTCCTTGCAGCCGCGAGGGCCAGCGCGGTATTCGCGTGCAGACGCAGAGTATCGTTGAAGTCGCGCGCGTAGCCGCCGGCGAGGGTGACGAAGATGGGGATGCCACGTTGGGTGGCGGCTTGGGCGACTAGCAAATCGCGTTGATACATTCCCTCGAGGCTGAGATTGAGGCCGCCTAGTTTGTCTTCGCGGTAGGGATCGGAGCCGGCGACGTAGGCGATCAATTGGGGCTCGAAGCGGGCAAAGCATTCGTCGAGGCCTGTGGCGAGCGCTTCGAGATATTCGGCGTCGCCTAGGCCGTCGTCGAGGCCGATGTCGAGATCCGATGGGGGCTTGATCGCGGGGTAATTGTTTTCCTGGTGGATGGAGAAGCTGAAGACGCTGGTGTCTTGCGCGAAGATGGCGGCGGTGCCATTGCCTTGGTGGACGTCGGTGTCGATAACCATTGCTCGCTCGATGCGGCCGGCGTTTTGGCAGGCGCGGATGGCGATGGCGACGTCGTGCAGCGCGCAGAAGCCTTCGCCGTGGCCGGGGAAAGCGTGGTGGAAGCCGCCGCCGATGTGGAAGGCGGCGCCGTGGTTCAGTGCTTCTTCGGCGGCGCGGATGCTGCCGGAGACATGCAGGCGGCAGATGTCCACGAGCGGGCGGGAGTAAGGGATCTCTAGGCGCAGGACTTCTTCGTAGCGGATCGTGCCGTCGAGGAGCGCCGCGGTCCAGGCGGGTGTGTGGACGAGTTCAATCTGTTCGCGCGTGGCCAAGGGGAGCTCGAGAGCTTGCGATCGCTGCCAGATGCCTTCGGCTTCCATGTACGCGGCTAGGCCGGAATACTTGCGCGCGGGGAAGACGTGTTCGCCCAGCGGCAAATCGCTCCGGGGGTCGTAGATGCAAGGGAAGGGAAGCGAGGGCACGGATATACTTTTAGTTTCACCCCCAAATTTCATCCCCAAAAGCTGGAAAGGAAAAAATGCGAAAGAAAGTTACAGTTGTGGGCGCGGGCAATGTCGGCGCGTCCTGCGCGCTCCGGATCGCCAACAAGGAGTTGGCCGATGTCGTCCTCGTGGACGTGGCCGAGGGCGTGCCCCAAGGGAAGGCGCTCGACTTGCTGGAGAGCGGCCCGGTGGAAGGATACGACGTGTCCGTGACGGGCGCGAACGATTATGCGTCGACGGCGAATTCCGACGTGGTTGTGATCACGGCGGGCTTTCCGCGCAAGCCGGGCATGAGCCGCGACGACTTGCTGATGGCGAATTACGAGATCGTGAAATCGGCGACCGAAGGCGCGGTGAAGTATTCGCCCAACGCGATTATCGTGGTGGTGACCAATCCGCTGGACGCGATGTGCTGGACGGCGGCGAAGGTGTCGGGCTTCCCGAAGCATCGCGTGATCGGCATGGCGGGCGTGCTGGATACGGCGCGGTATCGCACGTTTATCGCGGAAGCGTTGAACGTCTCGATGGAGAATGTGACGGCGATGGTGCTGGGCGGGCACGGCGACACGATGGTGCCGCTGGTGCGCTTGACGAGCGTGAGCGGGATCCCGCTGACGGAGTTGCTGCCGCAGGACAAGATCGACGCGATCGTGCAGCGCACGCGGGACGGCGGCGCGGAGATTGTGAAGTATCTGAAGACCGGCAGCGCGTTCTATGCGCCTTCGGCGGCCACCGTCGAGATGGTGGAGAGCATTCTGAAGGATAAGAAGAAGGTGCTGCCTTGCGCGGTGCAGCTCGACGGCGAGTACGGCATCAACGGGCTCTTCGTGGGCGTGCCGGTGAAGCTGGGCGCCAAGGGTGTGGAGCAGGTTTATGAGTTGAAGCTGTCCGATGGCGAGAAGGCGGAGTTGGATCGCAGCGCTAAGGCGGTGCAGGAGTTGGTGGATGTGTTGAAGTCGAAGGGGGCTTAGGCTCCCGGGGCGCGCGCAGCGAGGCCTGCTGTCGCGGTGCCGGGCGCTAGCCTTTATGTTCGGTGTGCGGGCGGGATTTCTCGCCCCACAACTCGGTCACTAAATTTTCACCTCCCACGATGGTCGGGCGTTCTGCCCGGCCATTGTGCATATAGGTGAGGCGTTTGTGGTCTAGGCCGAGTAGATGCAATACGCTCGCGTGGATATCGTGGACGTGGGCGGGACGCTCGACGGCGCGGAGGCCGATTTCGTCCGTGGTGCCGATGGCTTGGCCGCCGTGGACGCCGCCGCCGGCGAACCACATGGTGAAGCCCCAAGGATTGTGGTCGCGGCCGTCGCCTTTTTCGTTGAAGGGCGTGCGGCCGAATTCGCCGCCCCAGACTACTAGCGTGTCTTGCAAGAGTCCGCGTTGCTTCAGGTCTTGCAGGAGGCCGGCGATGGGTTTGTCGGAAGCTTTGCACCACTTGCCGTGGTTGCCTTCGATGTCGGAGTGCGCGTCCCAGCCGGAGCCCGAACCGCTGTAGAGTTCGACGAAGCGGACGCCGCGCTCGACGAGGCGGCGGGCCATGAGGCAGTTCTTGCCGAAGACGGCCGTGGCGGGGTCGTTCAAGCCGTACATGTCTTTGGTCGCGTCGCTTTCCTTGGCGAGGTCGACGGCTTCGGGGCCGGAGGATTGCATGGCGTAGGCCAGTTCATAGCTGCGGATGCGGGCGTCGAGTTCGGTGTCTTCGTCCTTGCCTTGGCTGAAGCGTTCGTTGATTTGCTTCAGGTAGTCGAGCTTTGAAAGCTGGCGTTCCTTGGTGACTCCGGGAAGCGTGTTCAGGATCGGCGAATCGCCTTGGCGAAAGAGGGTGCCGGAGTAGATGGCGGGGAGAAAACCAGAGCTCCAGTTTTTGGTGTTGCCGAGCGGGTCTTTGTCGTCGATCAAATTGACGAAGGTGGGGAGATTTTTGTTCGCGGTGCCGAGGCCGTAGGTGATCCACGCGCCCATCGAAGGACGGCCGGCGAGGATGTCGCCGGTGTTCATCTGGCAGACGCTGCCGACGTGGTTCAGGCCATCGGCGACGCAACTGCGCAGGACGGCGATGTCGTCCATATGTTGGGCGATGTGCGGATACCAATCGCTGACCCAGAGGCCGCTTTGGCCATGTTGCTTCCACTTGCGCGGCGAGCCCATGAGCGCGTTGTTGCCGGTGCCCATGGCGGTGATGAGTTTGCCGTAGGAGGTGGGCAGGGGCTTGCCGTGGAGTTCGTTCAACTTCGGCTTGGGATCGAAGAGATCCATGTGGCTTGGGCCGCCCTCCATGAAGAGCCAGATGACGCTTTTGGCCTTGGGGGTGTGGTGGGGCTGCTTGGGCAGCAGGGGATCTTTTTCCGCGGCCAGCATGGAGGACAGGGCAATGGCGCTAAGGCCGCTGCCGCCTTGCAGGAGAAATTTTCGACGGGAGGCTAAGTTGTACATGGCGGCCTATTGCAGATACAGGAATTCGTTGCTGCTGAGCAGCGTGTGGCAGAGATCGCCGAGGGCGCCTTCGCGGGAGCCGGCGAACTTTTCTTGCTTCTCGAGGAAGGCGGCGGCGTTGGCGATTTCATCGGCGTGGACGGGGCGTGCGTAGGCGAGGCGGAGGGCGCGTTCGGCTTGGGCTTTGAGGTCGAGGCCCTTGTCGTTAGCGACGCGTTCCGCGAAGGACTTTGCGTAGCGGGCGATGAGCTTGCCGTTCATCAATTCGAGGGCCTGGTCTGGCGTGGTGGAGGCTTGGCGGCGTGCGCAGCTTTCGTGCGTGTCCGGCATGTCGAAGGATTGGAACATCGGGTAGCGCAGGTTGCGGCGGACGAAGATATAGACGCTGCGGCGGAACTGTTCGGATTCCTCTTCGTCGACGTTCCAGAGCTTGTAGCCCTTGGGGAGCGCGCCATCGGGCAGCGGAGGGAAGAGGCCGGGGCCGCCCATCTTGGGATTGAGGATGCCGCTGACGGCGAGCATGGAGTCGCGGACGGCTTCGCCTTCGAGGCGGCGGCGGGAGAACTTCCAGAGGAGTTTGTTCTCGGCGTCGATCTTCTGGCCGTCTTCGCGGGAGAGCGAGCTTTGGCGGTAGGTCGCGCTCATCATGATGCGCTTATGGAGCTTCTTCATGCTGCCGCCGTCTTCGCGGGCGAAGGTGACGGTGAGCCAATCGAGGAGTTCGCGATGCGAGGGGCGGGCGCCCATGACGCCGAAGTCGTTGGGCGTGGAGACGATGCCTTGGCCGAAGTGATAGTGCCAGATGCGATTGACGAAGACGCGATTGGAGAGCGGATTGTTGGGGTCGGCGATCCAGGCAGCCAGGGCGCTGCGGCGGCCAGTGCTGTCGGCGAGCGGCGTCACCTTGGCGGGGGCGGCGTCCAGAATCGAAAGGAAGCCCGGCTGGACTTCTTCCATCTGGCCGTCCCAGGCGCCGCCGCGCAGGACGTGCGTCGCGGGGGCGTTGGCGGAGGCGTCCGTGAGGGTCTGCGCGAGATTGGGCTCGGCGGGCTTGATGTTATCGAAGGTGGCGAGTTGCGCCTTCAGTTCCTTATAGCGCTTCGACTGATCGCCCTTAAGACCGCCTTCGAGTTCGCGATCCGTGAAGAGCACCTGCGGATAGGCCTTGTGGTAGAGCATCCATTGTTCGGCGTTGCGGGCTTCCGGCTTCATGGTGAGGATGGATTGGATGTCTTCGGGGAAGCGTTCCAGGCGCTCTTGGGAACGCTTGTCGCGGACCGGTTTCAGCAGCGATTGCATCTCTTCGCGGATGGCCTTGGTGGCGGCGTCCCATTTGGCGTAGGCGGCTTGGTACTGGGCGCGCGTCGGGGCGTCGTCGAGATTGACGTCGTCGTCGATACGTGTGTTGGCGAAGAAGGATTGCAGGCGGTAGTAGTCTTTGTGCAGGATGGGATCGAATTTATGGTCGTGGCAGCGGGCGCAGGCGACGGTGACGCCGAGGAAAGCATAGGCTGTCGCGTCGGTGATGTCGTTCAACATTTCCTGGCGGCGGAGGCGAATGTGCGCGGCGTTGTATTCGTCGGGGAAGTGGCGGTTGAAGCCGACGGCGACTTTGGCGGCGGGGTCGCCGGGGTAGAGTTCGTCGCCGGCGATTTGCTCTTTCACGAATCGCGCGTAGGGCTTATCGGCGTTGAAGCTCTGGATAAGCCAATCGCGGTAGCGCCAGACGTGGGGGCGCGTGTCGTCGGCTTTGAAGCCGTCGGAATCGGCATAGCGGGCGACGTCCATCCAGTGGCGGGCCCAGCGTTCGCCATAGTGAGGCGAGGCGAGGAGGCGGTCGATAACGCGCTCCCAAGCTTGGGGCGTCTTGTCGTTGAGGAAGGCTTGGATTTCTTCGGGCGTGGGAGGGAGACCGGTGAGGTCGAGAGTGGCGCGGCGGATGAGGGTGTAGCGGTCGGCTTCGGGATTGGGCGCGAGGTTCTTGGCTTCGAGCTTGGCGAGAATGAAGCGGTCGACTTCGTTCGCGGCCCAGGCGGCGTTTTTGACTTCCGGGGGCGCGGGCTTCGAGAGCGGCTGAATCGCCCACCAGCGTTTTTGCTGCGGCGTGAAGGAGGGGGCTTCGGCGGCGGATACCGCGAGGACGTAGGCCAGAGCCGTGGCTAGAGAACGCGCTAACACGGCTTAATCATATGCTAATTTTCGACCGGGCGAAAGGGGGGTGGAAAGAGTCTAACGGATTCGCATCGTCCGGATGCGATGAGCCTCACTATCGGCTATGTAAATGTTTCCATGTTTGTCGGCGAAAACGCCGTGCGGACGGTTCATTTTTGCGGCTAACGGATCGCCGTCGGGACCATCGCCGCGCTGGCCGTTTCCGGCGACGCGAGTGAGCGTTTTGGTCTTGGGATCGATGCTTTGGACGAGGTGGTTTTCGGTGTCGGCGATGTAGAGGAGGCCGTCGGGGGCGATGGTGATGCCTTTGGGGCCTTTGATGCCTTGGTTGACGAGGAGGCGATATTGGTTCGACTTGGGGTCGACTTCGTAGACGGCGTTGCCTTCGCGCAGAACTAAGTACATCTTGCCGCTTTTCGCGATGTCGATGGCGCGGGGGCCGTGAACGGGCGTTCCGGAAAGCGGAGCGCCTTCGGCGGGGTTCTTCTTCTCGCCGGTGCCGAGGAAGGTTTCGATGATGCCCGTCTTGGGGTCCCAGCGGCGGACGCGGTGGTTTTGGATGTCGCAGATGAGGAGGCGGCCTCGCGGGTCGAAGGTGATGCTGTGGGGTTGGTTCAATTGAGCTTGGGTGCCGGGGCCGCCGTCGCCGGAGAAGCCGGGTTGGCCGGTGCCGGCGACGGTCGACAGAATGCCGGTTTTCTTGTCGACGCGCTGGATGACATGGTTGCGCATGTCGGCGAAGTAGAGGTTGCCTTGTTTGTCGAAGCGGACTTCGTACGGTTCGTTGAGGTCGGCTTGGGTGGCGGGGCCGCCCGCGCCGGAGAAGCCTTTCTTGCCGGTGCCGGCGACGACGCTGGTTTTCTTGGTTTTGAAATCGTAGCGGCGGACGACGTGGGTGTCGATGTCGCAGAAGTAAAGAGCTTTGTCGGGGCCGATGACGAGGCCATAGGGGTTGGCGGTTTGCTGGTCGTTGAGGCCGGGTTTGCCGTTGCCGATGAGGGTGGTGAGTTCGGCGGCGACGAGGGCGAGGAGCGGGAGCGTCATTACTGATTACTTTAGAGCAGGCTGACTACTTCGCGGAATTGGCCGGGGCGGAGGCCTTCGAGGGTGAGCTTGCCGGAGCGGACGCGGATGAGGCGGAGGGTAGGGAAGCCGACGGCGGCGGTCATGCGGCGGACTTGGCGGTTCTTGCCTTCGGTGAGGGTGAGTTCGATCCAAGTGGTGGGGATGTGGGCGCGGTAGCGGATGGGGACTTCGCGCGGGGGGAGCGATTGGATTTCGGAATCGGAGAGGATTCGCGCTTGGGCGGGTTTGGTGCGGTAGTCCTGGATGGCGATGCCGTGGCGGAGCTTTTCGAGGGCGGCTTCGTGGGCTTGGCCTTCGACTTGCGCCCAGTAGGTTTTTTTGTGGTGGAAGCGAGGGTTGGTGAGGCGTTGTTGGAGTTGGCCGTCGGTGGTGAGTAAGAGGAGGCCTTCGCTGTCCCAATCCAGACGGCCGGCTGGGTAGACGTCGGGGATGGGGATGAATTCGGCAAGGGTGCGGTGTTTGCTTCCCGGTTCCGGCGTGAACTGGCTCAAGACGCCATAGGGCTTCCAGAAAACGAGATGACGATGGCCTTTGCTTGTCAAGCGATTCGCATATGATGATGGCATGCCGAAATTGACTCGACGCCACGCCGCGCTATCGCTGGCCGCCACGCCCCTTGCTAGCTCCTCTTTGATGGCCACTACGCCGAAGCCGAACAAGCCCGGCATCAAGTTCACGGAAATCTTCGGGCCGGATGAGCCGGAGCGTTGGAAGATCGCCAAACAACTTGGATTGAATCACGCGATCGTCGGCGTGGCCGGGGCACTGGCCAAGGTGCGGCGCGAGGATTACGCAAGCACCTTGATCGATTTGCATAGCCGCTTTAAGGCGGCGGGTTTGCAGATCGCGGGAGTCGAGTCGCATCCCGTGAACGCTGAGAAGATCAAGCTGGGCGTGCCGGGCATGGAAGAGGAACTTGAAAACTACAAGTGGGCGATCAGTGCGCTGAAGCGCGCCGGGATTCCGATGGTCTGCTACAACTTCATGGCGGGCATTAGCTGGTACCGCACGAATACGGCGCTGCCCGAACGGGGCGGCGCGTTGACGAGCGAGTTCGACGCGGCCGAGGCGGCCAAGCAAGGGTTGACGAAGTTTGGCGAGGTGAGCGAGGAGAAAATGTGGGCCAACATGGAGCGCTTCCAGAAGGCCGTGATTCCGGTGGCCGAGAAGGAAGGCATCGAGATGGCGGCGCACCCGGACGATCCTCCGATGTCGCCTCTGCGTGGGATTGGACGCATTCTGGTGAGCGCCAAGAACTATGAACGCGTGATGGCGATGGTGCCGTCGAAGATCAACGGCGTTACGTTTTGCCAGGCGAATTTCCTCGCGATGGGCGAAGACATCTATGCGCTGGCGAAGAAGTGGTGCGGGCAGAAGAAGGTTTTCTTCGTGCACTTCCGGGATATCGATGGGACGCGGACGAAGTTCCGCGAGACCTTCCACGACAACGGGCCAACCGACATGGCGAAGATGCTGAAGATCTACTCCGAGAGCGGCTTTACGGGACCGATGCGGCCGGATCACGCGCCGACGATGGCGGGCGAGGCGAACGACCGGCCCGGCTACGCGATGGACGGGAAGATTTTTGCGTTCGGATACATGAAGGGCGTGATGGACGCCTACGGATATCCGTACGAATAGACTTGGCGAATAACCGCTAGTTCTTGAGTGGCTCGGGCTTGTTGCCGCCGACGAGACGATTCAGGCTTTGGAAGACCTGCTGGGCGGAGGGGGCGCGGTTGGCGCCGTTCAGAAGAGCGGTCGCTCCAGCGCCGTTCTCGATCATTGGCTTGGCGCCGGATTCGGCGAGGAGATCGCGAGGCGTACCCGGTGCGCCAAATGGACGTTCGGCCGGGTTCGTGTTTCGCTTCGGCAAGGTGACCGGGGGCGGTGCGGACTCTGGGACGCTTACGGCTTCCGCGGTGGCAGCGGATTTGGCGGATTCGGCGAGCGCCAGTTTCCATAGCGCCATGACGCGCTCGCGCTTCTGCGCGGCCATCTCGCGAAGTTGCGTTTCCAGCGTTTCGAGCTGGCGCAGTTCCTTCATCTCGGCTTCGATCGATTCGATGAGTTCCATCTGTACCTGACTATTCATCGGGCCAGGCATGGGGCTACAACAGTAGGCCAGTGAAGTTTGTGGGGGTAGAGCGTTAGTCTTCGTGCGCTTCCTCGTCGCCACGCGAGGGCGTTTGCCGCGTTCCGGGATTCTTGCGGTCCTCGGCGACTATGCGCTTGACGTTAGCGGTGAGTGTGGGGCCGTGGAAAGGGATGCCATCCTTGATGGTCCAGAGGATTTTTCCGGTTTGGGGGACGCCTTTGGTTTGGGGATAGAGGATGCGGAGGTCGGCGAGGGGGTTGCCGTCGACGACGATGAGGTCGGCGAGATAGCCGGGGCGGACGTAGCCGATTTCGGCTTCCTTGCCGAGGATTTTCGCGTTGTTGGACGTTGTCTGCTGGATGACTTGGAGGGGATGGAAGCCCGCCTCTTGATGGAGTTCCATGGTGCGGATGAGGCCGAAGCCGTAGAGGTTGTAGATGAAGCCAGCGTCCTCGCCCGCGCCGACGAGGCCGCCCATGCGTTCGAAGTCGCGGACGGCTTGCAGCCAGAGGCGATAGTTGTTGCGCCACTCGGCTTCGTCGGCGCTGGTCCAGTTGAGGAAGAAGCTGCCGTGGTTGTTGGGGTCGGGCGCGAAGAATTTTTCGAGGGCGGGGTGGAGGTATTCCTCGAAGAAGGGCTGGTTCTGGTAGCGCAGCAAATCGCGTGCGGCTTCGTAGATACCGAGGGTGGGGCTCCAGGCGACCTTCGCCTTCACCATGCCTTCGAGGACGCGTTTCAACTTTTCGGGGTCGGCTTGGCGGAAGAGGTGGCCTGCGTAGCGGAAGCGATCAACTTCGTATTGGTGGTTGAAAGTGGCGGGGAAGTTTTGGACGCCGTCGCGCAGGGCGGCGTCGGGGATGCCGTACCAGTGCTCGATTGACGTCGTGCCGTATTCAATGTCGTGCCAGGCATTGGTTTCGGCGACGGCGGCGTGGTGGGCGCTGCGAAGGCCGAGGGCCTTGCACTCGCTCAAAAGTACGCTCATCGCCCAGGGTGAAATTGAGAAGAACTTCAACCCATCCGCGCCACCTTGCTTGATCTGCAGAACTCTTGCGGAGATCGCTTTGCGGTTGTCGTCGCTAGGGGCCGGGTTCATTCCGAAGACCTGATAGAGAAAAAGCCGCGGCGCGGCGATTTCGTTCTTGTTTGACTTCTCGCGAAGCGCCTTCGACTTCTCGAAATTCGAACCAACGTCCCTTACCGAAGTAATCCCGCTCGCCAGCCAGACCTGGAACTGATAGTCCTGGCGCATGGGCCAGCCGGAGCGCTCGTCGTGGATGTGGGCGTGGATGTTGATGAGTCCGGGAAGGACGTACTTGCCGGCGGCGTCAATTACGCGGTCACCCTCGCGCGCCGGGGCAGGGAAGGCCGAAACGCTCACAATCTTGTTGCCTTCCACGACAATCGTTTGCGGCCCGTTCATCGGCGTGCCGGAGCCGTCGACGACGTTGGCGTTGCGGATGACGAGGCGGCCGGACGCCGGGAGTTTTTGCCCATGATCGGCCGGGGAAAGCGGGTTCTGGGCGAAGGCACACGAAGCCAGAAGTAGTACGAAGAGTGGGGCTACTACGCGAAACATAAATGGCTAGTCTAGCGAAGGATAGTTTGGGATAGCGAACAATGGAGGTATTCCAGACGGGCAATGCCTCGAATGATGGTACTTGGGCGCGCAAAGTAACATGAGTGCGCCAGCGGCCATCGCCGAGTATGGGGTTGAGCTTGGAAGCGCGTTTCACGAAGAGATGCGCGGCTCACAAAAAGACCCAAGGAGGTTGGTCCCCATGCGCAAGATTATGGCGTTGTCCCTGTTCGCGATCCTCACCGCTAGCGTGAGCTTTTCGGAAACGATCGAACATCCGCGGAACCTGAAAGAGGAAGCCCGCATTCATTCGAAGGCGAAGCGGAAATTGATGTGGTCGACGGTGGCGCTGGTGGCCGCATCGTTTGCCGACGTGCACTCCTCCTGGGGCAAGCGCGAATCGAATCCCGCATTGCAAAGCGCCAATGGCGCCTTCGGCGCGCGGGGTTTTGGCGTGAAGATGAGCATGGTGGGAGGGATCGTTCTGGGGCAATACTTTCTGGTGAAATCGAAGCCGGAACTGGCGAATGCCGCCGCTTGGACGAACTTCGGAATCGCGGGCGTGACGGCCGGCGTCGCGGCTCGCAACTACACAGTCGCCAAGCCGAAATATCTGATGAGGCCCGAGTAGGGCTGGCCTACAAGAGCTGGCGAACGTTCCGGAGGAGAACTTCGCTTTCGACAGGTTTCGGCAAGTATCCCTGCATCCCATGCGAAAGGCAAAGGTGCCGGTACTCGTCCCCCGCGTTGGCGGTCAAGGCGATGACCGGCGTCTTTTCATATCCGCTCAAGCCACGCAGGCGTTCTACCGTTTCGATGCCGTCCATCCCCGGCATCTGCAAATCCATCAGAACGAGATCGAAGCGGAACTGCGAGGCCAATTCCAACGCCGCGAAGCCGCTAGAGGCGACATGCACGCCGAGGCCGCCGCGCCGCAGGAAGGCCTCGGCCACCTTGCGCGCCGCTTCGTTGTCGTCCACCACGAGGATTGTCTTGGCCGCCGTGTCCACGTCCACGCGGGTTTCCAAGTCGGATTCTTCCAGCGGTATCGCGAAGGAGAATCGGCTGCCTTTGCCTTCCTCGCTTGCCATTTTCAAATCGCCGCCCAGCAAGCGGCTCAACCCTTGCGCGAGCGTCAGCCCAAGCCCCAGACCCGGATAACGCCTCGCAAGACCGTTCTCTAACTGTTCGAAGGACTCGAAGATCTTTTCCCGCTGCTCGGAACCGATTCCGATCCCGGTATCCTCCACCACCACTTCCAGCCAGAACACGCCTTGGCCGAAATCGTGGGCGCGCGCGGTGAGCGTGATGTCGCCCGCCTGGGTGAACTTCACCGCGTTCGAAAGTAGATGCCCCATCAGGCGGCGCAGCCGAATTTCGTCGCCCTTCGCCGTTTCGGGAAGCTCATCGTCCAGCCGCAGCCGGAAGTTCAAGCCCTTTTGCCGCGCCTGCACCAGCCAATGGGCCGCGATCGATTCGATCATGTCGTGCAGGAGAAAATCGCTCTTGTCGACCTTGGTTTCCCCCGCCGCCAGCGCCGTAAACTCCAAAGTGGAACTGAGCACCTGATACAGTTCCTCGACGCACGCCTTCGTCAGCGCGACGTATTCCTGCTGCTCCGGGCTCAAGCGCGTCTGCTCCAGCAGACTTGTCATCCCCATGATGCCGCTCAGCGGCGTCCGCACTTCGTGGTTCAGAGCCGCGAGGAACTGACGCTTCAGCAGATCGACTTCCGCTACGCTTGCCATCCATAACGCTAATCGGCCAAAGACCTTAGCCGCTTTAGCGAATTTTGAGCGAAAACCGCCGTGGCGAATTTGGCACGGTTTATCGGAGCATCACTCCCTGCACCGCCGCGATCAAAGCGCAACCCACCCCGTGCGCCAACCAACCGTAATAAATCCAACGCCTTGTATAGCGCAACACTAAAACTACGTCGTTGTACTGCATCCCTGAGACGATTTTCTCTAAGGTGTTTGCCCGATGGAATCGCTAAGGGTACCGACTGAGTACGGCGAAAGTACTAGCGATAAAGGTCCGCTTCGCCTTCCGGCCGGCTTTTCCAGCGCCGGTGCAGCCAGAGCCACTGCTCGGGGCGCTTTCTGATGACATCTTCAAAATGCTTGGTCAGGCGCGCGGTGTCGGCGATGACGTCGCTGCTCATCTCGAAGATGGGGTCGAATTCCAGGACGTACTTCGCCCGCACCGCGTCCCACCATGCGTAGCCGGGGATTACAGCCGCGCCGGTTTTCGCGGCGAGCTTGGCGAAGGTGGTCCCCGTCGAAGCCGCCGTCCCGAAGAAGTCGACGAAGGCGCCGTTCTCCGGCAGCGTGTTCTGGTCGATCAAGATCCCCACGGCCTCGTTCCGCCCCAGGGCCGACAAGATGCCGCGCAGGAAATCCTTCTTGTCGAGAATCTGATTCCCGCTTGCCGAGCGGTAGCGCTTCACCAATGCATCCAAGTGTGCGTTATCTAGAGGCCGCACCACGACGTGCATCGGTCCGGAAAGTAGCGCGTGGGCGAAGGCGCTTAGTTCCCAGTTGCCAATGTGGCCCGTGGCGAAGAGCACGCCCTTGCCGCGCGCCTTGGCGGCCTCGAAGTGTTCATAGCCGCGGTACTCGATCCACTCGCCGATGTTTTCGCGCGTCCGCGTGGGGAAGCGCGAGAAATAGACCATCATTCGGGCCAAGTGATCGAAGACCGCGTCGACCGCATCGTCGCCCAAGGGGAGCTTCGCGATCTCAAAATTGCGAAGGGCGCTGCGCCGAAGTTTGGGCGAGAGGCCGTCGAGCAAGCGAAACACTCCGCGCGCGCAAGCGAGGGCCATGGGCTCCGGCAATGCGCGCAGCAACGCCAAGAGCCCAGCCAGAGCTTGCGCCACAATCCGGTCTTGCCACTGCTTCCGCGGCCGCTTCAAAGCAATCCCGCTCGATACTCAATCGCGTTCAATCCAGCCGCCCCCGAGCACCAACTCCCCCTGATAGAAAACGGCGCCTTGTCCCGGCGTCACCGCCCGCTGCGCCTCGTCGAACTCAACCTCCGCATGCGCATCGTCCGATGCGGGCCGGATCGTCGCCCAGGCGGGCTGATGCCGGTTCCGAATGCGCACTTCCGCTCGCACCGCTTCCCGCGGCGGCGCGAGCGAAATCCAATTCGCGCCCTCCACGCGAAAAGTCTTGCGTTGCAAGTCGACGTTCGAACCCACGATCACTTGCTTGGTTACCGGATTGGTTTGGATTACGTACAACGGCTCGCCCACCGCGACGTTCAAGCCTTTGCGCTGGCCTACGGTGAAATGGTGCACGCCCGCGTGCGCGCCGAGTTTCTTGCCGTCGCGCGTGACGATCTCGCCTTGCGTCGCGCCCGTGTCGATGCCTTGCTCCTTGAAGTAGGCCTCGATAAACGCGGCGTAGTCGCCATTCGGGACGAAGCAAATCTCCTGGCTATCCGGCTTCTCCGCCACCGGCAGCCCCAAGTCTTCGGCCAGCTTGCGCACGTCGCTTTTCACCATGCCGCCCAGAGGAAAAAGCGTTCGCGCGAGTTGCTCTTGCGTGAGTCCCCACAGAAAGTAAGTCTGATCCTTACCCGCGTCCGCGCTGCGCAGTAACTGCCAGCGCCCGCTCGCTTCATCGAAACGAATCTGCGCGTAATGGCCGGTGGCGATCTTCTCCGCGCCCACGCCGTCCGCCATCTCCAGGAACTGGTCGAACTTGATCATGTTGTTGCACAGCGTGCAGGGGATCGGCGTCTTGCCCTCCAAGTAATCCTTCACGAAGGGCTTCACGACGTGCTCTTCAAAGCGGTCCTCGAAGTTCACCACGTAATAGGGAATGCCCAAGGATTGCGCCACCCAGCGCGCGTCGTAGACATCGTCAAGCGAACAGCAACGCCCGCTTTTGTCGCCCGTGGCGACCTCCGGCAAGCGCTGTTGATTCCACAACTGCATCGTCAGCCCGACAACATTCTCGCCTTCGCGCTTCATCAGTCCCGCGACGACGGAACTGTCGACACCGCCCGACATGGCCACGGCGATCACAACGGGGACTGGAGTCTTATCTTGCATACGCCGTCGACAACTTCCTCAGTCTTCCCACTACTTCGCCCAAGGCCTCCACCAGGCCCGCCGCTTCTTCCTTCGTATTTCTCGCGCCGAAGCTGAAACGTAGACTAGATCGCGCATCCGCCGCGCTTAAGCCCAGCGCTAGCAGCACGTGCGACGGCTCCACGGCGCCGCTGGAACACGCCGCGCCGCTCGATACCGCGAAGCCTTTCAAGTCAAGCCCGATGACCATCGCTTCGCCTTCGACGCCGGGGAAGCGTAGATTGCTCACGTTCGGCGCACGCTTTTCGCGGCTGCCGTTCACGAAAACGTCGGGCACCGTCGCGAGCACTTGCTCTTCAAACCAATCGCGCAATTCTGAATTCATCGGGGTCGCTAAATCCGCCGCCGCGCCCATGCCCACCGCGCCCGGCACGTTCTCCGTGCCCGGCCTGCGGTCGCGCTCATGCCTGCCGCCGAAATTGCGCTTGCGCAGATTCATGCCTTTGCGTACGAACAACGCGCCCACACCTTTCGGGCCGTGAAATTTATGCGCGCTTAGGCTCAATAGATCGACGCCCCAATAGCGTACGTCAATTGGTATTCGCCCCGGCGCCTGTACGGCGTCGCAATGCAAGGGCACGCCGCGCTCGCGGCAAATGCACGCTACTTCGCGCACCGGTTGCAAGCTGCCAATCTCGTTGTTCACCGCCATCAGCGACATGCCCCACGTCCCGGGCCGGATCGCGCGCGCGGCATCTTCGGGATCCACGATGCCTTCCGCTCCCACGGGCAGCATCGTTACTTCGTGACCGAGACGTTGCAACTCGCGCGTGCATTCGAGCACGGCGGGATGCTCGATCGCGCTTGAGATGAAGTGGCCGGCGGACTCGGGAGCGAGTCCAAAAATCGCCAGGTTGTTACTCTCCGTGCCGCCGCCTGTGAAGACGATCTCCTCGGCGCTCGCGCCAATGAGACTCGCGACTTGCCGCCGCGCGTTCTCGAAGAGTTGCCGGGCTCTCTGGCCATAATGGTGGATGCTCGAAGCGTTCCCGAACGCTTCTTGGTAGACGGGCCACATCGCGCGCAGAACTTCCTCGCGCACGGGCGTCGTCGCATTATGGTCGAAATAGGCCCTCAAATCACTATGATCACATTGCTCAGCGATTTCGGCACGGAGGCTCACTTTGTGGGCGTCATGAAGGGCGTCATCGCCGGCATCGCGCCACGGACTCCAGTCGTCGATATCACCCATGAGGTTCCGCCTTTCGAGATCGCCACGGGGGCGTTTCTACTCGATCAAGCTTGGCGCTACTTTCCGGCGGGCAGCATCCATGTGGCGATCGTCGATCCTGGCGTCGGCAGCGTGCGCCGCCCGATCCTGATCGCCTCGCAGGGACACTATTTCATCGGCCCGGACAATGGACTGTTCAGCCTCGTCCTGCAAGACGCGAAGGCCGTTGCGCGCGTGCTCGACAAGCCGAAATACTGGCTGCCGGACCAAAGCAACACCTTCCATGGGCGCGACATCTTCAGCCCCGCCGCCGCGCATCTGAGCAAGGGCGTCAAGCCTTCTCAACTCGGCAAACGCATCAACGATCCTTGGCGCAATACGGTTTTCGAGCCCGTACGGCAAAGTCGCCGCACCTACGCGGGCGCCGTGCTGTTCACCGACCGCTACGGCAATCTCATCACCAACTTCAAGATCGACAATTTCCCCACGCTTCGCAACCGGCCCTTCGAGCTTCAAGCCGGCCTTGAACGTATCGAGCTCTTCGCCGGAACCTACAGCGCCATCCCGCCCGGCGAAGTCGCGGTGATACCGGCTTCTAGCGGCTACTACGAGATCGCCATGCGCGAAGCGAGCGCCGCGAAGCGGTTGGGGTTGGCTAATGGTTCTCCCGTGGAGTTGACGACTTCCTAGCGGCCCGAGCTTGCCTTCAAAGGACGCGCGGCGGTAGTCCGGTCAACGAAAACCAGACAGTCGTAGAGTTCCCGAATCGATTGGTCAAAGATCGTGTAGTTGCGGGCGTCCTCGGAAAATCCCGCCATGATGTTCCGGGTTTGCCGCTTAGCGCCAAACCAATCGGCTATAGGCCCCCCATTCGGCGCCAAGCGCAGATCCAACACGAACATCGCTAGACCGCTTTCGGCAAGCGTGGCGTCCAAACTTCCAATGGGTAGCGGCCCAACCGTAAAGCTCTGAAAGCTCCCATCCTTCGCTCTTGCCCGAAACGAACCTTGGTTAAAAACGAATCCGAAAGTAACTAGGTCTTTTCCGTAGATCCTTCGCAAGACGGCGCCCATACTGTCATCCACACTGGCTTGATTGAGGTAGAGCGGTCCGGTCATGGCATGGAAGTTGTGCGACGAAAGAACCGCTTTGACGCCCTTTTTCTGATCCAGGATCCACTTCACGTTGGCCGCCATGCTGGCATCCCGTATGGTCATGGAGGCCGGGCCGTTCATCAGGCTAGTAGCCCAGTTCACGAACTGCCTCACAATCCGCGCGTTCTGAATGATCCACTCGACGCCTGGATGTGGGCGCGAGGCCTCTAGATGGGCAATCACCGCATCCCACTCCCTTCCTGCCTCTGGATCCGCGGACCGGGGATCGATGGAAAGGGCCATTCGCGACGCGCGGTCGAAAGTGGCCGCATATTCCGGATCCTCCGCCGCGACGAATTCGCGGATGTTCGCCAGGGCTCGGGTGGGGTTCTGCATGTCGAAACCCGTGAATTCGATTCGACCTCTACCCGATGCGTTGAACTCACGCATCCAGAGGAGCATGTTGAGAATTTCTTCAGTTCTCCACATCGAGAGCGGTCCGTCTAGAAATTGCGCCAGATCTCCCTTGCCCTTAAACAAGAAGTCATTCACGCGGTGGGCCTCTGGCATGCTTGCCTCCAACGCAAAGACGGAGAATCCCATCCGCGTAGCGAAAAATTCAAACATTCGATGCTTGAGCCGGAAGAACTCACTCGTTCCGTGTGCGGCCTCGCCTAATGCCACCACACGGGCATCGCCCACGATCTTTCGAAGCGGTTCTAGATCGTCGAGGGGGCTTCCGGCGGCAATCGTGCGCACTGGGATCGCGCTTTGGCGAATCCACTCTCGTAGAACGGCAATTGAGTTCTTCGGCGTCTCTTGGATCGTCTTCGGGTCTTGACCGGACCAAGCTGTAGTAGCGATTGACGCCAGGGCGCTTCGCCGGGAAAGAGGCATGGTTATCAGTCAGACGCTTTGAAATTTGAAACGGTGGGAAGGCAGCCGCACATTTCAAGAGATCCGCAAAAATGACGAAAGCCGCTAGCCTTGCAGCGTTCTTGCGATTGCCGCGCTCGTTCCGGTGATCTGCTTGCCGATAACTTTTCGAATCCCGCTCGGAAGTAGATCCTTTGCCTCGAGGCTCTTCCACGCCTCAACGCTCGCCTCGGCCGTTTCACGAACAATCCGCGCGACGGGCGCGATGGGCATACCCGCTTTCTCCGTGAAACGGCGTAATTGGTCCAAGCCGATCCCGCTCATGTCGCGGCTAGCGCCCAGCGTGAGAGCCAGCTTGTCGCCGGGGATGTACGGCAGCGTCGAGACGAAGTCGTAAGCCGGAGATAGCGCGGGCGCGCGTGTGTCCGGATAGAGAAGCGACCAATTCTTCAAATGCATGTCGGCATTGCCGATGACTACCGAGAAGGTCAGCCGCCTGACGAACTCGTAAGTTCCGTGCTCTCCCGTTTCCGCCCAAAGCACGCGCGCGATGTTTGCGTAGCTGACCGCCTTGTATTTGTCTTCAGGAAACTGCCCAAAGACCTGGGCGAAATCCTCCATGTGCACGCGACCGCCGCCGGGCGTACGGTCGAATCGTTCCACGGCCAGCGCCTTGCCCTTGATGGACTCGCGCAAGAACGGAAGCCCTTGGATTTCGGCGACCGGAACCAGTTGAATGCGCGGCACATTGATCCCGATTGCGCGTGCGAGTTCGAGCATGACGAACTCGTTCTCGGATACGGCGTCGAAACTTTGGGAAGGCAACTTCACGATCCACGACCCACCGATGCCTTCGGCCGGTATCGTCAATCGGCCGCGCGCCTCCATGATGGCCGAGAACTTCAGCTGAACGCCGGCTAACGAAAATCGTAAAGCGCGGGTGGTGCGCCGCCGCTCCTTCCGCTTCGTGCCTACCCCCATCTCGGGGTGATCTTCACCATCGCCACCCTGATCTAGCGGCGCCGCCACGACCGCGCCCGGAAGATCGGCGCCCAGCGCGGCCAGCAGAAAGAACTCGCGTTGGGGATGGACGCCCGCCTCTTCGGCCAGATAGGCGCGCAGGTGTCCTTCGGGCAGCAGATTGGCGAAAAAGGCTGGAACGCGCTGCCGGATGTGTTGCGGCGCCGTCACCAAGCCGCCCGAGCGTCCCTTGAAAGACAAGCTTAGCGTTGGGCGCAGCGGATCGTCGATGTAGTCTTGTTCGAAAGAAAAGATTTGCCGGTCGCCCGCTAGGCGCGTGATCGTGCCGATCCGGCGGCCATGCAAATCAATGCCCAAGTTCGTGAGGGTTTTTGTGTCCACCTTCACTACCTACGCCCTTTGGTCCTTCCGGACTTGGCGGCGGGATTCGGGGCAATGTCGCCGTCGTCCGCATCGGGTTCGTAGAGCGGCGCATCTTCCACGCTCCAGGACCCGTGATCGCGCTCGCGGACTAGAGATTCGACGATGGGAACCAATTCGCGTGGAACGAGGACCAGATCGTAATCGAGAACCCGGACGAGCTCAAGCAACGTGTCATATCGAGGCACGATGCGCCCGCTTTCGATGCCCGAAATATGCGCCTGCGGCAGACCGACAAGCTTGCCCAATTGCGCTTGGCTTAGGGTTTTCCGCCGGCGAGCGGAAACAAGAGCCTGCCTGAACGGAAAGGCGAGGGTTCTGGATCGCAATCCCATAGTGTTTTCTATATCAAGCTTCGCTGAATATATGTTATCGCATATCAAAATGGTATTGCTGAACGTGTGCAGCGCGCATTTCCGCCTGGCCCACCTATACTAAAACTGCCTTGGACACCCTTTCCCCGGCGGAACGCTCGAAGCGCATGTCCCTCGTGCGCGGCGCTCACACGCGCCCCGAGATGCTCGTTCGCCGCTTAGTCCATGGCCTCGGATACCGCTACCGCCTCCACGTCGCGACTCTGCCCGGCAAACCCGATCTAGTCTTCCCAAGCAAGAAGAAGGTGATTTTCGTGCACGGTTGCTTCTGGCACCGGCACAAGAAATCGTGCCCTTTGACCCGCATGCCCAAATCCCGCCTGGAGTTTTGGAGCGCGAAGTTAGGCCAGAATAGGGAGAGAGACCGCAAGCATCGCAGGCTCCTCCGCGCGCAAGGCTGGGCCGTCCTGACGCTCTGGGAATGCGAGTTGAAAGACTCCACCAAGCTTGCCGATAAGATCGTGGGATTCCTCGAACAATGAGAACAATCGAATGACATCCGTTGAACTCTTCGCCGGCGCCGGTGGCTTGGCGATGGGGGTTTCCTTTGCCGGCTTCCATCACGAGGCCGTGGTCGAACTCGATCACGACGCCTGCGAAACGATCCGCGCTAACCAGATGGCCTCCCGCGAGCCGGTGCGTGAATGGAGGCTTTGCGAGGCCGATGTTAAGAGCTTTGATTACTCCGGGATTCGTCCCGACATTGATCTGCTGGCCGCCGGCGTGCCGTGCCAGCCCTGGAGTATTGGCGGCAAACACCGCGGTTTTGAAGACTCCCGCAATCTCTTCCCCGATACGCTGCGCGCCGTCCTCGCGCTACAGCCTCGCGCGATTCTCATCGAAAATGTGAAAGGCCTGACGCGGCCTTCCTTCGCGAATTACTTCACCTACATCCAATGGATGCTCCGCTTTCCGGAAGTGAAGCGGAAGCCGCAAGAAACTTGGTTCGAACACCGTACACGCTTGGAACGCTACGTCGCCTCCGATGGCAAAGGCTATTCGGGCCTGCGCTACAACGTCCTTCCGAAACTCGTCAATGCCGCGAACTACGGCGTGCCTCAAAAGCGCGAGCGTGTTTTCCTGGTGGCATTCCGCGACGATCTTGGCATCCAGTGGTCTTTCCCCGAGGAGACGCACTCGCAGGACGCCCTACTCGCTTCGCAATGGGTGACGGGCGTGTACTGGGATCATCACGCGGTGCCACGAAAACAGAGGCCCGCAAGGCCCGCATCGCTGCCTGCCGGGATTGAAGAAAATTCGCTGTTTGCTTCGAAGCCGTGGATCACCGTCCGCGACGCCATTCGGCACTTGCCGGACCCGCGCTCGCGAGAGGCTCTGTCGATCCCCAATCACGTCTTTCAACCTGGAGCGAAAGCTTATGTCGGGCACACGGGTTCGCCGTTGGACGAGCCCGCGAAAACTCTGAAGGCGGGCGACCATGGCGTGCCTGGCGGGGAGAATATGATCGCTTTTCCCGATGGCGCGGTGCGTTATTTCACCGTTCGCGAAGCCGCCACGATTCAAACGTTTCCGCGCGACTTCGTCTTTGCAGGTTCCTGGTCAGAGAATATGCGGCAATTGGGCAATGCCGTCCCCGTGGAGTTGGGCCGCGTGATTGCGGCGGCGATTCGAGCCAAGCTGGCGGATCTTTCTCGAAAGCGATCCGCGTCGTGAGAGTTGAGCCGGTCTTCAACCCGCTCGACAAGCGAAATCTAGGTAGCAGCGTCGCCGATGCGCTGATCTCACGGGATCGTTCGCCCTTGCCGCCCGCCGGGCGATTCATCGCCGCCGGAGTCTACGCGATTTACTACGAAGGCGAGTTCCCACTCTACCGGGGTCTCGCGCTATGCAATCGCGACGCCACTGCCAAGGACGTGCCGATCTATGTCGGCAAGGCGATTCCGAAGGGCGGCCGCAAAGGCGGCTTAGGAACCGAAGTTGGTACGGGCACGGTGCTCTATGACCGCTTGAAGGATCATGCGGATTCGATACAGGCCGCCGGGAATCTGGAAGTCCGCGACTTCTACTGCCGTCACCTCGCCGTGGACGACATATGGATCCCGCTCGGCGAGAACCTGTTGATTGAAAGCTTCTCGCCGCTTTGAAATTGCGTCGTCGATGGCTTCGGCAACCACGACCCAGGGAAGGGCAGGCATCAAGGCAAGGTGCCTTCTTGGGACGTTCTTCACCCTGGCCGCGGATGGGCGAAGCGCTTGCAACCCGGCAAGCAACTGCAATCGATCGAGACGGAAGTCGCCAATTTTCTCGCGGACCGGCTCGGCGCGGGGGCTTAACCCCGCCGCAACCTACCCCTTCACCCCTTCCGCACCACCAAAGAATCCTTCAATCCCAATTGCTGATAAATCTGCCGCGTCGCGTCCGAACGGTTCAGCGTATAAAAGTGAATCCCCTTCACGCCCTTATCCAACAGATCCCTGCATTGCTCCGTCGCCCAATGAATGCCCACGTTCTTCACCGCCTCGGCATCGTCCTGGCAACGCGCCAGCGCCCGTTGCAACTTCGCCGGGAAGCGCGCGCCCAAAGCGAGTTGCGCCATGCGCTTCATCCCCCCGATACTCGTCACCGGCATCACGCCCGCGATCACCGGCGCCTTAATCCCCGCTAGTTCGCAGCGCTCGCGGAAATCCCAAAAGTCGCGATTATCGAAAAACAACTGCGTGCAAATATAGTCCGCGCCCGCGTCGATCTTCCGCTTCAAGTAATCCATCTCTTCCAAGCGGTTCGGCGTCCCCGGATGTCCCTCGGGAAAGCCTGCCACGCCGACGCCAAAGCCCTTCTCGCGAACGAAGCCCACCAAACCCGACGCATGCTGAAAGGCATCCCGCGCGCGGTCGTAGTTTGGCATGTCGCGCGGTGGATCCCCGCCCAGCGCCAGAATATTCGAAACCCCCGCCGCCGCGTAGCGCGCCAGTATGTCGGCGATCTCGTCTTCTTGATGGCACACACAGGTCAAATGCGGAATCGGCTCTAAGCTCGTCGTCGTCTTGATCCGCAGGACAAGATCATGTGTCAACTGCCGCGTCGAGCCCCCCGCGCCATAAGTCACCGACACGAAGGACGGCTGCAACTCTTCAAGCTTTGCGATCGTCTCGAACAGAGCATTCGAATCCGCCGCCGTCTTCGGAGGGAAAAACTCGAAGGATATTGTGGTCGCGTCCTGGGCGAAGATTTCTCGAATATGCATAATGCGGCTCTCTTCAGTCTATCGGCTCCCGCCACACTCAATCGCGCGTTACACTGCTTATCTCCGCACAATTTTAGTGATTACCGACCTCATCGAAGTACAGCAAGAAAATCCCGAGCAAGCCGTCATCCGCAAGGCTGCGGAATGTATCCAGCGCGGTGGCGTCGTCGCCGTTCCCACCGATTCTCTTTATCTCCTCGTCGCCGACCCCTTTAGCCTGGCCGCCGCCAGCCGCGTCTTTCATGCCAAGGGCCGCGAATCCTCGCGCAGCCTGCCGATCCTGGTCAACCACCCGCTGATGGTCGAGGACCTGACGCCCGAGATCACGCTGCGCTTCAGCCTGCTCATGCGCCACTTCTGGCCGGGCCCACTCACGGTGATCGTCCCCGCCTCCGCGAAGATCCCCCTGAAGGTTACCGGCAACACCGGCCGTCTCGCGCTGCGTTATCTCAAGAGCCCCGTCGCCAACGCGCTCATCGAATTTCTCGGCCAGCCGCTGATCGCCACCAGCGCCAACGTCTCCGGCGCGCCCACTTGCCGCTCCGGTATTGAAGTCTTCGGCACCATGGATGGCCGCGTCGATCTGGTTCTTGACGGCGGCGCTTGTCTCGGCGAAGGCGCCACCACCATCGACATCACCGAACCCTACTGGCGCTTGATCCGCGAAGGCGCCATCCCGGAACGCGACATCGCGGAAGTCTTGAAAGGCAACTAACGCTCATGCAGTACACCCGCCTCGGCTCCACCGGCATGAAAGTCTCCCGTCTCTGCCTCGGCATGATGACCTATGGCTCAAAGCAATGGCGCGCGTGGGTGCTGGAGGAAGCCGAATCGCTCCCCCTTATTCAAAAGGCCTGGGACCTCGGCATCAACTTCTTCGACACCGCGGATATGTACTCGCTCGGCGCGAGCGAAACGATCACCGGCAAGGCGATCAAGTCCATCGGCATGCGCCGCGAGGACGTCGTCGTCGCGACCAAGCTCTTCAACCCCATGAGCGATGCGCTCAACGCCCGCGGCCTCTCGCGCAAACATCTGCGCCACTCCGTCGACGAGAGTCTCCAACGCCTCGGTCTCGATTACATCGATCTCTACCAGATCCACCGCTTCGACTACGAAACGCCCATGGACGAGATAATGGAAGGCTTGAACGACGTCGTACGCGCCGGTAAAGTCCTCTACATCGGCGCCTCCTCGATGTTCGCTTGGCAACTCGCCGAGCTCCAACATCACGCGGCGCTTTCCGGCGGCGCGAAGTTCGTTTCCATGCAGAATCACTACAACCTCGCCTACCGCGAAGAGGAACGCGAGATGATTCCCTACTGCCGCCGCCACGGTCTCGGCCTCTTGCCCTGGAGCCCTCTCGCCCGCGGCCTCATGACCGGTAGCATCACACGCAACCAACGCCACACCTTGCGCGCGCAAACCGACGACTACGCGCAAAAGCTCTACACGCGCGAATCGGATTTTGTCATCGCGGATCAAGTCGCGGCCATCGCCGCGGCGAGAGGCGTTTCCCGCGCCACCGTCGCGTTGGCCTGGCTTCTCTCCAAGCCCTACGTCACCGCGCCCATCATCGGCGCGAGCAAGCCCCAACACCTCGATGACGCCGTCGCCGCGCTGCAATTCCAGCTATCCCCGGAAGAGATCCAAAGCCTTGAGGCCCCTTACGAGCCACACCCCGTGCTCGGGCACAGTTAGGCGGGCATGCCCAGAGCGCTGCAGCTACTCTTCGCGTTCGTCTTCTTGGAGGCGATTGGCCTCCCTCTGCCCGCCGCTCCCGCCCTGATGGCCGCCGGCGCCACCGCCGCCATGGGGCGCTTTCCGTTCGCTTTCGCTTGGAGCGTCGCCTTCGCCGCGCTATTCCTGGGCGACATCCTGCTCTTCGCTATTGGCCGCCGCACCGGCTGGTGGTTTTTGAGCCTGCTCTGCCGCCTTTCGGCAAACCCGGAGAACTGCATCTTCTCCAACGCCGCCCGCTTCCACCGCCATGGCCGCAAGGCGCTTCTTTTCGCGAAGTTTTTCCCAGGCGTGAACACCATGGCCGCGCCGCTGGCGGGCAGCATGAACATGCCGCTCCACCTCTTCTTGCGGTGGGACATCGGTGGCGCGCTGCTTTACTCGGGTTTCTATCTCGGCCTTGGCTACCTCGCCAGCCCCATCATCACCCGCATCATTTCGCACTACGAGAACGCCGGCCGCCTCCTCTCCTGGACCCTCTTCGCCTTTGTCCTTGGCTATGCCGCCTTCCGCCTCGTGATGAATTGGGGCGTCCGTTCGATCCCCGTTACCGCCGTTCCTCCCGCCGAACTCGCCGCGCGCCTAGAATCGGGCGACGACTTGCTGATCGTCGACGTCCGCAGCCACGGCTACTACGACGAGAAAGCCCAACGCATCAGCGGCGCCATCCGCCTGGAGCCGAACTCCCTACCCGCCTCGCTCGCCGAACTTCCCCGCGACAAGGACATCTACGTCTACTGCACCTGCCAGGCGGACGCCACCAGCCGCCGCGTCGGCCAACTCCTCGAGCGCGCCGGCTTTCGCGCGAAGGTGCTCTCCGGCGGTCTTTCGGCCTGGAAGCGTGACGGCCATCCTCTGGAACCCGTGCCTTCGAGCGACATCATCAAACTTCCTAGCTTTCGATAGGCCCGCGCCGGCTTTAGGCTGACTCATCACCGCAACCCGGCGCCTCGGCAGGCGCCCCCTACTTATCCGTTCGCGGTTTTGTCCAAGCGATACGGAGAGCTTGCGATCACGCATCTTCATCGCCATGACTCGGCGGGAACTGCCTCGGTTGCGCCGGACGGTTCACAGCCGCGGCTCGGAGGGCTTGGCAACTAAAGAGGATCCCCTTTTCGTGGAATCCACGCTGCCTCTGGGAGCCTTTGGGCGCCTGGTTCGGCGTGATCACTTGACCTGGCACCCAAAATAAGGCCGGGTGTCAGTGCAGGCAATCGCCGCTTGGACTTGCCTCGTCAAAGGTGCGGATCTCGCCCCGCTATTGCGACATCGTCACCAGCGTGTGCACCGCTTCGATGCAGTTGGCGATCGCGCTTGCATTGGAGGAATTCTCTCCGCGCCCAGTTTGGGCCCCCGCCACCGCGACCGTTCCGGCGTGGACATTCAAGCCCTCGTTCCGTCATCTTCTCGTGGACCAAACTTTCTGCGTTGCGGCCCCGCGCCGTGCTTGGATTTCGTGTCCGCTGGAGTAGCCCGCGACTCAGATTTGGGGTTGGTCGTCCCCTAATGGCGAAACTTCTGCAATAACGGAAAACGTCTCGCCAGCGGCCCGGCGAACGCATCGAGAGCCAACGAAAGTTCCTCGATGCGCAACACCCGGGCGCTGGCGAGAAACGTTATTACGCCTAAAGGAATCGCTACCAGCAGTTGCAGTAAGTAAGGCCACCCCGCTACAAACCGCACGGCCACCCAAACCACTCCGCCCATCGCCACGCTCGCCAATCCCACCCGCCACAAGCTATTCCACAACGACCATCCGTAAAGCCCCTCCACCTTACTCCGGATCAGCAAAAACAATGCCACCGCGCTAAACAACGCAATCCCCGAAGTCGATAGCGCCAAGCCCGCGTGCCCCAGTCCCAACGTGCGCACCATCAACACCGCGAGGCCATAGTTCACAACAACGCTAGCCAACGACACCATCATCGGCGTCCGCGAATCCTTCAGCGCATAAAACGCCGGCGTCAACACCTTGATCGCCGCATAGCCCGCGAGCCCAATGCAGAAGCAAGACAACGCATAAGCCGTCTGCTCCGTATCGTAAGCCTGAAACATCCTGCCCTCATAAACCGCCCCAATCATCGGCTTGCTCACCAGCACCAGCCCCACCGAACTCGGCACCGTCAACAAAAACACCAAGCCCAACGAACGCGAAAGCGTCCGCCGGAACTCATCGAAATTCCCCGCGCTCGCGCTCCGCGAAATCGCCGGCAGCGTCGCGCTCGCGATCGCGACACCAAACAACCCCAACGGCAAATGCATAAAGCGAAACGCATACCCAATCCAACTCACGGGCCCATCGGCCTGCCGTATCGGATCGACAATCGACGACGCCACGCTCGAATTCACCAGCACGTTGATCTGCGTCGCCGCGCTCCCCAGAATCGCCGGACCCATCAAACGCAAAATCTGCCGCAGCCCCGGATCGCTGAAGTCGATCACCGGCCGGAAGCGAAATCCCGCCTTCACCAGCGCCGGAACTTGAAAGCCCAACTGCAACGCCCCGCCCACGATCACGCCCCAAGCCATGCCTTCGATCGACGAAAGCCCCAACTGGTCACCAAACCCCACGCCCAGCAGCAACCCAAACACCACGCTCCCGATATTGAAGAACGTGCTCGAAAGCGCCGGCACCGCGAACTGCTTCAACGCATTCAAAATCCCCATCGCCTGCGCCGCCAGCGCCACCAGCAACAGAAACGGAAACATGATGCTCGTCAAATGCGCCGCCAGCTCCGCCTTGCCGGGCGTTTGATTGAATCCCGACGCCGCCAGTGACACCAGCCAAGGGCTAAACACCGCCCCCGCCAAACACATGACGCCTACAAACAAAATTAACGCCGTCGCGACAAGATTGGCCAGGCGCGCCGCTTCCTCCCGGCTCTTGTTCTGCAAGTAGTCCGTGAACACCGGCACGAACGCGCTCGACAAAGCCCCCTCGGCGAACAAGTCCCGCGTCAAATTCGGAATCTGAAAGCCAATGCGAAACGCGTCATACGGCATCGACGCGCCGAACAAGCGGCTCATCACCATCTCCCGCACCAAGCCGGTCACTCTCGAAAGAGCCACCGCGAAACTCATGATGCCCGCCGAGCGGACTACGCCCTTACTGACCGCCGCCGCCGACTCGGCTGCACTATTGGGCGCTGCGCTCAGGACGTCTCTCCGTACTTCTCAAGAAAGTGCGCCACCGTCTTAATCCCCAGATAATAATTCGCCAGACAATACTTTTCATTCGGCGAATGCAGCCCATCGTCCGGCAGCCCGAAGCCCATCAAGATCGTCGGGATGCCAAGGTGCGTATGAAACTCGCCCACGATCGGAATCGATCCGCCCGAACGAATGAACACCGTCTCCTTGCCCATCATCTCCGTGAACGCCTCGGCGGCTTTATCGATCGCCGGATGATTCGGGTCCACCACCAGGCCCGGGGAATGCGACAACACCTTCACGGAAGCGCGAATGCCCGCCGGCGCATTCTTCGCCACAAAATCCTTCACCAGCGCCACAATCTTCTCGGGCTCTTGATTCGGCACCAAGCGCAACGACACCTTCGCCGTGGCCGTCGCCGGAATCACCGTCTTCGCCCCCGCCCCCGTAAACCCGCCCGCGATACCGTGCACCTCAAGCGTCGGCCGCGACCACACGCGTTCCAAGATCGTCCGCTCCGGCTCGCCCGTCAATCGCGTCGAACCCACCTCGCCCGCCAAAAACTCCTTCTCATCGAAAGGCAAGCGCGCCCACGATTCCTTCTCCGCCGCCGCCGGTTCCGCCACATCGTCGTAAATCCCCGGAATCAGCAAACGCCCCTCGGCGTCCTTGGTTTTTGCCAACAACTCCACCAACCCAAAAACCGCGTTCGGCGCCGCGCCGCCATACAAGCCGGAATGCAAATCCCGCGCCGGACCCTGCGCCTCAATCTCCATGTACACGAGCCCACGCAACCCCACGCACAACGTCGGCAAGCCCGGCGCATACAACGCCGTATCTGACACAAGCGCCACATCCGCGCGCAGCTTCTCCTGATTCTTCGGCACGAACGCGGAAATCGACTTCCCGCCAATCTCCTCCTCGCCCTCGATCAAGAACTTCACGTTCACCGGCAACTTCCCATGCACCGCCATCAACGCCTCAATGGCCTTGACGTGCATGTAGAACTGCCCCTTATCGTCCACCGCCCCACGCGCATAAATATTGCCATCGCGCAACGTCGGTTCAAACGGCGGCGTCACCCACAATTCCAAAGGATCCGGCGGTTGAACGTCATAGTGCCCGTAACAAAGCACCGTCGGCTTTCCCGCGGCATGCAACCAATCGCCGTAGATCAGCGGATGCCCATCGGTCGGAATGATCTCGACGTTCTCGAGCCCCGCCGCGCGCATCTTCGCCGCGGTAAATTCCGCCGCCCGCGCGACATCCCCCTTATGCTCCGGCAGCGTCGAAACGCTCGGAATACGAATCAATTCGAAAAGCTCATCGAGCAAGCGGGACTCGGCTTGGTCCACCCAAGCGTTGATCGGTGCGGACATGACGGGAATACATCAGTTTAACGTCTGCGCCGCGCCGGTCTTCGTTAAGGAACGCGTCGTTAAGGAACGCGCACCACGACGACGCCGCGCTGCCGCCGATCCTCGCCATACCCAACCGCTTCGACGCTGTTCGTTTTGCCATTCAAACGAATCGGAACAGGAGCCTGTTGTTGTCCCTGCACCGGCGGCAACGGCCCCACCCAAAGCACCCCCTCCGGATTCGGCACGATCTCCAAGTCCCCGTTCACCAAGTCGTAAATCAAAATCCGCGCCCCCGCGTTCCCCGCCAATACCCCGCGCGCGATCAACTTCCGCAAGCCCTGTGCCACGCCCACGAAATTCACGGCCGCGAATCCCTCCGGCGTCGGCAACAACTTCGCCTCCGCCCGTTCCAAGTCGAACACCACCAGCCCAGCGTCCCCTGCCGCGCGATTATTCGCCGCCGCCACGATCAAGTTCATCGCCGGAATCGCGTTGTTGCCGGAAAAGTTATTCACCCCCGCCGGCAAGTCGAAACGAAACGCCGTCTCGTTCACCCCATCGAACGCATACAAAGTGTCCGCCGTATTCCGCCGCGCCGGATCCGTATTGTTCCCCACCAGAAAATCGTTCATCTCCAAGGCCCCGCCCGTCACATTCACCCCGCCCGTCACATTCAACTGCCCCGCGCCCGGCAACGCCACCGCGTTGAACTCTCGCGACGCCAAATCGAAAATCGCGTACCCATCCGCCGGGCAAGGATTCTTGAACGCTCTGTCTTCCACGCGCGAGGCGAGCAACGCGATCCGCCGCGCCAACTCCAAGTTGTAAACCGGAATCTGCGCCACGCAAGCCGTAAACGTCCACCCCTCCGGCAACGGAATCGCCCGCGCCTCGCCCTCCGCCGGGAAGTACACAAAACCGTGCTTGCCCTCCGGCCCCAACGCCGCCACATAGTAACTCCTCGTCCCACCCTCAAAATACACCGGCGTCGGCTGCCGCAATTGCAACTGCGGCATCCCCGGATTGGGGTTCACAGGCGGCGCGGCCGGTGCGGGCGCAGTCAATGGCAGCCACCCCGCCGGAAACTCCCGCTGCGTCTGCACCTCCAACTGTGCATTCAGCAACGCCACGCGAGACTTTTTCGGGTTATCGAGCGCATCGCCAACCGTCACCACAATCTGGTTGTTAAACACCGCGGGCATGCTCAACACTTCCGTTAACCCATCGCCCAAATCCAAATCGTTCAAGCGCCCCAAAATATTCTGCCCGCCACCCGGATTCAAAACCGGATTCCCCGCCAACTCTCTTTCTGTCACCGCCCCCGTCTCGCTATCGATCTCGTAACTCTTCCCCTGCAAGTTCGCCACGAACTCCCCATTCGGGCTCCCCGTCAAATTCTGCACTACCTCCGGCAACGCCACCTCGATCGCCGCACTCGCCGGCCGCCAAATCCGCATCTTGTCCCGTGCCCCCTCGAGCGCCGCCACGCTCGTTCCATTCGCCGCCTCGACAAACGGCGACAACGCCTGCGCCTGCGCGATCGTCGGGCAGCCATCAATCGCCGTGGCTTGCCCCGCCACCGCGTCGATCCAGAAGCTCGGATAACAACCCGCCTGTGTCCGTTGCGCGCTAGCCGTCAGATACCGCCCGTTCACGTCCGTCGAGCGCAAACTCCGCAACGCCGGCGCGCCCTCGGGCAATGGCACGAACAACACCTCTGCCTTCGCGTTCCGGCGCCCCGATGGCAACGCCACCGAGTTAGTGTTGTTCACCGCCACCAACACCGGCGTATTCGCCCCCAACGCCGACGCCGCGATCTCAATCGCAAATACCCCCGGCTGATCCTCCAATCCCTTCACACTCGCCTCCATCGCGCTCCCATCCACAAAAACCTTCACCGTCTGCCGCGGATTCAAATCCTCATCCACCGCCCCCAACCCGGACGCGAACAAACGCAACTTCCCCTCGACGATCTCCTGCGCCGGCGGCCCAAACCCCTCGCCATTCTCCGTCCGCAAACTGGGCGCCAAATTCCCCACCTGCACCCGCGCCACCCGCGAACTCGCCTCCCCCTTCCGCACGGTCACACTCGCCAAGCCATTCTGAAACTCCGGCGGCAACTGTGCGACTATCTCCGTCGCCGTCGCCGAAAGCACCCGCGCCCCGCCGTTATTCACCAATACCGTCACCGGCGCCGCCAAGTTCAACCCGCGTATCGAAATCAACCCGCCCGATCCCACCATGGACGGCGCGGGCGTTCGCGAATAAGCGTTCACCACTCCGCGCGGCTGCACTACTGGACTAGTCGGAACTTGACCCGAAATCACAACGGCCACCAAGCCGGTCCACAATCGCATAGCGATCTATAACCCGTCCGCTATCCTAATGTTTCTCCACCCATGGACGCAATTCGCTTCACCTGCCAAAAAGGCTGCACCAAGTGCTGCGAGGTGAAGGGCTATGTCTACCTCACGGAACAAGACGTCGCGAACGCCGCCCAATACCTCGGCCTCCCCCAAACCGGCTTCGAATCCAAGTTCATCTACCGCACCAAACACATGCGCCGCATTAGAAAACCTCGCGGTGCCCAGCAATGTCCCTTCCTAGACTCGAGCGGTTGCACCATCCACCCCGTCAAGCCCGTCCAATGCCGCCTCTTCCCCTACTGGCCCGAACTCGTCGAAGACCGTAAAGCTTGGGCGCGTACCGGAAAGTGGTGCCCCGGTATCGGAGTGGGAAAACTGGTTCAAATTGGAACGGCCGTCGAGAAGGCCAACGAGATGCGCGTCCGCTATCCCGAAATCTACGAGGAATAGGCATTCTTGCCAGCAACCGCCAAAATATTGGCGTTTCGACAACGCTTCCCCACGCAAAACACCCGCCCGCCAAGTTTGGCATGACAAGTGCATCACACCCAGCCGTATGGTTGACCCTATTCAGCCCGGCCTCGCGCAATATCTGAACCTTCTCGCCTCCCGCCAGAAGCTCGTCGCCTCCAACATCGCCAACGCCGAAACCCCCGGCTACCACAGCAAGGACATCGACTTCCAGTTCGAGTTCCAGTCCCTGGCCGCCGCCTCAGGCCCCAAGGCCGAACCCAACGTCATCGAAACCCCTGGGCTCAAGGAACGCAACGACGGCAACAACGTCAGCATGGACCGCGAGATGCGCCTCTTGAGCGAGAACGCCCTCCGCTTCCAGTTCGTCACCCAGATGATGCGCAACCAAGTCGGCCAGTACCGCAAAGCCCTGCAATCCTCGCGTGGATAAACGAGAAGGATAGAACCCCATGAGTCTCTTCGAAACCCTCAGCGTCAGCGCCTCCGGCATGAGCGCCCAACGCGCCCGCACCGAACTGCTCGCGCAAAACATCGCGAACTCCGAAACCACGCGCACCCCCGAAGGCGGCCCCTACCGCCGCCAGGACATCGTCTTTGAAACCGCCCCCGTCCAACAACCTTTCGGCAGCGTCTTCGCTTCCGCCATGGAACACGGCAACCCCGGCGTCCGCGTCAGCGAAGTCCTCCTCGACACCAAGGACCCCATCATGCGCTACATGCCCGGCCACCCCGACGCCAACGACAAAGGCTACGTCGCCTTTCCCAACTTCAGCCCCATCGAGGAAATGGTCGACCTCCAGAACGCGAGCTCCAACTTCAACGCGAACATCACCGCCGCCAGCGCCGTGAAAGACATGATCTCCCGTTCGATCGATCTCTTAAGGAGCTAACGCAATGGACTTCGCAATCGGCAAAGCCCTAGAACACGTCAAGATGCTGGAGCCGCTCGGAGCCACATCACAGAACAACGCCGCCGGAGGCCTCCAATTCGGCGCCGAATTCTCCCGCGCCCTGAACGAAGTGAAGTCCTCGCAAGTCGAAGCCCACTCGCAAATGCAAGCCTTCCTCAACGGCGAACAATCGGACCTCCACCAAGTCGCCCTTTCCGCCCAAAAGGCCGAACTGCAATTCGAAACCATGCTCGAATTCCGCAACAAGTTCCTCCAGGCCTACCAAGAAATGATGCGCATGTAGCGCGCTCAAAATGGACTCTCTCCGCGAAATCTGGGAACGCCTCACTCTCCGGCAACGCATCCTCATCGGGGTTGCGCTCCTCGCCGTGATGGGCGGCCTCTACGCCTTCACCCGCTACCAGAAAGAGAAGGACTACAAGCCTCTCTTCACTCACCTCGCTCCCGAGGACGCGGGCACGCTCACCGCGAAGTTGAAGGAAAAGGCCGTAGACTACCGTCTCTCCGAAGACAGCTCCACCGTACTCGTCCCCAGCGCCCGTCTCGCCGAACTGCGCCTCGAACTTGCCGCCGAAGGCCTCCCCCGCAGCGGTCGCATCGGCTTCGAACTATTCGACAAAACGAACTTCGGCCTCACCGAATTCGCCGAACAAATCAATTACCAGCGCGCCCTCGAAGGCGAACTCGAACGCACCATCGCGAGCCTCCGCGAAGTCGAGCACTCCCGCGTCCACCTCACCCTCGCCAAGAAAAGCGTCTTCGCCGCAGAACGCAAACCCGCCAAGGCCAGCGTCGTCCTGAAACTCCGCGACGGCGCCCGCCTTACCCCCGCCTCCGTCCAAGCCATCACCTTCATGCTCTCGAGCGCCGTGGAAGAACTCGCCCCCGAGCACATCAGCGTCATCGATCAGAACGGCTCGCTCTTAAGCCGCCCGCGCAAGAGCCTTACTTCTGACGAAGAAGTCCCCGAGCTCTTGATGGACTACCGCCAGAAGCTCGAAAAAGACCTCCTTCTCAAAGTTCACGAAACCCTCACGCCCTTGCTCGGCGAGGAACGCTACCGCGCTGGCATCACCGTCGATGTCGACATGACATCCGGCGAATCCAGCGAAGAAACCTTCGACCCCGAAAAAGCGGTCGTCCTCTCCGAACAGAAAACCGAAGACTTCAGTGGTTCCCCAGTCTCCGGCGGCGTCCCCGGCACCGCCTCCAACCTGCCGCGCCCGGTATCTCGTCCCGCCGGGAGCGGCGCCACCACCCAACGCAAAACCGAAAGCACCAACTACCAAGCCAGCCGCGTCATCCGCCGCATGAAGCTGCCCCAAGGCACACTGAAGCGCGTCAGCCTCTCCGTTTTGCTAGACCAGCCCGTCCGTTGGGAAGGCGTCGGCGCCAAAGCCAAACGCGTCTTCGATACCCCCAGTCCCGAAAAAATCAAGACGATCAAAGATGTTCTCAGCGCCGCGATTGGTCTCGTGCCGGACCGTGGCGATGTCGTCATCATTGAGTCCCTCGCCTTCGACGCTACGCTCCGCACCGAGCCCCCCGCCGCGCCGCTTCCACCCGTCGCGCCAAAGCCCATCATCGAGATCCCCGCGCAATTCCAGGTCTATCTTCCCGCGCCCCTCAAGGATCCCAACATCCTCCTCGCTGCCTTGATAGGCGCGGGCCTCGTAGTCCTCTTCCTCGGCCTTGCCGTCTTCTGGTTCCTGCGCCGCAAGAACAAAAAGAAAGTCTCCGCCTCCAAGTCCCACGACGAACTCACTGGCCCCGACGGCCAAGCCCTACCCGCCCCCGAACCCGGCGACACCCGCAGCTTCGAAGAGCGCCTCGCCGAACAGCAAGACCTCCAACGCCGCCTCGAACAAACCGAACTCGAAAAACTCAAGCTCCCCCACGTCACCACCCAAAAAGGCAAAATCCTCGCCCAGCACATCACCGACGAAGCCAAGAAAGACCCCATGATGATCGCCCACATCCTCCGCACTTGGCTCCACGAGGACATTTAAGCGATGCCCGAACTAAATCTCCCCGAGAAAACCCCCGCCCGGCCCCAAGACATCGCGCCGGAAGACCCCACCGTCAAGGTCAACCTCCCGGGCGCCAAGAAAGCCGCCATCCTACTCATCATCTTGGGCGAAGAACTCACCAGCAACGTCCTCCGCGAAATGGACGAGGCCGAAGTCCACCGCATCGGCCAGGAACTCGCCCGCGCCCAGGCCGTCCCCGCCAACATCGCCGAGGGCGTTCTCGAAGAGTTCTACCAGATGTCCCTCGCGCAGCAGTATGTGCTGAAGGGCGGCGTCGACTACGCCAAAAAAGTCCTGATGAACGCCTTCGGCCCTGAGGAAGCAAAGAAGATCCTCGACCGCCTTTTGAAACAACTCGGCGGCGAGAATCTAAGCTTCGACGCTCTCCAAAAAGCAGATCCCACCCAACTCGCCAAGTTCATCCACAACGAACACCCGCAAACCATCGCGCTCATCCTTTCGCACTTGAATCCCTCGCAAGCCGCCGGCCTCCTCTACGCCCTCCCCGGCGAGATCCGCGCCGACGTCGCCCTCCGCATGGCGAACCTCGAACAAATCTCCCCAGAGATCATCGGCAAGATCGCCACCATCATCGGCCTCAAGCTCAAGGAGATCGGCGACTTCAGCCGCGAAAGCACCGGCGGCGTCCAAGCCGTTGCCGAAATGTTCAACCGCCTCGATTCCGGCACCAGCAAGGAAATCCTCGAGAATCTCGAAGGCATGAATGGCCAGATGGCCCAAACCATCCGCCAGATGATGTTCGTCTTCGAAGACATGCTCATGGTCGACGAGCAAGGCATCAAGGAACTCCTCGCTCGCATTGACCGCAAGCTCCTCACCGTCGCGCTCAAGGGCACCAGCGAAAAACTGCGAGATCACTTCCTCACGTCCATGTCCCAACGCGGCGCGGAAATGCTCAAGGAAGACATGGACGCCCTCGGCCCCGTCAAGATTCGCGAAGTCGAATCCTCGCAGCAGCAGATCATCACCGTCCTCCGCCAGCTCGAAAACGAAGGCGTCATCAATCTGAAGGGCACCGTTGGGGAGCAGTATGTCAACTAGCGAAGGGCGTATCCGGGATGGCCGCACGGAGAACCGCACCCCCGCGCCCGCCGGCCGCATCTCGCGCATCCTCGCCTACGGCGAAGCGCAAGACATCGGCATGGCCCCCTGGCTCCTCGAAGAAGTCGACGACGGCGCCCCTGCTTCGCTCGCGACGCTCTTCGCCGCGCAACAGCCCACTCAAGCGCCGGATACCCGCGAAATCGAACAACGCTTCGCCCAAACCGAGCAACGCCTCCGCCAGGAAGCCCATGAGGCCGCCGATCGCGCCCGCCGCGAAGCCGAATCCCGCTTCGCCTCCCAGCTCGAAAACGAAGTCGAACCCTGGCTCCGCCGCATGGCCGCCTCGATCGAAGACATCGCCACCGTCCGCCACAAGTACATCGCCGAAAGCGAGGAGAAAGTCGTCCGCCTCGCCATCGCCATCGCACGCCGCATCCTCCACCGCGAAATGCAAGTCGATCCCCTCGCGCTCCAAGGCCTTCTCCATGCCGCCCTCGAACAAAGCGAACTCCGCGAAGTCCAAAAGATCCTCCTGAACCCCCAAGACCTCGAAGCCTTGAAACCCCACCTCGCCAGACTCAACCTCCCACCCCGCGTCGAGATCGCCGCCGAGCGCTCCCTCGAACGCGGCGCGCTCCTAGTCGAGAGCACCAGCGGTACCCTCGACGCGAGCATGGATTCCCAACTCGACGAAGTCGAGCGCGGCTTCATCGACATGCTCGGCCGCAAGTAGAAATCATGTCCGCCCCCTCTCTCCCTCTCGAAAAGTACTTAGACAAACTCCGAGTCTCGAACCTCCTCCTCCGCAAAGGCAAAGTAACGGACGTCTCCGGCGTCCTCGTCGAAAGCGCCGGTCCCGCTGCGGCCGTCGGCGACTTCTGCGAAATCCGCCTGCCGGCCAAACGAAACCTCCGCAGCCAAGTCATCGGCTTCCGCGAGAACCGCACACTCTTGATGCCGCTCGAAGAAACCGGCGGCCTCGCCCCCGGCTCTGAAGTCATCGCTCGCCCCGAGGCAGCCAAAATCGGCGTCGGTCCCGCTCTTCTCGGCCGCGTCCTCGACGGCTTCGGCCAACCCATGGACGGCGGCCCGCCCATTCCCGCCGAAGCCCACTACGACCTCTACTCTTCACCCCCCGGCCCTCTCGAACGCGAGAACATCACGGAACCCCTCGTCACCGGCATCCGCGCCATCGACAGCCTCCTCACCTGCGGCCTCGGCCAGCGCATCGGTCTCTTCGGCGGCTCCGGCGTCGGCAAGAGCACCCTCATGGGTTCCATGTGTAAACACCATTCCGCCGACGTCGCCGTCATCGCCTTGATCGGCGAACGCAATCGCGAAGTGAAATCCTTCCTCGAAGAAGAACTAGGCCCCGAAGGCCGCGAGCGCACCGTCATGATCGCCGCCACCAGTGACCGCCCGGCACCCCTCCGCCTCCGCGCCTGCTTCGTCGCCCTCGCCGTCGCCGAGTACTTCCGCGACCAGGGCAAGAACGTCCTCCTCGTCATCGATTCCGTCACCCGCCTCGCCATGGCCCAACGCGAAATCGGCCTCGCCGCCGGCGAGCCCCCCGGCCAAAAAGGCTACCCGCCCAGCGCCTTCCAACTCCTACCCAAAATCTTCGAACGCGCGGGCAAATTTCCCAAAGGCTCCATCACCGGCTTCTTCACCGTCCTCGTCGAAGGCGACGACTTTAACGAACCCGTTTGCGACACCGTCCGCGCCATCCTCGACGGCCACATTATCCTCTCCCGCCAACTTGGCGCCATGGGCCACTATCCTGCCATCAACATCCTCGACAGCGTCAGCCGCCTGCAGTCCAAACTAGCCCAGCCCGAACACAAAAAAGCCGCGCGCGATCTCCGCGAAGCCCTCGCCAGCTTCGAACGCGCCAGCGACCTCATCCAGTTGGGCGCCTACGTGCAAGGTAGTAATCCAATGCTCGACTCGGTCATCCAACACCGCGCGCAAATCGACGCCTTCCTCCGCCAGGACGCGCACGAAGTCGCTGGCTTCGCCGAGACCCTCGAGCGTTTACACAACTTAACGAAACTGCTACAAGTACCCGCCGCATCCAATTCAGCAGCGCTGCAGAAACGGTAGCGAATGAAGAAATTCGCTTTTCGTCTCGAACGCGTCTTGGACTTGCGCCGTCTGGAGGCCGACATGGAACAGAACAAACTCGCCGCTCTCGAAGCCGACATGGAGAAACTTCGCGACCGCCTCCGTTCCCTCGCTGACGCCTACCAGCATCAGGTGAGCGTGGTCAGCACGGACCCCCACGAGCGCACCCAGCTAAACGATTACCGCCTCCGCTTCGAATCCACCCACCGCCAAGTTGAAGCCGACCTCGCCCAGCGCCAACGCGCCGCCGAAATCCAACGCGCCCAATACATCGCCGCCCGCCAAAAAGTCGAAGTCCTCGAAAAAGTCAAGCGCAACCAAAAGGAAGACTGGGAGCGCCAACTCCAAAAAGAACTCGACGACATGGCCATGGACAGCTTCCTCGCCCGTTGGTCCCCTCCCGCCACCACTAAGCATCAATAGTCAGCAAACCGTCATCGGTCTATGATATGATCCAACTGAGGACTTAAGTTTTTCTAAGTCCCATCAGTCTTGAGCCGCTCAAACCTGGAGGAAGGAGTCCACGCGTGGACTACTTGAGCGGCCTCCGAACCCTGTAGATTCCATTACCACTCACCAGTTTTATAGATAGAGAATCGAGGTGTCTCTTGGCAGAAGAACGTCGTGTCCCTAAGCAACTCTTGCTCGCTAGCGACTTCGATCACACCCTAAGCTTCAACGACTCGGGCGTCGTCCTGAGCGAGTTGTTAGGCATCCATGGCTTCCGCGAGAAAATCGCGGAAGTCAGCCGCAAGAATTTCATCCAGCAGGGCGGGGAATTGAGTTATCTCCTCCTGCACGACCCCGAATACCGCCAGGTCCGCCGCGAACACTTGGTCGAGGTCGGCAAGCGCATCCGCTTGAAGCCGAACATCCATCTCCTGAGCCAGTTGCTAAACAGTCTCGACAACTTCCGCTGTGTCTTCAATGTCATCAGCGCCGCGCCCGAGGAAGTCATCCAAAGCGCTCTCGAGAACATCGTCCCGCGCGAGAACATCTACGGCACCAAACTCCACTATCACAACGAAACCGGCGAGATCTGCGGCATCGAGCGAGTCACCGCGGGCTTCGGCAAAGTCGCCGTCCTCGACGAACTCGTCGCCGCGCAAAAAGTAACGCGCGACCAAATCGTTTACGTCGGCGACGGCTCCAGCGACATCCACGTCATGCTCCACGTCAACCGCTACGACGGTCTCACCATCGCCGTCAGCGAAGCGAAGGTCATCTCGCAAATCGCCAAGCGCACCGTCCTCTCCGACGACGCATTAAGCGTCCTAGTGCCCATCCTCGAAGACCTAGCGGGCTGGAACTCCAACCGCATCCGCGCCCTCTTCGAAGCCCACGGCTTCGCCGTCCAGGAATGGGACAAGGTCCGCACCGACTGGCTCACCATCGAGCCCGTCAGCCAAACAAGCTCAGCGTCCACGCAATAAGCAACATGCAACCCAAACCAGAATGGATCGGCTGGATCGCTACAGCCGCTTTTACCAGCTCCTACTTCACCAGCAACCCCACCCGCATCCGCCTCATCCAGGCGGTAGCGGGCGGCCTCTGGCTCAGCTATGGAGTGGTAATCGGCGCCATGCCAGTAATCGTCGCCAACGTCCTAGTAGTAAGCGCCGCCCTCTTCACGATGTGGCGCAACAAAACCTAGACACCCAACAACCCGCCATCCCAGACGGCGCCCAGCGGCTACTCGAACAATCGAAACCCTCCACGGGGACATACGAGCCCCGGCCCGTAAAGGGCCGGGCGTGTGTCCCCCAGCGAAACCGTCCCAACTCCAGCCGCTCAAGCAGATATACTCGTCGCCATGCTCAGCGCCAGTCTCCTCGTTTTACTAGCCGCCTCCGACTACTTCCCCCCACCCGACGCCAAAGGCGGATGGCGCACCCTAACTAACCCCGCCGAAATCAAAAAGCAAACCGGTCTGGACGTCTCCAAACTAGACGAAGCCTTCGCCTACGCCCAAACCACCAGCCAACACGGCGGGCTCCTAGTCGTCCGCCACGGCTACCTCGTCTACGAAAAATACTTCGGCCGCGGCCACCGCGAAGCCCTACCGGAGTTAGCCTCCTGCGGCAAAGCCTTCACCACGGTCGCCACCGGCATGATGCTCAAGCAGAAACCCCAACTCTTCCCGAGCGGCCTCGACCAAAAAATCTACACCTCAAAATACCTCCCCGCCCAAACCTTCCCCCTCGACGACCCCCGCAAAGCGCAGATCTCCTTAGGCCAAGTCCTCTCCATGTCCGCGGGTCTCAAAGGCACGAACCCCGTCTTCATAAACGACAAGAAAGAAACCTGGGAGAACCCAACGATTGACAACGGCCCTTGGTCCACCACAGACGACTTCGCGCTGAAGCAACCCCTCTGGTGCAACCCCGGCGAATGCTATTCGTATTCAACGGCCTCCAGCCACATCCCCGCCATCATCGTCCGCCAAACCATGGGCATGGAGATGGAAGACTTCATGCGCCAGCACTTGACGAATCACCTCGGCTTCGGCGATTGGGGCTACGCCATGTACCGCCCCAATCTCAAAAGCGGCATCGACGCAAACGGCCGCATGTTCCACACCCCCGGCGGCGGCAGCATCGCCGTCCGCGCTACCGACGTTCTCCGCTTCGCCTGGTTCATGCGCCATGAAGGCCGCTGGGGCAAGCGCCAAATCATCGACCCCGAATTCGCCCGCATGTGCGGCCGCCAAGTCCCCTACAACCCCCACTCCAACCACAGCTTCAACTTCAACGTCAACGAACGCGGCGGCCTCGCCGGTGTTCCGAAGGACGCCTACTGGAAAGGCGGCGCCGGCGGCTACGCCATCTACGTCATCCCTTCCCTCGACATGGTCGTCTACAAAATGGGCGGCAACGAAAATCAATACGACCCCGCCCTCACGCGCCTCCCCGTCCGCTACCAATACGACGGCTCCCGCGACAACTGGAAGCCCACCCCCGTAGGCGACGCCACCGGCAAAACCCTGCAAATGGTCGTAGCGGCTATAACCCCAAACTAGCGGCCAGCTCGATGCGCTTGCCGCCGCCCGTCACCACCAACTTCCCGTTCTCGACCACGACGTCGTCCACCTTCGTCATCCCCTCGGGAATGCGCGTCCAGAACATCAAGAACCGCGACCCAATCTTGCTCTTCGCCGGCAACCACCGGTAAGCCGGCACGCCAAACATCGACCCCGTCGTCACGGCCATCCGCCGCGAAACGTCATAGGGCTGCGTCCCAAACTCGAGCCCCCGCGATAACGCCCCACTCGGCGGAAAGTTCAACCACTCCTGCAGCCACGGATACTCTTCGCGCCGGAACACATAGCCCAACATCATCTTGCTCTCGGTATTCAACGCCGTCACGAAGCCCAAGCGCCGCTTCGGGTCCACCGTGCAGCCGGTATGATCCATTGAGTTCGGCGGATCCGGAACCAAACGAACATCCCGCATGGTCCCATCGATCTTCGGCGCCATCGGATAGTTAAAGTCCCGGCCCGAAACCAGCGTCCGGTTCGGTGGCTGCATCTGATGCGGCCGGTTCTGGCACTGCCCAACCGAAGCATCTACCACCGTCTTCCCCGGCGCCAAAAACGGCGCGCCAATCGTCGCATGCTCCGCCCAATTCACCGGCCTGTCGAAACCCAACAAACTCTCAAGCTCACTCTCGACGTAAACCACCTGCTCCCCATCCACCAATTCCATCCGCCGCGAAAACACCTCCTGCACGATCGGCAGCGTCACCTTGTAACTCAAAAACTGCTTGGCGCCCTCGCGCCCGTTCCCAGTCTTCTCCCACTGCAAGCGATGCGCCTCGCCATGCCCCTCGAGCCCCGCCTTCCTCTCTTCGGGCGACGAGGGCCCAAAGCCATCCACGCAAACGAAATGCCCCAAGCTATCGCCAAAGTTTCCTTGCCGCCCCGCCTCGCGCGCCATGCGAATCGGTTCCCACATCGGGTTCACGCGCTTGGCATCGTCCTTCAAGACCAAACTCACGAACGCCCCGCCCTTATTGAGCGTGATCAATTCGATCTTGTCGTTAGCGAGCAAAGTCCCCTCGCGCCCCTCGTACTTCACCTGCCCGCAAAGACTGGCCGCCCCGATAGCCGCCAAACAAACGAACGCTCCGAATCGCATGTAATTATCTATATCGCTTCGGCATCCCCGGCGCATAGAAGTCCTGCCAGCCCAGCTTGCACGTATCGATCATTTCGATCCCATACTCGCTACGCTTCAAATCTTCCGCGCCGCTATTGCCCGTGCCCAACGCAAACTTGCAACCCGCCGCCTTCGCCATCAAAACGAACTTCGCCTCCGGTAGACGGTAGCGGTCGTTCAACTCAATCGCCACGCCCGCCTGCGCCGCCGCGTCCACCACCTTCTGCATCCGAGCCTCCGTCCACAGCTTCGCGCGCTGCCCATTCACCACATCGGGCAAAAACGTCGGAATCGCATAGATATCAATCGGCTGCATCCGCAGCATGAGCACCGTCCGCTCCACCAACTCATCCATGAATTTCTCGGCGTCCCGCACCGGCCCCAGATCCTCCGCGCGATACAAGCGCGTCCAGCGTCCGGCATCGTCCGTCCAAATCATCCCGTCGTTAAAGATGTAATCGAAACCCGCGCAAGTCTCCTGCGAAAACACCTTCATCCAGTCGCCGCCTTCGGCCTGCATTCCCACGAACGCCGTCGATCCCTTCACGCTATCGATAAACGCCCGGGCCGCCGCGTCCGTCCGCAACTGGCTCTGCCGTCCGCAATTCGCCGCCATTCCGTAAGCGATTCCGTCGCGCCGCGACCGCTCCATCGCCTCCGCGAATCCAAAGCCGGTCTTGAAATGCACATGCCAATCGACCAGCGGATAGTTCTTCACCCCCAAAGCCATCACCTGCTTCCAAGTCGCATCCGCCTCGAAAGTTGAAGCGACCGGCGTCTCCGGCAAACGCCGCACCCGAATCGTGCGGTAGCGAACCTTTGAGCCCGGATCGTGACATTGCAAAGCGAAGGTTCCCTTATCGAGATAGCGCTCCGCCTCCTGCGATGGCGGCCGCACCGCCGGCGTCGGCTCCGTGTAATCCACGGTCAGCACGCCATTCACCCAGGTCTGCACGTTCTTGCCGCGCACCACCGCGCGCAGCCAAAACCACTCGCCGTCCTTCGCCATCTGCTTGTACACATTGCGAATCCCATAAAGCGAGCCCGTCCGCTTCCGCTCGCGATAGTTTCCCTCGCCCGCCGCCGTGTTGTTGACTTGTACTTCAAAACCCTTCTTCGGAAAACCCTGCTCTTGAAAGACGGTATGAAAGTAAACACCCGAGTTGCACCCCGGCTGCGTCATCACCTCCGCTTCCAGCTCAAAATCCTTATACGCCTCCCCCTCATGAAACAAATGCGACACCGCCCCATCGCCCAGCAAACATCCACCCTCCACCCGCCACGAGCTCTGGTTCCCGCTCGCCTTCCAGCCTTTTAAGCTGTTCCCATCGAACAGACTCGTCCAGCCATCCACCGCCACCGCCGCTCCCGCGGCCATCGCGCCAAGAGCGCCACGTCGTGTCATCATTTGCGAACCTCCACGCGGACTTTCCCCGCCGCCTCATAAGCTAACACCGCCTCGCCCCCACCCAATACCGCGACACTCGGAAACGCGCCTTCGCTCGCCACCACGCCGTCTTTCGACCGCAATGCCGGTCCGTCCATCCAGATCGCTTCCATGGCGTCCTTCCCCTGCCACGCGATTGCTTGCTTGCCCTCGCCCAGTTCCACCTCCGCCGACCCATCCCATGCCGCGTAAATCTTCTTCTCCCGCCGCCAGACGCTGAAAATCTTTCCGCTCTTCGAATCCAATACCGCCGCCCCGCCATCCATCGGGCAAGCGTTCAATACCCACTCGCCCAGCCCCAACTTCCGCGCCTCGCCGCCCTCCCAAGCCTGCACATACATATCGCGCCGCCCATCGAGTGAATTCCGGAACATCACCCAAGCCTTTCCCGCCGCATCCATCGTCAAGCTGGGATGACAGCACTCACAGACGCTTCCACCCCGCGATGCGTACACGACACGATTCGCGCTCCAAGTCTTGCCTCCATCCGCCGACATCGTTCCCACCAGCTTCGTGCCCTTCGAGCGCAGGTCCAACCACACCGCATAGACCTTCCCGCCGCCCCCCGCCATCGCGTGAAGTCCCTCGCGCGCGGAACCCTCGACATCGTTCAACTTGCTGCCCTCGCTCCAAGTACTTCCGCTGTCCTCGCTACGCCACAGCCACAAATCTCCATCCGCGCCGCGTCCCTTCGCTCCCGCGATTGCGCTCACCAGTACCACCTTCCCTTCGCGCACGATCCGCGGCCCCCGCCGCATGCCCAACGACAACACTCCACGCGAGGGCAACGCCACTGGCGCGCTCCAACTCTTGGCCCCGTCCTCGGAGTTCATCACCAACACCTCATTGCCACGCCCATAAGCCACCGAAACGAAATTCCCACTAGCCGCCACTTGCGGCTGCCGCCCATCTGGCGTCGCCGCCGCCGACGCCATCAAGAACGCAATCTTCCACATCGCCAAATCATCTCGCATCTGCGCTATCCTGCATCCGTGTTCAACACTTCATCACTTATTCAAGTGATATTGCGAGTTCATATTCTTTTCTCAATAGCGTGGGCCATCCACGCCCAAGTCTCGTCCCGCACGGGCGCGCTCACTGGCCTCGTACTTGACAGCCAAGGAGCGCCCGTTCCCGCCGCTTCGATCCGCCTCACCAGCGAAGACACCAATCAATTCCGGCAACTCAGCGCCAACTCTACGGGCGAGTTCCTCGCCGCCAACGTACCCGCCGGTTTCTACGAGATCAAAATCGAAGCCCCCGGCTTTGGCCAACGCGAGTACAAAGAAGTACTCATCGGCGCTGGCCAAACTGTCTCGCTCAAAGTCGAGCTCCGCCCCGCCAGCGTCACCGAGAAAATGGAGGTCATTGAAGAAACTCCCGTCCTCGACACCAGCGCCACCACCGCGAGTTCCTCCTTCGGTTACGAGCGCATGGAGCACTCCTCCGCCCAAGGCCGCAACTACGTCAACTTCGTCCTAAGCGCCCCCGGCATCGCCCCCGCGAGCGGCCAATCCGTCGGCCGCAGCCCCGCCGCTGTCTGGAACGCGAACAACGACTCCGGCTTCACCTCTCAAGGCATGCGCTCCCGCAACAACAGCGTCTCTATCGATGGCACCGACAACCGCGACGAAACCACCGGCGCCGTCCGCGTCAGCGTCCCGCTCGAAATGGTCCAGGAACTCCGTATCGCGGGAACCACCGTCTCCGCCGAACTCGGCGGCGCCGCCGGTGGCGTTGTCAACGTGGTCACTCGCAGCGGCTCCAACATCTGGCACGGCCACGGCGAGTTCCTCTTTATGAACGAAGCCCTCAACGCCCGCAATCCTGAGTTCGGCATCTCCGGCCGCCCACGCCTCCGCCGCCAACAACCCGGCGCTTCCGCCAGCGGACCACTCTCTAAGAACAAGACCTTCTTTGCAGGGGCCTTCGAGATCTACCGCGAAGACTGCGACGAGTGGAGCGAAGGCCGGAATCCCATTGTCTTCCGCGCCGGCGAGCGAAACTACCAATACTCCGGCAAGGTCCAACACATCTTCAATCAAGTTCACTCCGCGAGCCTCCGCTACGCCTACTCGCTAGGCCGCGTTAGAAACGGCGTCCAAGGCATCGAGAACTTCTCGGACTTCAGCGCACGCGGCTCCTCGCGTGTCTCCGACCACGGCCTCGTCGGCACGCTATCGAGCGCCTTTGCCGCGAACTTCCTCAACTCCCTCACCTTCCAATACGGCGCCCGCGACTCCTCCTTGACGCCCAACTCCCGCAACCCTTTCGTCGAGATCCCCGGCGTCCTCAGCTACGGCCAGTCTTGGCGCCTGGACCAAAGCCGCAACGAGAACCACATCGAAGTGGTCAACGGCGCGACGTGGATCCAAGGCCGCAACTCCTTGAGCTTCGGCGGCAGCATCCATCGCGTCACCTTCGATGGCCGCCTCGCCAACCGCTTCAATAGCGTCACCATAGGGCCGTATACTATCCAAGCCTTCGGCAACCCCCACACGCAAATTACCACCACGCCCGTTGGCTTCTGGATCAACGATCGTTGGCAAGCTCGTCGCGGTCTTACCCTTGAAGCCGGTCTTCGCTACGACCGCCAGTCCATGCCAGCGCCTTTCGCGGTTTCGAACCTCAACTTCGCCCCGCGCTTTGGTCTTGCCTGGAATCCCGGCGGCGATTCTAAGTGGGTCTTCCGCCTAGGCACAGGGCTCTTCTTCGATCGCTACCCGCTCAGCTATCTGAATGAGGCCATCCAAAAAGACGGCGTCAACGCCTACGAGATGTACAACGGCTTCCGCCATCGCTATATCGCCAGCTCCGACTTCCCCTCTACCTACGCCGCCAAACTCACCGCCGGCGCCGAGCGTCAACTGAAGGACGACACCACGCTGCGTGTCGAGTACTCCCACGTCCGCGGCCTACACCTGCCGCGCATCCGCAACTGGCGAGCCACGCTCCCAGCCGAGTTCATGCTGGAGCAAACGGCGACCAGCACCTACGACGGCGTCACAGTGGCCTTGACGCGCCGCATGACCAGCGAGTTCGGCTACCTGCTGTCCTACTCCGGAGGCCGCACCTACGACGATGGCAGCGACTTCGACGAACAACCGCAGAACCCGCTCAACCTACGCGCCGAATGGGCCAAGTCCAAACAACACCAAGCCCACAGAGTAACGGCCACTGGCCTTTTCGAGTACGCCGAGTACCACTTAATCCCGAGCTTCACCTTCGGCTCCGGCCGCCCCGTGCCCTTGCTAGCCACCAGCGACATCTTCCAAACCGGCGCCTTCCCCATCTCCGCCCGCGCCAATAACACCGCGCGCAATCCGTTCCTCTCCCCCGCCAACGCGAGCCTAGACGCAAGGTTCTTCAAGCTCTTCGCCAAGGACGACCGCAAGGAAAAGCTCCAAGTAGGCATCGAAGGCTACAACCTCCTCAACCGCTCCAACCCCATTCGCTTCATCCCCTACGCCGGCCCCAGCCACCTCGCGCCCATCGAATTCAGCTCCGCCCGCCAACTCCAACTCTTCCTCCATTTTGAGTTCTGAGCGTCAGCGTCTGCCAACATAGTAGTTGGATGCGCAAGCCTGAAATCATGAGCCCGGCGGGGCATTGGCCGCAGCTTCGCGCCGCCGTTGAGGCGGGCGCGGATAGCGTCTACTTTGGCCTGCAGCACTTCACGGCGCGGGCCAAGGTTGGCTTCACGCGGGAGGAACTGCCGGAGGTGATGCGGACCCTGCACCGGCGCGGGGTCAAGGGTTACGTCACCTTCAACACGTTGGTCTTCGACCATGAACTGAAGACCGCCGCCGATACGCTGGCGGACATCGCTCGCGCGGGGGCGGATGCTGTCATCGTGCAAGACTTGGGCGTCATGTCGATGTGCCGTCAGCTTGCGCCGGATCTTGAAGTCCACGCCAGCACGCAGATGAGTGTGACTAGCGTCGAAGGCGTGCGCCTCGCGCAACGCTTGGGGGCCACGCGGGTCAATCTCGCGCGCGAGCTGTCGCTCGAGGATATCCGCCGCATCCGCGAGGCCACGGACTGCGAACTCGAGATCTTCGTCCACGGCGCGCTCTGCGTCGCCTACTCCGGCCAATGCTTCAGCTCGGAAGCTTGGGGCGGGCGTTCCGCCAATCGCGGCCAATGCGCGCAGGCCTGCCGCTTGAGCTATCGCATGATCGTCGATGGCGAGCCACAAGAGCTTGTCGACGAACGCTACCTTCTTTCACCGGGCGATCTCTACGCCCTCGAACGCATCCCGGACATCTTGCCATTGGGCATCTCGTCTCTTAAGATCGAGGGTCGCTACAAGGACGCCGAGTACGTCGCCATCACCACCGCGGCTTATCGCAAAGCCGTTGATGAGGCCCACTATCGCGTGACGCCCGAAGAGCGCGCTCGCCTGGAGCAGGTCTACTCCCGAGGACTCGGCGACTACTTCCTAGCCGGCACCGATCATCAGCGCGTCGTGCGTGGACGCGCTCCGCGGCATCGCGGACTGCTTATGGGCCGTGTTGAACGGGTTACGGACAAGGTCATCGTCCGCTTGAACGAGATGCATTCGGTCGCGCCACTCAAGCCCGGCGACGGCGTCGTTTTCGACGCCGCCGCTTGGCGCAGTCCGGACGAACCCGAAGAAGGCGGCCGGCTCTATGCCGTTCGCGGTCTCGGCAAGGGTCTCGCGGAACTCGACTTCGCGAACCGGGCCATCGACCTCAGCCGCATCCGCTCGGGAGACTTGCTTTGGCGCAGCGACGATCCAGAGATCGCGAAGTTCGCGAAGACCTGGACCGAGGCGACGAGCCCTGTTTACAGGCGTCCCGTCGATGTCAATGTGGAAGCCATTACTGGCTTGCCTCTGCGGATGCGATTCGGAAGCGTCGACGTGACGAGCCCCGAGGCGCTGGCCGCCGCAAAGAATCAAGGCCTCACAAAGGAGAGCCTCGAAGAACAACTGTCGCGGCTAGGTAACACGCCCTTTCGGCTCGGCAAGCTCGATGCCGAGATCGAAGGGAATCCCTTCGTGCCGGTCTCGCTGTTGAACCAACTGCGTCGCGAGGCCGTTGAGAAGCTTGAAGCTATCCACGCGGACCGGACGCTGAATGTCTATGCGGTTGACTTGACGCCGCCGCGCGTCGAGGGCCAGCGCGCCGAGCCGCAACTGCATTTGCTCGTGCGCCAGCCCCGCCAACTCAACGCCGCGATCGAGGCCGCGCCCACCAGCATCACGCTCGACTACCTCGACCTGTATGGCTTGAAGCCGAGCGTCGAACGCGTTCGCGAGGCGGGCATTGAAATCCGCGTCGCTACACCTCGCGTACTGAAGCCCGGCGAAGAAGGCATCACGGAGTTCTTGACACGTCTCGGCTGCCCGCTGCTCGTTCGCGCGGCTGGCCTGCTCGATACGCTCCAAGGCCAGCACACGGCCGACTTTAGTTTGAATGTCGCGAACGCCCTTACCGCGCAACTCGTCCTCGACATGGGCGCCGCGCGCATCACGCCGGGGCACGACTTGAACGGCGCGCAGATTCTCGATCTCGCTCGTGCGGTCGACCCGTCGAGGCTGGAGGTTGTCGCCTACCAGCACCTGCCGGTCTTCCATACCGAGCACTGCGTCTTCTGCCGCTTCCTGTCGAGCGGCACCACCTACAAGGACTGCGGCCGGCCCTGCGAAGAACACGAGCTAGCCCTGGAAGACAAGCAAGGCCGGCGCCACGCCGTGATCGCCGACGTCGGTTGCCGCAACACAGTCTTTGGCGCCGAGGCCCAAGAGGCGACGGCCTTTCTCAAGAGTTGGCAAGACGCCGGCATCCGCCACTTCCGTTTGGAGTTCGTCCATGAGGACGGGGACGAAGTGGCTGAGATCACGGGCATCTTCAACGACGCTTTGAACGGACGTGGCGACGCTAGCGCCCGCCTCCGCCGAGTCACTCCTACGACGCAAGGCAGCCTCTATGTTGCCAAGGGCTATCAGGAACTGCCCATCCTGCAATGATCCACAAAGTGGCCTTGCTGGTGGAGCGCGATGGAGCGCTGTTGCTTTGCCGTAAACGCGGATCCGATACTTGGATCCTGCCCGGCGGCAAGCTCGAAACAGGTGAGACGCAAGCGCAATGCTTGGCTCGTGAAATCCGTGAAGAACTCAACTGCGGTTGCGAGGCGGAGTTCTTTCGAACGGTTGACGACATCACTGCGGATGGCCAGCCCATTCGCATCGAGCTCTATCGCGGGGTGCTAACCGGCGATGCGACGGCGTCGCGGGAGATCGAAGAGCTTTGGTGGTGGCGGCCGGAAATGGCGAAGGCCCGGCTTGCGCCGAGCCTTCGCCACCAGATTCTGGATCTAGTTTTTACTCGATAGTGAAGCTCCAGAGCGCGTGGCCGGTGGCCACGGCGATGTGTTGTTTCTTGTCGGCGCCCACGTAGCTGATGGGGTTCGCAAAGGCCGCGCCGCCGGTGGGGAAGCGGTAGAGCAGCTTGCCCGTCGTGTCGTCGAGGACGATGAAGTCGCCGTCGGCGGTGACGCTCGCGACAACGCCGCCCGCGGTCGAGACCACGCCGGCCCAAGAGCCTGCGGCAAGCGGGTATTCCCACTTCGCGGTTCCGGTTTGCGGGTGCATGGCCTTGATGGCGCCCTTGTGTTCTTCGCCCGGTTTTGAGACGAAGCGGCCGGCTAGATACCAGGAGCCTTCCTTGTACGTGTCGTCGCCCGAATAGAAGATGCCGCCTTCGTCACGGGTCATGACGTAGTGGAGCTTGGTCTTGGGCGAGTAGCTGGGGGCTTGGAAGTTGGTCGCGCCGGTCGAGTTGGGATAGACTTCGGTGCCGCCGGGAGTCGGCTCCTTGCCGGGGATGCGGATGGGACGGCCCTTGGGGTCGAGTTCTTTTTGCGCCCAGGTTTGCTTGACGTATTCCTTGCCGAGGAGATACTCGCCGGTCTCGCGGTCGAAGACGTAGTAGAAGGCGTTGCGGTTGGCGAAGAGGAGGAGCTTGCGCATCTTGCCGTTCCACATGTCGTCGGCGATGATGGGCGTTTGGGCGGAGTCCCAATCGTGGACGTCGTGCGGCGTGAACTGGAAGTACCATTTCATCTTGCCGGTGTCGGCGTCGAGGGCGAGCAGCGAGTTCGAATAGAGGTTGTCGCCGCGGCGCTTGTCGCCTTTCCAATCGGGGCCGGGGTTGCCGGTGCCCCAGTAAATTGTGTTGAGAGAGGCATCGTAGGCACCGGTGACCCAAGTGGTGGCGGAGCCGTACTTGTAGCTGTCGCCGAGCCAAGTCTCCGTGCCCTTCTCGCCCGCGCTAGGGACGGTCCAGGTGCGCCAGGCTTCCTTGCCGGTTTTCGCGTCGAAGGCGGCGATGAAGCCGCGGACGCCGAACTCGCCGCCGGCCGAGCCCATGATGACCTTGTCCTTCACGATCAAGGGAGCGACCGTGGAGGAGTAGCCTTTCTTGATGTCGGCGACGGGTACGTCCCAAATGACGTGACCCGTGCTCGCGTCGAGGGCGACGAGATGCGCGTCAAGGGTGCCGATGTAGATCATGTTGCCGCTGATGCCGACGCCACGATTGACGCGGCCGCAGCAGAAGGGCAGGCCATCCGGGAGCGTGCGCTTGTATTTCCAGAGCACCTTGCCGGAGCGGGTCTCGAGAGCGGTGACGTCCGAGGGCGGCTCGGAGATGTACATGATGCCGTCGCGGACGATGGGCGATGCTTCGAATTTATCGAGCTTGTCGATTTGGTAACTCCAGGCCGGTCTCAGGCGCGCGGCGTTGGCTTTGGTGATTTGGGTCAACGGCGAATAGCGATGGCCTTCGAGGTTGCCTTGGTAGTGCAGCCAGTTGCCGGGGTCTTGTTGGGCGAAGGCGGTGATGGCTGTTAGGAGGAGTGCTAGTCTCACAGGCCACCTCGTAGGGTGAAGAGATAGGCGATCAAGTTGTCGAGCTCCGTCGAGGATAGGGTCTTGGCGTAACTGGGCATGGAGGACTTCGAAAGGTCCCGCTGGATGTTGGTCGCGTCGGCTTTCGCGACGCTCAGCAACTGGCCGTTGGCGGCGCGCAGGTTGATTTGGAATTGGTCTTCGCTCAAGCGGATGCCGCTGAGTTTTCGGCCGTCCTTGGTGGTGACATGGGTCATGACCCAGCCCGACACCATGGCGGCGTCGGGGTCGACGATTGAGGTACGCAGATTGGAGGGGCTGCGCATGACGCCGATGTGAGTGAGGTCGGGGCCAAGCTTGCCGCCTTGGCCCGAGACCATATGGCAGCCGGCGCATTTGGCGTTGTAGATGGCTTTGCCCGCGGCGGCGTCGCCGGGAACAGTGGTGGGCGCGGTGCGGCCGAGGGAGCGGACGTAGCCGGCGACTTGCCACATTTCCTTGTCGTCCATGCCGAGGGCGCCGGGCATGCCGCCGCCGAGGCCGTTTCTGATGACGCCGACGAGAGCGGCGTCCGAGGGGGCGTGGACCAGGACGGGCGTTACGAGGTTCGCGGCCATACCGTCGTCGCCTTTGCCGTGGCAGAAGGCGCAATGGAATTCGTAGAGTTTCTTGCCGGCGGCTAGGCTCGCGGGGTCGTTGGGAGCCTTATCTTGCGCGCTGGCGAGGCCCGCGAGAGCGAGCAGTATGAGTAAGCGCATTGGGGTTAGTTTTATCATGAGTGGCCCGTTTCCTTCCAGGTTTTGTACCACTTGGTGTGATGGGAGCGCGCCCAGACGGGCGTGACCCATCCGGCGAGCATGGCGCGCATCGATTGCGGCACCGAGAATACGCCCATGTAAATGTGAACGAGGATGCCCGCGATGGAGCCGATGGCCGAGAGGGGGTGGAGCAGGATCGCGGCGAGGCGCAGGTTGCGCGGCATGATCTCGGGGAACCAGAGGACGACGCCGGTGGCGAAGAGCGCGAGGGTGGTTAGGACCTGGCTCCAGAAGAGCATTTTTTGGCCGGCGTTGAAGCGGCCGGAGGTGGGAAGGGCGGCATGGTTGTGGATGGCATAGTGGTTCATTTTGGTGAGCCAGACTCTGTCGTCCGAATCGAGCGCCATGCCTTTGGCCCAGCGCTTGAACATGAAGCCGATGACGACGGAGAAGAGGACGCCGACCCAGGGGTGGCTGCCTCGGATGAAGACGGGGCCGCCGAGGAGGGGCGCGAGGAACCAGAGCTTGGGCGACCAGATGGCGAGGCCGGTGAGGGCGGCGTAGAGGAAGCTGAGGGCGGCCATCCAATGGGTGACGCGTTCGTAGGCGTCGAAGCGATGTATCCGGATTTCGGGGGCGTGGATTTCGGGCGTGTGGGCTGGGGCGCTCATGGGCGGCCTCCGGTCTGGGGGGCGCGGGGCGTGGAGGCGCGTTGCGCTGGGGAGTCGGTTGGCGCGTATCCGGGAGCGGCCGGGTTGTGCGCGGCCGGGCTTGGCGCGGCGGATGGCGTGGCTTTGGCCTGGGGCAGTTGGCTTGGTTGCGGCTGGGTGGGCTCGCTGGGTTCGTGTTCTTCGGGGTGTAGTTCTTGGGGACCGAAGATTACGTAGTGGAAGAAGGTGCCTAGGATGGTTCCCATGAAGGCTAGGGTGCCTAGCCACTTTATGGGGCCTTTCCAGAGTTGGACGGTCCAGGGGATCACGGGGTCTTTAGGGAGGCCGTATTCTTCGGGGATCGTCGAGTCCTTTAGGACATAGATGACATTGGTTCCGCCAACGCCGGCGGGGTTGTAGACGCCGGCGTTGGCGTGACCGTCCGCCCGGAGGGTGGCGGCTCTGGAATCCGCGATGCGGACGAGTTCATCGCGGGATCCAAAGGTCAGGCAATTCGTGGGACAGGTTTTGATGCAGGCGGGTTCCAGGCCTACGGCGGTGCGGTCCGAGCACAAGGAGCACTTGTAGACTTTCTTGGTCGTGGGGCTGAGGCGTGGAACGTCGAAGGGGCAGCCGGTGATGCAATAGCCGCAACCGATGCAGTTATCGTGGGCGAAGTCCACGGTGCCGTTATCGAGTTTGAGAATCGCGCCGGGGGCGGGGCAGGCGGCGATGCAGCCGGCGTCGGCGCAGTGCATGCACTGGTACTTGGACATGAGCCAGGACGTGGCGCCGTCTTTCTCAACTTCGTTGAACTTGATGATGTTCCAGAAGTTGTGCGCGAGATCGGGCATCGTCTGGTAGCTGTTGTTGAAGGTGCCGAGAGTGTACTCCTGGTCGTTCCATTCCTGGCAGGCTACTTCGCAGGCTTTGCAGCCGATGCAGAGCGTGGTGTCGATGAGCTTGGCTACTAGCATCAGGCTTTCTCCAAGTTGACTAGAAAGCCCTTGTATTCGGGGGTGCCGCTGTTGGGGTCGTAGGCCGAGGGCGTGAGGTTGTTGATGAGCGGGCCGGAGACTTTGCCGGTGAAGCCCCAGTGGATGGGGAGGCCGACATGGTAGACGTTCTCGCCTTTGACCTTCAGGGTGCGCAGGCGTTTGGTGATGAGCGCGGGGCCGAAAAGATGGCCGCGGGCGGAAGAGACCTTGACGCGGTCGCCGCTCTTGATGCCTTTGAGCTTGGCGAGGTCTTCGGAGATCTCGACGAAGAAGTTGGACTGTAGCTGGGAGCTGGAGCTGGTGTGTTTGGTCCAGTAGTGGAAGTGTTCGGTGAGGCGATAGGTGATCGCTACGAAGGGATAGTCTTTGGGGGCGCCGAGAGAATCCGCGCTGCCGCTATAGAGGCGCAGCATGGGATTGGCGCTCGCGTTGGGATGCAGCGGGTTCGCGACGGGGCTTTCGGCGGGCTCATAGTGTTCGGGGAAAGGACCTTCGACGAGACTGGGCGCGAAGAAGCGGGCGACGCCTTCGGGCAGCATGATGAAGGCAGCATTGTCTTCGGGCTTGGCGTCGCGTTTGTAGTCTGGCGTGTCGCCGACCCATCGTTCGCCGTCCCACTTGAGCGGGGCGCGCGTTGAGTCCCAGGGCTGGCCGTGTTCGTCGGTGGCGGCGCGGTTATAGAGGATGCGGCGGTTGGCGGGCCAACTCCAGGCCCATTCAGGATAGAGGCCGAGGCGCGTGGGATCGTTTTGGCCGCGGCGGGCCATTTGGTTGCCGGCTTCGGTCCAGCAGCCGGAATAGATCCAATTGCCGCAAGCGGTTGTGCCGTCGTCTTTCAATTCGCCGAAGCCGCTGAGTTGTTTCTTGGCGGTGAGGTCGACGCCGTTAACTTCGCGGGCGACCTCGCTCAGGAGCGGCTGCCGGGGCTTGGCATAGTTCCACTGCATGTTGAGCATTTGCTCGGGGCACTTGCCGCCTTCCGTTGCATAGAGGCGGCGGAGTTCGAGGAAGAGTTCGGAGATGATTTCCTGATCGCGGCGGGCGTCGCCGGGGGGATCGAGCGCGGCTTCCTTCCATTGGAGCCAGCGGGAGGAGTTGACGAAGGCGCCGTCTTTCTCGGCGAAGTTCGCGGCGGGTAGGAGGAAGACTTCGGTCTGGATGTCTTCGGGCTTGAGGGACTTGGGGTAGTATTCGCCGGCGAGGTCCTTGGCTTTCCAGAAGGCGGCGGTTTCGGTTTCGAAGTTTTCGGCGACGATGAGCCACTTGAGTTTGGAGAGGCCCTCGATCATCTTGGGGGTGTTGGGGCCGTTGGCAACGGGGTTCATGCCGAAGCTGATGAGGCCCTCCATCGTCCCTTCATGCATTTGGTTGAAGAAGGTACCCCAGGAGTGGTCGGCGCCTTCGGCGATCTTGGGGAGCCAGTGGTAACCGTAGTCGTTTTCCTTCGTCGCTTTTGCGCCGTAGTAGGACTTCAGCAGGCTGGTCATGAACTTCGGCGTGTTGCCCCAGTAGTTGAGGCTGTTGGGACGCAGGGCCTTGGGTGTGTTGACCTTGAGATACTCGGCGAGGTTGGGTTGATTGGCGCGCGGGATCTTGAGGTAGCCGGGGAGGTTGTTCCAATCGCCCATGTCGGTGGAGCCTTGGATGTTGGCGTGGCCGCGTTGGGCGTTGACGCCGCCGCCGGGCATGCCGATGTTGCCCATGAGGAGCTGCACCATGGCCGCAGCGTGGATGAGTTGGACGGCGAAGCTGTGGTGGGTCCAGCCTAGGGCGTAGAGGACGGTGCCGGATTTGTCTTCAGCGGCGGCGAGCGTGATCATCTCGGCGGCCTTTACGAACTCTTCCGGCTTGCAGCCGCAGATGTTGGCGACGGCTTCGGGGGTGTAGCGCGCGTAGTGCGCCTTCATGAGTTGGAAGACGCAGTGGGGATCTTCGAGTTTGGGGTCGACTTTGGCGTGGCCATTCGCGTCGAGCTGGTATTGCCAGGTGGTCTTGTCGTACTTGTTCTTGTCCCAACCGGAGAAGTGGCCGTCCTCGAATTTGAAATCGGGGTGGACGAGGAAGCTAGCGTTGGTGTGCTGCTCGACGTACTTGCGCTGGTATTTGTTATTTGAAATCGCGTAGTGGATGAGACCGCCGAGGAAGGCGATGTCCGTGCCGGAGCGGATGGGGACGTAGAGATCGCTGACGGCGGCGGTGCGCGTGAAGCGCGGATCGATGCAGACGATCTTGGCCTTGCGCTTGGTCTTGGCTTCCATAACGAAGCGGAAACCGACGGGGTGATTCTCGGCGGGGTTGCCGCCCATGACGAGGACGACGTCGGCGTTGGCGACATCGGTCCAGCCATTGGTCATGGCTCCTCTACCAAACGTGGCGGCCAAACTGGCCACCGTGGGGCCGTGTCAAAGCCGGCTTTGGTTCTCGTAGGCGAGCATGCCGAGGCTGAAGCGGAACTTGCTCAGGAGGTAGTTGATTTCGTTGGTGTCGGTACAGCCGCCGATCATGGCCATGTTGTGGAGGCGATTGACGGTGCGTTCTTGGCCGTCTTTCTCGACGAAGCCGCGGTCGCGGGAATCCTTGATGCGGCGGGCCATTTTGGGGATGGCTTCGGACCACGACATCGGCTGCCAGTCCTTGGCGCCGGGGGCGCGGTAGAGGACCTTGGTGAGGCGGCGGTCGCTTTGGACGAATTCTTCGAGGGAAGCGCCTTTGGGGCAGAGGGTGCCGCGATTGATGGGGCTTTCGGGGTCGCCTTCGATGTGGACGATGGCGGGTTTGACGTTGTGGGCCTTGTCGCCGAGGGTATGGACGACGACGGAGCAGCCGACGGCGCAGTAGGGGCAGATCGATGTTGTTTGGGTTGTGTGGGCGGTTTTTAGGGGTTTGGGGACGGACTCGGCGTGGGCTTCTTGTTGGGCGCCGGTGGCGATGGCGGCGGTGGTCGCAGCGCCCTTGGTAGAACGCTTGAGGAAGTCGCGGCGCGAGGAGGATTTAGCCATGCTTGGTTGTACATTTTTATCACAGGAAGTTGTGTTCGACGCGGTGGCGTGGAGGGGGCGCGTCGAGGCGAGGGCTAGTGCTAGGCCGAGGATGAGGAGCGTGTATTTCAGGGGTGTGGGGTAGGCTGTGGGGGCCGGGGGCTCTGGGGTTGGGGCGGGCGTTGTCGCTGGTGTCGTCGCGGGCGTTAGGGACTCGGAGTCTGGTGGGGTGGCGTTGCTGCAAGGCTTGGGCTTGGTGGGCGTCGTTTCGTAATTCGTTGTTTGCGCGGTGGTGGCGCGGCGGGCGAGGAACATGGTAGCGGGCGAATCGAGGTTGGTGTCGATGCGAGGGTCGCCTTCGCTGGTGAGGGTGGCGCGGTGTTTGAGGAAGGCGGCGTGGAAGCGCAGAAGGGTGCGCTCGTAGGCTACGCGGTAGCGCTCGTAGGTTTGCGGGAGCGTGGAGCGGGCGTGGAGGGTTTCCGAGGCGTGGACGGCGAGGTCGGTTTCGGAGAGGTCGGGGAAGCTGGGTAAGTGGTCGTGGCGTTGTTCCTCGATTTCGTCGGCGAAGGCGCGATTGGCCAAAAGCTGACAGCGCTGGAGGAGCCAGGTGGCTTCGACGATGCGGGTGGCGAAGTTGACTTCGATGGCGTCGCGGGGTTTGAGGGCGGCGAAGAGTTCGGCTTTCTGGGTGGCGAAGAGGTCGGGGTCCTCGGTTTTGAGGAGGCAGAAGGTGCGGCCGGAGAGGCCGTGTTTTACGGCGTTGCGGGAACTGTGGGCTAGGCCGGCGGGGGTCTTTTTTCCTTTGGCTAAGCTACCGTTTTGGGCGTGGGTGGAGGGTTGGGGTTGTGGGTTTGGCTCGGCCAGCGTGGGTAGAGCGTGATTGTTTTGGTGATTGAAAATGTGGCTCATTTGGCCACGAATTCTGGAGGTGGGAGGGGCGGTACTATCTGCGTTCACGGCGAAGTTGTTGAAATCGCTGGAGATTGAGGTGGGGGCGCGGGGTGATTCTAGTTCGAGGATCTGGCGGGCGTTCCCGATTCGGGCCCGGCGTCAAGCGATGCGAAGGCGGCTCGCCGGGATTAGAATAGGGCTATGACCGTTGCCGCGCTGGTTCCTGTCGCTGAGTACTTGAAGAATACCGAGAAGCCTTATCTTGAGTACCGCGACGGAGTGGTCAACGCGAAATCCATGCCGACGAAATTGCATTCGATCCTAATGTCGACGCTTTGGAGCTTGCTTCAGAGGCAGGGGTGGGCAGCTTATGTGGAACTGACGGTGTGCATTTCGCCCAGCAAATATTTGGTGCCGGATGTGGCGGTGGCGGAGAACTTTGCCGGGCCTTATCCAACGGAGCCGGTTCGTCTTTGTTGCGAGATCCTGTCGCCCGACGACCGGTTGGGAAACATGCTGAGTAAGTGCGAGGAATACCACGCGTGGGGTGTTCCGTATTGCTGGGTGGTGGATCCCGTGAAGCGGAGCGCGTGGGAGTATCACCGGGAAATGGAACCGAGACGGGTGGAGACGGAATTAGCCGCGGGGGAAATTCGAGTGAGTGTGAGCGAGTTGTTCGCCGCGGTGGCGGGAGGCTGATTAGGGGGGGGCGCAGTGGCGCATCGATTTGGTCGAGGCCGACGGCGATGCAGAGCATGCCGGCGCCGCGCAGGGCGTCTAGGGAGAGGAGGCGGGGGTGTGCGCTTTGCTTGGCCTCCTGACTCTTCGGTTACACGGTTTGGTAAAGGTTAGCAATGGCGGAGGGGCTTTTGTGGGGGTAGTTTCTAGGGCTGGGGTTCGTGCCCGCCGGATTTTTCGTAGACGTCGGTGTCGGGATAGTCCAGGTCGGCATAGAGATCGGATAAGTTTAGGCGAAGGTCTGGCGAGGAGATTTCGAAGGCATCGGCGCGGTTGTGCGCGACTTGAATTCGCCAGAGTTGCTCGCTAGATTCGCGGGAGTAAGCGCTGACCCAAATTTTCTCGGAGTCGATGAGGATGTAGTGGCGGAGGCTCTTTAGAGTTGAGTAGGCGACGAGCTTGTCACGTTCGTCGTAGTCGCGGGAGGAGGGGCTTAGGATTTCAACGATGAGTTGTGGGTTGAGGAAGGCGTCGACGCGTTTGACTTTTTCGAAGCGAGGTTCTTCGCAGGTGAGGCTGAGGTCGGGGAAGAAGTAGGAGATTGTTCTGGTGAGAGCGACGGCTAGATCCCCGGAATAAATCGAGCAGCGAGAGAGATCCGGGAGTTGGCTAGAAAAGGACACCGCCAAACGAATGTTTATGCGGGCGTGGGCGGGGGAATTGCCTGCCATGGCGTGAATGACGCCGTTATGAAATTCCAGCTTGGTCGCGGAACCGGCGAGGAGATCGGCGTATTCTTCGACGGTGTAGCTACGGGCCGCGAGGGCGGGTTGCATAACTCGATTGTAAGGCGCGTTGTAGGGGGTATCCGGCGGTGTGGTGGCGAAGCGACCCATGATTCCGGCCATGAGATCGCCCTAGCCGGAGGAGTTTGGAGCCGAGGTTCGCGAACTGAGCTTCGCCGGCGCCGGGTAATGGCGCTCGATTCGTGCAAGGGCCGGCGACGGGGGCCGCGATGGCGACACGGCGGCGGGAGTTTGGGGCTGCCGCAATCAAAGTTGGCGGCGCCGCTAGAATTCGCGATGGGAGTCTACGGGAATCCAATAGCGGTTTGAGCCTGCCAAGGTCCGGGAATGAATTCTCCCTGACGCCGCCGAGCCGACCTGTTGGGCTATTCCAGCCCGATCAGCGTTACAGCCAAGTGGCTGGGCCGCTGGGCGTCGTGGAAGAGGCGCTGGGTGGCTTTCTGGAAGTCGGCGGCTTTCATCTTGGGGATCTCGCCGAATTTCTGGGGGTTGCGGTCAACGAGGGGGAACCAGGAGCTCTGCACTTGCACCATAATGCGGTGGCCGCGGCGGAAGGAGTGGCAAACATCGGGCATCGTGAAGTTCAACGCGAAGGGCTTGCCGGGGTCGATCGCTTTGGGCGTCTCGAAGCTGTCCCGGAACTTCGCGCGGAAGGGTTCGCCGCGGACGAGCTGTTGGTAGGCGCCGAGTTTGTACTGCCGCGGGTTGGGGTCGGGGTCCGGCAGATCGTCGGGATAGACGTCGATGAGTTTGACGACGAAGTCCGAATCGGTGCCGCTGCTGGAGAGATTTAGCTTCGGCTCGACGGGGCCCGCGACGATGACGTCTTCCGTGAGAACGTCGCTCACGTAAGTGAGCACGTCCGGCCGCGTCGAGGCGAAGCGCTGATCGGCCACCATGTACTCTTGCGACATGCCGAGCGTGGTGAAGCCCACGAAGGGGACGGGCTTGGCCGGGTCGGATACGTACTCGTCGAAGGGATTTTCCGTGGCCGCGGGCGGCTCAAAGCTGAGCTTGCCACCCGCGCGCAAATAGAGTTTCTTCGCGTCGCCCTTGGGTGGCCACGTTTCGAACTTGCGCCAGCGGTTCGAGCCGGTCTCAAAGGCATAAGCGCGCGCGAGCTTAGGGTCTGGTTTTTCCTTCAAGTGGTGTTCGAAGAAGGGGAACTCGACGTTCTCGCGGAACCACGGCGACGTCTTCGCGTTGAATTGCACCGCGCCCAGGCTTGCGCCCTCGCCACGCGCCCAGCCGCCGTGCACCCAAGGCCCCATGACGAGTGTGCGCGGGGTTTGCTTGCTCTGCTGCTCCAACGCTCTATCGAGGCGCAGCGGGCCGTGAAGGTCTTCGGCGTCGAACCAGCCGCCCACGGTGAGCACGGCGGGCGTGATGTTCTTGACGTGTTGCGCGAGGCCGCGCGCTTTCCAGAAATCGTCATAGGTGGTGTGGGTGACGAGGTCCGTCCAATAGACGCTTTCGCGCTTGAAGTATTTTTCGTCGGCGTTATCAAGCGGGCCGAGAGCTTGGTAGAAGGCGTAGCCGTCCGGCGTTCCGAAGTCGAAGCGGCGGGCGTTCGGGTCCGGCAGTTGCGGCTCGGTCTGCTTCTTGCCGAAGAAGGCGTAGAAGCCGAAGTTCGCGGTCAGTAAAAACGCGCCGTTGTGATATCCGTCGTCGCCCATGTAGAGATCGATGATGGGGGCTTGGGGGCTCGCGGCCTTGAGCGCGGGATGCGCGTCGATCATGCCGGCGGCGGCGTAGAAACCCGGATAGGAAATGCCCGTGATGCCCGCCTTGCCGTTGTTGCCCTTAACGTTCTTGAGCAGCCACTCGATGGTGTCGTAGGTGTCGGTGGATTCATCGATGTCTTGCGGGCCGCGGCGAATGGGCTTATGCGGCGTCATTTCGACAAACTCGCCCTCGCTCATATAGCGGCCGCGCACGTCCTGGCAGACGAAGATGTAGCCGCTCTTGAGGAACTGCTCGTTGGGCCCGAGCGAAGCGCGGTACTTGTCGGAACCGTAGGGCGCGCAGGAGTAGGGCGTGCGGGTCAGCAAGAAGGGATAAGTTTTGCTGGCGTCCTTGGGAATATAGACGGAAGTGAAGAGCTTCTTGCCATCGCGCACGGGCACGCGGTATTCGTACTTCGTGTAATTTGCCTTGACATATTCGGCCATGGCGGCCGGTGTCATGGGTTGAGCGAGTAGCCAAACCGGTGCGAGAGGAAGCAGAATCAGGCCGCGCAACATAAGCGTCAGTATAAAATGCGCCTTATGTCCTCTTCGGCGGAATCCTCCGCGGCGCTACTGCGCGAAGTAGTGAGTGAGTTCATCGGCACGATGATCATTTTGACTTTCGGCGCCGGCGTGGTGGCGATGGTGACGCTGTTTGGATCGGGCGCGGCGGGAGAGATCGTGAATGGCGGCTACACGAACATTACGCTCGCCTGGGGCTTGGCGGTCGCCATGGGCATCATCGCTTCGTCGCGCGTGAGCGGGGCGCATTTAAACCCAGCCGTGACGATCTCCGTCGCGCTCTTCCGGGGCTTTCCGTGGTCTAAGGTATTGCCTTACATTGGCGCGCAGACCCTCGGCGCTTTCTGCGGCGCGGCGCTGGTTTACCTGAACTACCGCCCGGCCTTCTTACGCGTGGACCCGAATCTCGAGAACTCCGCCGGCGTCTTCACCACCTTTCCTCACTTCGCCGCGTATCCCGCGCCGGGCTTCATCGATCAAGTGATCGGCACGGCGCTACTGCTTTTTCTGGTGATGGCGATCGGGGACGAGAACAATATCCGCCCGCCCGGCTGGCTCGCGCCCATCCTGGTGGGCCTGGTGGTGGTAGTGATCGGCATGAGCTTCGGCGCGCTACACGGCTACGCCATCAACCCAGCGCGCGACTTCGGCCCACGTCTGTTTACGGCGCTCGCGGGCTTCAAGAACAACGGGCTAACGGATGGCACGAGTGTCTGGTGGGTGCCCGTGGTGGCGCCGATTCTTGGCGGCATCGTGGGCACGGCGGCGTACGAATACACTCTCCGCCCCTCGATTCAGCGCGTCGCGGATGAAGAGTGACGCCGGTGCTCAATAAGTATGCAGCGGTCCATCACGACATCGAGGCCACCCTCTTCGGCGATGCGCTTAGCCTCGTCGTTCTCAATACCCAACTGCAGCCATAGCGACTTGGCGCCGATCGCGACGGCCGATTGCGCAACCTCGGGAGTCTGCAAAGGCCGGCGGAAGACGTTCACGATATCCACGGGCTCCGGAATGTCCTCCAGCCGCGCGTAGGCCTTCTCCCCAAGTACTTCTGTCTCCTTGGGATTCACCGGAATGATGCGATAGCCCTTGCGCTGCATATACTCGCTGACGCCGTAGCTGGGCTTGGATTCGTCGCTCGAAAGGCCAACGACGGCGATGGTCTTCGCCGAGTCCAATATCTCCGCGATGGACCTAGACATTACTCTTCGTCCATCTTCAGGATGCGTTTGAACTTGGCGACTTCCGCCGGCGTCAACTGCCGCATCTCGCCGGGCTTCAGCGATGCGAGCTCCAAGAAGCCAATCCGTACGCGCTTCAGCTTCTCCACCAGATATCCGAAATGCTTGAACATCATACGGATTTGATTCTGCCGGCCCTCGGTAAGATGAATTTCGTACCAGGGATTCTTCGCGCGGCTCAGTTGTTTGATGACGGCGGGCTTGGTCTTCTTCCCGCTCAGCGGAATGCCCGCGCGGAATTCTTCCATCTGTTCTTGGGTCAGTGAGCCATTGGCTTTGACGACGTAGACCTTCACCAAGTTGCTGCGCTTGGACATGATGCGATTGGCAAAGTCGCCATCGTTGGTCAGGAGCAGCAGCCCCTCGCTGTGATAATCCAAGCGGCCCACGGGATAGACGCGATCCTTGAGTCCTCGCACCAGTTCCGCGACGGTCTTGCGGCCTTCGGGGTCGCTCATCGTGGTGACCACCTCGCGCGGCTTGTTCATCGCAATGTAGAGCTCGCGTTGCGGGGCGTGCAATAGCTTGCCGTCCACCTTGATGTGATCGCTGGCGAGATCGGCCTTGGTCCCCAATTCGAGAACCACCTTGCCGTTTACCTTGACGCGGCCTTCGAGGATCAACTCCTCGGCCTTGCGCCGGCTCGCCACGCCGGCCTGCGAGATGATTTTTTGCAGCCGCTCTTCGGGCATCAGGCGCTCTCGGCGGCTTCCTTCTCGTCGAGTTCGGCGGCCTCGGCTTGAATCGTCTCTTCGACGGTGGTTTCCTGCTGCGGCGGCATCGGCGCGGCGGGTGGAATCATGTCGTCGTCCATGGCCAGCCGGCGCAGTTCTTCGAATTCCTTCAGCGTCGGCAGTTCTTTCAGATCCTTCAGGCCGAACTGAATCAGGAACTCGGGCGTCGTCTTGTAGAGCACGGGTTTCCCGACGACGTCCTTGCGCCCGGCGGTAGTGATGAGCTTACGGTCGAGAAGCGGCTTCAAGCTGCCCACGCCTTGGGTGCCGCGGATCTGCGCGATTTCCGGCGCGGTGATCGGTTGCTTGTAAGCGATGATGCAGAGCGTTTCGAGGCCGGCCTGACTGAGTTTCAGCGGCTGTTTTTGGCTCTCGAAGAATTGGCGCAGCGATTCGTCGAACTCGGGTTTAGTGCCGAAGTAGTAGCCGCCGGCCTTCGAGTGAATTTGGAAGCCATGCTGGTTGCCTTCGTATTCCGCGATGAGTTCCGCGATCACGTTTTCGACGAGCGCGACTTCGCGGCCCAAACCTTGCGCGATGGCCGCGGGGCTCATCGGTTCGGCGGTGACATAGAGGATGGCGGCGACGACGGGCTTCAACTGATCGCTCTCCGACAGGACGGCCTTCTCTTCGACGAAGGCGCTGGCGTCGAGGACCGTTTCCTCGCTAGCCTCCTGCGCCGTCTCCCACGCGGTTTCCATTTCAGTCTCCAGCTCAGGCGCGTCCGCTACAACCGTCTCTTCGATCTCTTTCGTTTCTTCCATTCGCTTCCGTCTTCTTGTCTATTTGTATTCTTCTTCCACCGACGCCAACTCGCCGCCCTGCTCAAACACCGCGTCGAACTGCTCCTCGCGCGCGAGCACGATCTCGCCGAACAACTCATCCTGTTGCAAACCCAACGCCTGACGCTTCACCATTTCGAGGATCGCCAGAAAGAGGCAGATCATCGCGCGCCGGCTCTTCTGCCGTTCGAACAAATCGCGCGCGCTGAACTTCATGTCGCGCGGCGCGCCGCTGAATACCGCGCGCAAGTGCTGGATCATCTCCGGCACGCTCACTTCTTCGCCCGTGATCTCATACTGCGGCCGGTTCTTCGCCCGCTCCAGGACGCCTTCGAGCGTCTTCACCAAGTCGAAGAGCGTCACGGCCAGGCCGGGATCCTGATCGTCGCCCAAGAGCCGGTCCACCTGCGGATTGGTCCAGATGGCCTCTTCGATCATGCGCTTCTGCTCCAGCATTTGCGCGGCGTTCTTGAAGCGTTCGTGCTCCAGCAGCCGGTCCACCAATTCCTTGCGCGGATCCTCTTCGGGCATGATCTTTTCAAGCTCCGGATCGCGCGGCAACAGCATGCGGCTCTTGATGTGGATCAAGGTCGCGGCCATGTACACGAATTCCGAACTCAGCTCAATGTCCATCGCCACGGCCTGGTTCATGTATTCCATGTACTGGGACGTGATCTGAGAGATGGGGATGTCGTAGATGTTGATCTGATGCTTGCGGATCAGGTCCAGCAAGAGGTCCAGAGGGCCCTCGTACTGCTGGAGTTGGATGTTAAACGAGGACACTACCTCTGTAAAGTAGCATGCCGCTTTCCCCAGTACACTCTTGACACGAGCAGCAAAATTAGGAACGGAAACGGCCCAAATGCCTTCGCGGGGCTCTCCACGACGTAGTGCGCGATCATCGCGGAAATCAGCACGATCGTGAAGCCCGAGTAGGCCCATTCCTTCATCCAGCGGGGAACCGGCCCCAGCAGTGCGAGCACCCCAAGCAGCTTCGCCACGCCCAGTTCGATGCGGAAATAATCGGGGTAACCCATGGCGGCAATGCCCTTTCGGGCTTCGTCCGAAGTGAGCTGCATCGTGCCGCTCATCGTCATGATGGCGGCCACGATCCCCGTCGTAACCCAGTAGATGATCGTAACCGCGCGTGGTGAATTCAAGTTCATGCTTTCCTGTGTCCTGTGAGTTCGATATTCAGGCGTTGGATCGCGTCGCGCACCTTTTTGTGACGCCAGGCATCCAACACGGCTTGCCTGTCTTTCGCCACATCTTCGTATCCGGGGTGGCCCATCGCCCGTGACTCCGGCGTGTCAAGAGACGCGTGCTCGACAAACAAATACGTACCTTCCTTCAATTCCTCAAGCCGGGCTACAAAAGCGGCGGCCCGCTCATCGGCGTTCATCTCGCGTTTCCAAACCGCGCGCAGACCCTGCACACCCGTCTTCGGGCCAGGCACCGGCAAGCCGTACTCGGCCGACAGTCTCTCTGTCAGAGCCGCCACTTCCGGCGTCACGGACGTGCAGCCCATGTGGCCCCACAAATAGCTCACGCGCGGGATGTGGCGCTTAGCTGTTTCAATCTGCGCGCGAAACTCCGCTTCCACTTCGCTCAACTTGAAAGGCATCTGAGCGAGCGCAAGACGAGGCGAATTCTGCGGCCCCCGAATTAGGGGAGGGAAGTAGCCGTCCTTATCCGCCAGCGAAGCGCTCTTCGTCAAAGGACCCCACTTCACGCGATCCCACTCGGAGCTCAAGCAAAGATGAATCCCCACATCGAGTTCCGGATTCTCAGTCAGCATCCGCACCGCGTCCAGAAACCAAGCCCCGGGCACGATGACGTTCGTCGAGCGCATCACGCCCTCCCGGTACGCCGCAATCGACCCCTCGTTCACCGCCCGCGCCACACCCATGTCATCGCCCTGAACGATCAGACGGACCTTGCCGGCCCCTTGCAAACTCATCGCGCCACCAGCAGCCAGCATCGCAAATCCTCGACGTTGCATGGCGCTAGTTTTTCATAAACGGCTAGCCGTCTACAAGACCGTCTTCCTGAAGACAAGCGAGAACGAAAGGGCTTTGGCGGGCGGCCTCTTCCCTCGTCCACGAAGCATCCAGAATTCTGATCGCATCGGACTGCCGCTGCCGCTTGAGAAGATCGTCGTTGAGACGCAAACGATCGATGGTGGACTTAGCCACGCGGCGCTTCGATTTGGGGCAGTCCGGGCTCACCGAAATCTCACCGGAAAGGGCGTTCAATTGGAATGGCGCTTTCCGCAACGAGAAAGGGTCCAGGACGTCTTCGAAGTCTTGCTTGCGGCCGTTCATCCGCCCGCTGACCAGCCTCAGATTGGACCACTCGTAAGCCAAACCCGGATACAATCGCTTCGGTCGAAAATGTTCTACGGTCCGCGATCCGGTCACCGCATGGATCCCCATCCCGCTGAAGGCGCAAATGCCACCGTATGCCGCAAAGAGGTCCGGTTGCGCTTTAGTCCAATAGCTCCCCCCAGACCATGCTTTGCTGGCGACCGGCGGCAACAGTCCCTTTCTGGCGAGGAATCGGGCGCCAGGGACGCGGACCATTGCCTCGAAGCTGGCCGGTTCGGGCCGTTCTCGAATCGGGAGCATCAGGCCCAGCCGCGCTTCTCACCAACCCTGCGCCAAAGCACCCAGAAATCGTCGGTGTCCGGCAGCACGCTCTTCAGTTCTTGGTCGATGCGCCGAAACTCTTTCCTCGAAACCTGGGACGGGTCGCGCCGGTGTACCTCGTAAAGCTTCGCGGCGTCGTCCAGGGCCGCCTCGGCGGGCTCCGACCTCGGCGAACCGAGTTCGAAGCTCTGGCTCAGGAGCCAGTTTTCAACGGTACCCAGTCTTTTGAAGGGCACTTGATGAACCTCGGCCTCGCGCCGGTCGTTCAGCGCGATGTCGATCAAACAGTCCTTCTCCTCGTCGAAAATCGCCTCCATTGAGAGACAGACCAACGGCGAGTGCGTCGAGGCGATCAGTTGAATCTCTGGCCGCTTGGCGCCATGGATCATCTCTTGCACCACCGAGAGAAGCGACGGAAGGATGCGCCTCTGCCAAGCCGGATGTAAATGGGACTCGGCTTCATCGATCAGAAAAACGATCCGTCTGGCCGCTTGTTCGCGGCGCAATCGAACCGCCATCAGATGCTCCTGCCAGCTCCACACCAGCAAATACGCCAATGCCAAGACCCGACGGACCGCGGCCGAAGCGTGAATCAAAGGCACGTCGAGACCATACGGCATCGATACGGACGGGTAGTCTTGCGAATCCTCTGGACTGATCCGCAGAAGTGCGCCTGGTTTCAATTCCTCTTTGGGCGGCGACAACACCTTCAACGCATTCTCGAGTTGCCGGAAGGATTCATTGTTTTCGCGTTGCCATGACGCCCAATCCCGATTGAGTCCATTACAGAGCCAGATGCCACCCTCTTGTAAGCCGTTCCACACCTCGCGTGGGCCGAACTGATACGCCTTCGGTCCGTCGTCCCCCGATTCCTTCGAGTAATTTCTCGCCGGATCCCAGACGGAAAATCCTCCGTCGACCTGTGCGTAGATCACTAACCCCGGTATGGGCGGCTTTCCCTGCGGCTGGATCCATTTGTGCTTTGGGAAAGCGAACGGCGCCGTCCGTTCGATTTTCTTGTTGCCCTTGCCCAGAGTCTCCGCGTAAATCGTCGCCTTCCTCGCTTCAGGCCGAGGCAGCGCTTGGGCGTTTGCGCGGGGCCAAGTTCTCGTCAGAGCCCACCATGCAATGTCGAGCAAGAAACTCTTCCCCAGCCCGTTGTCGCCAGTGATGATGTTTAGCCGTTCGCCAAAACGAACTTCCATCTTCTTGGCCGGCCCGACACCTTCCAATTTCAGCGCTCGCAGCACGACTCATATCGTAACGCGCGATGGAGGATCCCTACGGCTGCCCAGGCTGGCGCTTCTTCGGGTCCGGCGGCGGCGCGCCCTTGAACGTCAACGTCACCACCACGGTATGGTTAATCTCGTTCACATCGTAGCGGCTCCGCGTATCGCCCAGGTTATCCAGCACTCCGTCGTTCCGCACTTTGTCTAGGAAGTAATCCGGATACTCCGGATTGAAAGGCGAACCCGTCTTCATCGTCCACATCTTGCGGATCGCGGGTTCCGTAATGATATCCAGGCCCTTGATGTCCACGCGGTCAAACGTATAGCGCTCGCCCGGTTCGATGATGAAGGTGACGTCGACGACCTTCTTCTCGTCGTCGATCTTTCGCTCCTCGCTTATCTTCACGTCGAGAAACCCCTGTCGCCGCACCGCCTTTTCCACGCGCTTGCCGCCGTCGGCCACGCTGCTCATGTTAGCCGTCAAGTCCGTCTGGAACTCGCCCGCGCTCAACAACTCATCCGCGCTTTGCCCCACGCCCTCTAGCTTCACGCCGCGCAGCTTGTACTCCTCGCCTTCCTCCACCGTCACCATCACATCAACGGCATTCAGGCCCGGCGAGGGCTTCGTCTCGATCTTCGGGAACGCCACCCGCAGCCGCCCGCGCGCTTCATACAAAGGCCGAATACGCTTATCCAGAACCTCGCGAAAGGTCTTCTCGTCGTAGATCAGCCCCGACGCCGACGCCGAAGCCGGCGGCCGCAACTCTTCGCTCGGCAGCAGCTTGTTCCCCTTGAAATCCACCTTGTAGATCGTCGGTAAAGGTCTCTCCGCGCGGAATTCCACCAACAACTCACCCTTATCGTTCGCGGTTACCTTCCCGCGCAACTCCTCGCCCTCCACCTTCAATCCCAGCTTCCGGTTAATTTCCCGCGCATAGCGCTGCAACACCTCTTGCGTCGCCGGAATCTTCGGCCCAAAGAGCGGATCGAAATCGCGCAACAGCTTCTTCGCCTCGTCCTCCTTCACCGGCAAATCGAAAAACTTCACCGGATAGAAGACGCTCGCTTCCTGCACCTGCCAAGTAAGCGCGTAGCCCTCGCCCGCGGGCTCGTAGCGATACGCGACACGGTCGAAGTAGCCACAGGTGAGCAATTTCTGCATCGCCGCGTCCATCTCCTGCTCGCCGGCCGGCGTTCCCACGGCCAAGCCGCTAGCCGCGATTACCTGCTCGGGTTGCAGCACCTTCAAACCCTCAACGCGGATCGATTGCAACGGGAAAGGCCCCTTGCGCACGGGCGCCGGGACCGCGGTTGGCGCGGACGCCGAGGCCTTCTTCTTGGCCGCAGTCTTCCTGGCGGGCGACTGCCCCAGCAAAAGTCCCGCCAAACACACCAACGCAATCAACAAAAAACGCATCGTCTTTCCTCGCTGACGTTGGCTGTGCAAGTATCGTTCCATCCTCAAGTCCTAAGCTAGCGCAGCGCGCATCGGCGCAAAATCCCCCTTGATACACTTAAGGTGTTCCCATGTCATACGATGTCGTGATCATTGGCAGTGGCCCTGGCGGCTACTCGGCCGCCGTGCGCGCGGGCCAATACGGGCTCAAAACCGCCCTCGTTGAAAAGTCGCCCAAACTTGGCGGCACTTGCCTCCATGTCGGGTGCGTTCCCACCAAAGCGCTGCTGCACTCCGCCGGCGTCTGGGATTACTTCCTGCATCCCGAAGAGAACGGAATCTCCTGCGAAAACCCGCGCTTGAACTACCCCAGCGTCGTCGACCGCAAGGGCAAAATCGTCTCCAAGCACGCCAAGGGCATCGAGTTCTTGATGAAGAAGAACAAGGTCGATGTCATCCCCGGATACGGCCGCTTACTCGGCGGCGGCAAGGTGGAAGTCTCCAACAACGGTCAGACCACCCTGCTCGAAACCAAGAATGTAATCGTCGCCACCGGTTCCGAAGCGCGCATGCTGCCCAACATGAAGCCGCAATCCCCGCGCATCGTCACCAACGTCGAGATCCTCGAATTGACGACCGTCCCCAAGAGCCTAGGCATTATCGGCGCGGGCGCGGTGGGCGTCGAGTTCGGTTCCATCTTCAAGCGCTTCGGTAGCGACGTCACCATCTTCGAAATGCTGCCGCGCTTGGTGCCCGTGGAAGACGAAGAAGTCTCGAAAGAACTCGAGCGCTCCTTCAAAAAGGCCGGCATCCGCTGCGAAACGGGCGCCAAGGTCGACAACATCCAAGTCGGTCCCGATAGTGTCCGCTTCACCGCCACTCTCGCCAACGGCAGCCAGGAAAACGTCGAAGTCGAAACGCTACTCGTCGCCGTCGGCCGCAAGCCGATCACCGACAACATTGGTCTTGAAAACACGCGCGCCGAACTCGACCGCGGCTTCATTAAGGTAAACGGCTTCCAGCAAACGGCTGATCCGAACGTCTACGCCATCGGCGACGTCGTCGCCGGCACGCCGCAACTCGCGCACGTCGCCACCGCCGAAGGCATGGTCGCCGTCGGCCACATCGCGGGCGTCGAAGTCACGCCGATCAAGAAGAACCGCATCCCCGGCGCGACGTACACGGACCCCGGCATCGGCTCGGTGGGTCTAACGGAAGCCCAAGCCAAGGCCCAGGGCCACAAGGTGAAGGTCGGCAAGTTCCCCTTCGCCGCCAATTCCAAGGCCTCCATCGTCGGCCACCACGAAGGCTTCGTCAAGATCGTCGCCGACGAAACCTTCGGCGAAATTCTCGGCGTCCACATCATCGGCCACCACGCCTATGAGCTAATCGGCGAAGCCGTCACCGCCATGGAAGCCGAAGCCACCGTGGAAGTGATGATGAATACCATCCACGCGCATCCCACGCAGTACGAAGCTCTCGGCGAGGCCTTCAGCGCAGTCTACGGAATGGCCATTAATGCCTGATTTTGAAGTCGTCGACCTCGGCCGCCTCGATTGGGCGGCCGCCTGGTCGATGCAAGAAGACTTTGTCCAGCAGCGCAAGCAAGGCCTTGTGCCGGACACGCTTTTCTATGTCGAGCATCCGCCGGTCATCACTCTGGGCCGCAATTCGTCGGCGAGCAACATCCTCGCCAGCCCGGAATTACTAGCGCAAAAAGGCATCGCGATCCACGAAGCCAACCGCGGTGGCGACGTTACCTTCCACGGCCCCGGCCAACTCGTCGGCTACCCCATCTTCGATCTCACCAATTGGAAGAAGGACGTCCGCGCCTACGTCCAAGGCCTCGAAGAAGCCATCGTGCGCACCATGAGCGATTTCGGTATCGCCGCTCACACGCGCTCCGGCAAGGAGACCGGCGTGTACGTAAACACACAGATGGGTCTACCCGCGAAGATCTGCGCCCTCGGCGTCCACATCAGCCGCTGGGTCACCTGCCACGGCTTCGCGCTCAACATCGATACGGATTTGCAATACTTTCAGCACATCGTCCCTTGCGGCCTCAGTCTCCCCGTTACGAGCATGCGGGAGCAGGGATGCGGCGCCTCGCGCGCCGACGTGCAAGCCACGCTCACCCGGCGCTTGGCGGAGATTTTCCAGTTCAAACCCACCACAACGGCAACCCTCCCCTTACAATCGGGAGTGGAAATGAGGAGAAGCATTCATGACTGACGTCGTCATGCCCCAAATGGGCGAAAGCATTGTCGAGGGAACACTCACCCGCTGGCTGAAGAAGCCCGGCGACAAGGTGGAGCGGGACGAGCCGCTCTTCGAAATTTCCACGGACAAAGTTGACACCGAAATTCCATCCCCCGCCGCCGGCACGCTCGCTGAAATCCTCGTGCAAGAAGGCACGACGGTTTCCGTGAACAGCATCGTCGCGCGCATCGGCGACGGCGCCGCCGCGCCAGCTGCTCCCGCCGCCGCCCCAGCGCCCGCTCCTGCGCCGCCTCCTCCCGCCCCGGCCCCCGCTCCGCCGCCTCCTCCACCTGCTCCCGCGGCCGCCGCGCCCGCACCGCCTCCTCCTCCGCCAGCGCCCGCCCCGGCTCCAGCGCCCGCTCCCGCTGATAGCGGCGACGTCAGCGGCCCCCTCTCGCCCCTCGTCCGCAAGATGGCGCGCGAATACAACATCGACCTCGGCCAAGTCCCCGGCACCGGCGCCGGCGGCCGCATCACCAAGCAAGACATCGAAGCCTACATCGAAGCGCAAGCGGCCAAGACCGTAGCCTCGGCCGCACCCGCCCCCGCAGCACCAGCCGCGCCCGCCCCAGCACCCGCTGCGCCCGCAGCCCCCGCATCCGTCCCCCCGCCCGCCGCCGCCACGCCCGCCAAGACGCGCGTCGAGCCGATGAGCATCATGCGAAAGAAGATCGCCGAGCACATGATCAAGTCCAAGTCCACCAGCGCGCACGTCACCACCGTGCACAAGGTCGACATGACGAAGATCGCCAAGCTCCGCGCCAAGCACAAGGACGAATTCCAAACCCGCTACGGTTTCGGCCTCACCTTCTTGCCCTTCATCGCGCGCGCCGCCTCGGAAGCCCTCCGCGCCTTCCCGTTGCTCAACGCCTCCATTGAAGGCGACAACATCATCTTCCACAACGAGATCAACATGGGCGTCGCCGTCGCTCTCGACGGCGGCCTCGGCCTAATCGTCCCGGTCATCAAGCGCGCCGACGAAATGAACATCGTCGGCCTGCAGCGCTCCATCGTCGATCTCGCCAACCGCGCCCGCGGCAAGCAATTGAAGCCCGACGACATCTCCGGCGGCACTTTCGCCCTGACCAACTTCGGCAGCTTCGGCAGCATCTTCGCCACCCCTGTCATCAACCAGCCCAACGTCGCGATCCTCGGCATCGGAGCCATCGAAAAGGTTCCGGTCGTCGTCGACGACGCCATCGCCATCCGCAGCCAAGCCCACTTGGCCCTAACCTTCGACCATCGCTTGATCGACGGCGCGCTCGCCGATCAGTTCTGCCAGAAGATCAAGTCCATCCTCGAAGGCTTCTCGGAACAGGTACTCTAAAGCCAGCTACTCTAAAAAATCCAGGCGGGCGCGCCCAACTCAAAGCACGCCCGCCCAACCATGACCCTCCTCCTCCGCCTGCGCCAGAGAATCGCCCAAGGCATCCGTCACCGCGTGACGCTCCTCGGCGCGATGATGCTGGCGCTTTTGCTTGCCTCGGGCATGCTCGCGTTCACCACGTCGCAGAACGCCTTCTTCCTCCTCTTCAGCCTCCTCCTCGCCTCGATCCTCATCTCGAGCTTCATCAACCGCCTCATGCTCGCGGGCCTCACCGCCGAAATCGAAGTGCCCCCGCACTCCATGGCCGGCCGCGAACTCGAAGTCAAACTCATCCTCCGTAACGGCAAGTCCTGGCTCCCCAGCTTCGCCCTCGAAGCGAAACTCCCCACCGGCGCCTCGCTCCACGTTCCCATGCTGCAAGCGCGCGGCGCGGTCGCGTTGACATTCCCCCAACGCTGGCTCGTGCGCGGCAAGCCAGACCCGCTCACGCTAGACCTGCAGACCCGCTTCCCCTTCGGCTTCTCCATCCGCCGCACCCGCATCCGCGTACCCGTCGCGCAAGCGCTCTACCCTTCGGTGGACGCCGAGCCCGGCTTCGACGAAGTCTTGAAATCCCTCCTCCGCCACACCCGCCGCGACAGCTTCGCGGGCTCCGAAGAATTCAGCCACTTGCGCAACTACATCCCCGGCGACCCCGCCCGCCACATCGCCTGGAGCGCCTCCGCCCGCCTCCCCGAATTCGCGCAACCTCTCGTCCGCGCGCACCAATCCGAAAGCGGCGACCGCCTCCGCCTTCGCCTCGACCTCCATCCCTACCTCTTCGAACAAAGCGTCAAACTCGCCGCCTACCTCGTCTGGGAACTCCAATACGAAAACCAGGAATTTGTTTTTTACTCCGGCGCCGATACTTTTCCCGTCCTCGCTACCTTGGACTCATATACTGTTCTTAAGCATTTGGCTCTGGTGGAACCGGACGCCACCGCTCCCATCCCAGATGACGCATCCGCATTTCTTATCAGTTGCCGCCTGGGCGCTCTTCCTGACGGCAGTGCCCTTGCAAGCGCAATCCCCAAGCCAGCCCGCCAATAGCGACAAAATCGAACCCGTCAAAACCACCCTCACCGTCTTCGAGCGCATCGAACTCGAAACCCCCGCCAACGTCACCACCCTCGACAAACTCGACATCGAGAAAACTCCCGGCGTCAACCTCGACGACCGCCTACGCATGGTCCCCGGCTTCTCCCTCTTCCGCCGCAACTCAAGTTTGATCGCCAACCCCACTACCCAAGGCGTCTCCCTGCGCGGCCTGGGCTCCACCGGCGCCAGCCGCAGCCTCGTGCTCTGGGACGGCGTCCCCTTGAACGATCCCTTCGGCGGCTGGATCTATTGGACGCGCGTGCCCGCCGAGGAAGTCGACCGCATCGAAGTCTCCCGCGGGGCCACCACCAGCCTCTTCGGCGACCGTACCATGTCGGGCAACGTCGCCCTCTTCACGCGCCCCGCCGCGCCGCTGCGCTTGAGCCTCGGCGTTGAAGCCGGCAACAAGAACACCTGGCTGCCCAGCGCCGGCTTCTCGCATGTCATCCGCAAAATAGGCGTCTCGGGTTTTCTCCGCGCCTTCGACACCAACGGATACCTCATCGTCCCCCAGGAACGCGCTGGCCGCATTGACACGCCCGCCGGTGTCCGCTTCGTCGCGGGCGCAGTTAAAATCGACGCCACCGGTGCGAAGGACCGCATCAGCCTCAAGCTCGACATCCTCGCCGAAGAGCGCCGCAATGGCACCCCCCTCCAAACCAACTCAACCTCCCTCGGCACCCTCAGTGGCAACTACGCCCGCGACCTCGGCGCCTTCGCCGTCGGCCTCATCGGCTACCACACGCGCCAGCAATACCATCAGTCCTTCTCCGCCCTCGCCGCGGACCGCAGCTCCGAACGCCTCACGAGTTTCCAGAGCGTTCCCTCCACCGCCTGGGGCGGCGGCGGCTACGTCCAAGGCAAATCCGCGCGCGCGAAATTCACCGCCGGTGCCGACGCCCAATCGGTCGACGGTGTCTCCAACGAGACCGTCGTGCCCACCGGCTTCCGCACCGGCGGCGGCACGCAAAACCAAAGCGGCGTCTTCGGCCAAGGCGAATTCAAACTCGGCGCGCTGCAAACCTTCGTCGGCTCACGCGGCCAATTCGCCGGCCGCGCCGGGAACTTCTACGCACCCAACGGCGGCTTCGCGCTTGGCGCCGGCCCTTGGCGCTTCCGGGGCTCGGCCTACCGCGCCTTCCGCGCGCCGACCTTGAACGAACTCTTCCGCGAGTTCCGCGCGGGCAATGCAGTTACCCAAGCCAACGCCGATCTCCGCCCCGAAAAGCTCTGGGCCGCCGAAACGGGTGCCGACTATCGCGGCGAGACCTTCACCATCCGCGCCGGCGGCTATTGGAATGGCGTCAGCGACCTCATCGCCAACGTCACCCTCGTGAACTCCCCCACCCAGATCATCCGCCAACGCCGCAATGCCGCCGCCGCCACGGTGCGCGGCGTAGAAGCCGAATTCGAAAAACGCTACCGCGGCTTCCGATACGAGATGAATTACCTCCTCGCCGATTCCCGCTTCTCTACGCGCGAGCGTCTCCCGCAGGTCCCCAAACACCAAGGCTCCGCGCAATTGACTTGGTATCGTGAAGGGACATTAATTACCGTCGGCCTACGCAACTCCGGCCTCCAGTTTGAAGACGACCGCAATACGCAACTGCTGCCCGGCTTCGCCTGGCTGCAACTTACCGCGCGTCAACAACTTAGGAAGGGACTCGCCGCCACGCTGAACGTCGAAAACATGGCCAACCGCCGCATTCTCACCGGCTTCACCCCCTTCCCCCAGACCGGCGCGCCGTTGCTCTTCCGGATCGGGCTTCGATACGATGGCGGACTTTAGCGCTGTAACGTAAAGCGCGAAACAACCGCCTCCTTAAATGAACGTCGATCCCCAACTCGTTGAACGCGCCCGCTCCGGCGACGACGCTTCTTTCAACGAATTGGTGGCCGCCTGCCGCAAGCGGGTGCTGAGCATCGTCGGCCGCCTCATCGGCAGGCCGGAGGATGTTGAGGATGTCGCGCAGGACGTGTTCCTGCGTCTGTATTATTCGCTGGGGCAGTTGTCGAGTCCCGAGATGTTTGACAGATGGTTGTATCGCTTGACGGTGAACGCCGCCTACGATTACATGCGCAAGTCGAAACGCCGGAAGGAATCCCGGATGGCGGACCTAAGCGAAGCGCAGGTCGTGCTGGCGGACGCCTCCGCCGGCGAGAAAGTGGGCCGTACGGAAGAGGCCCGCGCGACAATACGGGATTTCGTACAGTGGCTGCTTTCGGGCGTCAGTGAAGAGGACCGGATCTTGTTATTGTTGAAGGAAGTTGAGGGGTTGTCGATCAAGGAATTGGAAGAGATCTACGGCGCGAACGAAAGCGCCTTAAAGGTCCGCCTCTTCCGCGCCCGGCAACGCGTGTTGAAGGCTTTTGAAAAGTCCCAGCAGAAAAGGGACGCTTAAGGGAATATGAACGAGCAGAAACTAGATTCTCTGTTGGCTTCCTATCGGGAGGCTTGCCCTGAGGTCGAAGGATCCAAGAATTTCATGCCTGAACTGTGGCGCCGCATCGAGGAGCGCCGCCGTTCGGAGACATGGCTCTTCCGTTGGGCGAACGCCTTCGCCGCCGCCGCGGCCATCATCGCCATCACCACCGGCCTCATCTTCTACCAGAGCCCCAAGCCGCTCCCGCAGCGCGCCTACATCGAGAAGCTCACCGACGAGATCAGCGAAGATTACTTCCTCACCAATACCTACATGCGGACGGCTTCCTATAGCCCTTCGACGGACCGTTAATGCAACTCTCCGCTCCCAAGATTGCCGTCTATCTGACGCTGATTTTCGGCGCTGGCGTGGCCACCGGTTTCTTCGGCAACCGCTTGGTCAGCGCCCCCGTGGTGAGCGCCAACCCGAGCCCGTCACGCAACAACGACGATTGGCGCCGCCAGTTCACCGAATCCATGCGCGTCCGCCTCTCGATGTCCGAAGCGCAAATGAAGCAGTTGAACGAAATCCTCGACGAAACCCGCGTCGAGTACCGTCTACTGCGCAAGCGCTACAAGCCGGAGATGGACCAAATCCACCAAGGCCAAGTGGAGAAGATCAAGAAGCTGCTCCAGAACGAACAACTGCCCGAATTCGACAAAATGGAACGCGAACGCGAAGAGAAAATGCGCGCCCGCGAGTCCGGCCCCGGCATCTAGAATGTAGCCAACTACGAAAAGCGAAAGGCCGCCTCCCTTGGGAGGCGGCCTTTTGACGTTCTCGAAGTGAATTCGCGCTTACTGCGTAGCTTCCGGGCCCTTGCGGCTCGCAATCGCGGCCTGCAATGCCTTGCTCTTGGCGGCCTTCTTCTGGAAGCGGTCCACGCGGCCTTCGGTATCGACCAGCTTCTGCTTACCGGTAAAGAACGGGTGGCAGTTCGAGCAGATTTCCACGCGCAACTCGTCCCCCTTCACCGTGCTACGCGTGGTCCAGCTCGCCGAGCACGCGCACATAACCTTAACTTCGTGATAATTGGGGTGAATTCCCGCCTGCATGATACTTCCGCCTTTTCCTTTCTGACTACCGTTTACCAGATTAGCACGCAACGCGCGCCAGCCGCTATTTGAAGTCTTGTCTCATGCAAGATGAGCCTGAGCAGGCAGCTTGTTTCTCACGCAAGAT